>Ga0116230_10001772_pt1 | contig 20634 bp, 9 predicted proteins | sample S1TSphfallax_3_FD_88678 | JGI IMG/M metagenome (GOLD analysis project Ga0116230, IMG submission 88678) | Host-associated microbial communities from peat moss isolated from Minnesota, USA - S1T2_Fd - Sphagnum fallax MG | ecosystem: Host-associated > Plants > Peat moss > Unclassified | place: USA... | reverse complement strand
TAAAGAGAATTTAATGTTGTCCCAAGCTAAATGTTAACTAGATATGCCACATAAAATTAATTTGAAATTTGGTTACTTCTAGATTTGAAACTTTTTAATTTTTGGTGTGAACAAATTTTGAAATGTGGATGATTGCAACCTTCCTCTACATTCATATATAAACATTTAAACAATATTTCTTGAAATTTTTATTTTTTTTAGTTGAATTAATTTTTCTATAATGGCATTTTGGTTTGAGTTTTTATTGTTGATTTTTTTTTCTTTTATTCATTTTTTTCTTGCATTTCTTTTCTTTTGAATGTGTCTTTTATAAATATCAACAAGGTGCTTATAAAAATTTGTGTTTCGATGTGAATCATTATAATCTTGACAACCATTAACCACCCAATTGGGGTTATCAAACTATATTGGCTAATAACTTAAATGGTTGATGCATTGGTTCTAGTTGAATATGTATTATGAAATGACAATGTCAAGTCATCAAGACACAAAAAGTTACTATAAATAAGGATTTCTTTGTTATTTCTTTGAGTTTTTTCTTTTAAATCAATGTTCTATTTTTATTTTTAATTTCAATCTTGATTACAAGTATGATTGCACAAAAGATGAAACAAGAAATCACATTATGCAAAGGATCATATCTAGAAATTTCATGGTGACCACCTAGTCCTCACATTTGGGGAAACATTTTCTAAAAAATGACAATCTATCAAGACTTAAGGTGAAAGTTCTAAAGACCTAATTTGTATTTTTCTAATTGAATGATGTACGATGTTGTGTAGTTTTTTTTTTTTTGTTGGTTGGTTATGACTCTCTTTTTTGTGTAATTTTGCAAACTTTAAATTGTTTTGCCATAATTCTAATTGTGAAATATTCAAACAACAAGGATGATACAAATTTTTACATAATTTTTTAAATTTATGGTCTTCAAATTATAGCCAATCTCTTTCAAAACATGTAGCCTCCATAGTGAGTTAGTTTTTTTTTTTCGTTCCCTTATGCCTTTGGGTGCATTTTCTATATATCAAGAACCACTAGCATCAAAGGCACAATAGTACCCAATTAAATAACGGCATGACCCAACAAAGAAATACCTATATCATCACAACCATCAGATTCAACTCCTATTGTGACAATTTGCTTAAATGATAATGTTAAAACCAATGAACATTATCCAATATAATTTGTTTCTTTTACTATTCATCGAATCATTAGAAAGATTTTCAATGCCATAACTTTTGACCTTTCAACAATCATTTTGAAGGCCACCAATGCACCATGAAGGATGAATGGTAAGTGGTCAGAAAACAGTTTTCCGTTGGGTTCTAGTTCTCTAGCTAACCATGGTGGTTAGCTCAGTTACATTCCTTTTTTACCTACCTACTAACAACCCATATGCAGGTTGTTAGTAGGTGGGCAATGAAAAAAGCACATACCTATGTATAAACCATCTACTTAGCTAGAAGTTGCCTATTTTGCTACCTATATGCCTATATATGAGACCTATTTCCTACAGAATTGGTTACCAAGATGAAACCAAAATATTAACTCAGTTGAGTTTCATCCGCAACTGAGTAATAACAGACATCCAGTGGACGGTGCGCTGGTGGCCATTTTGAACACAATGCACAATTTCTAGTGGCCCACATTGAAATGATACAATGATGAAAAACCTCACCTTGTTGCATGTATTTTTCGCATGTAGGAGGAATGATGATGAGTCACCTAGCTTCAACTAGCAATTGCAAAAAAATTGCATGATAATGTAAATTGACCAAACTTTATTCCAAGAAAAACACTGCAAAGGAATTTTTTTTTGATAATGTATGAAGAAAGGATGCAAAGTCCTATATTAATTAATTAAACCTTGATGTACAATGTTATGTTAGTGCAATTACTATTAATTAGTTAGTTGGGGACTTTTTCTTTCTTTGGGTAATAGACCTCTTTCATTCATATACTACCCAAAATTAAATAAATTAAATAAATTTGAAAATCGCCTTTAAAAAAACCTGTTCACAAGGCCGAGTGTCGTAAGTTGGTGAGCGAACTCTGCCAATCCCAAATCTACATAATGTATGTAGACTTTTCTTTTGGGCTTGGTCTAAAGTTTTTACAAGAAGAGATATTTGAGGCAAAACAAAATGAGGGATAAAGTGTGCTGCTATGGGGAACCTAGTGGGAACTTGAGGAACAAATTGAGAACATGATAAATAACCATTAGCCACTGAGGTGGTTTCCTAATGTTTAGAGCTAAGTTGGGGAGAGATATTGGAGTTTGAGTAATTTTTGGGATTAAAAATTAATTTAAATTTAAAATATTTTTTTCATAAATTGGGCCCCATTGTTAAGGTCCTCTTCACACTTGGAAGAGTTACATAGTCATGTGTGAACTTAGGCCAATAACACATGTCACACTAGTTTATCACAAGGCATTTTTTTTGTATTTCTCACTACCTAGGTTGAATTGTAATGAATTTTTTAATAAAAAATTCCAGGAATATTAAAAGTATGGCGAAAGAAAACCCCAAAAATCATCATTCCAATTTTTGGTTCACTTTTCTCCAAAAAGATTCACCAATTTATGAATTTTGACAAGTTCATAATTTTAAAAAACACACTGCTTAGGGTGGAGGATGCTTACATCCTTTGAAGTGTGAAATGTCACAATCCTCTGAATTTGTTCGTTGGCCTTACCTACCGAGGCAAGGATATTGTGTTTTAGATTCATTAAAGAGTATAGTAGCTTAAGGGATTTTGGCCCCTAAGTAGTAGGTCTATTTTTATATGAGGATTTTTGAAAGATGATATTTTAGCTTGTGTCATAACTTGAGATTAGTTATAGAGTTATGATATCTTGAAGGATTTTGGTTTCTTTAAGAGGATTTTTTTGAAGATTATATGTTTGAACCCAAGGTCCGGTTCTCATATTTGTATAGGTTTATATTATAAACCTAAATAGGCATAAAAGCACTTATCCATTGCCATATATAAAAAAGTTTTGAGTTTGAGCCCCCAAGACTCCTTAATGTTTTTTTCGTTTTTTTCATTGTAAAATGTGTTTTTCATGTGTTTTGCATTATAAAATGTGTGTGTGTGTGTTTTTTTGAAGTGTGGTAAGGAAAGTCAGTTCTGGTGGGTAGGAACCAGATTTGAATTGGGACTGATTTTCATGATTTGAATCAGAATTGAAATTTATTTTTTGAATAACTGAACTTGAAATTTCATTTTCAAATTTATTTGTGTGTGGAGTCAGAAGCAAATTAAGATACATAAACAAACTGGGAATTTATTTTTTTAATGTATCTCAAGCAACATGGTCAATGGAACTTTTTGGAAAACTTTCAAAAAACAATTGTCACATTTTGAGGAAAAAAGCTATGAAATCATCAAGATTTTTTGGAAGATTTGGGCAAATATGTAGCTTATTTCTAGCTTTTGAAATCGCCATATTTTAGCTAATAAGTTTCTACTGATTCAACCACGTGTAATAATAGGATTCCTATATTTTCTACTTCTCTATTTGTTATGTAGCCAGATTTGGTAAAATCCTCTTGGGACTGATCGCCACTTTTGGACTAATATGATAAAATTGAAATTTGTTTTTAAAAAAAAGAAAAAAAGACTGCTACTGAGTGGCAAATAAATACTGGTTTTTCAAATCAAAAATTCGCCGATTTTGGGGAAAAAAATAAAAATCTGTAGAATCGTTGCTGTTGACTCTTCTCTCTATGAGTTCTGGGAAAACTTGTACTCTCCTTCCAAGAGCAAGCAGCCCACCATCGACGCGTTTTGCTTTTGTCATTGTTTGTTGCTGCTGTTGTTGTTATCCTTTTTTTTGGGTCTGTGTTGTTAGGTTTTTGTTGTTGTTGTTGTTGTTTTTTTATCCTTATTTTTTAAATTTTTGGTGTGTGTTTGGTTTTGGTACCTAAGTATTGGGATTGTTGCCAAAAAGACAGCTTGTGTTTGTTGCAAGAAGGGCTACCTTGTGATTGTTGCTGTTTCTCGTTGTTGTTTTCGTCGCAGAAAAGCCCCCAGAAGAAGAAGAAAAAATTTCGGTGTTGAAGAAGCCCTCAATCTGATCAAGAACTAACTTGCAAAAGGGAATGAAAGAAAGAAAGAAAGAAAGAAATATAAAGCTCATATGATTTGGATACCTACGCCATTACTATTCTGGCGCGAGCTAGACTTGATGATGATGTTTTGATCTTCTCCAAGTCAGTTGGCAAACGCTTTGTTAACAAAATCCTGTGAAAGAACCATTGTGTTGTTGTTGTTGTTGTTATCGTCGTCGTCGTCGTTTTTTTTTTTGTTGTTGTTGAGTAGTTTGTTTGTTGTCGCTCAGAAGAAAAGACTCTATTCCCGCCTGTTTTCGGTTCTTCTTTGTTTTGTTCTTGGTTGTTTTCCTGGCGGATCTAGTCTTTGCTTTGGACTTCGATCCTCCAGCTCTTTGGTTTTTGTAATTGTGATGATGGAGGCCGATGGATTGATGTTTGTCAAGATCTCTTCTTTCTAGGGTACTGCTGGTGCCGAAGAGCCAGAAAGGAGGAGGAGGAGGAAGAAGAAGAAGCACAAGAGAAGGAGGAGGAGGAGGAAGAGGAGAAGGGAGTGGAGCCATGAAGCGACAGCGACTGCTACTCCATGGGCAACATGAGTCTCCGACTTCTGCTGCTGCCGTTGAGAGTCGTGGCGAGCAACCGAGGTTCAAGCGCATGGACGATGGGGGGCACAGTAGCCGCGGGATCCGTCGGCACAGTGTTGGCGGTGACAGAGACGGTTCGGAGGCAGCGCGAAAGGGGGAGGAGAGGGAGGAAGGAGCGGCGACGGCGATGGTTTCATCAGACAGAGGTATGAAGCACACTTACCACCATCATCACCACCATAATCACCACTCTCGCGCATCTTCTTCCGTCAAGGACGGCCGTGGCGTGTCCAAGAGTCATCAGTCTTACCTCAACGGTAAGGGCTCTGCTGCTGCTGGTGCTGCTGAAGAGTCCAGGAAGGACCGAGGCAGAGAAGAAGAGGGTTTGGACTCCGAGTTGTTCGAGTCTCGCTCGCGAAGTTCTATCAGAGAGCAGGAAACTGCGACCAATGGTAATAAAGGGACGTCCAGGAGAGAACAACAGGAGGTAGCGGACAATGTGAAGGTGGCTTCAGAAAGCAATAGGGAACAGATGGAGAAGGAGAAGGAGCAAAAGGAGAGTAGCAGCAAAGGCACGGACATGGTGGCGGAGGTGGAACAGAGTAATGAGCGAGAGGAGGGTGAGATGGAGTCTGATGGGGATGTCAATGCATCTGTTGCACAGGAGCAGGATCCAGATGGTCCAGAAAAGATGGTAGTAGCCAATGAGACTACATCAGAGCAAATACGTTTCCAAGATGGCAGGGATGGGGTTACCCAAGGAATGGGAGGGACATCCATTCAGGCTCCAGAGTCAGCAGGGACAGACAAGGATGCACACCCTGACCAAGAAGCTGATTCTCAGGAGCACATGTTGAAGAGCTCCAACAATGACCAAGTGGTAGAGGTGGAATTGGATGAGGGGAATGAACAGGCTGCTGGAGACCCAACCACATGTGCGAATGACAAGATTGACGCAGCAGCAAGAGATTCCTTGTGTGCCCGAGGAGGGGAGCCAGAATGTTCTAGGGTTTGCGATGATGAAGAAAGGAAACAAGGTAGAGAGCAAGGACTCACCTTAACAACTGCAGTTGAAGATGACACAACACAACAGGCAAGAAAAGAAGCTAGGGGTAAATTAGTTGTCGAGGCACCAGATGAAAAGGAGCTGTTGGGGGAGAATTTGATGAGGAGGAGGCTTGGGAAGGAGCGATTGAGGGAAGGAGAGAAAGAAATAGGAAAAGAGAAGGTGGAGGAGAGACAGAGCGAGAAAAAACAGAGGGTGGAGAATGGTGCACTTTTATCTCTAGCACTGCCTGATACCTCACTGTCCCTTTCCTCCGGTGATCCACATGGTTGCCAGTCTCTTCCACACCGGCATGTACATTCCCATCCCTCTCAAGCCCCAACACGCACACACTCCACTGGCTTCACCAATTCAATCTCCCTTTCCCACTCTCAGCCCTTCCATCACAACCCCAGCTGCTCCCTCACTCAGACCTCTCTTGACAAAACAGAGCTCTCAAGTGGAAGCCAACAAATCTCTCAAGCCAAGGAGCAAGGTTCTCATGGCAGCTGGCAGATGTCATACGGAAGCAACCATGCAAATGAAGGGTTTCTGACAGCTCAAGACAGGCAGAGATCTAAGCCCTTGTACCAGAGGCTTCTTCAGTCAGGAAACAATCCACAAATCCTGCAAGGTTCCCTGGGTAGTGAACGGTTGCGAAACCAAGGAAGAGACCGAATTTCAGAAAGTGTCGACATAAGTCAAGGCAGTCATCAGGTGGCACCAGCTGACAGTGGGCTGCAGGCTACCCATTCATCAGATGCCAGGCGATCACTGCGACATGACTTGCAGCACAAGCGCCGTCACAATGATGAAGTCTGGTCCTCCCCATCCCAGAGTGCAAGCTCACGGGAGACCCAGCCCCGTGATTTGCCTACTAATATAGAGAGGGCTCCTTCTCGAGAAAAAGGAGTGTTGGAGAGAGAGGTAGCAGGCTCAGAGAAACCATTTACAAGTATAAGGGTCCAGGACATAGTGTCAGAGCCAATTCCGTCAATGGCCCGCAAGCTGCAGGAGCTGCCTGACAGTTTCTTGGAGGGGTTGAAGGAAAGTTTGCGTGACATGCTAAATAGCATAGAGAAACGAGAGGAGTTTGTGTTGCTACAGCAAACTCTTGCAGCTCGCACAGACCTAGTCACCAACACCTTGCTGCGAGCACATCGAGTGCAGTTGGAGCTCTTGGTGGCAGTGAAGACAGGCATCCTGGCCTTCTTGCATCCTGACATTCCAATGACCCACTCAGCTCTAGTTGAAATTTTCTTGCAAACCAAATGCCGCAACTTTGCTTGCCAAAGTCCACTGCCAGCAGATGAATGTGATTGCAAGCTATGTGCACAGAAGGCTGGCTTCTGCAACTCATGCATGTGTGTGGTGTGCTCAAAATTTGACTTTGATGCCAACACATGCCGTTGGATTGGCTGTGACTTCTGCTTGCACTGGTGTCACACTGATTGTGGCATCCGTATGGGCTACATTGCTCCTGGCCCCAGCATTTCTGGTGCAGCAGGCACTTCTGAGATGCAGTTCCACTGCATTGCATGTGAGCATACCAGTGAGCTGTATGGGTTTGTTAAGGATGTGTTTTGTGCTTTTGCTCCACAATGGAAGCGGGACGTGTTGGCTAGTGAACTGGATTGTGTGAGGCGGATCTTCCGTGACAGCAATGATGCACGTGGGCAGCAATTGTGCAGCAAGGCTGAGGAAATGCTTCTACTGCTGGATGCTCAGTTGGACCCAGCCCCTGCTTGCAGTGCCATGCTTAATTTTTTCTCTGGTAAGCTCTTTATATTCTATTTTCCTGACTCTGTGTAACCAACACATCATACTCTGCGAAACCTTTGTAGTGCAGTCAAAGTTGTAGTGGTTGATGGCAAGTCCATGAGATAGTGGAGTTGCTACAAGGGTAAGTGTATGCTAAGAATTTTATTCTAACACCAAGTTCAAGCCCAACTGGTGGAATGTCTTTTCCTCAATGTTTTTCATATTATGGATTCTAGGGATATAGTGAACCCAAACATTTTTTTAATTGATTCTTATGGGTCAAATACCTGTGGGCCCTGCCAAGGCTGTTGCTGGTTGCTAGCAGAATTGTCAGAGTAACGATAACAACTATTCCATGATGACCTTTAAAGCTCTGCTTGATTATTTGGTGCATCAACAAACATGGGCACATTAGAGGGTTACATGCAGATGAGCTGATAACAAAATGTCGCATTTGGTGACCCTCTATGGAGTCCTCTCTATGCCTTTTGCTTAGATGCTTGCACATATCAGCGTATGCTGCAATAAAGCAAAGCTTACCCTCACAAACTCGGAGCAACTTGAATGGGGGTATTATTGATCTTTTTATTATTAGATTTCCTTCTAATAATTTGTGACTGAGGCTTCCTGTTGCTTGTGGAAATAGGACAGAAACACAGGATACATTTTTTTTTTTAAATTGTTTGCCATAATCTTCTAGAAAATTATTATATACTTATTCTTTTGGGGCCAAGCTTATGAGATTTTTGGGGTTCATATTACAAAGCAGTAATTTTTGTTGAAAGGTTATTAGAAGATTGCCATTTGGTGCTTGCTTGCTGAAGTTAGGCCATGCATCATGCCTATGTTGTGGACATTTGTTCAACAAGGTAATTTATTTACCATTGGATTCATTTGTGTAGTAACCAAGGTGGGCTATTGAAAGTGTAGGTCCTATATGCATGATGGCTATTCCATGCTAAAGTAGCTTATTCTTTCAATTTTTTGGGAATGGACAAATAGCAAGAAAATAAATTGCATTGGATATTGTTCCTTGCTCATGGCATAACCATGGCAAGCAGTTATATATACTGCTTATCTGCACCCTTTGTTGGGAGCTGATGAAGTTAGCAGATGGCTATGGCAGCTAGTCACTGCCATTCATGATGAGGATAGCAGTCTGATGCTTTTTGAGTTACAATCTCCAGTTACTGCAGCACTCATTCTTGTCATGTTTGTTTGTGTTTACCCAGAATTGGCATAACATTGGTTTGGTTACCTTATATGTTTTTGTGGAGTCTTCTCTCCCATATCATTGATATTTGGTGTGCTCCTTCGGATCTGACGGGATTCTCTCTAAATTGTGGCAGATGGTGATGTAGGTGGGATTCAAAGTCAGGCACCTTCTGTCTCAAGAGAAGGTCAAATCCAGCCAGCTCCTGTGTTAGAGGAAGCTGTAAAAGCTCCACCAGTTTCAGGAAGGGACAATAAGACCACAAGGGACACACTGGATCGAGCACGTGCAGCATTGCAGACATATGATGCTGAGCTGGAGGAGAAGAGGCAAGAAGCTGCAGAGCTGCAGCAGGAGCGTGAGCACAAGAAGGGGCAGATAGAAGAGCTGGAAAGCATCGTGCGCATCAAGCAGGCTGAGGCCAAGATGTTTGCAGTTCGTGCTGATGAGGCACGGCGGGAGGCAGAAGGACTGCAGCGTATAGTACTTGCAAAGTCAGAGAAGATTGAACAGGAGTATGCATCCAAGCTGACAAAGTTGCGCTTGGAAGAGGCAGAAGACCGCTGTCGCAAGGGTCATGAAGCAGTGCAGGTGCTACATCAGGCTCAGATGGATTTCCACACACTAAAACTACCCCTTCTCTCTGAGCTTCATGACCTCTTGAAGCAGCTTGAAGCTATGAAACGGAAAAGTTGGAAATAAGATTGCAGATGCAGGTGATTGTGAGCCTTTTGGTAAAGGGGATGTAAGGTCTTTTGTAATTTTCAAATTAAGTTAAACACAGGTGACTTGGATTATGCTGGTTAACCCTTGACAGCTATCAGGGCATGACTAGCAGGTATTAAGGGAGGTAGAGATATTCACAAAGATGGTTCCCCTTTCTCTATTTATTGACGAAATTTGGATGGTGAGGAGTAAATACAACTTTGTGTTATGTTTGCAAGTCTTTACTTGTTTGGTAAGTCAAGCCCTAAAGCTGTGCAAGGCAAGGATGGTAATCATTCTTTTTACACCTGGAAGACATGATGTGTAATGGGACAGGACAGAAGCTATCTCTCTTGAGTGCTAGCCAACATCATGATTTGAGTCTTCCCTTTGCTTCCAGAGAAGTGATGAAAAATTAAGGGTTCTCATCTACATCAGGACCTAGTGAAGTGAGCAATGGAGGCTAGTCACAGCTATTAATGATGAAGGTAACTGTAATGTTATGACCACATCCATTCTTGTCTGGTTGATTTTGGCTTGGCTGGAACTGACACAATGTCTAGCTTTAATGTGTTATTATGGAATTTTCTCTGCAATCTTACAGCAATGCACAATGTGACGGAAGCTTGGAATCCTTTGGATTTGTAGCAGGTTTGCTCAAACAAATCTAACTGCCAGGTCTGGAGCTTGTAAATGTGGAATCACTATGGACCTGTCACTACAGCTAAGAATGATGAGTTGTTTGGGTCCTGATTCTTACATTGTCATTGATCAACTGTCTGAATGTAGTCAGACGGTAGACAACATCATCCAGCATATGTATTCCAACAGCTTGCTCTGCCCTGAGTCATCATCTGGTCTACCCAGGAATCAAATGCTGCAACTGCTCTTTGCCTAAATGACCTGCTGCTGTGTTGAAAGTATTTGGGGCTCATGGTTCTGACCAGAATTGAATGTCTCAGATACCTGGTTGCAGACCTGTCTGTCGCTTGAAAAGGACCAAAGCACTGAGCTGGTGTATCACATCAAGTTAAGCAGATGAACACAGCAGTCAGCTTCAGTAAGTTACCCTGGCAACATTTGCATCTTTGGAATGAGTCTGTCAAGTTAGGGGGAGCAATCAACTGGGCAATGCCAGCTTGATATGTCCTTGTAATGATACTTGTGCATTTTTGGAATGAATTGTCTCCCCCAATTAGGTTACTGTTATCATGGGTGGTGTCTAGCATGTGAGTATGATTTGAAATGAACCCAAGATGATATGCAAGGTGACCATCAGCCCTGGCCACAAGGCTTCTTTGCTTAATGCTTTCATATATCTAGGAAATACTTAATAAAAATTTGCAGATCGAAACAAGAACAACAGGTTTTAGGGTCCATCTGGATATCCTTTGGCTGTATACTGTGGTTCAATGTAAAATCTTGCAATGGTTTATTAAATTATGTCCTCAGGTGAAAACAAGGTTCTTATAACTTTGGTTTCTAAAACTGCTCAGTCCTGGAAAGGACTTCCAAAATGCATGTGCAGCATGATGGCAGTTTTTTGGAGCTTCCAAGCTGTGCAAAGGACAGGCACATAGTAAGTACCCTGTGTATTGGAAAATCTGATGACAACAGATTTCTCTCACACACTACAGCCCCAATTCAGCAGGAGGGCTCGAAGATGAGCAACTAAAAATTGTACTGGTATCTGCTGGCACTAACTCCCCCATGATCAGATGTTGGAATTGAGTGATGAGGCTTTTGTAATTCAACCATCCACTGTGTTGCTTGATTGGGAAACAATGCTTGTAAATGTGTACCCTGTTAGAATCATATCATCATCCCTTACAGGGAAATGGTGTGAAGCTCGAGGCGGGTATACTTAGTACATTGTTGAGTTTCCTGTGGGATGATGAGAGATGTACTGGAAAGAGGCCCTTTCCCAGTTGCAGTTTTGTTGTGACCTTTCACACTGCACCCAGCTTGTACCAGGGTATGAGCCTCCCAAAAGCAGGGATTTCTCAATTTGAGAGAATCCATCTCCATGCTGTATTTCAGCCCTTGACTCTGTTTTTTTCTTACAACCACAATGTGGAGGGGAAAATGGCAGGGATTACAGTGAATTGGATACAATCCAAGTACAAATGCAGATGTGAGATCAATCAGCAACTTTGTGGAGTAACAAGTGCTTCAAACGATGTGTACCTTCAAATGTCCCCAAGATTTTCCAAGGATTTTGTATCCTCAGCTCTTATATATTGGATCTGCATGTCCTGCCAAAACGCTATGTTCATTTTCATTTTTTCCATTTAGCTTCTTTCTCTTTGGGTGTGTAAGTAAACCCATTGAGTCAGAACTGGGGCATAGGGACTTTTCAACATGTGACAGCTCTCCAACATGGCCAGTAAAGAAATATGATGGGCTTTGGTTGGCTGGTCACAATGATTGGCCCATGTGGTGGCATTATCTTCACTTCACACTATCCAAGATCTCATGGTCAGGGGTGGGGGTGGAGAAATAACTTGCACACAGGTAGATGCTCACATATTGGGTGCAGGTGGCTCTACCTCTCCCTCTAGCCTCATAACCAATAACATGCTGTGAATTCAAATTAGACCCATATCTTGGAAGTGTGCAAATACAATTCTCATTGAGTGATTTGATGGTGGAATCTTTCCAAGCTACTTGTAATCAATTACTTAGTTTGCCATCATCTTTGTGTTGGGTGATGGCAGAAGTGATCACAATAGTCTCATCCCTGGAAAAATGCATTCAAATCTAAGTTCCTCAAGAATTTGTAATTGGATCCAGATTTTTAGTGGAGGAACAAAAAAAATAACTGATGGGATAATAACTCAGTCCACAAGTAATGCAATTTTGGAACTGTGTCATCAAACCCCATATCCTTCCTCCCAAGTTTTTCTGGAACTCTTACAATTGTGCTATGTCAGTGCAATCACTCAAGATCTTGTATATACACTTAAGGAAAACCATGATAGTAAAAGAACATGACATTTGTAGAAGAAACATACAATCTCCCTCTCTTTTGGTACAATTTAGATAAACCCAAGAATGTGAGATAGTGTTTGCACCCATGAATCAAATGAGCACAGATTTCAAAAGTAATCACAGATCAACACAGAATAAAAAAATTCCCTTGTTGAACAGCAATGAGTCAGACTGGCACCTTCATAGCCCTCATGCAGAGAAGGAGGAAGAGGAGAAGAAGAGGAAGAAAGAGCAACCCATCTCTTCATAAAAATCTGACTCTGTGAGGTCAAATTTGTATTTCTCATACTTCACCACGGACAGTCTTTTTTGATCCCAAGTCTAGCTCTCTTCTGAGACCTTACCAATTTTTGAATTTTTGTCAAGCCAAGAGGATGGACACATTAGTAGTGTTTTAGTTTTGTTCCAGAGTGGATCCCATGTTTCAGTAGCCACATGGTGCACACCCCATTTCAAAGCCTTCATTGTTTGAGGTTGCAATTCTGAACATCCTTGAGTGCTGCTGATCTTGTGCAATAATTAATATGGGTGGATGTTTCAGGGGTGGATTTTGATGCTGCCAAAGAGACTTGTTACTGATATGCTTCACATATTGATGAAGAACTTGATTATGTCAATTTCTTTCTTCCACTGAAATTTATTTAAATTTCAATTTCCATGTTCAGATGGCAGAATAGGCTGATAGATCCAACAATATTCATATTTTCCTCTAACAATCTAATTCGCCCATGTTTTTACATTATTACCCACTTGTCAAACATGCAATTTGGCTATCTTGCAAGATTTCTTTGTATTGAATATCATCTCTTGTAGTAATGTCAGACATCATCATTCCAGTGCTAGACTGAGGGTTGCTCTCTAGAGTTCAATGAGGCCACAAACAGATATGGTGGGCTGTTGTGTTATTGAACCAATGCCCCAACACCAACAGAAACTAATCAAAGTCACACACATGAAATCATGCACAACAAAGATGAGACTCCAGAGACATGCACAGCAAAGATGAGACTCCATAGACACCCCTTTAAGATATATATCCCCAAACACGAAAAACTTAAAAGCATGTTCACATTAAACTAAGTTCCAACAACAAAAATGATTACAGAAAATTGGTGTTCTGCAATAAAAATACCTAACCACCTCATGATAGAATCACAAGAGGTGAACAAAGTGTTTTTTCTTTTTTTTTTCTTTTGAAAATGAGGCAAGTACCATAAAATTATTTGAGCACTTTCTTTGACAAGAAATCTTTTTACATAACCATGTCATGCTATCAGAAATACATTGAGGAAAAAGTGCTCAAACTCTATACCATACTGAAGTACAAAAGGATTGATTTGTACAAAGAAAATTACTCACTTGTGTGCAAGGATGCTACTACCTCCTAGTACAAACTATTTGAAGAAAGCTTGTGACAGAGTTCTTTCTGTAGTGGCCATTGTTGCATTTGGCCAATCTCTACTGTGCTAGATTGTAACCAGCCAACTACGTATTCCATGACCATATTATGTTCCTCTGCAAGGTGAAGAGAGTTGTTGCAGTGTTGGGTGGGTATTAGAAATTGCACGAAACCCTTGTCAGATATAAAGATGGCTTTTAGAGTTCATAACCATGGTTCTACAAAAAATCAAAAGAAACAATTCTGATATATAACCATAGTTTCCCAGCTTTTGAAAACATGAAATAGCCACACACAAAACCATCAGTAGTTCCTCCATGAAATCCACTGATTCTTTGAGGTTTTTGAAATAACCTGAACCAACAGTTCTCTGATTCTGATTTTTTTCCAAAATTCAAAAACAGAATGCACCGTCTTCTGATTATGAAATACTCAAGGAAACCAGAACCAGTGATTATCAACAAATCAAATACATACTCACCCATAGCTGGTCTAAACCTTGAATCAATCTAGTTGTTCAACATCTACAATTATTGGGTTCCCTTATTTCAAGCCAGCTGATGGGTGCAGCAGAATGAAATAGAAGGAAAACTTACACCTATGCAATCCATGTGTTTGTTCCAGTGTTATGCGGGTATCAGAAATGGCACCAAACAACTACCAGTTATCAGAGCAGTTCTTTAATGTCAAAACCAGTGTTCTCTGAGAATCAGAGAACCGGTTCTGATTTATAAGCACCATTCTCACCCAAAAAAACCCCAAGGATAAAAAAAGTAGTGGAAGAATAGCTGAGAAAACCACCAGTCTCCTTCACTAGTTCTTTCATGAAAACCATTAGTTCTTTGAGTTTTTGAAATAGTTAGAATGGGTGATTGTTTGTATAGGAGAAGGTTTCTTCTTTAGGCCCTTCAGGATTTTGAGACTCATACCAAGGCCGATAGGCTAAGGGTAGGTGTCAAAAAATCGGGAAGGGCCTAAAGGAGAAACCTTCTCCTGTGTAAAGAACTGATCCTATTTTGGCTTTCTTTCCATCACTTCTTTCCTGACTCTTTTTTCCTTTCTGTTTTCTTTTTCCTTCTAAAGCTGTCTGACCTCATACTTTCTGCCCTAAAACATTCCATCCTTCTTCTTTATGCCATCTGGGCTTTTTGCCCTTGTCCTTCTTAGTTTAGTTTTTAAAATTTTAATGGAATTTATTAATTAGTTGACATTTATTTTGAAAAAAATATTTCATTTAATTTCTTTCTGGTAAAGAATTTTCTCTAAAGGAAAAACATATGTTAAAGAAATCCGGGGGTTTGGAAAGAAAATCTGGCCTTGCCTTAAAGAAAAGAAATTGGGCATTAAAGAAAAGAAATTGTATCCTTAAAGAAGGATTAAGTTTTGGTCCCTTCCAAAATTTGGAAAGGTACCAGTGACAGCCTTGCAAGTTCTTCCACTTTGCGGAAGGGACCAGTGACAACAGCCTGGTGTGTTTGGAAGGAGCACTTGGAAGATTTCTTCCGCGCCCCAGAAGTGACTGAAAACTACACTAAGAAAATAGGATCGGTTCTTTACAATTGTGAAATTTCAAACAACTGGAACCAGGGTTATTAACAATTGAATTGAGTTTTTGAAAGAGTTAGAATGGCTAATTCTTTGGTATAGTCCAACTCAAGGATTCACTTTGCTTCAAATCAGTCCAAATTGTTTCCTAGGAAATTGGGACCCTGGACCCTCGTCTAAAGTGGGCCTGAATCACACAAAATAGGTTCAAACATTTTGGCAACAATTCAGTTTCGCCACAATAACCATGTCATATCATAATTGACCAGCTTAATAATAAGGGACTTGCCATCTTAGACTCCTACTAAGCATAAGGTAAAGCCCCAAGGTGGGAGGCATTCCCAAACTAATGGGCCTAAGGACAAGGCAATAGCCAAATCTAGCCTCACATCTTGAGAATATTCTTCACACATAAAGCACAAGGCAAACATTACCATGAACCTAAACATACAGAGATCCATAGATCATGAGGCATAGGAGGGGAAGGGTTCTTACACCTATAAAGGAGACATAATATCCCTATCACTCCTAAGGAGTAGGCATAAGATCCCTTCTTTCTTCTAGGATGGGATATTCACATATGTAAAGTAACCTACAATTATGCTAGGAAATTTGTCAAAGTGCTTTATGAGAATAATTTGTCTTAGAAGCATTGCAACACATCAACTCCATCTGAAATTGGGGGGATGTACATTTGACATCCAAGAGGGAAATCTTGGAACCCTAATGTGGGACTTCTTGGCGTCCGATGTGAGTAAGCAATTTTACAAAACTCCATACTTACTCCCAAAGTTCAAACTCTGGGAGCAGGAGTAAATTTTTTCCTCAATAGAAAATCCAAAGGTCTTTTAAGTTACGCCAACCAACCATAGTTTTTATCAGCCCCCTGGCTTCTAGCAAAGAACATATGAATAGATATGAAAGTTTGGGCTAATGTGCGACATAACCCACCCTTGACTTACCCCAGCCCTCCACTACTCTCATGTATTGAGAAGTTTCCTCACTTCCATAACACAAAAATGAAAGAAGTGGGGTTAAAAAAACAGAAAAGGGTCACTACCCACCTACACCTTGTGGTAGTTCAGAGCCCCAAACCCTAATTTCATGGAGGGTAAAATGTGACCATTTGGCTACCTTAAGATATTCTTGGCTACCTACTGGAACTTATCATAAAAAATCTGGCAATTTGCACCAACAAATATTAATAATAATAATAATAATAATAATAAAATCCTTAAGCTGGCGAATTTGGGTCTTTTTTCTTTCCATCAAAAATCCATTGTTTAGGTTGAAATCATTATTTTCAGGTTCAAATTTGCCAAAAATTAGCCAGTAAAAGAAACCTTGTAACCTGCTCATTGCCATGTTTATGCTCTTCACCATGGTCATCTTTCATGATGGACCCTTCTTCTTGAGGTACCATCTTTGAGTGGTTATCATTTTTTGTTGGGATTCTGAAATCAGAGGTACAGTGGGGTTAGGGTTTTCCCATTAGGTTTTCCCCTATGTACAACAAAGCCAAAGGAAAGGAAGTGATGTACAGTGTGGGGGCAGGTATTTGAATTTTTAACCCTTACCCATGCCTGTAAACAGACAATGGTTCTAGTATTAGTCTACTTTTTAAATAGAGAGGGTGGGTGTTGAATAGGCTTGTGTGTAGGTGTGAAGGAAAAATGTTATGGCCAATGAAATTGTTGGATTTGGTTACTTGAAAGAAAAAAATTTAATGTGCATTTGGTATTGGTAGGTTTGTGAAAATTTTAGGCAACCAATGGAAATGGTAGAAAGGGATCAATATTTTCAATATTTTAAAAAATATCTCTATTTTTTTTTGTAATTTTGAAGATTTTTTTTTCAGTGAACTAACAGTTAAATGTGTATTAGAGATTGGTAGGTTTGTCAAAATTTTAGAGGACCAATGGAAATGGTAGAGAGGGATCATTATTTTCAAAGTTCAGCAGATTATGTCTGGGTTGTGTGTAGGCTTCAAAGATTTTTTTTCAAGTCAATGGGATTGCTAAATTTGATAGTTTAGATTTTATTTTTTTAGTTTTCTTAAGTGAACTAACAACTATTTCCAAATAAGGTTCTAGCACATTATTTGTGTACTTTGTTTAAATAATAGTTGGGTCAAGTTTTTTGTTTAAAGAAATTGAAAGAATTACGCGAATTTGAGCCTTTTTCAATTAAAAAATAAAACTAACTACCCAGGTCCAAGATTTAGAACCCAGTGTTGGGCAAGTATGAGGTAGGGGCAAAGGGCTTGAGTGACCCAGCACTCACCAGTGCACCATCCAAAAAATCCTGTTGTGGAATTCCATGGATGGGATGAAACCGTCCCCCATGGGTCAGTTTACTTGGTCAATAGTTTTTTTTTCTCATGCTTTATTTTTCTTTTTGCTCTCACTGTCTTTTCTCCCAGGCCTCACTTTTTTCTTTTTCTTTTTGTTCCTTCCCGAAATCCTTGAACCCAAATTTTTTTTGGGAACTCCAACCTACCTACCTCCCTTCCACCACCAAACCCATATACCTCCTCCATTCTACCCACCCCTTATTTGTGCTCCCCTCCATCACCAGAGCTTGAGAACTGGGTAGAGCTTCACTAGTTGGGTTTAGGGTTTAGGAAGCACCTTGCCAAGCAAAGAAGGAGGAGCTTGCCATGGTTTTAGAGTGCAACTTTCAAGGTAAGAGTTTTTTTTCTCATGCAACCTGTAAATTTTTATTTTTTTTTGTTGCCTTGTGTGAGCTTCTGAACCAGGACAACAAGCTGCAACTCATTGTCCTAGTTTTTTTTCACTTTCAAAACCTGGCTTTCTTTTTACTGTTGCAACATCCAAAACCACCACAATGAACATTTGCACGTCATCATGGTTTTTCTCACATTCTAGTTACTTCCAAAACCAATACAACGAGCTACGCTCATCATCCTAGTTTGTTTTTTGTTGCATTGTGTAAGCTTCTCAACCAAGACAACTAGCTACAGTTCGTCACCCTGGCTTTTTTTCTTGTGTTGCAGCATCTGAAACCAGGATGACGAGCTCGTCATCCTAGTTTTTTTCTTGTGTTGTAGAATTTGAAACCATGACGACGAGCACCATGCTCATCATCTTGGTTTTTTTCATTCTCGCCATTTCCACAACCAAGATTATAAGCGTAGCTCATCATCCTATGTGTGTTTTTTTTTGTGACCTATGAAACCATGACAACAAGTGCTACACTCATCGTTGTGGTTCTTTTTTCTCATGATTGGTACCTCGTTGCCCTAGTCATTTGTTCTCTTATGTTGCCAACTAAGTTTTTATGAAATTTTCTTTATTAATTCCTCTAAAAGGTTGGTATTTTTTTCTTCAATTCTTGCCTCTAAGGATTGGTGTTTTTCTTGGTTTCTATTAGTACTATGGAACTACGTTGGGTTTCTTTTTTTTCTAGTGTTGGTAAGAGAGTTAGAAATTAATCAAATAGTGTCGGTCCTCATTTTATTTTGGGCTTTTTTTGGTTAGATGCACACTTGAAAGAAAATGAGCAATGTAGCAATAGATTAGCAAGGCCTAGTTAAATTTACAAATGGTGTTAGAGGTGTGATGAATGGAGATGTAAATGTTGGGGTGATTGGACAACAAGCGCAAGTTAATGTTGAAAATGCACCTACATTGGCTCTGAGTGAAGATATTGAACAGCAAGTGCAAGCTAGTGTTCAAATGTGCATGCATTGGCTCCAAGTGAGAATATTGAAAAGCAAATGTAAACTAGTGTTGATGGTGGGGAAACATCTGCAAAAGCAATTTTTTTAAAATAGAAGTTGAGTTGTAGAAAATTATTGACATGATACAAGAACAATGACTCACCCCCACACTCCTTGAAAAATTCAAATGCAAATCCGAAAGTGGAAACATCGGAAAAAGGAGTTGGGGTATGTTCTTTGACTTGTAGCACTTTAAGGGCAAAAGAACATGTTAGAGCTCCGAAATGGGGACTAAGACAAGTGATAAACGAGTCAATTATTCACATGAACCGACACAAACCAAACAACAAGTTGGTTAGTGTGTGGTTGGAGCATTTTTTGTGCATGGACAAGTCACGAACATACACAGACTCACAAGACTCACCATGGCTCGAACTTGGGGGAAGCCGCCACCTTCCCCCTTATAGTATTCTTTGTGATTAACCATAGTGGTTACATCCAAATGTCATTTTGTCCATAACTCTCAAGTTGGGAGTCTTGAAATTCTCAAAATTGGGTCTCCCGACACTTTGGAAGGCCATAACTTCTTATGCAGACCTCTGATTGAGGTGAGGTCTGAAGCAAAGTTGTAACATTTGTCAAAATATTTTCAATAATATGTGGCACAACACCTATACGCATGTATTTCAGGGCGATTCTCAACTCTTAGTGGTTGAAAGTCAAATTGACACTTTGACTTTTAGCCTTTCTTTTGGCCATAACTTGTGTTTTAAGTACCCAAATGGGTCATGTGAGCCCATTTTAGACATCCACAATTCAATAGCTTTCCAATGATATAAAGAACTTATCAATCCAATGTGTTTTGACCCCTGAAATGGCACTCTAAAAATTCGGGAATCCATCAAAACTCCAACTCCCAAAGTGGGAATTCTCTTAGGAGCGTGGAGGTTCATTCTCTCACACTCTCCCACACTCCAGGGAGCATCAAATGTGACTCCCATGCTTCACTCTTGGCCTGCACCTTTACAAGCCCTTGCCTTAATCGCGAACCCAAGGTTAGGGTTGCAACAATATTCAAATGTTGGCATTACCTTCTCCATCTAAGATATCCTATGCATGTACAACCTTTCACTTCTTTCATACTTCCTATAGATCTTTCCAATATCCTTCTAAAAAATATCATGTACTACATCTCACAAGATATCTACATATTTTTCCTCCATTGATAATGCCTTGAGTTTTACCCAAAACAAAGTAATTATGTTTCTTATACTCATTGTTCTATGTGAAGACACTATCATAATTAAAAGTCTTAACTCTCCAAGTCTACTCCAAAAGCTTTTGTAATTTTTCATTAAAGGCCATCTACTTCTCCAAATTTCTATCCATTTATGCATGCCTATGATCAACTTGCCTTTGTATTCATTATTGGTTCGATACACATTTCCAACTTCCATTATGAAGTCCTCCAACTCTTTTTGCCACTTCAAAAGAATTTCCTCCATATTCTTATAGTCTCTTTAAAAAAATTTGTGTTCCACATTTAAAATGTCCTTTTCTGCCTTCAAATTCCAATAATTGGCATCTATGTCCTTCAAAGTTGCTTGCAAAGAATCCCTTTCTATTCTAACATTCTCCAAATCATTGTTTT
>Ga0116230_10001771_pt1 | contig 20639 bp, 17 predicted proteins | sample S1TSphfallax_3_FD_88678 | JGI IMG/M metagenome (GOLD analysis project Ga0116230, IMG submission 88678) | Host-associated microbial communities from peat moss isolated from Minnesota, USA - S1T2_Fd - Sphagnum fallax MG | ecosystem: Host-associated > Plants > Peat moss > Unclassified | place... | reverse complement strand
GCGCTGGGTTTTTACAAGCAGAAAGAATATGAGAACGCCGAAAAAAGCTTCTCTGCTTTCCTGCAGAAAAATCCGAAGAATAGAATGGCAGCCGATGCGATCTATTATCTTGGCGAAACCTATTTCCAGCGCGGACGCCAGCGCGAAGCCGCCGAACAATATTTGAAGATTTCGACTGATTATTCGACCTCGGGACATGCGCCCGAAGCGATGCTGCGGCTGGGCCAATCCTTGAATGCCCTTGGCGCCAAGGAACAGGCTTGCGCGACCTTCATCGAAGTGAGCAAGAAATATCCGAACGCCGCCGCTTGGGTGAAAAATGGGGCTGAACGGGAAGCCACTCACGCGAAATGCTAGACCCGCTCCTTCCGCCGCGCGAAGGTCGCGAAGCGGCGCCTCAAAAAGAAGCCGGGCGTCCCAGCCCGGCGGCGGATAAGATTTTTGCCTCCCTGTTACAGGCAAAAGCAGCGGTGCTCGCTGTCTCGGGCGGCCCTGATTCTGTCGCCTTGATGCTGATGGCAGCGGACTGGGCCAAAACCGGCGCAGCGCCGCCGTTTTTCGTTGCGACGGTCGATCATGGATTACGGCCAGAATCGCGTCATGAAGCCGAAAAGGTCGGGCTTTGGGCCGCGGCGCTGGGTTTGCCGCATCGCATCCTCACCTGGGAGGGCGAAAAGCCGAAAACACGTATCCAGGAGCGCGCCCGGGAGGCGCGTTATGGACTTCTATGCACCTATGCCGAAGAGGCCGGCGCTGGTCACCTGGTCACCGCGCATCATGCCGATGATCAGGCCGAGACCATTTTGTTCCGGCTGCTGCGCGGCAGCGGCCTCAAAGGGCTCGCGGGAATGTCTGCCGCCAAGAGGCGGGGTGATATCATGCACCTCCGCCCTCTGCTCGGCTGGAGTAAGGCGGATCTTGTCGCTTTATGCCATGCGCGGGAGCATGCGTTCTTCGACGATCCGTCCAATCGCAATCCTGCCTATGCGCGCGCGCGGCTGCGGCGTCTGTCCGGCGTGTTGTCGGAGAATGGCCTCGATAAAGCGGCGCTATTGAGATTGGGCGCACGCTTGGCGCGCGCCGATGCCGCGCTACAGGGGCGCGCCGCCGCTCTCGCGGAAAATTTGCAAAACCTTGCCGCGCCTCCAGCGGCCTTCAAAGCCGATATTTCGTCTCTTCGCGGCGAAAGTGAAGAAATTCTCGGCCGGGTTTTGGAGATCATCATCCGGCGGCTGCGCGGTGATACAGCGCCATTGCGGCTTGACCGGCTTGAATCCGTGGCCGCCCATGTCGATGCCGCCCTCACTGAAAGTGCATGTTTTTCCGGGACTCTTGGCGGGGTGACTTTAAATCTCGATCAAAAGTCCTACCTCACCATCAAGCCTGAAGGCCCGCGCCAGCGCGGCCGGAGGACAAGTGCGTGAACTTGGTGAGCAGCCAAAGGGCAGACATTATCTCTCTTTCAGAGGGTATTACGTCCCTTGGCAAGGCGGCTCGCGGAGCTTACATTAGATTATACGCGCGGATTTAAGCGCTTCTTTCATCAAGCTGCGATCTAAATGGATCGTCTACGCTTGTCATGGGATCAAGATGAATCCGAACTTCCGGAATTTCGCCCTTTGGGTCATCGTTTTTCTTCTCGTCGTCGCTCTGGTGATGCTGTTCCAGAATCCTGGACAGCACACTGCTCAGGCCGACATCACCTTCAGTCAGCTCTTGAATGAGGTCGATCAAGGCACCGTTCGCGAGGTGACAATCTCGGGCAACGAGATTAACGGCCATTTCAAAGATAGCCGCGCCTTCTCGACCTATGCTCCGAACGACCCGACGCTGATCCAAACCCTTTATAAGAAGAACGTCTCGATTTCGGCCAAGCCGCCGTCCGATGGCAATAGCTGGCTCGTCACGCTTCTCGTCAACGGACTTCCGCTGATCGCTTTTCTAGGCGTTTGGATTTTCCTCTCCCGGCAGATGCAAGGGGCCGGGGGGAAAGCCATGGGCTTCGGGAAATCGAAGGCCAAACTTCTCACGGAAGCACATGGGCGCGTTACCTTCGAGGATGTCGCAGGCGTCGATGAAGCGAAGGAAGATTTGCAGGAGATTGTCGAGTTCTTACGCGATCCGCAGAAGTTCCAGCGGCTTGGCGGGCGTATCCCGCGCGGCGTTTTGCTTGTCGGACCTCCCGGCACCGGTAAAACCTTGCTCGCGCGTGCCATCGCTGGCGAAGCCAATGTGCCGTTCTTCACCATCTCCGGTTCGGATTTCGTCGAAATGTTCGTCGGCGTCGGCGCAAGCCGCGTGCGTGACATGTTCGAGCAGGCGAAAAAGAACGCGCCTTGCATTATCTTTATCGACGAGATCGACGCTGTCGGCCGCCATCGCGGCGCCGGTCTTGGCGGCGGCAATGACGAGCGCGAGCAGACCTTGAACCAGCTGCTTGTCGAGATGGACGGCTTTGAGGCGAATGAAGGCATCATCCTGATCGCCGCGACGAACCGTCCCGATGTACTTGATCCCGCTCTTCTGCGGCCGGGCCGCTTCGATCGTCAAATCGTTGTGCCTAACCCCGATATTGTCGGGCGCGAGCGCATCCTTAAGGTCCATGTCCGTAAAGTGCCGCTGGCTCCGGATGTCGATCTGCGCACGGTCGCGCGCGGCACGCCAGGATTCTCCGGCGCGGACCTTATGAACCTCGTTAACGAAGCTGCTCTGATGGCAGCGCGGCGCGGTAAGCGCATCGTGACCATGGCTGAATTCGAAGACGCCAAAGACAAGATCATGATGGGTGCCGAACGCCGGACACTCGTTATGACTGAAAAGGAAAAAGAGCTCACCGCCTACCATGAGGGTGGCCATGCGCTCGTTGCTCTGAATGTTTTGGCGACAGACCCGGTGCATAAGGCAACGATCATCCCGCGCGGCCGCGCGATGGGCATGGTCATGCAATTGCCCGAACGCGATAAGCTGTCGATGAGCTATGAACAAATGACCTCGCGTCTCGCTGTCTTGATGGCAGGGCGTGTCTCCGAGGAAGTCGTCTTCGGCTGGGACAAGGTCACCTCCGGCGCGCAATCCGATATTGAACAAGCGACGAAGCTCGCCCGTGCGATGGTCACACGCTGGGGCTTTTCGGAAGAACTCGGCACCGTCATGTATGGTGAGAACCAGGAAGAGGTTTTCCTGGGCTATTCCATGGGACGGCAGCAGAATATTTCCGAAGCGACCTCGCAGAAGATCGATGCTGAAGTGCGGCGTCTGGTCGAAGAGGGTCATGCCGAAGCGACGCGGATCATCACCGAGAAGCGCCAAGATCTTGAAGTCCTTGCTAAAGGACTGCTCGAATATGAGACCTTGTCCGGCGATGAAATCATAGGCCTCCTCGTCGGGCGGCGTCCGGTTCGCGAAGTACTGGAAGATCCGGCACCTGTGCGGGCGCCGACATCGCCTGTGCCCACGACGGGAACGAGCCGCCCGCCGCGGCCTGAGCCCGGCCTTGAGCCGCAACCCCAGGTTTGAGCGAGCGCCCAAGATAAAATGCAAAGCCCGGCTTAAGCCGGGCTTTTTCTTTGTCGTACCAATTGATGTGAACGAATATCGAGTCCAAATTTTCTTTATGAAAATTTCTGTCACTGATGCCAAAGGACAATTAACCGAGCTGGTGCGGCGTGCCGAAGGCGGTGAAGAGATTATTCTCACCCGTCATGGCCATCCCGCTGCTCGTCTTATGTCCATGATGAAGTCTTTAACCGCTGACGACCGTGCTAAGCTGCTTGAAGATATCCGGTCCGAGGGCCGAGCGAAGGCCGCGCCTGGACCGGGCGCGGCAAGAAGTCAGGACTTTCTCTATGGTGACGACGGTTTATGATCTAAACGCGCTCGAATAGCATCAAGGCGCCATCGACCGGCTTGTTGGCTTCGAGACGGATCATGGTCGCCTCCTGCCGCAGTAAGGTGAATGTGCCGCGCGCAAGCTCCTCGATATAGCCGGGACGATGCGCGAAGCGCCCGGAGCGGAGCAATTCGTAGGTTTCCGCGCTTGTCGTTTCAATCGTAAAGGCGAACAAACCGCCCGGCAGCAGCAGACGTGCCGCCTGTTGCATCAAAGGCGCGAGATCGCCGACATAAACCAGGAAGTCGGCAGCGAAGATAAGATCGAAGCCTTGGTCTTGCTGTGCCAGATAGGCGATGGCCTCCGATGCGATGAGATCATCATAGGTCTGCCGCGCCGCTGCTTTTTCAAGCATGCGGGCTGAGAGATCGACGCCGGTCAAAACTCGTCCCGGCGCCTTAAGAAGCGGTCCGGCGAGGCCGGTGCCGCAACCCAGATCGAGAATCCGTGCTAGCGGCCTATTATGCTGCGCCAGCAGTGCGTGAAGCTTCTCAGGCCCATGATAATCGAGCACTTCGACGAGCTGCTTGTCGAAGGTGTCGGCGAATTTGTCGAAATAAGTGGCGATATAATCGTCCGGCGCGCGCGGCAGCGCTTCATTCTTAAGCGCTGCGAGGAGATAGGCCTGAACGGGATCTTTATGCAGGGCCTCTCCCAAACGGATCGCGGCCTGCGTATGGCCATAACCGCTGAGGATGTGAAAGCTATCGCGCATCAGCTTGTCGCGGTCTTCTGGCTCCATGCCTGCGGCCTCGCGATAGGCCAGGATCGCATCGGCGGCGGAATCGTCCCGCGCGACTTCCAAAAAGCGGGACTGTCCGAATTTATGCTTGAGAGACTCGTCTTCTGGCTGGCGCGTTACGGCTTCCGCGAAAGCTTTGGCGGCAGAGGAAAAGTCACCCAGATTAAAATGGGCCTGAGCCAGACATGTATAGATGGCCGCGGTTTCGCTTCCTCTGGCAACGGCATCCTGGAGACATCTTGCGGCCTCTGTGAAGCGCCGGGTTTTCGTATAGAGCAAGCCGAGGCTGATCGCGGCATCCGCCGATTTCGGATCCCATTGCAAGGCCGTCAGAAAGGCTTCCTCAGCGGCGGATTTGTCTGTCTCCGCGTAAACGGTGCCGAGCAGCAGCCAATCGGTGGCCTGCGATGGATCCCGGCTCAAAGCATTTTTGAGGCAACTCGCAGCCTCCGGCTTATGCCCCGCGGCAAAAAGAACGCCGCCAAGACCGCTCCATAACGGAGCTTGCGCCGGTTCGAGGGCAACCGCTCCAGCCATCATGCGCAGCGCATTTGGAAAATCGCTTTGCTGCCAAAACAAGAGGCCCATATGGCGCAAGGCTTTTACCGGCTCGCCGTAGCGTTCCATCATGGCTTCGAAGCGCGGATGCTCGATGCGCCATGCTGGAAGCAGCGCCAAGACCTGCTCCGCTGAGGGTAGCTCGATATCCACTATGTTCCCCCGAGATTACAAAATTTCGCGATCTAAGGGGATTCGTGCGAGCTTGGGCAAACGTTTCGCGTCTTTTGGGCGATGACGCGAAAAACTTCCAGGGAGGGCATCTTTACATCTCAAGGCGCACCCAAACCTGTGGCCTCGTCGAGAAATTGGAAGCGGGGACTTCTGACCGCTGCCGAGCGGTAATGGATGGCATCGACGAATAACGACACACCTTGCGGGCCGATCGTGGGACATCGGTGCGCATCGCAGAGAAAGGGGAGCGGATCGATGAGTACCGCGCCCGAGGCTTTGGCCATGGCGTTCAAGCGTTTCCTGACCGGCGCGCCTGCTCTTTCGAAAGCGTCTCTATCGATAAACTCGACGTCGTCTGTCTTGCTGCCGAAGAAATTCCGCTTTGCCAGTTCGATGGGCACGTCAAACTGGCTGAAGGGCGTCGAGCTGATGATGAAAAGCTCGGCTCCATGCTTCTTCAAAGCGGCCAATCGTCCGGCTGTGCGCGCAAAGACAGAATCGAGATGCGCCGCATACCAGGATGGATCGAGGTTCACGACGCAGCTTCCGTTCTCCAAGAAGCAAAAGGCACCGTTCGGCGTAGCGAAATATTCATACCAATTCGAAACAAGCACGACGCGGCGATAGTTTCCCTTTTCAGCGAAGTCGAACGCCTTTTCCATGAATGCGGAACATTCGACCAATCCGTGATTGATTCCGAGCAAAGCAGGGCAGCCGGCATCCGTCACGAATGTGAAGGAGCGGCCCTCCTTTAACGCCGCAGCGCCGGCAAAGCGCGGATATAATTGCATGGCGAAGGAATCGCCGATGAAGAGCGTATCGGCTGTGTTCTCGCCGGCATGGCATGGCCGCGGATTTCCATCGAGACCCGGTCCGACGCAGTTTCCAGGGTAGGTCCAATCGCCCGCCGCTTGATTGAAGGCTTCGAACATTTGCTCGCCGCCCTTAATCCGGCCAGGAAGGCCATCGCTCGACGCGATAAGGATCGCAAACATCACGGTGAGGATTGTGAGGCTGGCGCCCGCGGCCCAGCTGAAAGCGGGACGTGTGTCTGTTGCGAGCCATTTGCGCGCTTTCGCTGCGAGAATGATCACTAACGCGATCACAGCTGCGAGAATGAAGACATGACCTGCGACTCTGAAGCTCTCGAAACCTTGGAAATCGAAATAATGCGTCGCGACCGCGACTGGCCAATGCCACAGATAAATCGCGTAGGACCATTCGCCCAGAAAGCGCGTCACCGGATTTGCAAAGAGAGCGCTCCCGGTCTGCCGCGCGACGATAACGAGGCATGTCCCGAAGACGGGGATCGCGGCCAAATAAGACGGCCACGCCTGATGCTCATCGAAGGTCAGAAAAGCGAAAGCGATGAGCGCGAGGCCGCTCACGAGAAGGAGATAAGACACTCTTTTGTCTTGAGGAGCGCTATCGAATTGGAGCGCGACGAGACCGCCGGCCAGCATTTCCCAAGCGCGAAAAGGCAGCAGATAAAAGGTTGATGCCGGATGCGTTGCCGACCAATCGATAGAGGCGAGCAGCGATAAAATGGCGAGCAGCCATAAGACGGCGAGGCGCCAGATTTGCGCTTTCAAAAAGCGCGTCAGTCCCATCAGGATGATGGGATAGAGCAGATAGAATTGCCATTCGACCGACAGGCTCCAGGTGTGCAAAAGCCATTTCGTCGCGCTTTTCGCGTCGAAATATCCGGTCGCTTCCCAGAACCGGAAATTTGAAAAGAACAAAAGCGCTGAAATTCCGGTGGAGCCGAGTTTTTGATAGCTATAGGGATCTATAAAAACGTAGCCAAAAACGAATAGGCTGAAGATCATCGTATAGAGCGGCGGCACGATGCGCCGCGCTCTGTCGCCATAAAAACCAATCAGGCTGAAGCTGCCTTTTTCCAACCGGCGGGTGATGATCAAAGTCATCAAATAACCGGAGATGACAAAGAAGACATCGACTCCGGCAAAGCCGCCTGGAACGAAACTCAGTTTGAAATGGAAGAGAACAACCGCGGTGACCGCGAGCGCGCGAAGACCGTTGATATCGTCTCTAAAACGGATCGAAGCCATTTATGAAATGTGCAAGCTGCGGTGTGAGGGGTTCGATGTATAGATAGGCCGGATGGGGTTCAACTCAATTTTCAGTCGAGCGTGTTGCGCCTGTGCTGCCGGCTGAAATCGCGGCGGGCGCAATCGGCGTTGCGGCCTTGCTGCTCGCAGCATTTTCTTCCAAGCCCGTGGCCGCATCCAAAAATTTGAAGCGTGGACCCTTCACTGTTTTGCCGCGATAATGCGATTGATCCCAAAATAAAGTGTCGCCGTTTTCATCAACCATGGCGCAGCGATGTTCCGCGCAGAGATAATCCAATGGATCGACAAAGACCGCGCCTGAACTTTCGGCGAGTGTCTTCAGGCGAGGCTTGACGTTGATGAGATCCTTTTCGATCGCGGTGCGATCTTCATAAGCGACGCTGTCGGTCGAATAGCCAAAGAATCGCCGCCGCAAAACTTCCTGCGGCGGATCGATCGCGGGGACAGGTGTCGCAGACACAATGACCACTTTGACGCCATGCTGCGTTAATTGCTTGAGCCGCTCGCTGAACGCTGCGAAGACCTCGTCAAGATTTGGCAGATGCCGGATATAAATCCATCGGGAAACAAGGATGACACGGCTATAAGCGCCAGAACCAGCGGCTTTGAATGCTTTCTCCATGAACTCCGCGCAATGCGAGCCCGCGCCGGTTTCACCGACGCCCAGAATTGGCGGGCATCCATGCGCCGCGAGGAACGTGAAAGATGTATTGTATTTATGCGCCAAAGCTTCTGTGAAGCGCGCGTAGATCTGCATGGCTTGCGAGTCGCCGATGAATAAGACCGATTTGCCGTGTTCAGCTTGTCCGACGCGGCAGGGTTTCAAGGCGCCGCTGTCATCCAAGCCATCGCAGGAGGCTGGATAGTTGAAGTCGGATTTGGCCAGGGAATAAGCTTCAACAAGCTGCGCGCCATTGGCCCTGCGGCCCGTCAATCCGCCTTCTTTGTCGATGAAGACATCGAGCATCAGCGCCACTACGAAAACGGTTGCGAGAGGGAGCGCCCATCCCGGCGCAACGCGTGCCGCGGCTTTCGTCTTCCACCATGCCTGAACCGAGGTGAGGAGCGTGCCGCCAATCCCCATGAAGGCGATGAGAAACACCAGCTCGCAAGCGACTTTGACCGGCGTCGTCTGCGCATAGCCAAGATAATAGGCGCCAACAGCGACAGGCCAATGCCAAAGATAGATCGAATATGACCACTCGCCTAAAATACGGGATATGGAGTTTGTGAATAATGGCAGCGCGGTTTGGCGCGCCGCGATCACGAGGCACGTTCCAGCAACAGGGAATAGAGCCCAGTAGGATGGCCATGGCGTATTTTCGTTGAAAGTGAAGACAGCGAAAAAGATCAGGCCTAGGCCAGCGGTCACAAGCGCATAAGCGAGCCGTTTATCGCGCGGGGCACGCTGATCGAATTGTAATGCGACGATGCCGCCTGCGAGCAGTTCCCAGCCTCTGAATGGCAGCAGATAAAAGGCCGAAGCAGGCTCTTTCGATGAAAACCAGACGCAGGCTGCGAGCGATATAAGTGCGATCAGCCACAGCATAAGCAATAGCCGTCGCCTCACCTTTACGAACCGGACCAAGCCCAGAACGATCAGCGGATAGATGAGATAAAACTGCCATTCGACGGAGAGACTCCACGTGTGCAGAAACCATTTTGTGTAATTGCCTGCATCGAAATATCCGGCTTCCATCCAGAAGCGGAAATTTGAAAAGAACAAAAGCGCTGAGATGCCTGAGGCGGCGAGCTTTTGATAATTATAGGGATCGATCAAAAAATATCCGAGGATGGACAGGCTTAGAACCAGGCCGGCGAGCGGCGGGACGATGCGCCGGGCGCGATCGCCATAGAAGCCGATGAGGCTGAAACTTCCTTTGTCCAACCGGTGCGTGATAATCGCGGTCATCAGATAGCCGGAGATGACGAAAAAAACATCGACGCCAACAAAGCCGCCCCGGAAAATGCTGATTTTGTAATGAAAGAGCACGACCGTGGTGACGGCGAGCGCGCGCAGTGTATTGATGTCAGCTCTAAATTGAATTGAACGCATTCATAATAGGTCCATGCAGATACGGCGGTGATGGCCGTAACATGACATGGGATCTATGGCGAGAGCGAGCCCTCCAAAGCGCTATTTCGTCTTACTGCCTTTCGCGCCAGGAAGAATCTCGAAGACGCGTTCTGGAGGCCTGCATAGGACTGTGGCATCGTCCACGACGACGATCGGCCGCTCGATCAGGACAGGATGTGCGAGCATCGCATCAATGGCCTTCGTATCGGTGAGATCGGCGGCGTCGAGGCCAAGCTCCTTAAAAAGCTTTTCCTTTTTGCGCAGCAGTGCGGGGGGCTTAAGGCCAGCGGCCCGCGCGAGTTCTGTGAGCTTGGTCTTTGAAGGCGGATCTTTGAGATATTCGATGATCTTGGGTTCAACACCAGCGTCCCGGAGGAAGCCCAGAACCTTGCGCGAGGTGGCACATTTCGGATTGTGGTAAATCGTAGCGTTCATGTGCGGATTTTAAGCCATTTCCGCGCGAATAAGGAAGAGACTGGCGAAAGAAAAGCCAAGCTTTTGCGAGCTTGCGGCGCTCGGACAAAAAAGGGGAGCATGTCCTTATCGAAAAAGCTGACAAACTTTTCCGGGACATGCTCCCAGGGTTATCCTGGCCTGGGAGGGAAGCAAGCTGTTACTCGCTTGTGTCAGGATTGGTTTCCACCGAGCACCGTAACAGCGCGACGGTTTTGCGACCAGCAGGAAATGTCGTTGCACACAGCAACCGGCCGTTCCTTGCCATAGCTGATCGTGTGGATTCGCGATGCGGGGATGCCCCGCGCAATCAGATAGCTTTTGGCGGCCTCGGCGCGCCTGGCGCCAAGTGCGAAATTATATTCGCGTGTGCCGCGTTCGTCGGCGTGACCTTCGACAGTGAAGCTATAGCGGGCATATTGCGTTAGCCAGCGCGCCTGCTTGTCGAGCGTCGCCTGGGCCGTTGGCGTCAACTCGCTGGAATCGCTTTCAAAAAACACGCGATCCCCGACATTGGTGGCGAAATCCTGCGGGCTGCCTGGCGCAGCCACGCCATATCCGGCCCCGGCCATGGGATCTTCAGCATTTTTGGCGCAGGCTCCCATAGCCAGAGCAACACCCAGTGCAGCCACGAGCTTGAAGCCGCCGGCCCGGTTGGAAAGCCTCATACACTTACTCCTTCACATGACAGCGGACATGGCTTTGTCCTAGCAACAGATGGTTAAGCGAAGGTTCCGTCAACCTTGATCAAAGCTTCCTAAAAAGCGTTGTATTTGTGCCAATCGCATTAATGGTTAATATTTGCTTGATGGCAGGAATGCGGCAATTAGCCGTTTTTGCCCCGGTTAAACCGCGTGCCGCATTTTGACCGCGCTGCGGAAAAAGCCAATCCCCCTTATGGACAGGACGGCCTATTGTTCGCACCTTATTTGACGGCCTCGAGGTATTCCTGGATTGGGGGCTATTGGCCAAACCGTCTTGCGCGCGCTGCGGGCTGCCTTTGATGATGTCGTCTCTATGTTGAAATCTGCGGAAGATCTGTTCATCGAACGAGAAGTATGCCTATTTTTGCGCGGTCCGCGATGTTGAAAGCGGCTCCTCTGCTGTGTGTTAAGGCAGCGATGAAAGCAGCTGCTTAAAAGGGAGATAGCTTGCCTATTCGCAGCAGGTGCCACGCGGATGCGCCGGCCGAGCTTAGGGTTGCGCACGAAAATGTCATATGTTAGGGGACGCTCGCCTTCGGGAAGGGTCTGTCTGGCCATGCCATGTCTCTCCCATTTTCACGACAAGCCTGGGCTTCGAGCTTTTGCGGCATAAGCCGTAGGAATTGGAACCCTTTGAGTTGGTCGTGAAGGCGCATGGTCGGGGGTCGAACGTTGTCACAAGAACAATCACTCGTCACGGGAATGACCGGACGTTATGCCGAAGCGCTTTTTGCTTTGGCGCAGGAATCGTCGGTGACGGATCAGGTCGCCGCGGACCTCGGTAATTTCCTCTCCCTCGTCGATTCGAGCGAAGATCTGCGGCGCTTCCTCAAAAGCCCAGTCTTTTCGGCTGAGGAGCAAGTGAAGGCCCTGAGCGCGCTCCTTCTTCAGGCGGGCATTGCCGGTGTCGCCGCCAATTTTCTCAAGCTCGTCGCTGCCAAGCGCCGGCTGTTCGCGATCACCGGCATGATCCGCGATTTTAATACGCTCTCCGATGCCAAAAAGGGTGTGACCCGCGCCGAAGTCACGGTCGCTGAGCCCTTGAAGGACGATCATGTCGCCGCGCTCAAAGAGTCGCTGGGGCAGGTTTCCGGTGGCAAAACGGTTGAAATCAGCGTCAAAGTCGATCCTGCGATCCTTGGCGGCCTCGTCGTCAAATTAGGCTCGCGCATGGTCGATGCCTCACTGAAAACCAAACTTAATTCGATCCGCACACGTATGAAAGAGGTCGGCTGATGGATATCCGCGCCGCTGAAATTTCCGCGATCCTGAAAAATGAGATCGCCAGCTTCGGCAATGAAGCCCAAGTTACCGAAGTAGGGCAGGTGCTCTCCGTCGGCGACGGTATCGCCCGCGTGTACGGTCTGGACAATGTCCAGGCTGGTGAAATGGTCGAGTTCGAAAGCGGGGTGCGCGGCATGGCGCTCAACCTCGAGAGCGACAATGTCGGTATCGTTATCTTCGGTACAGACCGTGACATTAAAGAAGGCCAGACGGTCAAGCGCACGGGCGCGATCGTGGACGTGCCCGTCGGCAAAGAGCTTCTTGGCCGCGTAGTTGATGCGCTTGGTAATCCAATCGACGGCAAAGGTCCGATCAATGCCACGCAGCGCGCCCGGGTCGATGTGAAGGCGCCTGGCATTATTCCGCGCAAGTCCGTGCATGAGCCGATGTCGACCGGCATTAAGTCGATCGATGCTCTGATCCCGATTGGCCGCGGCCAGCGCGAACTGATCATCGGCGACCGTCAGACCGGCAAGACCGCTGTGGCGCTCGATACGATCTTGAATCAGAAAGCTGCTAATAAAGGCACCGACGAATTTGCCAAGCTCTATTGCATCTATGTGGCGATCGGCCAAAAGCGTTCGACCGTTGCGCAATTCGTGAAGGTGCTGGAAGAGCACGGCGCCCTCGAATATTCGATTGTCGTCGCCGCGACCGCTTCTGATCCGGCACCGATGCAGTTTCTCGCGCCTTTCGCGGGTTGCGCCATGGGCGAATATTTCCGCGACAATGCGATGCACGGCTTGATGGTCTATGACGATCTGTCGAAGCAGGCGGTTGCCTATCGCCAGATGTCGCTCCTGTTGCGCCGTCCGCCGGGCCGCGAAGCTTATCCCGGCGACGTTTTTTATCTGCATTCGCGTTTGCTTGAGCGCGCTGCGAAACTCAGCGACTCCAAGGGGGCCGGTTCTCTGACCGCTTTGCCGATCATTGAGACCCAGGCGAATGACGTCTCTGCCTATATCCCGACCAATGTGATTTCGATCACGGACGGCCAGGTCTTCCTCGAAACGGATCTCTTCTATCAAGGTATCCGTCCAGCGGTGAATGTCGGCATTTCAGTGTCGCGCGTCGGCTCCTCGGCGCAGACGAAGTCGATGAAGAAAGTCGCCGGCAAGATCAAGGGCGAGCTCGCACAATATCGCGAAATGGCTGCCTTCGCGCAGTTCGGCTCCGACCTTGATGCGATTACGCAAAGGCTTCTCGCGCGCGGTGCGCGCTTGACCGAATTGTTGAAGCAGCCGCAGTTCTCGCCGCTGAAGATCGAAGAACAGGTTTGCGTCATTTATGCGGGTGTCAACGGCTATCTCGATACGCTTCCGGTTGCTAAGATCCGTGCGTTCGAGGATGGGCTTTTGAGCCTTCTGCGCACGACACACGCCGATTTGCTCGAGACGATCCGTTCCAGCAAGGATTTGTCGGACGATTCCGCTGCGAAGTTGAAATCGATCGTAGAAGCCCACGCAAAGACATTTGCGTAAAGGGAAAGCGGCCTCCTAATGATCGATCCGATTGGATAAGCTATGCCCTCGTTGAAGGACCTGCGAAACCGCATCGCTTCCGTTAAGGCGACGCAAAAGATCACCAAGGCCATGCAAATGGTCGCGGCGGCTAAGCTTCGCCGTGCGCAGCTCGCGGCAGAGGCGGCGAGACCCTATGCTGAACGCATGGAAAAGGTTTTGGCCAGTCTCGCGGCCGGGCTGAGCTCGGGCGGCAGCAAGCCGATCCTGCTCGGCGGAACGGGCCGCGACAATGTTCAATTGCTGGTTGTCTGCACGGCCGAGCGTGGCCTTTGCGGTGCCTTCAATTCATCGATTGTGCGCCTCGCACGTGAGCGTGCGTCGGCTTTGCTGGCGCAAGGCAAGACCGTGAAAATTCTTTGCGTCGGTAAGAAGGGTCACGATCAGCTCAAGCGCCAGTTCGAAAAGCAGATCATCGATCTCATCGATTTGCGCAGTGTCCGTTATGTCGGATTTGAAAATGCCGATGCCATCGGCCGCAGGATCATTTCGATGTTCAACGCAGGCGAATTCGATGTCTGCACCTTGTTTTTCTCACGTTTCCGCTCGGTGATCCTGCAAATCCCGACGGCTTTGCAGCTGATCCCGGCGCAGTTCGAGGTTTCCGAAAGCGGCAACGAGCCGCAAGCTGTCTATGATTACGAACCCGATGAAGAGGCGATCCTTTCGACGCTTCTGCCGCGGAATATTTCGGTGCAAGTGTTTCGCGCCTTGCTCGAAAATGCCGCGTCTGAACAGGGCGCCCGCATGGCTGCGATGGACAATGCCACCCGCAATGCGGGTGAAATGATTAAAAAGCAGACTTTGAAATACAACCGTTCCCGTCAGGCGATGATTACCAAGGAACTCATTGAAATCATCTCCGGCGCGGAAGCGCTCTGATCCATATCGAGAGACGTAGCTTTTAAGAGGACCGCCATGGCCGATGCCGCTGCCGCCACCAACAAGCCCGTAGGTCATATCACTCAGGTGATCGGGCCGGTCATCGACGTCAAGTTCGAAGGCCACCTGCCGGAGATCTTGAACGCGCTCGAAACCAAGAACTCTGGCAATCGCCTGGTGCTTGAAGTCGCGCAGCATCTCGGGGAACATTCCGTGCGCTGCATTGCCATGGACGTTTCCGAGGGTTTGACCCGCGGCCAAGAGGTCATCGATACGGGTGCGCCGATTATGGTGCCCGTCGGCGAGGAATGCCTTGGCCGCATCCTGAACGTCATCGGTGAACCGGTTGATGAACTTGGTCCGGTCGAAACGACGGCCCGGCGCGCGATCCACCAACCCGCGCCTCCCTACGCTGATCAATCGACCGAAGGCGCTATTCTTGTTACCGGCATTAAAGTCGTCGATCTTCTCGCGCCTTACGCTAAGGGCGGTAAGGTCGGTCTCTTCGGCGGCGCCGGTGTCGGTAAGACCGTGCTGATCATGGAGCTCATCAATAACATCGCCAAAGCGCATGGCGGTTATTCGGTCTTCGCGGGCGTCGGCGAACGGACCCGTGAAGGCAACGACCTTTATCATGAAATGATCGAATCCAGGGTAAACGTCGATCCGCATGAGAATGGCGGTTCAGCCAAGGGTTCGAAATGCGCGCTGGTCTATGGCCAGATGAACGAGTCGCCCGGCGCCCGCGCCCGTGTTGCTCTATCGGGCCTCACCATCGCGGAGGATTTCCGCGACAAGGGCCAGGATGTGCTCTTCTTCGTCGATAATATTTTCCGCTTCACGCAAGCGGGTTCGGAAGTCTCGGCGCTGTTGGGCCGTATTCCTTCGGCGGTCGGTTATCAGCCGACGCTCGCGACCGATATGGGCGCGTTGCAAGAGCGCATCACGACGACGACCAAAGGTTCGATCACCTCGGTGCAGGCTATTTACGTGCCCGCCGACGACTTGACCGATCCAGCACCGGCTACTTCCTTTACCCACTTGGATGCGACGACCGTGCTGAACCGCTCGATCGCGGAAAAGGGCATTTATCCAGCGGTCGATCCGCTCGATTCCACCTCGCGTATGCTTTCCCCGCTGCTCGTTGGCGAAGAGCATTACACCGTCGCGCGTCAGGTGCAGCAGACCTTGCAGCGCTACAAGTCCTTGCAGGACATTATCGCGATCTTGGGCATGGACGAGCTTTCTGAAGAAGATAAGCTGACCGTGGCGCGCGCCCGCAAGATCGAGCGTTTTCTGTCGCAGCCCTTCCATGTCGCGGAAATTTTCACGGGTTCGCCGGGCAAGCTTGTCGCGCTCGCTGACACGATCAAGGGCTTTAAGGGTCTGATCGAAGGCAAATATGATCATCTCCCGGAAGCAGCCTTCTATATGGTTGGCGGTATCGATGAAGTGATCGCCAAGGCTGAGAAGCTCGCCGCCGAAGGCAAGTAAGCACGATCAACCTTCGCCCCGCGGAGAAGGTGTCGAGCGTAAGCGTGACGGATGAGGGGTTTCGATCTCTCATCGGCTGCGTAACCTTACCCGGCAGGCAGTAGTCTACGCTGCGCACGGGCGTATAATGAAACTGACGGGCGCGAAACGCGCCCTATGGCCATCCACCCTTCCCGCTCGGAGAGGGTTGATCCGGAGATTTGAACGATGCCGGCTTTTCATTTCGAACTCGTCTCACCTGAAAAATTGATTTTCACCGGTGATGTCGAATCCGTGGTTGTGCCGGGCCTCGAAGGCGAGTTCACGGTCCTCAAGGATCACGCGCCTATGATGTCGACTTTGAAGCCGGGGATTGTTTCGGTTGAACTCACGGGTTCGAAAACGAAGCTCTTCGTGCGTGGCGGCTTCGCCGATGTCGCGCCAAATGGTCTCACCATTCTCGCCGAATATGCGATTCCGCTCGAAGAACTCGATTCCGCCAAGCTCGGCGCGGATATTAAAGTTGCCGAAGATGAACTCGCCGCTGCTCACACGGATGACACGCGTCAGCTCGCGGCTGAAAAGCGCGATCAATTGGTTGAACTCAAAGCGGCGCTTGGTCTCTAAAAAGCCCATTCGATGACGTGCAAAAGAGAGCGTTTGGCTTTAACGGTGCTTCATAAGCTGCCGCTCAATGCAGTTCGCGGCAGATGAAAGCAGCATTTAAGGGCTAAGTGCGCGCGGCCGACCGGAAGCCAAACATTAAGAAATAGCGCCCTTAGAACTTGCTTTCATGATATCTGAAAGTAAGACGTAAGTTTTTACCCACGCGTCTTTTACGGACGGCGTAAAATCTGGTCCCAAACCCTTTTCCAGCGTCCATAAAAGGGCCGCTGCGACCGTATCATAATGTTCAACGCGGACGCCGTAACCGGCATGGCGTAGACCAAGCGCTTGGACAACTGGCACAATGGTTTCCAGCTTGTCGAGACCATTGACCGCGGCGGAAAGGATTTGCATGAGCTTTTTGCTTTGCGGTTCGATATCGTCGGCAAACATCGTGCGCAAAGATGGGTCAAGTTGAAAAAGCTTTTCGTAAAACATGAGGCCAGCTTGATCCGCGATTGGGACAACTTTCGCGAATGAAGTCTTAACGGCGTTTATTTCTTCCGGTGTCATCGCGTCTCAATCTCCTTCCAGATTTTTGTATCCTTAAGCAGAATTCGTGCGCGGGTAAATCGGCCTTTGATTGTGGCGGGTATGGCTTTAACTGCTAATAACCAATCCAATCAAAAGTGGATCAATCGACTTCCATGGCGCCTCCGCTTCTTTCCCTTCAAGGCATCAGGCTGACGCTTGGCGGCAAGCCTTTGCTCGATGGCGCCGATCTCTCTGTCGCGCCGGGCGAGCGGCTATGCCTTGTCGGGCGCAATGGTTCCGGTAAATCGACGCTGTTGAAGATCGCTGCGGGTGAAATCGAGGCTGATGGCGGGGTACGTTTCATGCAACCCGATGCACATCTGCGCTATCTGGCGCAAGAACCTGACTTCGCGGGCTTTTCGACAGCGCTTGCCTATGTCGAAGCGGGCCTTGGCCCGAGCGACGATCCTTACCGGGCGCTGCGTCTTCTGAATGATCTTGGCCTCAAAGGCGATGAAAATCCGGCGCGGCTGTCGGGCGGTGAAGGCCGCCGCATCGCGCTCGCCCGCGTGCTCGCGCCGGAGCCCGATATTCTGCTTCTCGACGAGCCGACCAATCATCTCGATCTGCCTGCCATCGAATGGCTGGAATCCGAGTTGAGAGGCCTGCGTTCGGCGCTCGTTATCATCAGCCACGACCGGCGCTTTCTCCAAAATCTGTCGCGCAAAACGGTGTGGCTCGATCGCGGTCAAACGCGGCAGCTCGATCGCGGCTTCTCGGACTTCGAGACGTGGCGCGACACGGTCCTCGAAGAGGAAGAAAAAGAGCAGCATAAGCTTGATCGCCGCATCGTCGCGGAGGAACATTGGCTGCGCTATGGCGTCACAGGGCGGCGCAAGCGCAACCAAGGGCGCTTCGCCCGGCTGCAATCTTTGCGCAAGGAGCGCCGCGAACATCAAGGCCCCGCCGGCGACGTGAAGCTCGCCGCTGCTGAGGGCAAGCAATCGGGCACGCTGGTCATTGAAGCGAAATCGCTGACCAAAGCCTTTGGCGAGCGCATCATCGTTCAGGATTTCTCGACCCGTGTTTTACGCGGTGACCGGCTGGCCGTCGTTGGTGCGAACGGCGCTGGCAAAACAACTTTGATTTCGCTTCTGACGGGAACACTTTCACCCGATTCCGGCTCCGTGCGGCTTGGCGCCAACCTCGAAATGGCTGCGCTCGATCAGCAGCGCAAAAGTCTTGCGCCGCAGACCACTTTGAAAGATGCGCTGACCGGCGGCGGCAGCGATTATGTCGAGGTGAATGGCGAGCGCAAACATGTCATCGGCTATATGAAGGATTTTCTCTTTGGGCCGGAACAGGCGCGCACGCCGATCGAACGTCTCTCGGGCGGTGAACGCGGCCGCTTGATGCTGGCGCGGGCGCTCTCGCGGACCTCAAATCTTCTGGTGCTCGACGAGCCGACCAATGATCTTGATCTTGAGACGCTCGATCTTCTGCAAGAGATGCTGTCCGATTATCATGGCACGCTTGTGCTCGTCAGCCATGACCGCGATTTCTTGGACCGTGTCGCGACATCGGTCCTCATTTCGGAGGGGAGCGGCCGCTGGGTCGAATATGCGGGCGGTTATTCGGACATGGTGCGCCAGCGTGGCGCCGGTGTCGAAGCGGTCAGCGGATCGCCGCCGCCGGCCGAAAAGAAAAAGCGTGACGCAGCGCAAGCGCCCGTGGCCGAGAGCAAACGGCGGCTCTCTTTCAAGGAAAAGCATGCGCTGCAAACTTTACCGAAGCGCATGGAGGAATTGCGTCAGTCGATGACGCGCCTTCAGGCCATACTCGCAGATGGTGAACTTTATAATCGCGAGCCGGTGAAATTCGCTGCCGCTTCAGACGCTTTCGCCAAAGCCGAAGCCGAGTTGAATCAGGCGGAAGAACAATGGCTTGAGCTTGAAATCCTCCGGGAGGAAATTGAAGGGTAAGGGCCCTGTATTTCCTCAGCATAGCCTATCACTGTATCTTGGCTTCCGAATTGCTCTAAAATCCAGGCGGTACGCTCATTTAGAGCATGTTCCGCAAAAGTGTATGCGGTTTTGCGATGAACATGCTCTAACATTTTGAATCGAAAGCGAATTCTTATCGTTTGGGTGATTCCACCCAAACGATAAGCGCTCTAATCAAAGCAAAAGCGAGGAAAGCACATGGGACCGGCTGAAGCGTTTCGAAGCGCCCTTGCGATTGACGAGGATGCCTTGCGGGCTACCGAAAAGGTAGCGGCGGATCTTATCGCGCAAGGCGCCGGAGGCTCGCTGGGTTTTGTTTATGTGACAGACCGGTTGAAATCCGATCTGAAAACGGTGGTTGAAACGCTGCGTGCCAAGACCGGGGTTGAACATTGGGTGGGCACAGTCGGCTTCGGCGTGATCGCCGGGCGCTCGGCGACTTATAATGAATCCGCTGTCGCGGCGATGATCTCGACATGGCCGCAAACCGCCTATCAGTTTTATGACGGCGTGCCGTTGCAACCGTTCAAGCCGGAAATTTTCGGCATGTCGACGGCGATCGTGCATGTCGATCCGCGCAACCGCCAATTCGACGATCTTCTAAAATCTCTGGGCGCGTCTTCGCAGGCCTATCTCCTTGGCGGCCTGACCGCCTCGCGCACGAAACTCTACGATCAGATCGCAGGCGCGGTCACGACCGGCGGTATTTCCGGGATTCTTCTCAGCCCGGAGATTCCGGTCGCGATCGGCGTATCGCAAGGCTGCAGCGCGATTGGACCGACGCGGACGATCACCGATACTTATGAGGGCCTTGTTTCAATGATCGACGGCGAGCCTGCTTTGCAGGCCCTCCTCAATGATCTCTCCGGCGCGCAAGATGCGGATTTACGCGTGCTCCTGCAATCTTTGCACGTCGGCCTGCCCATTCCGCATTGCGATACCGGCGATTACGTGGTGCGCAATATCGCGGGTATCGATACTGAAAAAGGCTATGTTGCCGTTTCGGACAATGTCGAGCCGGGTCAGAAACTCTTTTTCTGCCGCCGCAACCGCGAAGCGGCGACAAAGGATCTCATCGCGATGGTGCAGAAGGTCCGTGCACGCACACCGGCGCCGCGCGGTGCCCTTTATGTGTCTTGCTGCGCACGCGGCCCGAATATGTTTGAGTCCGCGACGGAGGAGGTCGAGCTGGTGCAGTCGATCCTTGGCGATATTCCGATGATTGGCTTTTATGCCAATGGCGAAATCGCGGGTGATCGCATCTATGGCTATACCGGCGTGCTGGCTCTTTTCTGATCGCTCAGATTGAAGCAGTCAGCGATTGTTATAATAAGGTTCATAGGACGGGTTAGGCCCAAAAGAATCTGCGACCATGCCGCGTGAAATGCAGACAACCTGCGGCCGGAAGCGCGTGGTATCGAGAAAAAGATCGGCCTCCGGCATCGGAACGACCCGGCATAGCGGCGCGGCCATCCGTCCAGGCGTCCCCGCCGCGGCTCGCGGCCTGGCGGGATGGTAGGCTTGGTCGTAATCGGCCGCGGACACCCCTCCGTAAGCCGTGACAATACCTATGGCCGCAAGGGCGAGGCCATAAAGCTGTAACGTCATTCCGCACCGGCCATTCATCATATTCTCCGAACCCCGCAG
>Ga0116230_10001769_pt1 | contig 20646 bp, 23 predicted proteins | sample S1TSphfallax_3_FD_88678 | JGI IMG/M metagenome (GOLD analysis project Ga0116230, IMG submission 88678) | Host-associated microbial communities from peat moss isolated from Minnesota, USA - S1T2_Fd - Sphagnum fallax MG | ecosystem: Host-associated > Plants > Peat moss > Unclassified | place... | reverse complement strand
GCGGCTAGCTCCCCTTCCAGGCGAGCAGGATCGGCGAGGACGTCACCTTCAGAAAGATGCGCGGCGTCAAACGGGTCGTCGGGGTTGGCGGTGACAGCCTTGGCGAGATTTGCGGCCCGCTCACGGACAAGACCGACATCTCGTCCGTGAATAATGGCGGCGCGGACGCCCATGGCTGGGCCGGCGATAAACCGTTCGACATCGGGACGTCGGCTCAGAATCACCGCGCAGGGACCCGTTCAGCCGGGCGTCTGCCGCGCCATCCAGGCCGCGATCTTGATTTCGATGCGCCGCGCGGCGTCGGCGGCGATCCTGGCGTCAGCGTCCTGAGCGGCCGCGATGTCCGCATAGGCTTGGCCCGAATCATCATAGCTCACTTGGCTCGCCACGCTCCCCGTGGTCACAACCTTTCCGGTTCCAACGGCCACCAGATTGTATCGGACGGTCAGCCCCACGTCGTAGTAATCCGCAACGTCCGTTCGCGTCAGTCCGCGGGGCCCGCGGGTCTCGGCGAGGGTCATTTCAAGGCGATAGACGACCGGCGCTGTCTTGTCGCGCCCCAGGGCGTCGTCAAGGTTCTCCCGCAAAAGATATCCGACGCGGCCGGACGGGGCCGTGACCGCGATGCGGGACAGCCCCTGGCTGACGCCCGGCGCGCCGTAGAGCGGGGTGAATCCGCATCCCGCCAGGGGCGCCGAAACGGCCCCAAGCGCCGCGATCAGCGCAACCCGGTTCATCCTGCCACCAGATTGATAATCCGGTCCGGAACCACAATGACTTTCTTGATTGCCAGGCCCTCAAGTTTCCGGACGATGTCGATATCCTCCATCACAAGGCGCTCGATTTCAGCCGCGGAGGCCCCCGGGGGCGCGCGGACCTCGCCCCGCCTCCGGCCATTGATTTGGACGGGCAGAATCCGGTCCTCGTCCCCCGCCATGGCGGGGTCCCAGACAGGCCACGGTGCGGTGGCCACAAGGCCGCCCTCGCCCAGCGCCGCCCAGCACTCCTCCGCCAAATGCGGGGCGAAGGGAGCGATCAGACGGGCCAGGACTGACAGGGCGGGGCGCATAGCGCCTCTCGCCGCCCCAGACTCCATCCGCGCCGCCCGCACCGCCGCTGTGAACTCATAGATTCGGGCGATGGCGCTGTTAAATCGGAACCCCTCGATAGCATCCGAAACCGCTTTGATGGATTTGTGGGTCGCGCGGGCGAGCGCCTGGTCCGCCGCCGGTGAAACAACCGCGTCAGTCGCCGTCTCCGAAAAAGCGTCGAATTCGGCCCAGATGCGGTTTACCAGCCGCCACGCGCCTTCCACCCCCGCCGTTGTCCATTGAACGTCGCGCTCGGGGGGCGAATCCGATAGCACGAAAATCCGGGCCGCATCGACCCCGTAGACCGCAGCGATATCGCCTGGGGCGACGACGTTGCGTTTGGACTTCGACATCTTTTCAGGGTCCCCGAGGATAAGGGGCTCGCCCGTCGCCGCCATCACCGCGCGCCGCGTCGCGCCTTCGGAAACGATCTCCACGTCTCCTGGGTCAACCCAATCCCCATTTTGGCGACGGTAGGTCTCATGAGTCACCATGCCCTGGGTAAAAAGTCCCGTGAACGGCTCTTTGACGTCCAGAAGCCCGCAGTCCGCGAGGGCCCGCGTGAAAAACCGAGCATAGAGAAGGTGAAGCACCGCGTGTTCCACGCCGCCGATATATTGATCCACCGGCAGCCAGTAATTCGCCCCCGCCGCACCGATGGGCTCTTCAGCATGCGGCTCGGCAAATCTGGCGAAATACCAGGAGGAGTCGACGAAGGTGTCGAGCGTATCGGTCTCCCTCTCGGCGGCCCCCCCACAGTGCGGACATGGCGCGTGCTTCCAGGCCAGATCCCGATCAAGGGCGTTGCCAGGCTGGCTGAAATCGAGGCGGGTCGGCAGGCGTACGGGCAACTGGTCTTCGGGCACGGGCACGACGCCGCACGCCGCGCAATGGATGATGGGAATCGGGCAACCCCAAGCCCGTTGTCGTGATACGCCCCAATCCCTCAAGCGATAGATCGTCGCGCCTCGCCCGACGCCCATCTCTTCGATGCGCGTGATCGCCGCTCGCTTAGCCGCCTCGATATCCAGGCTGTCGAGGAATCCGGAATTGTAGATCCGGCCAGGCCCCACATAGGCCTCCTGTTTCACGTGAAACGCCGCCGGGTCCTCGCCGGGCGGCAGAACAACCGGCCGGACCGGCAAGCCATATCTTCGCGCGAACTCCAGATCCCGCTGGTCGTGGGCGGGGCAGCCGAAGATGGCCCCCGTCCCGTAATCCATAAGCACAAAATTTGCGATCCAGACGGGAAGCGTCTGGTCGGGAAGGAAGGGGTGAAACACCTCCAGACCCGTGTCGAAGCCCAGCTTTTCGGTGGACTCGATGGCCGCTTCGGAGGTGCCGCCTTGTCGGCACGCGCTGATGAACGCTGCGGCCTCGGGTGACGCGGCCGCGAGCGCTTCCGCCAGGGGGTGATCTGGCGATACGGCCAGGAAACTCGCGCCGAACAAGGTGTCGGGCCTCGTCGTATAGACCTCCAGACCACCGCCCTGCGATCCATTAGAATAATCGAATCTGAGCTGAAGTCCTTGAGACTTCCCGATCCAGTTTTCCTGCATGAGGCGGACTTTGTCCGGCCATCTGTCTAGCGTCTTCAGGCCATCAAGCAGCGCGTCGGCATAGTTGGTGATGCGTAAGCACCATTGTGTAAGCTTGCGCCGCTCGATCAGAGCATCCGATCTCCAGCCGCGGCCATCAATGACTTGCTCGTTGGCCAAGACTGTCATGTCAACCGGGTCCCAGTTGACGAGACCCTCGCGGCGGTAAACGAGGCCCTGTTCCAGGAGGCGTAGAAACAGGGCCTGCTGGCGCCCATAATATTCCGCATCACAGGTGGCGAACTCGCGCGACCAGTCCAGCGCCAAGCCGAGCGACTTCAGCTCGGCGCGCATCAGATCAATATTGGACCGCGTCCATTCCCGAGGATCGACGCCGCGCTCCCGCGCAGCGTTCTCGGCGGGCAATCCGAAGGCATCCCACCCCATGGGGTGAAGCACATTGAAGCCGCGCGCGCGTTTGAACCTCGCGACGACGTCCCCCATCGCATAGTTTCGCGCATGACCAACATGAAGTTTCCCCGACGGATAAGGGAACATCTCCAGGATAAAGTATTTCGGCCGTGACGGATCGATCTCGGCGCGGAACACATCCGCCGCATCCCAAGCCGCCCGCCACTTCGGCTCGACAGTCTTGGGATTGTAGCGCGCCATTCCATCTCCACTCCGCCCTGAGGTCAGTGTGGCCTCTTACCCTGAAATCATCCCCGGCCGCCATTGGCTTGGACGATTCGCGCCCAACGCGCCGTGATTCAGCGAAGGTTGGAAAGTCTCAGCTCACGCGCCCGGGTCAGAATCGCGTTCTCAATATCGACTGAGGTTTGATCCGCCACCGGCGAGGGCGTCCACCCCCCTTGTCCGTTGCTGATCTCCTTGAAGATTGTGACGTTAAGGCCATCGGCGCGCAGGCGCCCGTCGAGGATGTAGACCGTAGCCTTGAAACGTTCCGTGGGGCGTTGAGGGTCCACATACCAATCGGTGTTCACGACGCCGCCGTAGGGATCGGCAGACTGAAGGGGCATAAAGGCCAGAGTATCCAGCGTGGCCCGCCACAGATAGCTATTGACCCCAATCGTGGCGGTCTGCCCGGCCTTGGGTGAGCCGTGGGAGGCCTTTCCCCCGCAGGCGGCCAACCCCAGCATGCCTATAATGGCCAGAATGTTTCCTGAGCCCCGAAGACCCCAACCGCGACGTTTTTGACTTATCATGGGCTCCATTCCGATTTGGGCGCAGGCGCCAGAGCGCCTTGGCTTCGCCCCGCGGGGCCTTGCGTCTATAACATTCAGTCCCAACCGCCAAATACCAATCGCGTGGCCAGCCGGCCACAATGTCGTGGGATCGCATGGCCCATGTCGGAATCTCAGACCTAGCCGATTGACGATGGTCCTGCTTGTGCATTTATCACATGAGATTCGATCCGAACTATCACTCCCATCTCGCGATTTTTAGGGTTCGAGTAAGCTGACTATGAGGCCGTTTTGGCTTTTTTTGGGGAGTTTTGTGTTCGTCGCGAGTCTCGCGGCGGGCCCTGTCGCTCATGCTGAAACAACAGAAATCATGCTGGCGGCGAAGGATTTCATCGCCCAGGGGCCGGCGCCATCCGCTCCAGCCTCGGGCCGGACCCTGGAATGGGATCCCCGCAAGGGGCATTGGGGTCTGAAGCTGGGGGTAGATCCGCGCACTGATCGTGAGACCCAGTTTCGCGATCTGGCCCCTGGGGTGTTCTACAGACTTTCCCCAAGATTGCATATTGGCGGGGATGTGACTCTTGCCCCCGACAGCTTCCCGGGCATGCCAGGGCAGCATCTCATTGATCCCCAGTCGCCCAATCCCAGGGTCAGGTTGGAAACGACCTTCAAGTTCTAAGGTGTCGCAATTGGGTGGCCCCGCTCACGGCAGCCGCGCCAATCGCCCCTGTCCCCTTTAGCTGTTTTATCGTCTGGCGATTTACGCCGCCAAGTGCGTAGGCCGGCAGCCTCGCGAGGCGCGCCAATAGCGCAAATCTCAAGACTCCCATCGGGCTGGCTGCTGAGGGGCTGTCGCTGGGAAACACGGGGGAGATGACCAGAGCCTCGACACCTGCCGCTCGGGCTCTCCGCACGGCGGGCTCATTATGGGCGGCCGCCGAGAGCCAGAATCGGCTTCTTAAGGACAGATTTCGACCCCGCCTGCCCGCCCCCCGCTCCGGCAAATGCACGCCATCGGCGCCTAGCCGCGCGGCGAGCCGGACATCCGCGCCAACAAAGAAGGTTAGGCCGCGCCGCCGGGCAATGCGGATCAAGCTTCGGCCATCGCTCATCGCCGTCTTTGCCCCAAAGGCCCGATACACGACGCCACAACCTCTCGGAAGCGTCTCAATAATGCGCGCTGGATTGGGCATGCGGTGCGGATCTGTGAAATAGAGGAATGGCGGCCAGCGCTTTCCCCTTCGCGGGCGGGCGCCCAGCAAGCGCGCGCTTCGCGCAATTTCGCACAGCGGAGACCTACTCAATGCGAACTTCCCTTCGCGACCCCACGACGGCCCTCGTGGCCGTGTCCACGCGCATTGCGGCGGCGGCAAAAGCCGTGGGACGAGATCCCGGGGATGTGCGGCTGACGGCGGTCTCCAAGCAGCAACCCTGGAGCGCCGTCGCGCCGGTTCTGGGTGCGGGTCAACGCGTCTTTGGCGAAAACCGCGTGCAAGAGGCTATGGGGCGGTGGGGCGATCACCGTCTGGGCCTTGAGCTTCGACTCATCGGCCCCTTGCAAACGAACAAGGTCCGAGACGCCATCGGCTTTTTTGATGTGATTGAGACCCTCGATAGACCAAAGCTCGCCGAACGGCTGGCCCGCGAGATCCAGACCCTCGGCCACGCGCCGCGACTCTATGTCCAAGTTAATACAGGCGAGGAGGTCCAGAAAGCCGGCATTGCGCCCATCGAGGCGGACGGTTTCCTCAAGGTCTGCCGCAAGGAGTATGGGCTCGTCATTGAGGGACTGATGTGCATCCCGCCGGTCCGCGAGCCCCCGGGTCCGCACTTTGCGTTGCTGGCCAAGATTGGCCGCCGTAATGGCCTCGCCAGGCTCTCCATGGGCATGAGCGATGATTTCGAGATCGCTATAGGCCATGGCGCCACGGATGTACGCGTCGGCTCCGCGCTGTTCGGAGCGCGTGATCTCACCGCCGCAGAGTCGGAGTAGTCTCGGAACTCTCGCGTGTCGGACTGGCGCCCCGTGGCGCGTCGGGCTTGGCGTAAGCCTATTTGAGGGTGCATGTTGAGCCCTATGCCGCCGCGCAAGACAATCCTGATCATCGACGATGACGACGACCTGCGCGAACTCCTGCGTGAGCAGCTCGAGCTTGGCGGCGACTTCGCCGTGGAAACCGCGCCAAACGCCGCCGCCGGCGAGGCGCTTGCTCTGCGAACGCGCCCCTGCCTCGTGCTGCTGGACGTTGATCTTCCTGACGGCGACGGCAGGACGGTCTGCGCGCAATTGCGGCGAGCGGGCCTCACCGTTCCGGTCATCATGCTCACCGCCGCCTCCAGCGAGGCCGAGACAATCTTGGGGCTGGAGTCGGGAGCGACAGACTATGTGACCAAGCCGTTCAAATTCAATGTCCTGATGGCGCGAATCCGCGCTCATTTGCGAACTCACGAACAGTCTGAGGACGTCGTTTTTCACGTTGGCCCTTACGAATTTCGGCCCGATGATCGGATCCTTCACGACGCCAAGGGTCGAAAGCTGCGTCTCACTGATAAAGAGGCTAATATCCTCAAATATCTTTATCGCGCAGGGTCGAAGGCCGTCACGCGAGATGAACTTCTCTCCGAGGTGTGGGGCTATAACGCCAATGTGACCACGCATACCCTCGAGACTCACATTTACCGGCTTCGTCAGAAGATAGAGGCGGACCCCGCACACGCCCGCATTCTGATTACCGAAGCGGGCGGTTACAGGCTGGCGGTCTAAGGGTGATCGTCAGATGATCAGATCTGCCGTGATGGGCGCATGATCGCTCGGTCGCTCCCAGGCGCGCACGTCATCGTGAATATGGGCGCTAATCACGCCTTCCCGAGTAGCCGCCGCGCGGAGGCCCGGCGTTAATAGGATGTGATCCAGTCTCAGACCGCGATCCGACATGCGGAAATCAGCGGCCCGATAGCTCCACCATGAGAAGAGCCGTTCTGGATCCGGGCGGGCGGCGCGCACGATGTCTAGAAAGCCAAGGCTGCCTGAAAGGGCCGCCATAGCCGCAACCTCAACCGGCGTGTGGCTGACCACCCGCGACATCTGCTTGTGGCTCCAGACGTCGAACTCACCTGGCGCGATGTTCAGATCGCCGCAGATAACAAGTGGGTCGCTAGGATCCCTCCGCGCCATATCGGCGGTCAGGCGGGCGAAGAAGTCCAGCTTATGCGCGAATTTGCGATTAACCTCCGGATCCGGCGCATCTCCACCAGCCGGCGCATAGATATTGTGGAGATCGATGCCGGCGACCCGGGCCGACACGCATCTGGCATGACCTTCGCGGCAGATGTCTAGGGGGCCTGCAGCCTCAAGCGGCAGGGACGACGCTATGGCCACCCCATGCCATCCCTTCTGGCCGACGATCCTCAGGTGCGGATAGCCCGCCGCTATGAAAGCCTCGGCCGGGAAGGCGGCGGTCTCGCATTTGATTTCCTGCAAGCACAGAACGTCCGGCCGATGCTCGCGGGCGAAACGGAGCACCTGATCGAGCCTAAGCCGCACCGAGTTTACGTTCCAGGTGGCGAGTCGCAGGCGCATTCGCTCTCATACGACCACGCCATGCGGGAGGCGAGCATTATGCCCTCATTTCGCGGGCGTCACCTCGCCCATCCCGACCCCGTGAAGGCTTGGGTCATAGATGTCGAAAAACGACTTGGGCTTCGGTTCGGAACGTTCCAGGCGCGTCAGCCGCACATCGACGCCCTGTCCGCGTGAATCGGTCAGCACCCACCCCGCGAGAACCATGGGCGACCTCCTGAAATCAAGGCGGATGCGACCATGGCCCGCGCCCCGACTATCCGCGAGCGTGATCTGCACCTCCGAGTCCGAGGCCATCACCTTCTCAACCGTCACCTTCCGATCAAGGCGGATATTCCGGGATAGGAAAATCGACAGAGGCGTGAAGCCAAGCGGATAGTTCTGAATCGTCTTCAATCGGTGATTCACCACGGAGACCAAATGACCGTCCGAGGCCATGGCGAGGCCTGATGGAGCGTCATAGTCGAAGCGCGCGCGTCCGGGGCGCTGTAGCCAGAACGCGCCTGACTCTTGCCGGCCCGCCCCGTCCGTCTGGACAAAACGACCCTCGGCGCTCGTCAGGCCGTCGAGATAGTGCGCCGCCTGGTCGACCAGAGCCTGATCCGCGGACGATAGCGGCGCGCCCCAGGCGCCCTTAGCCCCCGCCCCCGCGGCGCAGGAGGCGATCAAACCGAAGAGGAGACCTCTGCGCGTGGTCATGAAATGGCCATCCTCACTGCGGGCGATGGTTCACCGAAACGTCTTAAGACCCGGCCTTCAGAGCCTAGAGTGGTGGTGGGGCAGCGAGAATCTCGCGTTTACCGGCATGGTTCGCGGCGCCGACCACGCCCTCCTGCTCCATGCGCTCCATGAGCGATGCCGCACGATTATAGCCTATCTGCAGCCGACGCTGGATGTAGCTGGTGGACGCCTTCCTGTCGCGCGTCACGACCGCGACGGCCTGATCATAGAGATTGTTTCCCGGCTCTCCGTCATCGCCCCCCTCCGAAAACTCCGCCTCCTCTGGCGCTGTCGTGACGTCGTCCAGATAGTCGGGTTCGCCTTGCTCCCGGAGATATTTCGTAACGGCCTCGACCTCGCCGTCGGAGACGAACGGCCCGTGAAGGCGGGTGATCCGGCCGCCGCCCGCCATGTAGAGCATGTCGCCAAAGCCGAGGAGCTGTTCGGCCCCCTGTTCGCCCATGATCGTGCGGGAATCGATCTTCGATGTCACCTGGAAGCTGATCCGCGTTGGGAAGTTGGCCTTAATCGTGCCGGTGATGACATCCACAGAGGGCCGCTGGGTGGCCATGATGAGATGGATTCCGGCGGCGCGCGCCATCTGAGCCAGCCTCTGCACGGCCCCCTCGATGTCCTTCCCGGCCACCATCATCAGGTCCGCCACCTCGTCGATCACCACCACCAGGTAGGGCATGGGCTCCGGGCGTAGCTTTTCTTCCTCGAAGATCGGCCGGCCGTGTGAATCGAACCCGGTCTGCACGGTGCGAACGAAATGCTCGCCCTTCTGCAAGGCCTCGTTGGCCCGCTCATTATAGCCCGCCACATTGCGCACGCCGATTTTAGACATGCGACGATAGCGATCCTCCATCTCCCGGACAGTCCATTTCAGGGCCACGATGGCCTTTTTCGGATCGGTGACCACCGGCGCGAGGAGATGGGGGATCCCGTCATAGATCGACAGCTCCAGCATCTTGGGGTCGATCATGATGAACCGACACTTTTCAGGCGGCAGGCGGTAGAGGATCGAGAGGATCATGGCATTGACCCCGACGGATTTGCCCGATCCGGTCGTGCCCGCGATCAGCAGGTGCGGCATCCGCGAGAGGTCGGCGATATAGGGCTCGCCGCCGATCGTCTCGCCCAGCGCCAGGGGAAGCGCCTGTCCCGCCTTTTCATACTCAGGGCTCGCCAGGAGGTCGCGGAGAAAGACCGTCTCGCGCCGAGCATTGGGAAGCTCGATGCCAATGGCGTTTCGTCCAGGCACAACGCTCACGCGGCAGGCGGCCACGCTCATGGAGCGGGCGATATCGTCGGAGAGGGCGACCACCCTGGCGGACTTCACACCCGCGGCCGGGACGAGTTCGTAAAGCGTGACAACCGGCCCTGGCCGAATGTTATCGATCTGGCCCCGCACGCCGAACTCGGCGAGGACGCCTTCGAGCTGTCGCGCATTTTGCCGCAGAATGGCTTCATCGAAATCCGCGGCGCGCGCCTTGGGCTTCGCCAGCATAGCCAGCTCCGGGAGGCGGAATCCGCCGATGTCGCCAAACGGAAGCGTGGGCTGACTCTCTCGCGCCTCTCGGCTTGATAGGCGCCCGGTTGTCTTGGGCGCCTTAATCGCCAGGGCGGGCACGGCGGCTTCGCCCTCAACTAAGCGCGGCGAATCGGCGAGGTCCGGCCCGGGCGTGGGCGCGACCTGCCGCTTCGCCGCCGGCCGCTTTTCGGCCCGCGCCGCGGCCGCGGCCGGCTTGGCCGCTGGACTTGACGCCCTAAGCCGCCATCCCGTCCCGCGTCCGCTGATCAAGCGCAAAGAGACGAGCGCGGCGACCAAGCCGGCAAGACCCATCACGCAGGCCGCCAGGGCTCGTGGCTGGGGCGCGTGGGTCTGCGCGACCCAGTGACTCGTGAGACCCAGGAGCCCATCCCCGACAAGGCCCCCTATCCCCGCCGCCAGCGGCCAAATACCCGGCGCGGGGAGGGCCGCCAGCGCCGCTGCGATGCAGACCGCGCCCAGCAGCCCCGCGCCGACGCGAACAGCCCGCGAACTCCAGGCCGGCGAGGGCGGTGTTCCCAGGAGGCGGTCGATACCTGCCGCGATCAAAAGGACGGGGAAAACGCACCCGGCGAGGCCGAAAGCCTGCATGGAAAGGTCGGCGACGAGAGCGCCCACCGCCCCCATCAGGTTCCGAGCCACGCCGCCGCCGACGGTATCGAGGCTGGGATCGCCCGCGCGATAGCTGGCCAGAGCGAGGGCCAGAGCCCCACCGGCCACAACGAGAGGCGCGCCGAGGAGGCGTGTCCAGACGCCCGGCGCGGCCGGGACGCTGCTCGCCGTCAGCCCCCGCGCGAAGGGTCTGCCCATCAGGACCTCCATCCCGTAACACCGCTATGACTAATATGAGTCCGGTTGTGGCGGCAAAGAGTTAAGGGCCCGCTACCGGCGGCCCGTGATCGTGAAAGCCACGTCGCCCACATGCTCGATCTCGCCGCGCACCCGGTCACCAATGCCCAGGGGACCCACGCCTTCGGGAGTACCTGTAAAGATCAGGTCGCCCGGCGCCAGCCGCCAGAGGCTTGAAGCCTCCGCGATGATGTCGGCGACCCCCCAGATCATGTCCGCCACCTCTCCCTCCTGCTTGAGGGAGTCGTTGACCCAGAGCCGAATAGCGCCTGTCGGGGGCGGCCCGGACCATCTGCGGGTCGGGCCGATCGGTGCGGAGGCGTCGAACCCTTTCGCGGCGTCCCAGGGCTGGCCTTTGGCCTTCGCGGCTGTCTGGAGGTCGCGGCGGGTGAGATCGACTCCCACGGCATAGCCGAAGACCAGGTGCAGCGCCTGATCCGCCGACACCGATTCACCGCCGCCGCCAAGCGCTATAACCAACTCGATCTCGTGGTGGAGCGCCTTGGTGCGCGAGGGAAAGGGGACCGTGATATCGGAAACCACGGTGTCAGCGGGCTTGCTGAAGAAGAAGGGCGGCTCGCGGTCGTCCCCGCCCATTTCGCGCCTGTGCGCGGCATAGTTCCTCCCCACACAAAGAATGCGCCTTACGGGGAACGGCGCAGCCTCGCCCAAAATGGGGAGGGTTGGCGTCGCGGGCGCTGGAAAGACAAATGGCGGCATATGGGGGCTCTGGCTGATGACTTTTGGCGACGACGGGAACGCTGCCGCGGTCTCGTTAACTGCGTCCTCAATCGCCCAATGCGACCCTGAGAGCGGCGGCAATCTGGCGCACATTATAGGGCTTCAGGACAACCGGAGCATCAAAGCCTTCTGTGTCCGCTCCCAGGTCGCGATAGCCGGTCGCGAAGATGAATGGCGTACCGCGTAGCGCCAAGCCGTGGGCTATTGGCGTGACCGACTGTCCATTCAGATTGGCATCCAAAACCGCAACGTCGAAGTTCAGGCTGGCCAATCGCCGCGCCTCGTCCAGGTCGCTGGCCACCCCCACCACCTGCGCGCCCGCCGCTGTCAATCCCGCCTCAAGTTCCAGGGCGAGCAAAACCGCATCCTCGACAATCAGCACCTTGACGCCGCTAAGATCAGTCAAGCTCTCGGTCCCGGAGGAAGCTCCGTCCGGGCGCGTGACGGCTCCCGCCCGCGACTTTGCAGCCCCTCTCGCATCAGCCAGAGCCGTCTCGCCTCCCGTCAGGCGGACCCGCACCCCGTCGCTGCCAAGCTCAAGGAAGCCGCTGCCGCCAAGTTCGCGCCCTGTCACGCGCTCGATAAGGGTGCGCCCAAAGCCGTATCCCGCGCCCTTGTCCGCCGGGCCGCCGCCGGTCTCCACCCATTCCAGCTCGAATCCGCCCCGCCCCGCGCCGCGCCACACCACCTCCACGCGCCCCGCGGCGGAGGCCAGGGCGCCGAATTTGATCGCATTGGCGCCCAGTTCGTGTAGCGCCAGGGTCAAGGCGTTCGTGGCGCGAGCATTCAGCACTATGCCAGGTCCCCGCCATGTCACCCGACCCCCGGCGAGACCGCCAAGAACCGCCGCGGCGATGTCGCCGATATCGGCGCCTCGCCACCGCGTCGCGGCGAGCAGCGTGTAGGCCGAGGCCAAGGCGTCGATTCGCCCCAGGAAGCTGGCCAAGAATTCATCCATCGAAGACGCGTGCCGGGCGGATTGCGCCGCTAGGGATTGGACAGACGCTAGAAGGTTCTTAACCCTGTGGTCCGCCTCGAGACCCGAGGCGTCGTCCTCGATCTCTTTTGTGCTTTTGCCAGCGAGGCCATGCGTCGCGCGCGCAGCGTCCAGGGCGTCGTGCTTGGCGCCCGGGGAGCGGGATTCATGGGGGAGTCCAAAAATCGGGCGATGAATCATACGCCTACAACCTAACGCGCCGCCCGGCGAAGCCAAGGCTTGAGGGGAAAAGTGGCGCAGATTGAGGCTTGGGCTCCGGTCACAGGAACCCAAGCCTTTCCAGCCGCGTTGGATGGCCCATATTAGCCCGCAGAGCTCATCCGCGCTAAGGCGGGTAGCGCCCTTCACACCGGAGATCCTTTCCATGGCGATAGAAACACTGGAACTTGCGACCGAACAGGCGGACGCCGCCGGAAAATCCGCGACGGACGCGGTTGAGCATGGCAAGCTCGCCTTGAGCGAGGCCATCGTGGCGGCGGAGAAGGTTTTCGTCGAGGGCGCCAAGCGCGCGGACAAGCTGTTCCGTGAAAGCGAGCGCTCTTTGAAAGAGAATGTTGAGCGTCTCCGCGAACAGGCCAAGGTTTATGGCGAGACCGCGGGCCAATCGGTGGATGACGCGCAGCGTTATGTCGTCGAACGGGTCAAGGAACGTCCCGTGACGGCCACCTTCGTGGGTCTGGGGCTCGGTCTCCTGCTGGGCCTGATCCTTTCCGGCCGCAATAAGTGATACCGCGCCGGCTTTTGCTGGCGTGTATCCTCGCCTCCGCCTTTGGCGCCGCCGCGGCGGGGGCCATGGTCTCAGCGTTTTTGGCCGCTCTGGCGGCGCTTGAACCTTGGACCGGCCTTCCCGGCGCGACGGCGCTGATAGCCTTGGCAATAGCCGCTTGTCTGGCGCTGCCGGCAGGTCTCATGGCCCCGCGCCGTTCCCGGCGCCAGCCGATAGGCGAACGCGCTTCGGGTTCGGAGCTCCTCTCACGGCTCTGGGCGAGGATAAAGGAGCGACCCTTCCTCACATCCGCGCTGGGGGGCCTTGCCGTGCTCCTCGTACTGGTTAACCCCCGATATCTCGGAGCTATTCTCCGGGCTTATCTTCATGAGGAGACAGGCCGGCGCTAACCAAAAGCCTAGGCCGCGCGTTCCTGACCGCGAGGGTGGAAAAACAGGGCCTGACCCATGGCCGCCTTCACCGTTTCGGGCTGGAAAGGCTTGGTGATGAGGAATGTGGGCTCGGGCCGCTCGCCGGTGAGAAGGCGTTCCGGGAAAGCCGTGATGAAGATCACCGGAACGTCGGATTGGGCCAGGATATCCTTCACCGCATCGATGCCGGAGGATCCGTCCGCCAGTTGGATGTCCGCCAAGACGAGGCCAGGGGTCTCGCGCGCCACGGCCGCCCGCGCCTCGGACCTGGTCGCCGCGACGGCGGTGACGCGATGCCCCAACTCCCGCACCAGCGCTTCAATGTCGGCGGCAATGACGGGTTCGTCTTCAATGATCAGCACACTGGTGGCGAGCTCCGCGTCGATTTCCCGCTGCGCTTCGGCGATGAGCCGCTCGACCTCGCTGAAATCGGTGGCGAGGATTTCGGCGGCTTCGCTGGGTGAGAAGCCTTCCACGGCTGTCAGGAGAAACGCTTGACGCGACCTGGGAGCGATACGCATGAGCCGCAGGCGGGGCGTGGATGGCGCCTGCGCATCGCCATCGGGAACTTCCAGCTGAGCGCCCGTGACATGCCAGATGGCGTGAAATACCCGATAGAGCGCGACGCGCGGTGAGAAGGCGGCCTCAAGTTTGCGGTCTCCTGAAGCCAGGGCCTCCAGGGCCACTCGCACATAGTGATCGCCGGTCGTTTGATCACCCGTCAGAGCCCGTGCGTAACGGCGGACAAAGGGAAGGTGCGGCGCCAATGTCGAAAGAAGACTCATTACCCCTCCGCGGCAAAATGGAAACCGAGCCCTATCGTATCCCGAGAGGGGCGCCGGATCAGCGCGCCTTTGTAGAGGCGTGCATTCCTTCAACGTGCCAAAACGTTCGAGCGAGGTTGGGGTTCCCTTGCAATCTCCAGATCTCGAGGGGCCTGTGGAACTTCACATAGGCTGGGGCGTTCGACAGCGGCGAAATGGGGGGCCATGCTGACTCGCGGAAAGCTTAAATGGTCCACAGCGATTGCGATTGGGGGACAATGACGAAAGCTCGGAAAGGCTCACCTGAGGTTGAAGAGGCGCGGCTTCGCCAGCAAGCCATTGGCGCGCGCCTCCGGCGTCTGTTTGACGACATTGTCAGCGAGCCGGTCCCTGAAGATTTTCTGGATATCCTCCGTCGCGCCGAACCGGGCGAGGACTCGGTGAAGAGTGCCGCCCCCACGGCCGGGTCCGAGCCCGATCCGTCATGAGTATCGCCTTGCGTGAGCGGGACGTCGTCGACCCCGCGCGAGATGTGGCGTTTAAACGCGAACTTGTGGCCTTGATCCCGCATCTAAGAGCCTTTGCGCGAACCTTGACCGGCGATGCGACGGCTGCTGATGATCTCGCCCAAGACGCCATGTTGAAGGCGTGGGACGCCCGGGCGAGTTTCCAAATGGGCACCAATATGAAAGCGTGGACCTTCATGATCCTACGCAACCAATTCTATTCCGAGAAGCGGCGGTCCTGGCGACAGACCGAGCTGGACCAGGAAGCCGCTGAGCGCACCCTCATGGCCGTCGATGACCCCTCCGCGCCGGTGGCTCTGGACGAACTCCGGCTAGGGCTTGGAATGCTTCCCACCGAGCAGCGCGAGGCCCTCATTCTTGTTGGGGCTGGGGGCTTTGCCTATGACGAGGCCGCGAAAATCTGCGGCTGCGCCGTCGGGACCGTCAAGAGCCGGGTGAGCCGCGCGCGACAGGCGCTTCAGGCCATTCTGGACGGTGGTCATTATGACCGCGATGGCGCCCCAGCCGGAGACGCCATGGGCTCGATTCTCGCGCATGCGGAGCGCTTGAGCAGCGCCAGGTGACGCGCGGCCGGACCGCCAGCTGGTGGTTGCGCACACCCATCCGTGCGCGCCTCGCCCTGGCCCTCGCTTTAGGCCTCGCGCCGTTATTAATACTCGGGACCGTTCAGTCTCTGGTGAACTACCGCCTGGAGACACGTGATCGCCGCGCCGAACTGGTTGATGTCGCCCAGCGCAGCGCCGCCAGTGTGCGCTCCAGAATGCTGGCCGGCCAGGTTCTCCTCGAGACCCTCGCGCCCGGCGCGGTAGGTGTCGACTGCGCCCAGAATCTGGCTGCAATCAAGGACCGGCTGGCCGGCTACGCCAATCTCATCCGTTTTGATTCTATTGGCCGGGTCGCCTGCGCGGCCGCCAGCGCGCCCCCCGATCCTCTCCGCCGGGACCGGCCCTGGTTTCGCGCCCTGGCTGGCGGCCAGGCTATGACCTTCACCGACGATCCGGGGGTTTCCTACGCGGCGACTCCGGCCTTGATCGCGAGTTTCCGAGATGAGGAGTCGGATGGACAATTCAGGGGAGTACTGACAGCCGTTCTGCCCCTATCAAGCCTGCGGCCTGATCGCCCCGTGTCGGGCGCGCCGCCGCATTCCGAAGTGGCGATCGCCGATTCCACGGGCCGTTATATCTCGAGCACCGACGCCGCTGCGTTTCCGGCGCGCCTGAACGGCCGTCTCGTGGGGGTCGCCCGATCCCAGGCCTCCTTGTGGCTGGGCCGGAGCCGCGATGGGCGCGCCCGGATCTTCACCTCCGCCCCCTTGGTGGGCCGGGACGTTTTCGTGCTGATCTCCGCGCCCAATGATCCGCTGTCGTGGGCGGCTGTGAGCCCAATCGTCGCTGTCGCCCTACCCTTGCTCGCGTTTTTTCTCGCGCTCGTCGCGGTGGGAATCGTCGCCGACCGCGGCGTGGTGAGGTGGATCGCTTATCTCCGGCGGTTCGCGGCGATTTACGCCCATGGCCGATATGGCGTCCATCCCGTGAAGGCGCTGGGAGGTCCGCCCGAAATCCGCGACCTGGCCCGAACGCTGGACGCCATGGCCGGCGTCATCGCGGCCCGCGACCGCGCGCTCAAGGAGGGCTTGGCTGAGAAAGACGGCCTGATGCGGGAAATCCACCATCGCGTGAAGAACAACCTCCAGGTCATATCCTCTCTCCTCAATCTGCAGCAGAGGGCTCTGGCTGACCCGGCCGCACGCGCCGCGATGTCTGACACGCGCCAACGGATAACCGCCCTCGCCTTGATCTACCGAGCCCTCTATCAAGGCGTCGATCTCAAGCGCGTCGATCTGAGGGATTTTCTGGAGGAATTGATCGCCCATCTGGTCGTCAATGAATCGGGCGGCGCTCCGATTGAGACCCATCTCGACATCGACCCCCTGACAATCGACCCTGATCGCTTGGCCCCTCTGGCCCTCTTCGCGGTGGAGGCGATCACGAACGCCAAGAAGCACGGGCTCGGCGAGCGCGGCGGACGTCTGACCGTGACCTTCAAGGTGGGCCAGGGTGAGGCCGAGCTTCGGATCAGCGATAGCGGCCGACTCGGCGCGCCGACGCCCGTGGTCGGCGAGGGGGTGGGACGCACCTTGATGACAGCTTTTGCCCGTCAAATGCGCGGCAAGGCGGATTTTTGCGCGGGCCCGAGACAGGGAATCACCGCCCGGCTCGTGTTTCCGACGTCCGTCGACGGCGAGCCCGATATTTAGCCCTGCGCGGATATGCGTTGGCCGCCGGGAACCAATGCCGCGGCGGTGCGTTGAAATCATAGGTCGCGGGTCGCCCTTTTTTGACCCAACCCGGAGTTCCATCACATGAATCGTATTATCCTTCTCGCGGCCCTCGCCGCAGCCCTCGCCGTTTCGGCTTGCAATACAGTCGCTGGCGCTGGCCGCGACGTCTCGGCAACCGGTCACGCCGTTACCCATACGGCCGACGACGCCAAACCGCAGTAGGTCGCCATTTCAGGCGCGCGTGTCACCCTGGGCACGTGAGGGCCAGCCAAAACTGGCCGTCTTGGGCGCTAAATTTCAAGGACCCGCCTGCCGAGGCGGCTAGGGCGTGAAGATGACGGCCCGGGGCCCAACGCCCCGGAAGGCCGGATTCAAGCCCTAGGCCCTCCAGGCCCGCCAGGGTCTCGGGAACGACTCGCGCCCGCGCGCCATCGCCTTCGACGCGGGCGCGCCATGCCGCGTTGTGTGGCTTGAGAGTGAGCCGCGCGACGCCGCCTGAGGCGAGGCCTTCGGCGCTGATCTGCAGGAGGATCAGCGCGCCTTGAATCACAACGCGCGGCGCCCCCGGTGTGACCTCGCTCAGCTCAAGCCGCGCCCGTGAGCCCGCGAAGGGGGTCTGCGCAAGAACAGCGAACGCCTCCCCGTCCATTTCCCCAGCGCCTGCGTAGGCCGCGCGACAAAAGGCCATCCGCGCGGCCATCTCGGTCAGACTGTCACGCGCAAGCGCGAGCGCCTCCTTATGCAAATCGCCGCTATTGCTGTCGTGGAGCAGATCGAGCGCTGCGCTCAGGCCAGATGTGGGCCCGGCGATGTCGTGCAGCGCCCGGCTCAGCAGCTTGGCGGCCAAAACCTCAGGGGCGAGGATGTCATTATCACTTATCATGGCCAGCGACGCTCCGGTGATTTGCCCGCTTAAGGAAGCCGCTCTAGAGACTAGCCATGCGCCGTGAAGAAATCGGAACCCGCCTCGCCGACATCGTCGAGGAGGCTTCCCGCCTGATCCTGCCTCTCTGGCGGTCAGGCCTCGCGGTGACCACCAAGGCGGATGAAAGCCCCGTCACCGTGGCGGACCAGCGGGCGGAGCGGCTGATCTTGGCCCGGCTCGCGGAGCGATTCGGCGATATTCCGGTGATCTCCGAGGAGGACGCCAGCGAATTCGGAACCCCCGATGCGATCGGCCCCCGTTTCTTCCTTGTGGACCCGCTGGATGGCACCAAGGCCTTTGTGCGCGACGATCCCAATTTCACGGTCAATATCGGCCTGATCCAGAATGGGCGTCCCATTGTCGGCGCGGTGGCGGCGCCCGCCACGGGCGAGACGTGGTTCACGGCGGATCAGGGAGCGCGAAAGCGACAGTTTGGCGAGGCCAGCTCTCATCCCGTCCGGGCGCGACGCGCTCCCGCCGAACCCCTGGCGCTCATCAGTCACACGATGTCGGCGGAGGCGCTGGAGGACTTGAAGGCGCGTTACGGCTTCAGCCGCACCGAGCCTATGGATTCATCCATCAAGCTGTGCCGGATCGCCGAGGGCGCGGCGGATATCTATCCCCGGCATGGGCCCACCATGGAATGGGACATCGCGGCGGGACAAGCGATCCTTGAGGCCGCGGGCGGGTCGGTCACTACGCCGGAAGGCGTCAGCCTTGGCTATGGCAAGGCCACCGAAGGCTTTCGCAACGGTTGGTTCGTGGCCCGGGGCGCGGCTTAGGCGTCCCGCTCTAAATCCCACCGCGCGCGATCAAGCGACGGGCGATGATGATCCGCTGCATTTCGTTGGTGCCCTCGCCGATCATGAGCAGGGGCGCATCGCGGTAGAGCCGCTCAATGGGGTATTCCTTGGAATAGCCATTGGCGCCGAAGATCCGCATGGCCTCCGTGGCGACCTCAAAGGCGGTCTCGGTGGCGAACCATTTGGCCATGCCCGCTTCGAAGTCGACACGGCCGCCCAGATCATAGGCCCGCGCCGCATCCTCCACGAGGAGCTCGGACGCCCGCGTCTTGGCCGCCATTTCGCCGAGTTTGAGCTGGATGGCCTGATGCTCGGCGATGGGCTTGCCCATGGTGGTGCGGGTCTGGGCATAGGCCACCGCTTCGTTCAGCGCGCGCCGCGCAATCCCAACGCCCCGGGCGGCGACATTGACCCGGCCAATCTCCAGGCCGCCGGTGGCCATGGCGAACCCTTTGCCCTCGACGCCCCCCACCAGGCACATGTCCGCGTCGCATGCGTAATCGGAAAACCCGATCTCCCCGGTGTCGATGCCGCGATAGCCGAGCTTCGGCAGCTTCCGACCGCGCTGGATCCCCGGAAGGTCCGCGCCCGTGGCGATATCCCGCGTGGGGGTGATCAGCATGGACATCCCGCGATGGCGGGGCTCCGCCTCGGGGTCCGTCTTGACCAGGAGGGCCAGGATATCACCCTCGATGACATTGGTGATCCACAGCTTGGATCCATTGACAATATAGCGCTCGCCCTCCCGGCGCGCGGTGGTGCGAATGCCCTGCAGGTCCGTGCCCGCGTCCGGCTCCGTCAGGCCGAGACCTCCGCGCAGCTCGCCGGTCGCGAATTTGGGGAGCCAATAATCCTTCTGCGCCTCGGTCCCGAATTTCTGGACGATCAGGGCCATCATCAGGTGGCTGTTGAAAAAGCCCGTGAGGCTCATCCATTCTTCGGAGATGCGGGCGACGATCTTCACATAGGTGCTGGCCGAGAGGCCTAGGCCGCCATATTCCGGGTCGATCAGGGCCCCATAGAGCCCCATCTCGCACATGTCCTGAACCAGCTCGCGGGGATATTCGTCCGCCTGTTCGAGCTTCGCCGCCACGGGCGCGGCCTTTTTCACCAGCCAGCGGTCGACGGAATCCAGCAGGGCCCTCTCATCGGCCTCGCTGATGGCGGCGTGGATATTCATCGCTTAGATCCTTCTGGCGCTTTGATGAGCGGCGCGGAACATCAATAGGTTCCCAGGCGATCTTCCACCGACTGACCCCGGGCGGGGATCAGCATATCACGTCGGAAGCTGCAGATGGTTTCACCCCTTTGGTTCTTGCCCAAAGTGCGGATAGTGACGATCCCTTGCCCCGGCCGGCTTTTGGACTCGCGCTTGGCCAGGACCTCACTCTCCCCATAGAGCGTGTCACCGGCGAAGACGGGGCCGGAAAAGCGCACCTCATCCATGCCGAGATTGGCGATGGCCTTTTGTGAGCAGTCTGTGACGCTCATGCCGATGAGCAGGGCCAGGGTATAGGTGCTGACCACCAGGTTTTGACCGAACTCACTGCCCTTGGCGTATTCCGCGTCGAAGTGGAGCGGATGGGTATTGAGCGTCAGCAAGGTGAAGAGGTGGTTGTCAGACTCGAGCACGGTCTTTCCAGGCCGATGCTCATAGACATCGCCGACGATGAAGTCCTCGAAATAGCGGCCGAAGCTCTCGCGATACCGCTGAGGCCCAACCTCTTTCCAACCCTGAACCATTCTTCCTCCGCCCGCTCGCGCCGTCGCCCATAGGCCTCTTGGCCCCTCGCGGGCAACCGCGACGCGTCACTCACGGCGGCGGATGGGGCGGGATCGGCGGCTCGGCCGGGGGCCGGTTCTGGCGCCAGGACGGCCAGTTCAGACCTTCCCAGAGCTCATATTGCGGCCTGACCCCGAGATCCTTGCAGATTGC
>Ga0116230_10001768_pt1 | contig 20648 bp, 15 predicted proteins | sample S1TSphfallax_3_FD_88678 | JGI IMG/M metagenome (GOLD analysis project Ga0116230, IMG submission 88678) | Host-associated microbial communities from peat moss isolated from Minnesota, USA - S1T2_Fd - Sphagnum fallax MG | ecosystem: Host-associated > Plants > Peat moss > Unclassified | place... | reverse complement strand
TTCCGCGCGATCGCGCTCGCGACGGTTGTGGTCGTCGTGATTTTTCATGGCCTCAAGCTGCCGGCCGAGGCGGAAATAACGAGGCTTTCCTTCACGCTCTGGCCGTTTTCCGCGTGCGAATAGTGATGGGGACCACCGTCCGGCGCGAGCGCAACGGTCCGACCCTGATCGTTCCGGATACCATCGCTGCTTACAATGGAGCGCGCTTTCTCCGTCTTGATTTTCACGGTATATCGACGACGAGACTTGGGCACTACATGGTTGGTCTGCCTGCCTGCGGGCTGTTTGTGAATCGACCCGCCTGCATGGTCTACAGTGAGAGGTTCAGTGCATATCTCGATCGCCCTGGCTACGTATAACGGGGAGCGTTTTCTGGAGCCCCAGCTCGCCAGCATTGCCGCCCAGACGACGCTGCCTGCCGAACTCGTCGTGAGCGACGACGGATCGACTGATAAAACCATAGACATTATCAAGACTTTTGCAAAGACGGCGCCTTTCGAAGTTCGCATCCTGGAGAAGGAAAAGCGTCTCGGCTTCTCCGACAACTTCCTGTACGCGGCCGCGAACTGCCGGCACGAGCTGGTGGCTTTCAGTGATCAGGATGACGTTTGGCTACCGGACAAGCTGAGGATTGCCCACGACCGCATCGTCGCCGACGGCAGCCTGCTCGCCATGCACACGCTCACGAAGACCGATGAGGCCCTCAATCCCATCGGTCCTTGGAACCAGGGTATCGATGGCGATGCTGTCTTCGAACCGCTCGAACTCACTCCCTACAAGACCGGCTGGGGGAACAGCCTGCTTTTCCATCGGTCTCTCCTCAACCTGATCGACCCGGCCAAGCGCCCGCGAATGCCGGAGCAGCCGAGCCGCCCGATGACGCACGATACCTGGATTTATGTGCTGGCCGATGGCCTGGGCCGTGTCTCTCACATCGGCCAACCTCTGATTCTCTACCGACAGCATGGGACCAATACGGTGGGGATCAATAAGGAGGGAAAGTTGCGCACATACCTCAACCATCAATTGGTCGCGTTCGTTGTCCATGAGCGCGAGCGAAAGAGCTTCTACGTCAAGATGTCGCAGGTATTTGCGGAGATTGCCCGGACATCAGACCCGCTTCGTGAACGTGCCCTGGCCGCGGCGGACAGGTATGAAGCGATGAGCGTGCCCCTGCAAACGCGTCTGGACGCCTATGAGAGCCCATCCTTCACAGGGAGGCTGCGCGCCTACCGGCAGCTCGGACAGACCTCGCAAGTCGGCACCAAGGCACGGGTCAAGCACCTCGCCCTGGGGGTTTCGGGCCTGCACCGGTGGGTGGAGAGCCTATCACACTGACATCTCAGCGTGCCTCGTCAAACGCGATAGCCCTGCTTGGTGGATGGCGCCGGTCAGTCCGGCCGCGTGCTGAGGCCCCCGCTCCGCCGGGGGCCGCGAGCATCACGGCTCGCCGGCGCGGGGCACGGTGATTGCGAAGCTGTAGTCATGGCCAGCAACGATACCGAACGCATCCTGGCTGTCGGCGGCACCATGCCAGGTCGATGCCAGCACATAGGCCGTGCCGCCTTGGGCACCCTGGGCCGGCCTGATGGCGATGCGGTGGACGCCGGGCGCTAGCGCCGCCGCGATGGGATAGGACTGAGGCTGACCCGTCACGTCGGCGTCAATGCCGATATCGGAGTCAACCACGCGGCCATCGACGACCACGGCAACCTGCGCCGGAGCCTGTCCGACCGGTGTCGCGAAATACAGCAGTTCGGGCACGAAGGTATCCTGCAGAGCAACGAATTGCGGCCGCGCCACACCATTGATCGGGTCGAGCCGCATGGGGTAGTTCGGCTTCCACCAGGCCCCCGCGCCCCACAAGGCGATGCCCCAGAAGACATCGGGCGCCGCCGCCACCTCGCTCAGCACGACATGCAGGGCGCTCATCCCCATGCTGTCGGGCGGCGCGCCCGTCTCTCCCAAAAAGAGCTTGATGCCACTGCGCCTTGACCAGGCAATGGCGCCCGAAAGGCGTTCCCGGCCGATATCGGCGCTCGCGACCGGCTGCCGGTAGGTGCCTGTGCTGTCCGGATCGAGGTAGAGATGGACTTCTAAAACCCAGTTGTGCAGGGGATCGGTGATCTGTCCGGTGAATGGATGCTCCGGGCTTATATCGGCAGCACTACTCCAATGCGCGTGCGGCACCACGATGGTGCCGCGAAATCCCGTCGCGCGGATTGCCGCTATGGCCTGGTTCCAGATAGCGGAATAGGCGATGTCCGAGCCTGTATGCGGCTCGTTCATCAAGCTGATCGCTACGTCATCATGCGCGAAGGTTTCGGCGATCCGGCGCATGAGGTCGATATAGTCGGCCGCCGCCGCGGGGTCGGTCAGAATATCCGAAGGCTGCCCATCGATATTATAAAATCCGTAGCCGTGCGGATCGAGGACCGTCACCACGCCATGCGCCTGATCGAGATGCACGATCGTCTTCATGGCGTGAATGAAGGCGGGGTCGAGCGGTTCCTGCGGCTCAGGCTGCATGCGGGTGATCTGAAACGGCAGCCTGATCAGCCGGACATCATGCCGCAGATAATAGGTCGGATCCGGGATCGAATAATTCGTGCCCGCCTTCATGCCATGGCCGAGTTCCAGCCCGCTCTCGGCGACGCCCCAGAGGATGGGCGAAGGGGCCGCCGCAGCCGCCGCGGGATCAAGGCCGGGCCACCCCAGGGGCAAGACACTCGCAAGCGCGATGCGGGCCAAGACGACGCGCAGCCTGTTCGGAATCATGCCGTCCTATGCCTCCGTCCGAATGCGATCAGAGTCTGGTATCGGGAAAGTCTGCCGGCGAGAGCAGGCGATCCACGACCCCTGCCCAACTCTCCGATGTGTCGACGATCGGCGTTTGATTGTCCAAGGCGGCGGCGATGGCGGCCGTGATGGACGCCGCATCGCCGGGCGTATAGCCGAACCGGCCCGGCGCGGTGCCCAGCGCGAAGTACGGGCAGACGGCAGGGATCGAGAACAGGCCGAACTGCCTGAGCTTGAGCGAGGTATCGATGAGGTAGCGCGGGCTGTTGTCGTCGCGATAGGCGGCGACGCCGAAGGCCGCATGCTGGACATAGGCCAAGGTATCCGCGAAGGCCATCTCCGGATGGACGATGATATTGTCGCCCTGCAACCCGGCGGCCGCCTTCCCGGCACCGATGATGTGGAAATCCAGATCGGGATACGCGGACGCGGCAATGCGGAAGAAGCTCGCATCGAAGAGCATGGACCCGACAGCGACACAGGAACGCCGGGCGCCGTATGGACTGGGATAGACCACGGCCGCAATTGACCTGTCGACGCCGTGCGGCACGAGGATCGATGTCCGGCCGTGCGGCATGCTCGGCAGCATGTGGTGTGACGGCAGCCTCACCGTGTCGATCTTGTCGAAATGTCGCTTGAAGTCGCGCTTGATCGTCGAGGCACAATCGATCACGTCGAGTTCGTCCGAGGCCAGGTAGACGATCCTAGCCTTCGGATTGAGCCGTTTTACGTCAGCAATGAAGGCGATCGCAATGCCGGATTCGATGAAGACGATGTCCGACTCCCTCAGCCATTGCCGCGGGATGGCCGGGACCATCATGCGATAGGTGCGAAAGAGCGCCTCCTCCACCAGCGCAAGCCGCGGATTGCGTATATTGAAGGGATGCCAGGGCATCTTCCAGAGGTAGCATTCGACACCCTGATAGGTTGCGAGCCGGTTGGCCTGGTCCGCCAGGCTGGCCCGCGTGTCGCCACGGTGCTGCGAGAGGCGTGAGAGACCGACGGAGAAGAACCTCGTCGTGCATCGTGTTGCCATCTCAGCGGCGATGAAATGGACGCTGGCGCGCCGGAGGCTGCGATAGTCATGGGCTGAAATGAACAGAGCCTTCACGAAGTCGTCCCGCGGTTAGCCCCTGCCGGCAAGCGGTGGGGACGATAGGATGATGCGCCACGCCGACCCAGAGAGCAGGTTACCTGACTGACATCTAACCCAGAGAATTGACATATACAAGAATAGCCGAAGTCAGAGCGGGCCAGTATGATTGATGCCGCGCACGGGTCTTCGTCGCGACAGGAACAAGAAGTTCAATATACGCGATCATCTATGCTATGATATATATTGGACTTTAATACATCGCCTCGGGACCAGCGTTGTCATCATGATGCAAACCAGATCGATCGCCGGATTATCCGCGACCTCAACCGTGGGACCGCGGCTCGTGCTGGTCGCGCTGCTCTTCAACATGGTGTTGTGCCTGATCACGACACGCGCCGGCATTCACATATCGAGCGCCACCGTGATCGTCGTGGAGCTCTGCATCCTCTCCGCCGGATTGTTCACGATCCGTCACCGGATCAGCCCGCGCGCCGCGCAGATCACGGGCGTGATGTGCGTCTTCCTCGTCGGCATCAAACTCATCAATCCCGGGCTCGACCTCAAGATCATTCATGACGTCGGGATCATGTACATCTTCTACGAGCTGGGCATGATGTCGTCCGTGGAGCAGGGAAACAGGCTCGTCTGGTGGGCGATGAGCATCGTCATCATCATGGGCCTGTTCGAGCTTATCCTGCCGAATGTCTTCGCCACCTTCTTCGACGAATGGACCTACTACGTCGACAAGGGCGTCATCGCGGCCTCGACGACGAATTACGGCAACACCAGCTTCTTCATCAGCGGTCAGCGCGGCGGCGAGGAGAGCCGCACGTTCCTGCCGTCCTTGCTCGGTCCCCACCGGGTCGCGTCGGTCTTCCTGGAGCCGGTTTCGATGGGGAACTTCTCCGTGATCACCTTCGCCTGGTGCATCAGCACCAAAGCGGACCGACCCGTCATGAAGGCGCTGCTCTTCGCGCTCGCGGCCGCCTGCATGGTGCTGGGCGATTCACGATTCGCGCTGGGCGGCTGGGTCATCATGATCGTGATCCGCATCCTGCCCATCTATCGATCCAGCTTTTTCGTGTTCTGCCTGCCGATCCTCGCAACGCTTGGGCTGCTGCTCGCTGGTTCCATCCATGAGCTGCCGGGCGTGCTGCCCTCCATCATGGACGATGATTTCTCGGGCCGGCTGCTGTTTTCCGGGCGGTTGCTCAACTACTGGACGCCGTCGCAATGGCTCGCGCTTGCGCCGTCGCAGGTCTACACCTCGGATACCGGCTATGCCTACGCGATCAACAACCTCAGCCTTCCGCTGGCACTCGGTCTCTTGATGATGTTCGCGTTCCACAAAGCCACGTCGCCCGAAGCGATGTCGATGAAGGCCATGATATCGGTCTATATGGCAACGTCGCTCTGCATCGGCGCGAACATGTTCACGATCAAGACGGCGGCCCTGCTATGGTTCCTCTACGGCACCACGAATGCAGTCCGGAGTTTGGAAATCCCGGGTGGCCGCCTGCCCGTTGAAACGACGCGCAAGGTCGCGCGCCCCGTTCTCGCCGCCGGTCTCAGAAGTAACGTTCGAGAATGGTGACGACATCGCCGGGTTCGAGCCGCGTATCGCCTTCAACCCGGCCCTTGATGGTGCCGCCGGGTCCTGCCGACGGGTCGGCGCGAATATCGGTCGCATAGGATGTGACGGCGCGGTAGGTGAAACCGCCGGCCAGCGCCACCGCCCCAAGCATGGTCAGCCCGGGCTGATAGGGATACTGGCCCGGGTGATTGACCTCGCCGAGAACGGAAATCGGCCTGTAGACAGCGATCTCGACCGACACGCTGGGGTTGGGCATGAGTTGTTTGTGGATCAGCTCCGAAGAGATCTCGGCTGCGAGGCCTTTCGCGGTTGATCCCGCGGCGGCCACGCTGCCGACCAGCGGAAAGGCGATCGTGCCGTCATCTCCGACGGTGAAGGTATTGGTCAGCTGCGGAACGTCAAAGGTGATGACACGAACCTGATCGCCCGCTCCAAGCTGGTAGCTCGTGTTGGTCGGCGGGGGCAGCAACGGCAGATCGCTATCGGGCATGCAACCGGACAGAGCCAGCCCGAGACTCAGCAGGAGAGCGGGCCCCATAATATGGTGGCGCAAGGCCGTCCTGCCCAGACCGGTGTTCCTCAAGGCCATCTTCAAGGTCGCGCGCGTCATAGGAACTCCGAACAAGAGAAGGGTGATCAACCGTAGGCCTGTCTAAAAGCGCAATTATCCGGCTAGTCGAAGATACTGATTCCCAGAACGATGCTGTTGCTCGTGAAGGTGCTGCCGCCGTTCGAGGGTAACGAGAGGTCGGACCCGCCCGTGCCCTGCCCGTTACTGAAGCCGTATGTGAGCGTGGCGTTGAGATGACGGGCGACGTTCCAAAGCAACCTCGCGCCGAGATTGACCTGCGACTCGTTCAGGTCAGAGACTCCAACCGTATTAGACGGCGAAAGGCTTTTGGCGTATCCCGCCGACCCGCGGATGAAGAGATTGTCCCGAAGCTGGTGGTCCAGCTGCACGCTGGCCGAGGTGATGGTCTGATTGCTGGCGAAGGGCGACGCCGGATCATTGAGTTCGCGACTGACGATGGCGGTGACGGTGTCGACCTCGGTCGGCTCCCACATCGCGTCCACCTCGAACGTCGGCGTCGTGACCGTCGGCTGATTGCTGGAGGTGAAACTCCGGCTCTCGGCACCAATCAGCGCGCGGTATTGGATCACACTGCCGCTCTCGTAATCGACCCCGAGAAAGCCCGCGACGTCGTTGTAGTTGTTCAAGGTCGCACCAGCCAGGGGATTAAACTGCGCCGCGGTTCCTCGTAGAATCGCAACCACCGCATCGCCGGGGGAGACTGCATATTCGCCCGTGAGCGCACCAATCTCGGTCTGGTGATTTAGTCCGTCGTAATTCACCGGATTGGTGCCTTGGCTCTGGCCAAAGGTGAAGTTCTCGTATTCGAAAGAGGGTGTGAGGCTGAAGCGGCTGAAAAGCTTGTAGTAAGAGACCCGCACGTCATCGACCGAATAAGGCACGGGACTGACGATGCCGGTGACGCCAAGATCCTCGGCGGACAGAAAGTTCTTCTGATGGGAATAGCCGGCGCTCAACGCGTCATTGCCAAGATCGAGCGTGCCGCCGACGGCCGTGCCCCACGACGTGTAGTTGGCGAAGGGAAGGTTGAAGAACTGATTCTCGTTGACGTTGGCCGACACGCCCACGGCATCGCGATCCCAATCGGAATTGACCTTCACCCCCGCGCTGGTGCTGAGCGAGGGGGTGCCCGTGTTCGGCTGACCCAAAAGGTTCGAGTTGTAGCCTGCCGATTCCGTGACCTCGGGACGAATGACGAAATCGCCTACCTCGACGCCGGCCGGCGCTCCCAGAGTCTCGATCCGATTGACCACCGAACTACTGAGATTGGCCTGATAGCCCGGGATCGAACCAGGGAAGTATTCGTTGACCAGCTGCGCCTGCGCATCGGCGGTCGATAGCAAGACCAAGACCGCAACGGCACCGCACGGAACGATCCATCGAACCGATCGTCCAGTCCTGTCTCTGTCAGTCAGCACACGGAACCATCAAGACACGATATCGCTCTGAGTTACCACCGGCTGCGGAAGAATACCGATCCGCCGCGCCACGGCAAGAACAACCTCGCGCAATGTCGGGTCGAGCCTATACGCCAAAAAGGCGAAGCATAGGCCAAATGGCACCGCGAAACCGACGGCAACCAGGGCGGTCATCGGAACCAGCCGCGCGATGGCCAAAGCCAAGCACATCAGCACAAAGGCGGGGACGAGGCGCCGCACGTCCCGATTGAAACAGCCGCTCAGCCAAAGCAGCGCGGCGCAGTTGATGGTGACGCGGATCGTCCAGGCCCAGGCGGCGCCGGCCAAGCCCATCGTGCTGATGAACAGCCAAAGCAGGAGCAGAAACGGGATGATCTCGACGAGCCCGACCTTCGCGGTGACATGGGGCCTGCCGCGCGCCTGAATGAAACCATAGGGGATGAAGGCAACACCATTGGTCCAGGCGCCGAACATGACGATCTGGGCGACGACCTCGGACTCCATGGCGAAACGCCGCCCGACCCAGAGCCTGAGGAAGGGGGCGGACAGAAAAATGGCGGGTGCACAGATCATTCCGAAGCCATAGGCCAGGGATGTCGTCGCGTTGCGGGTGTTCTCATCCGCTTCCGCCTGGCTGGCGCGCGAATTCTTCGGGAACAGGGTCCGGGCGAGCGCGGTCGCGAAGACCTGGGACCGCACGGCGAGCGTCATCGGAATCGAGTAGCTTGCGACGGCAGCCGCGCCGAGCATCGCCCCAACGATGAGCTGGTTCGAGGTATCCAGCAGCGGATTGAGAATGCTGGAGACCGACACCCACGAGCCGTAGCCGAACAGCTTTCGCATCCAGACTCGATCGACATCGAACAGGCTCACCGGCCATTCGGACCGGATGACGACGATATAAGCGACCGAGACTGCGAGAAGACGGGATAGAAGCGTCGCCGGAATGACGACCTCGAGGTTGGGCCCGATGGCGTAGGCGCAGACGAGGGGAAGGATCTGCCCGCTCATGGTGCCGAACGAGCTCAGCATGTTCGACGTGAGGAAGCTGTCACGCGATTCCAAAACTCCCGTCGCGACACCGGAAAGCACGCCCAGCGGCAGCATGGCCGCCATCCAGGGATAGGCGGCACTCGTCTCGCCCATCAGGCTTCCCGGCACCTTCACGAGATGCAGCAGAACCAGATGGCCGACGGCATAGAGGATCACCCCGCCGACCAGACCGAGCCCGAGGTTGCAGCAGAAGGCAGTGACGAGAACCGGCGAGCGTTCCTGCGGCGTCTGGAGCTTGGCCAGGGCGTTTGCCGATGCACGCGACAAGCCGAAGTCCAGAAATCCGAAGTAGCCCAGCAAGACCCAGGAGATCGTGACGACGCCATAGCGGGCGAGGCCGATCTGGTGGATGTAGAAAGGCACGGTCCCGAGGGAGGTTATCAGCGGGAGAAGGGATCCGAAGACGTTGTAGACCAGGTTGGCCGAAAACGCCTTTTTACTCAACTCGCCACTCCCGATGTGATGGCCGGCCTGATCACCGCGCCTTTACTTATGGCGCTCTCATAGACCATGCCGTAACGGCTGGCGACCTCCTGCCAGTCATACCGCGCCGCTACCGCCATCACGCGGCGCCGCCAGTTCGCCTGGATATCCGCGTCCCCGGCTGGGAGCGACGCAATCGCCGCAGCCGCGCCGGTAGCGTCATCCGCATCGACGGTCAGGCCCACGTCCGCCGTGGAAATGAGGCGAGCAAAGGCGGGAATGCCGCTCAAAATCGGCACGAGGCCCGCCGACATGGCCTCCACCGCGGCCAGACCGAAGCCCTCGTAGGAGGAGAGGCTGGCGAAAAAGCTCGATTCACCCATCAGCCTGAGCAGTTCGCCGTCGCTCGGGTTGACCACGAAGCGCACGGCGTCGCCAAGGTCCAGCTGACGCGCCATCTCGACCAGTTCCGAAGCCTTCTGGTCGGCGTCTCGCCCGGCGATGATGAGCCGCCAAGCCGGATCCAGAACCGTGAGGTGCTTGAACACGCTGAGAAGGGCGTCGGTCCGCTTGTGGCGGGCGAAACGCCCGAACGTCAGGATCGTCTTGCGCGGCGTCCGCGATGCGGCATCGTGGAACTTGGCCTGATTGATGCCGTTTTCGATGAGTGTCAGCCGCTGACCTGCGGCCGCCCGGAACATCTCGGCATCGCTCTGGCTGCATGCGATGATCCGGTCATACGCCGTTATGGATGCGCGGGTGAGCGTCTGGAACCACAGCTTCTTGACGCTTTTGAAGGCGCCCGAGTGGAAAAATCCGCCATGGGTTGTCGCGACCAGCGGCCGCCCGTGCGCCGGGCGCGTGAGTGCCAGGAAGTCGAAAAAGAAGTCGATGGCATGGACATGAACGAGATCCGCGTCCTTCACATGCCGCAGTACCGAGGGCGCCAGGGGATAGCGGCTTGAACCGGCCCAGGGAATCCGGCGGACGGGCACGCCGTCCACCTCATCATGCGAGGGGAGATGGTCCGGCGCCGTAAAGAGCCGGTCCAGCGTCAGGACACTGGCATCGATATTCAGCCGGTTCCGCTGCGCCCTGGTCAGACTGAGGACAGCATCCTCCAGCCCCCCGACAGACGGGCTGAACTGGCGTACAACATGCACGACCTTCACAGCCGACCCCTCACGAGCCGTAGAGCTTGTTGATCAGCTTCATTTCGCGACGGCTGTATTCATCGCCGAGCGCCATGGTGGACTTCTGATCGACCATCGAGACGACGACGCCGGGGATCTGGGCGCCGTAGGCGCGCAGCCGCTCGATGCAGCCGATGACCGCCCGACGGGACGTAGACTGCCAGCGGCAGACGAAAATGGTCTGGTCGACGATGCTCGCATGCACCAGACCATCGCTCATGGCCAGCAGTGGCGGGCTGTCAACGATGACCAGCCCGTACGCCGTCTTCAGCGTGGCGATGATCGCGCGCAGGTGCATGATGTCGGCGGTGCCGAATGAATTCGTCATCGGCTTCCCGGCGGCGATGAAATCGACCTTCGTATCCGGGTCGGTCTGGATCACCTCCGCAAGCGCCGCCCGCCCGGCCAGCACGTCCGTCAGGCCGAGTTGCGTCGACCCCGACATGTGCCGCATCAGCGAGCCGCGTCGATGGTCGCCATCGACCACGAGTACCCGCTGACCGCCAAGGCGAATCGTCAGCGCGAGCCACACCACGAGCGTGGTCTTGCCCTCTTCGGCGCTTGCCGAGGTCACGAGGACCGATCGCGGGGTGTCACCGTCCCGCACCATCAGCGAAAGCTGAGCCGCCAGGCTGCGCACGGCTTCGCTGGCGCGGGAGAAGGGCTCGTCGAGGACGTGGCGCGCGATCCGGCGCTTGTCCCGTGCCGACACGATCGGAATGGCCGACAGCAGCGGCAGTTGGACGGAACCGCGCAGATCGTCCACATCCTCGAACCCGACCGATAAGTAATCGATCAGCAGAATCACGGCGAGGGCCAGGATCAGGGCGACGATCACCACCCCCGCCAGCAGCTTGCCGTAGTTGGGGAAAGTCGGCGCGGCGGGCACGGCGGCGTGTGACACGAAGTCGATCGGGGGTTCCAGCAGAGCCGCGCGATCGACCACTTCCTTGGAGTGGTCGAGGAACGTCTCGTAGACCGTCTGAGCGCTCTGCGCCTCCTGGCTGAGGCTCCGGTATTCCGCCTGAGGGGCGCTTTCGCGGCCCGCCTCGGCCCTGAGCTTATCAAGGTAGGCGCTGAGCTGGCTGACCTCCGCGCGGGCCGCCACGAGGTTCGCACGGATATTCCCGAGCGCGGCGCCGGTCGCCTCGCGGAGGCTCGCCCGCGTCGAGGCGATCTGCCTGTTGAGTTCGCGAACCCCCGGGAAGTTGCGCCCGAACTCCGCTGTCTGCTGCTCCCGCGCGCTCTCCAGCTGAGCCAGCTCAGTGGTCGAGGCGACGACGATCGGCTGCTGCGAAGCATCGATCATAGCCCCGGGATCGCGGCCCTCGTTGAGGGCATCGGCGCGCGCCTGCGCCGCCGCCAGCCTCGCCTGGGCGGCACTCAGGTTGACGGCGGTCTCCGCGATCTGGCTATCGACCAGCGGGTCCGTGGCGTCGCCGTTGCCCGTATTTGTCAGCCCCTGGGCGACATCGAACTCATTCGCCTTGTTGACGGCGTCCAGCCACCGCTGGCGCAGCTGCTGGGTCCGTGCGTCCAGCCAGGATGCCACGCGATCCACATCGCTGCTCTGCTGCGCGAGCGCGAGCGCCTGGTAATTCGTGACCACCGCATCGGCGAGCTGTGCTGCGCGCTGACCGTCATTCGCGGTCACGCTCACATCCAGCACCCGGGAACGCATCTCGGGGGCCACCACCAGCTTCGACAGGAAGGCGCTGATTTCACTGTTCTGACGGGATTCAGGGGTTTGGTGCACCGCTTTCCGGCACAGCAGCGACACGCCCTTGTCGCAAAGCCAGCTGCGAACAGCGAAACCGGGGGCCGCCGGGGGCGGCGGAAATTGCTGCAGCACCGCGGCCGCCACGTCACGCGACATCAGCATCGCCGCCTCGGTCGCGGGCCGATCATCCTCCACGACGTCCGTCGGCTGCTGTCCAAGGGGCGCCAGCGGATCAGCACTCTGCGTCGTCAGCACCACCGTAGCGGTCGCCGTGTAGCTCGGTTTCAGGGTGTAGACGACCCCGCCGCCGACCAGGGCGACGACCACGAAAATCGCAAGGAACAGCCCGAGATGCCGGCGCCAGACGCGCAGCAGGCGCTTGGCCGCGTAGCCGCCGCCGGGCTGGATGAACCCGGCGACGGGAAGATGCGTGTTCATGGAGTTCATGCAGAAATCTTTGACTGTGCGCGGTCTTGCCCCGGAAGGTTGGCCTTGATGGCGTAGCCTAGGAGATAGACGCCAAAGACCGGCAAGCCCAGAAGGTAGCGCCGCCAGAGGCGGCGTGGCTCGCGGATGAGCCGCACCAGCCATTCGACACCAAGATTAGCGACCCAGCGCGGCGGCCGCCGAACGCGACCCGCCGCGTGATCCACCAATGCGCCCGCGGTAATCGCCACCACGGGCGACAACTCCTGCCAGTTGTCCCACAGCCAGCGCTCCTGCCGGGGCATGCCCATGTTAACGAGAAGAATGGTCGGACGGCTCTCGTTGATGCGGGCGATGACCGCGCGTGACTCGGCGGACCCCGGTGACGCATCGAAGTAGCCGTGCTGAACACCCGCGGTCACGACATCAAATCGCGCCTCGTAGGATGCGGCGGCCTGCTGCGCCACTTCCGGCGCGCCGCCCAGCCAGAATACCCGCGCTTTCGGGCCGAGGCGTTCGAGCGCGGCCCCAATCCATTCCGGCGGCGTCGTCCGGTGCGGCGTGAAACCCTTGAGGATTTTCGTTGCCATTTGCACGCCAGCCCCGTCGCAGAACGCGATGTCGGCCTGCGCGAACAGCCCGCGCATCCAGGGCTCGCTCTGCGACAAGGTCACACAATGCGCATTGGCGTTGACCACCAGCAGCTTGCCGTGGTCCTCGACGGCATCGACGACGCTATCGACGATGGCCGACCGATGGATGTTATGAAGACGCAGCCCCATCACGTCGAAGGTCTCAGCGTTCGCGACACCTGAAACGGCGGGCGCGTCATCGCGCGGACGGACGGTGAGTGGAGCCACGTCTATCTTAGAAGGCATGCTTGCTAAAGACCTCTCTCAACACCGTCATCGAGATGATCCTTAAGTCAAACCGCAATGACCACTTCTGGATGTATTCGAGATCGTATGTGACACGCCGGCGCAGGTCGTCCGTCGTCACAAGTTCACCCCTTGCACCATTCACCTGTGCCCATCCGGTGATGCCTGGCCTCACCTGGTGCCGAATGACGTATTCGGCCATCGCATCTTTCAGCAATTGCCCGCCCGCCGTGGTGTGCGGCGCGTGTGGCCGAGGTCCGACAAGCGACATATCACCCGAAAGGACATTGAAAAGCTGAGGCAGCTCGTCGAGGCTGAGTTTCCTAAGCCATTTGCCCACGCGGGTAACTCGCGGATCCCGTCGCGACGTCTGCCTCGCGGCCATCAAATCCGAAGCATTGGCGTGCATCGAACGAAATTTGAGAACGGTGAAGGGACGGTCGTTGAAGCCGAGACGTGGTTGGCGGAATAGAATCGGGCCAGGAGAGTCAAGCTTGACCAGGACGGCGATCGCGACCAGCACCGGCAGCAAAAGTACCAGCAACAACAGGCCGAGCGAGAGATCGAGCAGACGCTTTCGGATGGCCTGTCCTTGCGTGAGCGGCCGCCGCTGGACAGCCGTAAGTGCAAGGGACCCAAACATTTCCACCGGCAACGCCGCATCCTCCCCGTGAGCAAGATAGGGCATTATATAGACCTCCACAGCGACGCCTCTCAACCGCCAACGGAGTTGCGCGACAGTTTCGAGCGCATCGGCATCCGGCGGAATGGCGATGACAATATCATCGATTGCAGTTTCGCGACTCAAATCGATCAGTTCGTCCACCGAGCCTGCCAGGCCTACAGCTCCGGGACGCGAGGGCTCATCGCTGAAGATCCCAAGTAGCCGAATGGTTTCACCTGCACGGCGCGTCAAGAAATCAGCGACGCGCAGAGCGTTGCTATCATGGCCGATCACCGCGATCTTCCGCGCCATGCGGTGGGCTACTGACGGATGATTCAACGTATAGGTGCCGATGCTGCCGACTGCCAGGAGCGCAACGGCACTTGTCGCCAACCAAACCGCCATTGTCACGATCAGTTGTGGCGGCGCATCGCCGAACAGCGCAAGGACGGACGTGCCCGTCGTCGCCGAGCAGAGCAAAATCGGGCTGAGATGAAGAAGCCGCCTGAGTTGTTGCGGATAGCCCCCGGCCGAACCGGCTCTGCTGCGCAGGTAAATCTGATGGAGGACGAAAAACGTCAGAACGGTGACGCACCCAGCGGCAGCCGTGTCCTGGACGGGGATTGAGACGGCGGCATGTGAGGCGAAGGCAACTCCGACGGTCGTCAGCACGACTGTTGCAGCTTCAGCCAGCGATGCCAAGGATGACACGAGCGGTTTGGTCTCGTGCGTCCGAGAAGCGGCAGGGGTGGCGCCAGCATGAACAGTGCCGGCGTCAAGGGTGCCGATTGCAGCAGCGGCGGCAATCTCATCAGAGAACTCGAAAGTTAGGTGTTTGGCTTTGTCGAACTGCATGCCTGTCTCGTGATTCACGAACCTTCGAACGAAGTTCACCTGCGACACCAACACAAAAATTACAGCATGAGGTTCAAGGGAAGAGTCCCGATGCTTGTTGCAATTGAAGACAGACTAGTCTTCCGGAGAATTGGGCACGCATATCTCGCCGACGCGGCTGCAGCGCAGGCGCTGCAATCCGAATGATCAGCGATCAAACGCCTACCGCTAAACCAAAAGTCTAGAGTTCAACTTATAAATCAGCCATAGGCGCGTCAATCCTTTTTGCTGCATTGCATCATATTAGGTTGACGATAATCGATCAAAGCCGAAAATCCTTACCGAAATCAGCGCGTTAGGCGATTTTCCGGAAGGTAAAATAGTGTTGATCGGCCATTGCACTCGCGCGCCCCGTTTTGGCCATTAAATCCCCAATCGCATTATTTGACTACGATATTGAAGCGGATCGATCAATTTTTTGATGGCATCCTTGCAAGTTTCGCGGCTAAGTAGTTAACCCATTTGATAGTAACGCCCATCGACGCCTAGTATTATTTTGTGCAAGCCTAGCCGAGGATGGAGATCGAAATGCGTAGCAGCTCACCTCCTGGGCAATCCAGTTGGGCTAGTTTCAATGCCATGACAGCGAGCCAGCGTGATGACCTGCGCGCCACCTATGCCTCGGCAGCGCCATATCCGCACCTCATCATCGACGGACTTTTTCCTGCAAACCGGCTGCGACCTGTCGCCGAGGAATTCGATGCGGCACCACCGGGGCTGTGGCACGATATTCACACCGGGCTTCAGAGGAAGCGGGCGACGCCACCCGACTCCGCTCTCCCCGCGTGCGTGCAGGAATATTTCAACACGGTGAACTCGGGCCCCTTCATCCGGTTTCTATCCGATGTGACAGGGATCCCGAACCTCATTCCAGATCCGGCTCTTCATGGTGGCGGGATGCATGAGGTGGGAGAAGGCGGCGGCTTTGAAATCCATATCGACTTCGAACAGCACCCTCGCACCTTTCTCAAAAACCGTCTCGCCGTCATCACCTATCTGAACGATGACTGGCGGCCTGAAGACGGCGGAAGTCTCGAACTCTGGTACGTGAAGCCGCCGCGGCGTGCTGCAAGCATCACACCGATCTTCGGCAGGACTGTCATTCTGGAGCAGTCACGCATCGCGGCTCACGGCCACCCGCAACCGATCCGGCATGAGCGCAAGCGACGCTCCGTCACAGCCTATTTCTATACCAACGGGCGTGTGCCCAAGACCACCAGCAACCTTCTCCCCACAACCTACGTTGCGCACAAAGGATATTCCGCCGGAAAGCGAATCGAATTCATGATGCGACTCGTAGTGCCGCCTATCATTCTGATGAGCCTCAGGCATGTCAAGACGATGGCTCAAAATGCATTGGTAAGGGCTCACTGACCGCTCCGTCCGGGGAACGAGACGAGCGCGATCGGAGAGATAGCCCTTTAATTGAGTGATCGCGCCTTCGTGCGCGAGAGGCGCCGGCCAAGGGCAGCGCCAACCTGCCGGATCATGAAGGGCAGGAAGGACGGATCACGCCGGATCCGGGCCAGGATCGCGCCGAGTTCCGCTTTTCTCGCTGCGGTCGAGATGAAGTGGGAGTCGTCGAGCCGGCCCAGGCCCCGCGCGCGGCGCAGGAGCAGATCAACCAAGCTGGGATCGGACGCGATCGCCGGCATCCGGCTGAGGGCGAGTGTCGCCTCGCGCAACGCCCCGTAGCCGATTGTCGTGCGTGTCATTCCCGAGGAGCGATTGCTCACGGAACCGTAGCGCTGCGTGTAGAGGTAAAGTGGCTCGTTCAACAGACGGAAGGCCGCGCCCTGCAACAGAAGTTCCGTAACAAGCTGAAAATCCTCGCCATGGCGAAGCCCGGCCTTGTACCGGATCCCCGTCCGGCGCAGGGTATCGCGCCGAAACACGGGCTTGAGCAGCCCCCAGTCGAAGCTCGTCCCCTCGGCGAGATTATGGGTAAAGTAGTCGTGGAGCGTGAGCGGCGCATCCGGTATCTCGGCGCCGATTCCGAGCCCGCGGCCCGTCACGCGGTCCGCCGCGGCATCATAATAAGCAAGATCATCCGCCACTAAGTCGGCGTCCGTCGCGACGCCGAAGGGAACGAGCTCTGCCAGGCGACCGGGAGCGAAAGCATCGTCCGCGTCGAGAATAGCGATCCAGCTGCCCCGGGCGGCCTCGATCCCGGCGTTCCGCGCGGCGGAGGGCCCCCCGTTTCTCGGCAAGGCGATCATCTTGATCCGCTCATCCGCGGCAGCCGCCGCGCCGATCACGTCGCGCGTGCCATCCATCGAACAGTCATCGACGATGAGAATTTCCATCGGTGACAGGCTCTGCCCCGCGGCGGAGGCGATCGCCCGGCCAAGGAACGCCTCGCAGTTATAGGCGGCGATGATGACAGTGACGCTGGCTTCCGCACCGCCCGTCACGTCGGCGCTCCGGTGACCCGGTCATAGAGCGCCTCGAGCCGCGCCGTCTGCCGGTAAAGGTCGTGGTTCTCGGCAACGAAAGGGGGTCCGGCCGCCGAGAATCGCGCTGCCAGGGCATCGTCCGTTAGCAGCGCCATCAACCGGTCGGTGAGAGCCGCGACATCCGCTTCTCCAAAGGCATAGCCCGTCACGCCGTCCTCAATCCCTTCGGTGGCGCCGCCGCGCGCCGAGGTCACAACCGGAACGCCACTCGCCTGAGCCTCCAGGATGACCAGCGGCAGACCTTCGGCGTCGCCACTCTCCGCGGTGATGCTGGGCAGGCAGAAGACCCGGGCCTCCGCCAGAAGCGTCGTCGCCATGTCCCGCGTAAAGGCTCCGACGAAGCGCACGCCGCCGATCGAGGCTGCCCGGCTGACAAGCTTGGCGCGTTCAGGCCCATCGCCGCCTATGACCAGCTCGGCCTGCGGCAATTGCGCCCGGACGCGCTCAAAGGCCTCCAGAAGGTACATGCAGCCCTTCTTTTCGACGAGCCGGCCGAGGAACAGGATCGTCGGGGGGCGCTGCGCCACCGGCACGCTGCCGGGCGCGAAGCGGCTCCGGTCGATCCCGATCGGCAGCACCACAACCCGGCTCTGCGGCAGCCCGGCCGCAATGGCCGCCTGCCGGATGTTCTCGGAGATGGCGATGAACGTTACCTTCTCTTCCTGCGCCAGCCGGGCCAGACGGGCCGGATAGCCTCGCCAGCGGCGGCCCGCACGGCCTTGCGCGAACCAGTCCATCCGGATCGTGATATCGGAGCCGTGCAAGGTCACAAGCAAGGGCAGGCCCAGGCGCCGGGCAATGGGCCAAGCCTCGACGCCGTCGAAGCCGAAATGCGCATGGATCAGGTCGGGGGCTGCTTGCCGCATGGCGCCCGCCATGCGCGGCGGCGCGAAGCCGAGCCGCCGGCTGATCAGGCCCATCGCGCGCTGGCTATACGTCGCCGGGCCGATAAAGCCCGTACGGACGGCCAGCCCCTCGATCGGCAGCGCCTTGACCTCCCGTTCACCGACGAGAACGGGCCGCCACCGGCGCAGAGCCAATGCCTGGTCGCGTACGAAGGTCTCCGAGAGTGGAAGGATCTGTGTCCGGTAAATGGCGACGCGACGTCCCGCTGCCGCGGAGGGCGGCGCGGGAGAAATGCTGTCGGTCGCCATGTCAGTCAAACCCTTGTCCCACCGGCTTCGAAGATTGATCCATGTAGATCGGTCCCAAAGAAACTACGTCGAAATTCGTGACCGTTGCGGGCAGCCGATGAGCCCATGGCCCCATCGGACGCTACGCCGGCACCGCGTTGAGCCTGCGCGATGCGCCGGCCGGAATGGGTCGCGAGCTTCAAATTCCGCTCCCCTGGCGTAAGGTCGAGGCGTTTGGCGCATGCGTCAAGGGAGCGCTTCCGTGACACGAGAACGTAACGGCCGCAGCTGGCTTGCGGTTGGGCAGGCCACCGGGCGGCGCAATATTCTGGCACGTGCGGCCAGCGGCCTTTTACTGCCGCCCCTCGCCGCCTGTGCGGATCACGATGTCGTAGGTTCGGCCGCCGCCGGTGGGGCGGTTGACCGGGCTGGCACAATGACGGTCGTCGTGGACCAGAGCATCGGCGGACCACCGGTCGGCGCCGGATATGCCGGCTTCAGCTACGAGAAAAGCAGCTTGAGCACCGGGCTTTTCGCGGCCAGCAATCAACCGCTCGTGCGCCTCTTTCGCCGTCTCGGCCCCAGCCTGCTGCGAGTCGGGGGGAACAGCGTCGACCGGACGAGCTGGCGAAGTTCTTCGACCGGGCAGGCCCGGGGGATGGTCGGGCCGGCCGACATCGATGCTTTGGCAAGTTTCCTTTGGGCGACGGGATGGAGCGTCCTCTATGGCATCAACCTGGCGATAAACTCGCCCGCCGGGGCGGCGGAGGAGGCACGTTACGTGGCGCGGTCGCTGGGCCCCCATCTCTACGCCTTCGAAATCGGCAACGAGCCCGACGCCTACGCCTACAACCACCTGAGGCCGCCGTCCTATTCCTATCGCGACTTCATCAACGAATGGAGTGTCTTTGCCGCTGCCGTACAGCAGGCGGCGCCCTGGGCCCGGTTGAGCGGTCCGGCCAGTGCCTGGCACGAGACCAGCTGGACCGTTCCCTTCGCGAAGGAGGAAGGGCGCCGCATCATTCTTCTTACGCAGCACTACTACCGGGCCAATGGGTTGTCGCCACAGTCCACGCTGGCCTTGCTGCTGGCCGGGGATCCCGCTCTGCCGAAGTTGCTCGATCCCCTCAGACAGGCGTCTCAGGCTGCCGGCATCAGGGATGGGTTCCGTCTCACCGAGGCGAACTCCTTTTACGACGGCGGCGCGCCGCACGTCAGCAACACCTTCGGCAGTGCGCTCTGGGCCATCGACTTTCTCTTTGCCAATGCCCGTCTCGGATCGAGCGGTGTCAACTTTCACGGCGGTGGGCCGTCAGCCGCCTACACGCCCATTGCTGATGACGGACTCAATGTCATCGACGTACGACCTGAATATTATGGGATATTGCTCGTTTCTTTAATGGGAGCCGGACGTCTGTTGAACGTCTCCAAGTCAACAAACCGGTATTCGATCTCCGCCTACGCACTGGCCAGCCGCGGGCGCACCTGCATCATGCTCGTCAACAAGGAGCCGGGCACCCCTATCGACGTCGCGATCATGCCCGGCATGAAGGCCGAGGCAGCGACGCTCGTGACGCTGTCGGGACCCGCGCTTGACGGCGTGAGCGGGATCACGCTGAACGACGCACCCATTGAGGCCGACGGAACCTGGTCTCCCCGCCGCGCCGCTTCGGTAGCGGTACGGAACGGCTGCCTGACCGTAAGGATGCGGCCAGCGTCAGCGGTGCTTGTAACGCTGGCGTGACGCATCACGGCAGCCGAGCGCGCAACTTCACGGTCGCGTGACAGGGTGCAATGCTTGAGTCGAGTATCCAGCCACGCTTTTTCTGCACTACGTCAGAAGCCAATTAGTAATAATGTAAGCGGCTAATCAATAAGACGCGCATGGCCATGGTTGAGGCTGGAAAACGAACGCCGCGGTTGGGGAAAGATTTATGAATCAACGGACTCCGGCAGATCCGCCGCCTGCGGTCGGGAAGAAGGGGCTAACCTCTGCCTTCGCACCGGGGATCTACGTAAGGGCTGGAGAACCCTCGGCCGAGCCGAGTAGCGGGCAGGCATCCGTTGCACCGCCGAGAAAGTCATTCTTTCGCGGGGTTGCTGTCGGGATAGCCATCATGATCCCGATATGGACTTGGCTGATCATTTTGTTGCTGCGCTGAGACGAGCGCCACGGCTTCGCCGGGCTTCAAGGCGTTTCGCCTCAGTCAACTCAGTGGATTTGGTTGCGGGGACAGGATTTGAACCTGTGACCTTCAGGTTATGAGCCTGACGAGCTACCGGGCTGCTCCACCCCGCGTGGGTGATTG
>Ga0116230_10001765_pt1 | contig 20650 bp, 11 predicted proteins | sample S1TSphfallax_3_FD_88678 | JGI IMG/M metagenome (GOLD analysis project Ga0116230, IMG submission 88678) | Host-associated microbial communities from peat moss isolated from Minnesota, USA - S1T2_Fd - Sphagnum fallax MG | ecosystem: Host-associated > Plants > Peat moss > Unclassified | place... | reverse complement strand
TCCTCTCAAAAATTCAGCGTCATCGGTTTTGCTGTGAGGGAGTTGTAGGTGTTGGAAGTAGAAGAGGTTGAGATGTTTGTTTTGTTTTTTTCCTCAATCAAAGCAAGTGGTTTTTGGTTTCGAGGCTTAACTTTGGTCAAAGACATAAAATAAAATAAAAACTCGTGAGATTTGGACACAACGCATTAGATTTTTTTAGTGAATTTCATTAATTACTTCGAACCACCTTACTTGTTAGACTACACTACATAGTAGTTCCACTTCCGACCGGGTCTTTTATTGTGAGTGCATATCTTAGTGGTGAAGGTGTGCAATAAATCCTCACAACCATTGAAATAAATAATATTTTCTTCATTATATTAATATTTATTTTAATGTGGCTAGTTTCGTTAGAAAAACAAGGATCATATAGTGACATGTTTGCACCCACACATATAATAAAAAATGTACATTCCAATACTAAATATCTTATTTTCACACGCAAAACACCATTATATTATTCCTAGAATGTCCAAATGATTATAAGTTATTAGAATTCCAAATCCTTTGAGTTTGTGACTCCAATATCTACTAACACATCTTTTTATTGATTTTTTCTCACAATAAAACACATGCATTCTTACACTTTGAAACCATGCACACACAAGAAGTTCTATTTTAAAATAACACATCTTAAATATATACATTAATTATTTCTATCGAAACTCCTCAACACCTACACACTCAACTTGGCCCCTTAAGTAATTTGAGGTCACCACTTCGTGCCTCTTACAATACATGCAATCACATGAACAATAACCACTAAAATTCCTCCTATATCAACTTTAGATGCCATTTCATTGGCTAAATTGTAACCACCAACTCATATTTTTATAATATTAATTTAAATATTGGAGGTAACAAATACATCCTAAAACATTGGAGGTATTGACTTTCTAGCCAATTCTACCTATTATTGTAATAATTACCATAATAATAAAAACCATAGTAAGTAGTAAAAATGAACCATGTATTTAGTAAATTTCCACTCTCCTTGATTCCATATTTCCTCAAGTTTCTTTTTTTAAATGGCCCCTACTCTTCCTTGAACAAATTTTGGTTAAAGATTTTTGTCTTGTGAACCTAAAATGTAATTTTGAAAAAGGTAACAATAAGTGAAAACTTTAAGAAATGTATTTTAAAAGCTCATAAACGTTTTGAAATTTTGACAAAACGAAAAGAAAAGGAAAAAGGAAAACAAAATACAAGAATTATTTAGAAAAGGAACAAACGTCATTCGTCCCTTTCATATAATGAGATGACCCATATAATGAAATCAAAAGAAGAAATAACCCACTTAACATATCAAGGAAACTAATAGAATTATTTGACCATTCCCCATTCAATTAATTTCTTCTTTCAAATCACTACTTTAAATAGCTAGAGGCCTAACTTCATCATGCGACATGGAAATCTATAAAATGGAAAAAAGGAAGAAGACTAACATCTAGAAAGAATCCATGAATAAACAACTATGTAGATGTTTTATTATTTTCCTAATAATCATTGTAGGGCCATGACACTTTGTGCCTCATGTTTCAACTTTTTCTTAGGTTGGTGTACATTGAAACATTAGAAAATGCAAAAACAAAGGAGTAGGAAGCACCATTGCAAGTAGTGTTGAACAAAAGGACAAGGGGGAAACATCAAAAAAAGCAACACCATGAGCAAAAGCACAAGCAAAATAATGGAAATCACCATTGCAAGTAGCAACACAAACATAATCGTGAGCACATAAGGGGAGAACATAGAACACCACTAAGAACATCACACATACAAATATTAGCAAAAAAGAGAGTAACACCACCATGCATATAACATCACAAGCAAAAGAAGAAAAAACTAGCTAAGAAAAAAAAATCTCAAAAAAATCATGAAGTGTAATCGATAGAATATCACAAATAAAAACTCATTATTGTAATGGTTGGTATTCAACTTAACCCAAGTTGTACAACAACTAGTTTTTTATTTGATTTTACGAGGCTACTGCCCATGACACAAATGTTTTACCTCCATTTGTAACCACTTTGAACCCTAATTATAAACAAAAACAATTAACTATATTTTAAATTGTACCCCTAGGTAGCATGTATACTGGATGCTTTATATTTTAGTTAAGAATTAGAATTGAAGGTTAAAATTTACCTATTGAAATTTAAGCAAGGGAAAATACAAGAGAGGCTATTTTTTGCCAACCTAGTTTTCTCCTACTAGAAACCCAATTGGTTAATTATAAGGTCAATTATTGGGGTGGTTCACATCTACCAATTATCTCCCAATTTATTTTTTTTGAGTTCCTTTTGGTTTTGCATCATTGTAAAGTACTTGTTAAACATTAGTTTAAACCCATGGTGGTTAGTTATTGAAAAATCAATCAATTATCAACAATGGTTCAAGGGTTTATTATTTATAACCTACTTATAGGTTATAATTTTGACTAACGACCAAAAGAAAACCTACCTTATTACATTTTATTAATTAGGTTTTACATTAAAAAAAACTCAAAATGAATAGGCATGAAAAAGACCACCATATCAATCTAAGCAAGTTGATTTGTACCTACCAACATGACTTGGTAGTCAATTTGGACCTTGTCATTATAATTAACAAAGTGACTAACATAGTGACTAACTATTTGATTGGTAAATAATGGATTATTTGATTATGTCAAGTTTAAACATAAATTAAATTTTTTTGGGGGTTATTATTGTTTAATTAATAAATAGGTAAATATGTAGATATGTAGGTAGTAAATAGGTATAAGTAGGTAAAAAAAAAGCACTTGGGTAGGTAGGTGTTAGCTTAACCTAACTTAAGATACCTAACCTAATTTAATTTAACATAACCTAACCTCACCAAACTACCTTAGTTTAACCTACCTACCTTAGCCTTCTAAGCATGCACATAGGTTGCAAGCATAATGAGTTGAACCCCAAACCTTCACAATGATAAACCAAGTCTTCACCAATGGATTACACCATCAAAGGTGTTCGACTTTTGTCAAAAAACTTTATTTCACACTTTTATTTCACACCACTAAACATAGTGGTTAAACTTAATGGCTAAATCAAGTGGTTGAACCTAATGGTTCAGCTTAATGGCTTAATCTATGACTAAACAAATGGTTAAACCTTGGTTAAGTTTAATAACTAAGTTTAGTTGATATACCTAATTATAGCTAAATTTCATGTTTGATCTTATGATAATCACCTAGTGGTTAAATCTAATGGTTAAACATAATGATTAAACCGAATGGTTAAATTTAGTGGTTAAACATAATGATTTAACTTTGACTAAACAAAATGATTAAACCAAGTGGTTAAATTTAGGTTAAATTTAGTGGTTAAATCCAAAGGTTAAACATAATGACAAAAATTTCATTAAATATAATGGCTAAAGTTAAGCTAAATTTAGTGAATAAATATAATGGGTAAACCTAAGTTAAACATAATGGGTAAATTTAATGACTCAACCTAGGCTATATCTAGTGGCTAAACTTAGGCTAAACTTAGTGACCAAATATAATGGGTCAACTTAAGTTAAAGTTAGTGCCAAACATAGTAGCTAAACATAGTGGCTACGCATAATGTTTAAACCCAATGGTTAAAGTTCATTTGAAATTTGGGCAAACATAGTAATTAAATTTAGTGGTTACACCTAATGGCTAAACTTATATAGGTAAGTGGATAGATATGTAGATATATAGTATGTAGGTAGTGGGTAAGTAAATAAATAAATTGTACGAATGTGAAAAAATATTGGTAAGTAGGTAGGTAGGTAAGTAATAGGTAGGTGGGTGGGTGGTTAGTAATAGGTATGTAAATAGTTAGTTAGGTGAATAGGAGGGTGAATATGTAAGAAGTAAATACAAATACATTTCATGGTCACAAATAAATAACAAGGTTGGTTAATGTTCCACTTATAATCAAAATTGGGTTGTGTTGCAACCATAACCTTGGGCTTACAACCAAGGCGAAGGTTTGCTAAAGTGCATGCCAAAAGTGAAATATAAGAATCACATTTCATGCTTTTGGGAATGTAGGAGAGTGTGAGGGAATGAACCCCCACACTCCTAAATGAGCTACCAATTTGGAAGTTGGAATCCCAATGGATTCTTGAATTTTCAAAGGGCAATTGCAGGGGTCAAACTCATTAGATTAAAAAGTTCCTTATACCATTGGAAAGTTCTTGCAACGTAGATGTCTAAAATGGGCTCTTATGACGTTGTTGGGTACTTTAAACATAAGTTATGGCCAAAAGAAAGGTTGAGAGTCAAATTGTCAATTTGACTTTTGACCACTAAAAGTCAAGAAGTGCCCTAGTTTACTTATGTGTAGGTGGCATGCCGCATACCATTGCAAAGCTCTAAAAAGGGCTATAACCTTGCTTTAGACCTCACCTTAATTGGAGGTCTGAAAAAGAAGTTATTGGCCTCCAAAGTTGCGGGAGTCCTAATTTTGAAAATTTCGGGACTCCTAAGTTGAGAATCTTGAGACAAAATGACATTTGGGTGTAGGCCCCGTGGCTAGGCACAAAAAATACTATAAAGGGTGCCTTCCCTTAAATCTAGGCCAGGTTGAGTCTTATGAGTTCGTATTTGCCTATGATTCATCCGTGCACCAAAAGTGTTCTAACTACGCACTAAGCAACTTGTTGTTTGGTTTGTGTAGGTTTGTGTGAATAATTGACGCACTTGTCACTTGTCTTAGTCCCCATCCTGGAGCTCCAACACACCTTTCTACCCTCGAAATGCTGCGAGCTAGGGAGCATACCCAACTTTTTATCCTTTCATTGTTTTCACCTTTGGAGTCATAGTTGAGTTTGTCAAAGAGTTTGGGGTGCGTTAGGTTGAATGAATTCATCACATGTTCACACAAACTCACCATGTGAACTAAACTATTATGAAAAACATTATTTTCTTCATAGTATATTATGTATCTTGCCATGAAGACTACATCCTAATGCATTTTCTTTAAATCCCCAAAATCCATTTTTCAAATTGAAGTTCATTTTGTTATTCTATAATTTTGGAGATAGTAACCTTAAGGGAACACATTTTTGTTGAACAAGATAATACATTCTCTTGTAACTATCGAAAACAACTTCCAATGTCAGATCAAACTAGGTATATGTGAAATAATATGGACCAAAATTAACCAAAAAAACCCATCCCTTTTCAAAGATTTTTTAAAACATTATGTCATGTTATGATGCAAGCATAGGGGAACTAGTTTTAAGGTTTTTATTCCATTTGAAAATTAACATGTGTAAAGGCCGTATAATAATGCATGTGTGGGAAATTCTAATATGAATAACCATAATTTCAATATGATATGGACTTTTGGAAAAAAATAAATAAATTACCTTAAGCAAAAGTCCATGGCTCAATAATTTCATGTGATATGATGCAAAATTTTACAATATAAAATTTTCAATATATTTTGCTACTAAAATTCATGGTTTTTTCAATTGGGTTTTCTAGTAAAAAAAATACCCAAAAGCGATAGGCGTAAAAAAAACGACCATGTCAATATGGATAAGTTGTTTTGGCCATGTCTTACATGATTCAACAATCAAATTGGACCTTGTCATTTTGATTAGCAATGTCGCAACCCTAGCCTTGGGCTCGTGACCAAGGCAAAAACATGCAAAGGTGCGGGCCAAATGTGAAGGCCATGAGTCACATTTCATACTACCGAGAGTGTGGGAGAGTGTGAGAGAATGAACTTTCACACTCCCAAGTGAGCTCCCACTTTGGGAGTTGGAGTCCAGATGAACTCCCGAATTTTCAGAGAGTGATTGTAGGGGTAATAACCATTGGATTAAAGAGTTTCTTATATCATTGGAAAGCTCTTGGAACTTAGATGTCTAAAATGGGCTCGCATGACCCATTTGGACACTTAAAACACAATGTATGGCCAAAAGAAAGGTTGATAGTCAAATTGACCACTAAAAGTTGGGAATCGCCCCAATTCCTTTACGTGTAGGTGGCGTGCAACATACCATTGAAAATCTTTTGGTGAGGGCTACAATTTTGCTTCAGACCTCATCTTAACCAAATGTCTGCACACAAAGTTATGGGCCCCCAAAGTTGCGGGAGTCCCAATTATGAAAATTTCGGGACTCCCACTTAAGAATCCTAGGATAAAATGACATTTGGGTGTTGGCCTTGTGGCTAGGCATAAAGAATACTATAAGGGGGAAGGTGGTGGCTTCCCCTAAGTCCAGGCCATGGTGAGTCTTGTGAGTTCGTGTTTCCCCGTGGTGAGTCCCTACACCAAATTGTTCTAACTATGCACTAACCAACTTGTTGTTTGGTTTGTGCAAGTCCGTGTGAATGATTTAATTGCTTGTCAATCTTCCTAGTTCCATCTCGGAGCTCGAAAATGCCCCTTTACCCCCGAAGTGCTACAAGCCAGGGAGTGCGCCCTAACTCCTCTTTCCATTGTTCACCTTTGGACTCGTAATTAAGTCCATCAAGGAGCTTGGGGGTGTGTCAGGCAGAGTGAATGACGAAATGATTTACTATTCAACTAGTAGATAATGGACCATTTGACTAGGTCAATTTTATACCTAAATTAAAATCATTTTTGGATTATTATTCTAAAAATTAATAGGTAGGTAGTTAGTAAATAGGTTTAGGTAGGTTGAAAAAAATCACATAGGTAGGTAGGTGTTAGCCTAGCCTATCTAACCTAGCTACTTTAGTTTAACCTACCTACCCTAACCTTCTAATCATGCCCATAGGTTGTAAGTATAAGGAATTGAACTCCAAACCTTCACAATGATAAATCAAGTGCTTACCAATGGATTACACCATCAAAGGTTTTTAACTTTGATCAAAAAATTTTATTTCACATGTTTATTTCACATCATTAAACATAATGGTTAAACCTAGGTGACAATTAATGGCTAAATTCAATGATTTAAAATAATGGCAAAACCTAGTGGTTAAATTCAATGACTTAAATTAGTGGCTAAACTTAATGATTTAAACTAATGGTTAAAAATAGTGGTTAAATCCAACGATTTAAACTAATGGTTAAACTTGATGGCTAAACTCACTAACTTAAATTAATGGTTAAAACTAGTGGCTAAATTCATTGACTTAAACTAATGGCTAAACCTAGTGGCTAAATTTAGCAAATTAAACTAATGGCTAATTTTAATGGTTAAACCTAGTGGCTAAATTCACTGAATTAAATTAATGGCTAATCCTAATGGCTAAATTCATTGACTTAAACTAATGGTTAAAAATAATGGTTAAACCCAACAATTTAAACTAATGGTTAAACTTAATGGCTAAACTCATTAATTTAAATTAATGGTTAAAACTAGTGGCTAAATTCACCGACTTAAACTAATGGTTAAACCTAGTGGCTAAATTTAGCAAATTAAACTAATGGCTAATTTTAATGGTTAAACCTAGTGGCTAAATTCATTGAATTAAATTAATGGCTAATCCTAATGGCTAAATTCATCGTCTTAAACTAATGGTAAAAACCTAATGGTTAAATTTAATAATTTAAATCAATAGCTAATCTTAACGGCTAAACTTAGTGGTTAAATTCATTAAATTAAACTAATGGCTAATCCTAATGGCTAAACTGATCGATTTAAACTAATGGTTAAACTTAGTGGTTAAACTCACTGATTTAAACTAATGGTTAATCTTAATGGCTAAATTCAGCAACTTAAACTAATGGTTAATCCTAATGGTTAAACTCACTAACTTAAATTAATGGTTAAATTTAGTAGTTAAATTCACCAACTTAAACTAATGGCTAAACTTGGTGGTTAAATTCAACCCTTTAAACTAATGGTTAATCTTAATGGCTAAACCCAACGCCTTAAATTAATGGCTAAACCTGATGGCTAAATTCAACCACTTAAATTAATTGTTAAATCTAATGGTTAAAATTTACCGATTTAAAATAATGGTTAATCCTAATGGCTAAATTCAATGATTTAAATTAATATTTAAAACTTAATGGTTAAATTCATCGACTTAAATTAATGGATAATCCTAATGGCTAAACTCACAGACTTAAAATTAATGGTTAAACCTAGTGGTTAAATTCATTAGCTTAAACTACTGGTTAAACATAATGGTTAAATTTTGATTAAATTTAGTGGTTAAACATAGTGACTAAACCTAATTGATAAACCTAATGACTAAATGTCATGGTTAAATTTAATTAATAAACCTAATGGTTGAACATATTTCATGGAAAAACCTAGGCTAAACCTTGTGGTAAAATCTAATGGTTAAACATAATGACTAAACCTGGGTTAAACATAATGGCTAAACCTAAGTTAAACCTAGTGGGTAATCTTAGTGGTTAAACTTAAATTATATTTAGTGGGCAATTTTAGTGGTTGAACATATTGGATAAACCTAAGTTATACCTAATGGTTAAATTTAGGTTATACCTATTGGCAAAATTTAATGGTTCAATTTAAATTAAACTTAATGCCAAATTTAGTGGCTAAGCATAATGATTAAACTTAATGGCTAAATCTAATGGTTAAACATAATGGTTACACCTAATGGTTAAAATTAAGTAAATAAGTGGATGGATAAGGAAATAAATAATATGTTGGTAGGTGGGGTAGGTAAATAGGTAGGTTTTATGGAAATGAAAAATATAAGTAGGTATGTAGGTAGGTAGGTAGATGAAAAGGTATAGGTAGGTAGGTAAGTAGGTAGGTGAAAAGGTGTAAGTAGGTAGGTAGGTAAATAAAAGGTAGGTGGGCGGGTGGGTAATAGGTAGGTAAATAACTAATTGAGTAAAAAAGTGGATGAATAAGTAGGAGGTAGATTCATAGGGTAGTAGACCATGTCATATTTGAGTAAATGTTCAATTTGATTAAAGACCATTGGTAATTTTTACTATAAACCATTGGCCATTTTGACTAAGGTTGCACAACTTGATTATGAGTATTTAGTCAAAAAACCCACTATAATCAAGTTGATTAGTCAACAAATACATGTGTCATTCAAGCCCTTGGCCTTTAGTCAAAATGTATATGTTTATTAGTCAAAATGACAAATTAATCAATTTGAACCTCTTAAAAAACCATGAATTGTAGTAATGTTTTAAAATCAAAACCAAATGAACTAACAAGTTTAAAATCCAACCATTAACCTTAATCAATGTCTAATAACTTACATTGTGCCTACTAGACATCTCATAATTTTAATTTCAAAAGTCCTTAACTTTTGTAATTTCAATAATATTTCATAACAATAAATTGACTTATGTACATATTCAAATCTATAAACTAAAAGTGAGTTAGTATTGACAAATGTTCTAAACACATACAGTAAGATGTAATTATTGTAATCACACCATCGGGTCCAAATGACATATAACAAGCTAATGTGTTTATTTTGCATTTAAAACTATTGTATTTTTTGGGTTTTTTTCCCCAAAAAACATGTTTTCCTAAAAAGGAATTTTCAAATGAAACGTTTTGAAACTCTTTATATATTGTATTTATAGTTGCCCCAATATGTCATATGTTTTTTTATAATCAAATTTGGAGAAATACAAATTTTTGAAAGTGCACAAATTTTGCCAAGTATTGTGTTTCGTCTTGAAAATTTGTCATAATTTCAAATCATACCAAAACATGTTAAGACTTTCAATTTAATTTTTAATATTATAAGCTACAAGTTTTTTAAAACAACATATACATTGCATCACATTTACATGTAAAAAAGGACTCATGAACTTTTTGAAAACCTTATTTTTTTCTAAACAAAAAAGTGAGAAAATATGAAAATTTGAGTGCTTTTTAGATGTGTTTAATAGAACCCTATTGCTATCAAAAAATTGAAGATGAAATAAATTATATTATGAAAATTAAAAGGCCTTTTATGAAAGTAGTGTCATTGAATGAAGTTATTAAACATCCTTTATTCAAACCAAACTTTGATATTGGAATTTTGTTTGATTCATTCTAGATTTTTCAATATTCATATTATTCAATAAGCACAACTTTTTATGATTCACATGCCATTAAAGTGGCACCACATAGACAAATGTAACAAGAATTGTAGAAAAGTTGATGCTTTGACACCAATTTTGGTTTATTTGAGCTCATCCACACCCCATTCAAAACAATACCATGGTGACTCCATTATAACTCGCATTGATCCAACTATTTAATCAAATATAAAATTGTTCCCAAATCATCCCTTTGGTGGTTAATAAACATTTTTGCAATTTTCATCTAAACTTTCAAACATTCATAACTTCTAGAAAACAACATTTGTTTGGGGAAAAAACCCAATATATGTTATAGTTTGTATTGAATTGTTTTAATGACCATGTAAATGTCATTTCATTCAAACACAATTTGACTATTTGTTGAATTTCATGAGAACAACAAGGCAACATCAAAATGGATATAAGTATGATATCCATCCCCTTTGTTAATGTTATAATAATCTATTTCCAACAAATAGAAATATATGAGTTTTATAAGCAAAACTTCCCCAAAAATAGATGTAAATATATGTTTGAAAAGCTTCAACATAAAACACTTAAATGAAATATGTTGATATTAGGTTAGGATATTAAAATCATTTTATTCATGAACACACCATACAAATTTAATTATGCTTCCTATTTGTTAAAACATAAAAATAACACATATTATAAAAGTTCGCATTACAAAAACAATTCACATCTACTTGCATTCAACCTTGACAAGAAGATTTTTTTATCTATTTTATTATTCTTACACCCTACTCCTTAAGTTGGGAAGGCAATTTGGGGTCTTGCAAGTTTTTCCCCTTGATTCCCACACACCTTCCATTTTATGTGGGAATGTGTTTGGTAGTTGCAAGGTGATTCTTTTTTTGTGTCACAATGTAAACATGTAAAAAAACATTGTTTAATGAATGTGCTTGTGATTACATTTAGATTGTACTTGAATTTTTAAACATATGTATAAACAAATTGTAACATATATACACCAAATATATAGTAACAAACTTTTGAAGTTGAAAAACATGGATTGGTTTTCAATTTGTGCTTTATATGGATGCATTTTTTCATATGGTTTTTATTTGAATTTTTTAAAAACACAATATACAATACATTATAAAAATAGAAACATATGCAAAAAAAAAATGTTAAAGTAACCTTAACTAAGGGCCCCTAATTGTTTTTATTCAAGGCCCCTTAAGTTTCATAATATAAACTTTTTAATTTTCAAAAACATTGTAGTAATGGGGGACTATTAACACATCTAAAAACATTCAATTAAAAAATAAATAAAATTTTGTGGTTTATGAAATTCAAGGTCCATTTAAAGTTCATGAATCCTTTATAACATGAAAATGTGGTGTAATGTATATGGTGTTTAAAATAACATTATAGCTTATAATACAAAAAAATAAACCTTCAAATGTCAAATTGTGAGGGTGTGATTTGAAATTATGATCGTGTTTTGAAACAAAATTCAAAGTTTAGCAAAATTTGTGGATTTAAGAAATTCATATTCATTCAAAAGTGATTAACACAAAACATGTGACATGTTGGGGAGATTTTTAATATGATAATAACAAGTTGCAAAAGATTTCATTAAAAATTTCCTTTATATGAAAAAGGTACTTTTTTGGCAAAAAAACTTCAAAAGAACAATTGTCCTTAATCCCAAGTAAACACATTGGTTCGTTAAATTTCATTTGGACCCATTGTTGAAATTTTTTGGTGATAATTACAATAATACGGTGTCACATGCTCAAAACAAGGACATATATATAACAATATTAAATGTTCATTTGAAAGGTTAAAAGTCAAACTACTAAAATAACTCCCTACAACTCAAATGATTATTTGAAAAGTCAAATGACCTTTGATTAAAGAACTTGATATTTTATTTAAAAGTTATTTGAAGGATTATTAAAAAAATCTTTAATTTTTAAAATTTTGATGTGAAATAAAAAAGTTGTGAGTCCCCAAAGTTGCAAGATTCATAACTTGGTATTTCAATGGAAGACTTACAAAAAATGACCAATCCAATGTAGCCCCCATGAAAAGTTACAAAGTATACCATAAAAGAAGGTTAATGCTTCTTTCAAAGTCCAAGCTATGGTGAGTCTTCTAAGTCTATTAATATTAGTATATACTTATGATGCATATATTGACAATGTTTACATAATTAAAAGTTTATTCAATGTAGAATGTTATTGTTGTATATTTATGATGTCTTTGGACCCTATCATAAATAAATGATTATTTTCATAGAATCAAAGGTGATGCTTTAACATTTTTGGTAGGTTGTTTGATGTTTTCCCATAATCCAAGAGATATATTTGCAAATAATTCAATGTTCATTGTCATTTGCACTAAATTGAAAGAAATGGAATTTCCTCACTATTCATATCTATAATTTAACAATTACATTATTACACTATTCATCTTCATTATATTATTTATGTATATTACCTTGCAAAATACATTCAATTAAATTGACCTTTGTCACAAACGTGAAAATTCCCACAACCAAAGAAATTCCAACATGTAAAAGGACTTTGACAAATTATGACAAAATTAATTTTCAGCCTAAGTCCAACCACACATTAAAAATATAATATACAAGGATCACATAACATGCAAGAAAAACGCCCAAAGAAAATTTCATCCGAAACATGGAAAGGTTGGAAAGACAAAAAAAAAGGACAAGATTAAAACATAAAGTCATTCCAAATACTAGTGTTGAAAAGAATAAATGTTTGGGGATGTAGCTTAATAAAGTTTACACATGAACCATAGTCAAAGAACCTCTTGAACATTTTCCTACCTATACTTTTAAATGAAAATTGGATGACAATGAATGGACTTTGTCCACTCTAGTTTCATGAGCAATGACTTAAGATGAAATTCTTATTTTCATAACCAATTAATAAGTATTATTTTATGTCATATGTTGGGGCAGATTATACTGCAACCAAAAAGGAAGGTGCTTAACTTAAACAATCACCCTACAACCTGCCGGATCTACACACGATCTATAGTTTATGAGGTTCCGAAACTAACTACAACTCCTGATCTTTTCTTCCTAGTCACAAACATTTGCCTGCACGCACCTTGGAAACTTCTGCACATACACAGCTGGTGCTCATGGACTTCCACAGCTCTAATCATAGAACTTGAATCTTGTACTTTTATTCACAAAAAGTCCATGGACTACACATTTTCGGCCTCTAGCAGGTTCATTACCGATCAGACATCAGAAGAGGCAGAACCTTTCAGATCAAAGACTTTCAGCACTCACTCAATCCAAAAAGCTCCAATCTGCTCCCTCACAAAGTGCAACAAATGCAACTTCACGGATTCTCTTCCTTGCTGAAGTCTTCTGTGCTGCATGCTCACAAGCCTAATTATATTCAAAAACCTCTAATACGGAACCATCTGGGTCCAATCCATCCAGTACCCCATAGAATCTAGCTCTCATGCTAACACATTCAACAGATCTCTGGTTTTGAATCCCATTCTATTCTTCTCCCAGACAATGTAGTGTGAAAGCAAATGCAATTCCTTGGTTGAGCTATTGACACAGTGGAAAAATCTGTAACCAGCCAAGAATGTTGTCAATTAGCAAATCTCCTCACCTGCCTACACATCTTCTAAGTTCATCAACCACAGTCTGTTCTAGTCTCCCCTCTATTGGCTACTTTGCAAAAAAAGATTTTCGGACCTCCTACCTAACTAAACTCTTTAGCTCCTTTTTTAATCCGCCTCCCGAACCTCCTTCTTAGCCCTTCAAATTTTCACACCTCCTCAGCCACCGTCGTCCTAACCGCTTCAATCCATAATTACAGCTCCATTCCTCACCATAATTTGGCGCCGCTTCAGTCACGCGTGATCAGCCTTCATGCTCATTCAGTAGCAGTCGCCATGCATTCCATCCTGTACAACATCTCACACACACCCATAGAGAGATCTCCCCATGCACTCCCATGCAACAATAATGGAGAGACAGCCGCAGAAAAAAAGAAACGGCTAATAAAGCAAACTTAAATCCCAAGATCAGGAAGTGTTCACACTGGTGTGGCGACCTAATTTCGTGTTACAATACCATGTCATTGCCTACTAATTTTGTGAGTATATTTGCTTTTAACTATCTATGGAAAAACGTGCAAGTTGTTTTTATCCATCAACCACTAAAACTTGGATGAAAATGTTATCACTAGTGTTGTCCAATTCTCCACACATGCATGTGAAAATCAGAGGTTATAGTTTTGGGTGTTATGAAGATAATGTCTAGAATTAGTGCTAGTTTTAATATTTGTTCCAAGAGTCGAACGTGGGATTTGTTTGGATTCCATAACCAAGTTTAGTTGATCTATGTGAAATATTATTTGTACACCCCATATAGTAAAGTAGTTATGACTATTTGTTGTGTAGTTTCATGAGTTGCCACTATTCAAAGTAAATCGACTTGTAGTCACTTGAAGTGGTGATTGTGAATCACAAACAATACAACTTTACTAACAATATGTCTATCTAGTAATAACAATGATTTAAGGTAGGAGCAATGACCCACCAACTAACATCTTAAGTTTATTCTATTAAATATTTATAGTTTAACACTTTGGGAAATATGGTTTGTTTCAAGTAGTAGAAAATTTGGATGGTATCAAAATTATCTTGCCCATAAGTGATACCTTATTTAAGAGTTTCATTTGTTTCATTAGTGAGATGTAGAAGTCGTTCCTAGAGTTGTCCATATTGATGTTTAAATCATTGGAGATAAACATTGGACCACACAATCTTCTATCAACAAATTTAGAACACAACCTTCAATTAGTAGATTCAAAACATAAATAGATGATGAAGGAGTGTAGTTCTACAACATCTGACCAAAAAAAACTTGGCCATTCAAATTGTTAAAATGTGGCACTTAAGAAGTGACATCATGGTACCAATACAAGTTGTCAAGGGTTGCCAATTTTGGAGCTTACAAATCCAAAATGAAGAACATTTTGATGCATAAGATGTTGTGGTATCTAGTTTCACTACACCTTACAAGAGTAATTGTTGAGGACTCAAGGGTGAAAGTATATTGTGATGCACCAATTTTGGCAAATGCAAAATCCACACATGAGTACACAAATTTTGCAATCCCTTTGTTAGCCCTTTCACAATTCCAAGCCCTAGCTTGGGATTAACTTATATATATATATATATATAAGTTTACTACAATGGTTAATATCAATGTGGACTTTTATTTCACTTCATTTAAGTTTTCTTTTTTTCCAATTGTAGTTATGTTTAAATAGAAAGTTTGTTAAATATTCATTACACCTTAGGCCTTATTGAATGAAATAATTAATTTCACACCATTTTTAGCATTCATAATTTACAAACATGTTGTTTTTAGATTTTTTGTAATCTTCATTTTTATGTCCATTATGGATATTCTAAACTATTTTGCTTTAGATGTGTATGCAATTTTTTCTAACTTTGAATTTTTTCATGTCATCTATAATATGTTTGATCAACTCGTGTGATTGAAATCTAAAAACTTGCCTTTTCCATGGGAATAAAATTCCACATTCATATTTGTAATTTGTAACAAAATAAAATTACAATTTTAAAAGTCCAAACATACAATGTAATTATTTCTAAATAAAAGAATGTTTTATGCATTATATTACAAATATAAACTAATACACATATTTGAGCTCAAATCACAATAATATTAATACAATTATCTTTTAGCCTTTGGTTGCATTTCATCACTTGTAGTAAATAATGATTGGAATGTCCATTTTGGTTTAGTGCACCATACTTTTACCTTCAACAATTGTTTCACAATGGTGAATGAGGGTGTTGGTGGTCATGAATCTTGTAGTGAAAGATGAAATTGTTCTTCACATTTCTCATTTTGAAAGTCTCCATGAGGTCTAGAATGTACAATTTTTTTTTTCTTTTTGGCACACTAAACTAGTAGTTCCACTTGCACAACAAAATCCATATGAATAATGTTAAATTAGTTTATATTTTTATAAATCTACATAAATAGTAAACAACTCATTAGAAATAAATTCTTTAAATTGACCATGCAATTTGACATAAACATGTTAAATTTCTTGTTTATTATCACTGAGGACCTTTTGGTCCAAATTCTAGGAGTAGGAGATGTTATCAAAGGTGAAGATGTGATCATAATAATATTAATCGTTTTAACAAAATCTTACAAGAATTTTATGCAAGGAGTATCAATTCAAATTTTTTATGAACTTTGGTTAGTTGTTGTCCATGTTGTTGCAAGAACACAACAAAAGGGATTGTGTGGTGATCACACGAAGATTGAAGAAGCATTACTATTAAAATTCAAACCAAATTTTATGAAAAATAAGACAAATAAAGGCAAAAATATCAAGCATTTAAAAAATTGCCATAATTGGAACAAGTTAGATCATTGGGATAAAAAAAGTTACTTAAAAGTACTAGAAAAATAATAATTTTAAGAACAAGTTGGTGAAATCTTTAGTCAAAGAAAGGGAGAAGCCATTTGAACTTGATCATACTATAAATGTGATGGAGGAAGAATCGGATGAAATTACATCTAAAGAAAATGATTTCTTTTTGAGATAGTATTGGCTAGATTTAGAATCAAAAAGTAGTACGAATGCACTAGACATTTAGAATCTTGACTAGGTGTTATTAAACATATGTTTGGAAAAATCTAGTTTTAAAGGTCTAATTTTTTTGTCAAAATCCAAAATGTAAAATATGTAGGACAAAATCCATGGTGTGCATGGAAAAAGTGAAATGTTGCTTGCTTTTGCTTTTGGGAAAATAAAAAATTGTTTTTGATGTTTTCTCCATCCCAAGTTTTTCAAAATTTATCACTTGTTGACATGCTTGCAAAAAAAGGAAATATTATGTTATTTGCAAAATGTTTAGTCATGTACACAATGGGAACCTAGACACTATTGTGGCAAAAGGTGTTAGGTTCAAAAGAATGGACTTTGCAAACTTGAAGTTTGTTATGTCAAGTCATCCACATAGTTTGTGGAAGTGTGTGTAGTAGAGGTAGGCCTACGAATTGGTGATGCATGCCATTGTCAAACCATGTTTGGCATAGGAGTTTGGCACATTTGCATTATCAATCTCTTTACACATTGAATGTCAATAATTTGGCAACATGCATACCAAGATTGACCAAAACAATAAAGTTTATGCAAAGTGCATGGCTAGCAAGCACTCTTGGAAGATGATTTACCATAAGACACAATCAAAAGCTAAAGAGGTGGTGGAGTTAATACACATGGACATTTGTAAGCCTTTCTCCACTCCATAATTATATGGATTTCATCACCTTTGTATGAATGACTATAATAGTTCAAGACTTGGATGTAATTTTTAAAGAAGTTCAATGCATTGTCTACATTCAAAAAATTCAATAATGAACCTAAGAAGGAGACATGAAAATTGATCAAAATCCTTAAATTAGACAACAATGGGGAATACATCAATTGTAAGTTTAGGAAATACCATCAAGACAGTGGGATTAGAAGACAATTTAATCAAGCTCATGCGCTTCAACATAAAGAGGTCTTTAAAAGAAAAAAATAGATTGTTATTGGAATGGTTAGGAGCATAATGTTAGAGAGTAGGTTGTTCAAAAATTTGTGGTCAGAGAATGAATACCATTAATTATGGTGTGAACAAATCACCATCTCAAACCAATCAAGGCAAAACATTACATGAATTTTTTTTGGGATAGAAATTGAACTTGCAAGACTTGAGGATTATTGGGTGTGTTGCTCACACTTTGATCCTTGATCCCACCATGAAAATAATTGACCCAAAATCTGAATTGTGTTGGTTAGTGCACTATGACACTCGCACAAAATAGACACATTGTTCAGTCCAAGGACTAAAAAGGTCATATTACAATTTGTAGGCATATACAAATTGTTCAATCCAAGGACTAAGAAGGATGTGACATTTGACAAGACCCAAAAGGGCCAAAAGGGGAATCTTACATACAAAGGTTCATGCGTATTAATGAGTTTGAGTCACAAGAAGACAATCAACATATATAACAAAAGTAGCATATTCATCCTTTTGATGTTGAACTAACATTTCATGACATTGAAAGCCAAGAATAATCTATAAAAATGATTAAAAAAAAGTTTAAACTTTGTACTTTGGTTGAAAATGTTCACGATTGCATGTGAGTTCAATTAACCTCTTTATTTTTTCAATATCATTTAGCACATGCATCAATTTCTTTGAATTGTTCAACTTTAAAATTATAGGCATGTTATTATAGTATAATCTAACATCTATGGTAGTAATTAATGCATGTAGATTATAAAATATATGTATTTATTATATCCTTTTTTGCAAATATTTTTCTTTGATCATTCATTTTGTTGCTATAGTGGAACTTCATTGGATTATACTATTTGTGAATGAAATGTTGAAGATTTTGATCAAAGAGCTAATTGCATTGACTAGGTTTATTTAACTTGTGTTGGTGGTTAAATATCAAGTCTTGAAATAGTTGAATTGCTTAGGTCTTTTTGCATTTTGGATTATTTCTTTTCAACAACAAAAGTTGTTGCATGCATTTAGTTTTGCATTTGATGTATAGAGTCTACTAACAATTAACTACCCTTCTTAGATGCATTTGCCATTACCTATTAAATGCCATTACCAATTATTTTAACTCTCTGCTCATACCTAACCTCCTTATAGTGTGACTTGATTTGTTGATGATAGTGTGTTCCTTGTGGCATACTTGTTTTGTCCATGGAAAGGGGGAATCATTAGACTTGGATGTAGTGGGATATTGGCGTGTTGGGGAATGGGTTGTGGGTGTGGTAGTGGCATGTCTTCATGAGTAAAGGGCTTGGTCATATCTTCTTTGAATGCTTGAGTATTGATGTTGTCCTTCAAGTCATTTACATTGTCTATTATAAAACTTGTTGGCTTGTAAACATCAAGTTGTGGTGACTTGTAAACTCCATCCAAATCATCCAAGAGGTCTCTAATGTTAGGAGGTTGGTAAATTGGTTGTTGTCGAAAAGTTCTATCACCATGTCATACATTCCTCAACTAAACTGATGCAATAAATGCAATGTAGTTTTGTCTTGAGGAGTCATGGATTAATATGTTTTTGCTATGGCCAATGCTAATCATGTAATTGAAAATGTTCTTGAAGTTTCCACTTAATGCTTCCCAATTCTCTTTGTAAGTAGGTTCATTCCTAACATGCAATGGATCTTTTTTCATCATGAAAACATCAATATTTGTTTGGAATTAGTTGTGAAGATTCCCTTTATCAAGTGTGATGAGGTGTTCATTCTTCTTTACTTGAATCAATGCAACAACCTCCTTGTGTTCCCAATTGGGCTAATGAGGTTTCTTAGTTCCACATAATCCTATGTCTAGGAATTCTTCACACTATGTGTTCTCCCCTTGTTGATTTTTTTGTATTGAATTGAACATCTTCAGAGTTGGGAAGTTGTCCTAAACAAAATGGATGTCTTTTCAAGCTTGAATGCATTTTGCGTGTTGAATGTTTTTGCAGGTTTCAAGATTCAATTCATTTGTGAACTAAAAGAGTAGGATGGTTCAAGGTTCTTGTGACTTTTGTTCTTACAACTCACGTGCATACTTTTTGTCGAAGTCAAGTCATGAAACTCTATCTTAAATGGCTTGCAATGTCCTTTTGTAGTGTAAGAATCTTGTGCAAAACATTTTTGGAACACACTTTTTTAAGCTCCAAGTAAAGAAGCTTTGTTAGTTTAGAACCTTCAGATAAACATTTTGCAATAAAGGTGCAAGTATAAAGGTAGGCGGTACAAAAACTTACCATTGAATTACACGCTCCATTTGCTTGATATTATGTAACATTTTATTTCCCCCCAAAATCTATGTTTTTTTAAAGATATTTTTTAGCATAATTAATAGTGTTATCATTGCATCCAATTAGGGTTGCCATGCTATTTTTTGTGTTAAATAACATCACATGTGTGAATGAATGCTGAAAAAAAGTTGTTTCTTAACATTGACTTATGAATGAGATACCGTTACGTGTGAATGGCACATTACTCACTTACACAGGTAGTGACCTTGTTAGTGTGAAGGGGAAGTAGGAACCCTACAAAGTGGTATGGAATCCAAGTTGGTGATGAGCATTAGGCCAACTATATACTAAAACCTCAGAAAGTTAGCTGAAAATGGAACATCCCTATTTGATCAAATGCTTAAAATATACACTAGGGCATGCCTAAGCCCAAGAACACAATAATGATGTGGGTTGTCTATATCCTATATATAAATTCACTACGTCCGTTTGTGACTGAGGTTTTGGGGGGTGGGGGAAGGGACAGGGCGGTGAAGCAGCGGGCGACCTGTCAGCAACGGGAAACCGTTTTCATTTTCTAATCAACTGCTGCATTTCTCTCTGGACACAATTTGTTTGCGTGTCGAGAGAGAGAGAGAGAGCGAGCTTGCGCAAGATCTTTCTCATCGTGGACTACATTCTTCCCGGTTGCAAAGGAGCAAGAGATGGTAGAAGAAGCAGTTGATGATGCAAGAAGTGTGTGTTAATTAGGGTAATGTTA
>Ga0116230_10001764_pt1 | contig 20680 bp, 12 predicted proteins | sample S1TSphfallax_3_FD_88678 | JGI IMG/M metagenome (GOLD analysis project Ga0116230, IMG submission 88678) | Host-associated microbial communities from peat moss isolated from Minnesota, USA - S1T2_Fd - Sphagnum fallax MG | ecosystem: Host-associated > Plants > Peat moss > Unclassified | place... | reverse complement strand
AGGACTTCAACCTGAACATTTCAATGAAAACAAAATTAAATCTGGATAAGAAATAGGAAAATGCCACCATTGAAAGTTGAATCTTCTTAGTTTCAGGCAGCTTTGAAGATTACAAAATTTTGGAGAATTGGGTTGAGCAAACATGCTTCAATGACCATCAAAATTTTAGAGTCCACTTTCATATGGATAGTGTCTCTCGACTCTAAAAGGGACACTATCCATATGAAAGATGTGGGAAGAAATAAACTAATCCAGAAAAAAAGTTGAAATGAGAGAGAAAATTAATGGTGAAACATGTACCATCCTAACCCAATTTTTAAAAAAAAATCATCCGAATACAAATTTCCAAGGCAAAAATAAAATCGGCTCAGTTTTGGATTTCTACCTGACAATGTCTGGCAAGCTTCTTCCGTTTGACAATTGACAATTGACTGACTCTGTGCCATTGCCTTCTGTAGCAAAGCCACGTCGCAGTAAAAACGAACCAGTTGCTGCGTTGGTGGGTTCGTCGAAGCCAACAACATCACGGCGCTAGAGCCTTTTTGTTTTTTTCTCAAAAGAAGAGTTGACGGGGGAAGGGGCGCCATCGCCACGAGGTTTGCGTTTTAGCTGCGGTGCACACTCTGGAATCGCACAGAGGCTACCGTGGTTGCAATTGCCAGGCCTCTCAGAGGCCTTTTTAAAAAAAAGAAACAACAGGGGCGGGGGTGGTTTCGTCGTACTCCGATTTGGCGGTTGCGCAGAGCACGCGAGTGGAGGTCGACGCGCTGGGTTAGTAGGGACACCATCGCAACTTCATAACTCTTTTTTTTTCTTTTTTTGGGCGAAGTAACACGGGGGTGTCAGCCAGCGACTTTGCGCGTGCTACAAAGATTCCAAAGAAAACTAGAAGTTTTTAAACCTACAATTTACAAACACACAGTGAACCAAAAAAAACACACACTTTGGGAATGTGGCTGCCCCTTCTTTTTGTGGGCAGGAAAAAGACTCTTGCTGGCTGCATTTTTGTAGCTGGTGCTTCAAAGTTGCAAGCGCGATGAGCTCTGAATTCTCTCACTAGAAGTCAATCTCATGTGCGCGATGAGTTGCCGCGCGTGGCAGCTCAACGAGAGTGGCGTTGAAATTTCGGTCTACTGCTAGGGAATAGGTAGACTCAGATGTAGGCAGCCCAATTTGGGCGTGGCTGGCGTTTAGGGCTTAAGCATAACCTACCTTCCAAGGGTTCCTTGAGCTTTTTGATTCGTTCTCCTCTCACCTTTCACCAAGCATAACCTCTAACCCTTCCAATCCCATGCATGCATGGTTAGATATGAGTTTTCATCCATTGAGAAGAGGGTTACATGACTTTTAATCCACAGCTTGAAAGGAGGGTTACATTGTTGCTCTTGAACCAAAATACATTGTTGTATTTTGACATCAAAATCAATTCTTTGATTTTCTGAGAATTGCTGATCAAGCTTGTGTCCATGGCCTTTCTCATGGGTTCTTTCTTTGAAACATAACCACACAACACTGGTTTGTTCCTGATAATCAAAACATCTTGCATAGGTCACAAGATGGCCATAATAGTCCTTTTTTCATCTTGGGTGCCTATGTAATGAGAATGCTTGCTTGTAGACAGTTTCCACCTTAGGAATTCCCTGATCTACATAAACTAGGGATCTCATCTTTGGCACAAAATAAATTCCCAATGTTTTCAGAAAATCACCAACGGATCATGCAATAAGAAAGGGATCCCAACCCCTAGAATTCCCTTTCTTGAACATGATATGAGAACGCCTCATCTCACACGCCTTTGTCAGTTCTAAAAAATAATGGTACTTGTTCTCAGTAGCTGGTTGTCTAATCAGTGTAAATGCAGGAAGATGGAATTGCCCAACACACTTGTACATGAGTTGATTGCTTATATCAAATATCTCCAAAGGTAGCAAGCACATGGTCTGATTTTGAACAAAACTGAGAAAGTATGACCCAAAAGTACAATGCAACTGGTTCTGTACGAAGTGGGATTTTACAAGGATAATTCACACATAACTGGAATGACCTGGTGCAAATTGCAATGCAGTCCTTTTTTATACAAGCAATTTGGCTGGCATGAATCTGTCCATATCATGCTTATTGGCAACACAACATGATTCACGAGGTGTGCATGTGTGCACCAGTGTTGGGCAAATACCAGTCTGGAACCCTGGTATATAGATTTGTACTGATCCTGATATCAAAGAGCAGACAAGTCTAGTATGACTTGAGGCAAAACCAGACTTGTACGAACCTGCCTGGTAGTAACATGAAGTAATACCAACCTCGTACCAATACTTGCCTGGTAGGCAGTTGAGGTAACACCAGCTTTATACAAGAGCTCTATCAATCTCAACATCACATACATAGTACATACTGGCCTTGTACCAACCAAAAATCAAGCTTCAACATTAATACCAGGACCAGGCTGGCATGAAGGTTTTTTTAAAAATCCAATACCAATACCAGGCTGGTATGATTTTAAAAATAAAAGATCCAATACCAGTACCAGCTGATATGTTCAAAAGTCAAGCTCAACACTTGTGTGTGCAGAGTGGATGTTGGTGAGCAGTGTCTTTCTGGATGATTCATGCATAAAGGAATGTCTTAGCTCTGTGAAAGCCTGATAGGGTTGCAATGACCAAGGGTAATTTTCTGAACATGAAATCTACATGCGTAATAGGTGTGGCAAAGATACTGACCATTTGTTAACTTGTAAAATTTCACTGAACTAATAAGAGGGGTGGACACACCTGCAAAATCGCATCAGGCAGAATATTTTACCTCAGTTGACATCAAGTCATTTCCAGCACTTGTGGTTTCTAACCAGAACTATAGGCTGTGGAACTATACCAGACCTACTACACCTGCACACATTCTTTGTGCACATTTCCATACTAGTTTCATGGTACATAGGTTCATCTCACATAGGTTCCCCTTTAGATGCCTACAGTGAAAGAAAAGTTATGCATTACACATTAGGGCTATCAGTAAAGTCAGCCTGTCTTTGGGGTCTAGTTTGACCCTCTAATCCCTGTTTCATCCTCAATTTGCATGTAGTTGCATAGTGATCGAAATTGGGTATAGTTTCATGAAACCGGGTACCAGTTCAGAATATTTGTGCGATCATATTCTGACAATGCTTGATTTATGAGCAGGTAAGACAAATTCAAAACTGGAAGTGAAACTCCCCTGAGGACCGATTTAGGTGAGAAAACTAGTTTGACCCCTTGTTTCTTTTCCTGTGTACTGTTTCATCCTGACTTCTCATTTCATTTCCAGTCTTGAAAGGTTCAGGTAAAGGCTCCCCTGAGGACTAATTTGGGTGAGAAAACTAATTAGACTCCCTGTTTCTTTTTCCTGTCTACTGTTTCAGCCTGACTTCTCATTTCATCCCCACTTTAGGCAAAATTGGGGCCCAGTAGCCCCAGTTTGGGGTACTTTACAGATATGTCTAATGTTGTTTGCTCCTTTTAAGTGACTGGCCAGGCAGGGCTAATAGAACTTGGCTGAGGTACCCAATTTTTGGAGGTCATCTGCATGGAATACTGGACTGGCCAATTAGGCTTAGGTCTAAAAATCCACAAATGGATTTCTCACCGACCTTGCACACAAGCTTCTCTTTGGACCCTTGACAGACAGTTCTCAAAAACATCTAAGAATCAATCATAGACTCTTTATGAAACTGCCAGTTCTTTTATAAAAGCTATTGATGCTTTGAACTTTTGTATGAAAAAATGGTTCCTTGATCCTGAAATTTAAAAAACAACTAACTGGAGGTTCTTTGGATTCTGAAATTTATTTATAAAAAAAGAGAAACCCCTCACAACAGGAGGTTATGTCAAACTCAAAGAACTGCACGACACTGGTCGTGACTTATGGCTAGTGTTCAGTGGGTACTCACTTTGGCGGGTAAGAACCACGGTTCTGGTTAGTAAGAACTAGAATGGAATGAGTTCATTTTCAGAACCCAAATTGATTTTGTTTTTATAAACCCTGACCCAAAATGGAGACAACTCTAATTTATTAGAACAGGAACGGAGGGTTATTCATAAAAGTGAAGAATCACGCAACACTGTGTGACCTGAAAATAAGAAGAAGCTGAATGAATTAGTGTGAACACACAAATTTTAGGGTTGTTAGTTTTGTCATTGTCAACTTTCTGCAATGACGACAAAAAGCTTTTTGTCTATTGTTTGTTTCTTCGTTTTGGCCATCGCCACATCAACTTCAATATTGCATGTTAAGGGGCATAGTGAAGTTTGTTATTTATGTATAATGCAAAGCTTATCCCTACTAAGTTGCAAATGGTGGAGATTGGAGTAACATAGATGGAGCCGTGGAATTTGGGTGCAAGAATGAAGAATGCAAAGCGGTTGCAAGAGGAGATTAACAACGAAGTTCGTCTGACAGAATTGCAATAGAGATGAGTGGAGAATAGTCTATGTTGTTCTTGGTAGTTACTGAATTTCTTCCACTACACCAGTAGCTACTAATTTCAGAGTGGTGTCTGTAATAGTGCTTTGGTATGAGGGATTGGTGCCGAGACATGATGGCAGAACAAGGTGGTCCGAGTTGTAGGGGAGCATGCACATTAGAAGCCTTGTAGATCTGCATTAGTCTATGTTGTAATCAATCTGTTGTGACAGATTCAGTGGCCCACTGAGTTCAAGAAACCCAACAGGGTATCCTAGAGGGGGAGTAAAAAATGTGAGTAGAAGTTTGGGTTTGAGTTATATTTCAGATTGTCAATACACCCATTTGTTATTTGCTATGTTATAGCCATCCTTATAATTGTTTTATATGAACTAATAATTGAACCCAGACTTCAAACTAGATGCTACATCATGATAACAAAGGCAAAACAGGGGATTGGTGTAGGTATGTTTTAACATAGTTTGCAATGCATAGTCATGGGTGGGGATATTAGTAGCTCAAACGGACTAAATGGACATTGAGGGTTTTGATCTCAAGCTAAATCTCCAATGACAATTATCTAATGTGCAAATCTGCAATGCACGGTAGTAGCGTAAATTGTTGTAGACAACTTTATAGATTAGCTTTTTATCTTGTAGTTGGTGCAAACCATTTGAATGTAGTTATTCATGATGTTAAGGATGTAGATGGAATTTTAGGTTACTATTGTGAGTTTTTTTGTATTGTCATTTGTAGCATAGTAAGAACGCTTCCAAGATTTTATGTTTATGTGTTTGTTTGTTTTAAACCCCATCTTTTGGTTACAATTGGTCTTGAACAATGTTGGGCAATTTTCAATTTTTAAAAGAGCTTGTAAGAGTTAGTCTAGTTTTTTTTTGTTGAAATTCATCTTCAAGAGAACTAGTTAAGGTTTCAAAATTTTGGGAAAACAATTTCAGTTGGTTCTCAAAATGTCGATTCTCACACATTTCATACCAATTGATTTTCAAAAATAATTTTCACAAACCAATTATCAAAAGTTCAATTATTTTCAATATGTATTTGATTTGTAATTAAAAAATACCAAAAATGGTAAAATGAATAAAAAATGAAAATAATCAAAAGTTTTTTTTGTCCTTCAAACATATTGTATGTCCACAATTTCCACCTATTTAAATGAACATTCAAAAATTTCAAATTCCTCTTCTAAGTTTGGATCCTTCTCAATTAATTCTATTGAATTGAATGGTGATTTACAATTAACCCTCGATCACTTGGCCAATTTTTCTCACAAGAATCAATTTCTCTAAATTTTCTGATTGTAAATGACATTTCTTTAGGTTAATAAGTATGCCCATTAAAGAAAAAAACCTTTTGGTATCAATTTGTGATCTTACAATGCATAGGCTTTGGCAAGCTAGAAAACCAAATGTAGAAAACATGGCGTCATGTTTCCCCAACATTGAAAATGACACTTGACTTCTTTGAGATCCACTTTGTAGAAAATTAGCAACTTTCTAATGACAAGTTTTTTCATTGGCTCACTTGTGTTAGTAGTCCATTAAAAATGTATCCAAGTTGCAATCTTCATCAACTACTTGCTTTGCACATCGATCTTCAAATTTTCCAGTAGATGTAAATGATTATAGCACTTCAAAAACATAAAATATAAATATCTCCTATCATATTCCTCAACAATATTCACACCTTTTTCATGGCCAATAAAAAAGGACATTAGTCAAAGGTTTTTAAAGCTAAAGTCTTAACATAAAAAACAATATGTTGTGAAATTTTGTTTTTTCATGTCTTTCCAAAAAAACTTGGAAACATTCCAAAACACCAAATACTTCCCTTTTAATGTTGGACGCAAGCAAAACCAATTAAAAAACAACCCCGAAATAACATCAATCAAATTGACTTGGGTTGATGAGTTTGTAACTTGTTCCCTGGATTTTAAGTGCATACATAACAAACTATAATGTATTTAAAAACAACTAGTGGCCTCTTGACTAGTTCAAAACACAAGCATTCACAACAAAGAAAAATAACTCACAATTATTTCAAAAATGTTACAAGTAAAAAGAAGTGGCATTCTCCCATTGATTTTGATAGTGTTCTATCCATTGCAACAAAGGAGAATAACATCTTTAAATTGTGAAGCCTTTTGGAACATAATGATTTTGCTTGCAAAATTGCAATCAAAATTATACATGCAATGTTAGTATTTTCAAATGGTGCAATTCAGAAAAAAACTTGCACAAAAAAATTCAATAATAAGAAAATAAATCTACCTTATTTTCATTAAGGTATTCAATTTTCTTGAGTGAAGATTAGAATTTGCATAAAGCTTATGCCATTCTTATTTTCTTTTCCCAAAACCATTGAGCCAAATTATACATTTATACAAATTTGATTGTGCAAATTTGATTAAAACAAATATGAATTTTTTGCAAAATTTCTCATCATGTGTAACATATCAACATGTTTTAAAGAAAGCATGGCCAAAAGAAGTACATTGAAATCTTTCATCCAAACCTATAATTTCACACGTCATAATAGATTTCAAAACAACTGTCATGGGTATTCAAATTTTACTTTTCATCTTTGACGTAAATAATGATTTTTCTTTTCAAGTCACATTAATCAAGTAATTCTATCAACTTGTTGGTTAAGGCTTGACTAGTTATTTTTGTTGCTTTAAACATACTAATAGTTACCTATTTATGCTATCAATTAGAATTGAAGTTAATAACCAAAAAATAATAATCATGTGCCCCTTGGAAACATCCATAAGTGAAAACTTGTTATTACAAAAATACAATTTTCAATTTTCACAAAACGTATTTTTGTTTTAGTTTTTTCACCAAGTTAGGCAATATTTTTTAAGAAAATTATTTTTCAAATGGGAAAATAACTTATGAACACAAATGTAAAACTAAAACGTTTGAATCATACATTCTTCACACATTGCAAGGGCAATTGATTCTTCATAATCAAGAGGCCAAGGTTTTAAAAAAATCTTTTTATTACACATAATCATTTAGAAAAATATCTTAGACACCAAAAAAAATAGTTATTGCACTACTAAACATATTAGGCTTCTTCTTTGTTACTTATTTTTTCACATTTTTTCTCTTTGGATCACTAATTTCCTTTTCAAATTTTCTGCAATAAAGCATGATTTACACTTATGTGCTTTCAAAGCAATTATTCTATGGGTCATGTAATATATTATTAAACCTTTTCCTCTTTAAGTGCTTGGATTAGGTGCATTCACATGATTTTTGTAACAAATGACACATTTCATGATTTAGAGATTCCCCTCTTCAACATCTTTTTCATCATTAACATAATAAAAGGCCCAACATAGTTCAATTGTGTTATGCCATCTCCATACTTTCCTTTGAGCATGCAATTTTTATACACTAGAAGAAATTTTGTCCATTCCAACCATTTTAGTTGTAAATGTGTGTAGTCATATATGTGACTATTGTATTCATATATGTGATTATACTATTGATATAATTAAATGAAGTTGCAAAATGCGATTATAATTTGTGACTATTCCATGTTTGGATGGAAAAATAAAATGAAAACGCACATTTTTCATCCAATATTGTGAATGGATCTTGGATGGATGAAAACCTAATTTTTTTGCAACTAGTCATAGTTGTTTTAGCAACTAAAGTCAATAATTTTTCCATTTACACTATTTTGATGATTAAAACATATGTGGTATCTTTGGAATTACAATATCTGTTTGATAATCAACTTGTGTTTAATTGTTTATTAGTATTTTAAAATTGACATTGACAATAAAAATATTATATTTATATTAAATATATAAGAGTTATGATCTATTTATAAATATTATATATGATGATTATTTAATTATATATTATACATGTAAATTAAATTTTGTTGGTAAAATTTCAACTTGTTATAATCATAATCAAGTATGATACATTTTATAATCAAATAGAGGTTTCAGATGTCTAAGTAATATCTCAATTATTTGATAATAAGACTTTTACCATAAATTTAGATAAATTTTATATATTATATATATTTAAGTATAAAACTTAAAATTCCATCAAATTCATTAATTATCTAACATTATTAAATGTGATTTAGATTAAAATTTAAATATAGAAGAATATTATACATCATAAATATTATAACTGATACTTTTTTTTAATTATAATTTTTTGAAATGTGATAGATATATTATCCATTTATAAAAATTACATGTGAATTAATTAAAATTATGATATATTATAATCACATTGTATAACATGTTTTTTTTAATGAAATGAAGGATTAATATGTTGGAGATAAATTATTTATTTATTTATTTATTACTAAATAATAGTTGTAGAATATTTTTCATTTATAAATCATGTGTTTGAAAAAAGTATTCCAACAAATCATTATTGTAATGTATTTCAATTTAACAAAATTCAGAAAAACATTATTCAAATTAATTTACATTTTTGGAAGAAAAATATATTTAATTATGTATGTCATTGAAAGTATTTTAACAATCAACTTAATTTTTTTTCATTTGAGCAAATATCAATAAAATATAAAATATTGAAATTGAGGTTTGTGTAATGTTTAAACTCAAGTATGGGCTAAATATAATACATTCCGTTATATTTTCACATCAAGTGGGGTGGTTTGATGGCAAAGGAGTTGATATCCATCTTTGGGGTCTAAGGATAATCAAACCTCACAAGTGACATAGTTGTGGTCAATGATAGTATGTTGACCATATGTACCTTACATATGTTGCTTAGGCTATTTAACCTAGGTGCCTACCTAGGCCTACCTAGGTACTTAAACTAAGTGATTTACTTAGCTGCTTAAATTAGGTTTTTAGCTAGCCTAAGCAATGACACGTGTCAACAACTTATAGGTTGGAAATTTATGAAATTACCATTAATATAAATTATTATATTTCATTACTTATATATATAAATAATGTAATTAATAAATGAGATTTAAAGTAATATTAAATTATTTTAAAATGATGCCTAATATTTTATGTAATTGTATTTGTAGTTGCATAGTCCTATGATTAGTCAATGGATGAAAAATCTCTACAATTGCAAGTGATATGCGACTAAGGGGTGATTGACTATACATGCCACATGAAATTTTTGTGATTGGTTGTCTTTTGCAACTAAAATTGTAGTCAATTATTAACAAATTTCTTGTAATAATTAATGTATTTGCTTTATCTTTTCTACATTTCCTTTTGCTATACTATTTTCTATTTGGAGACTTGGATAATTTTATGTCATTTCCATAGTTTTTTCTTCCATAATTGTGCCATTGAATAAATTTCACTTTCATTTTTAATTATTAGTAAATTCTCATTTTCACTTTACTAGATCATTTTCCATAAGAAAATTACACGACATGGTGAAGAAATCTAAACAATGTTTACCAAAATTGTAATTTTTATGTTTAAGTTAAATGATCTATGTTGTGAAAGTTAAATCAAAACATTTACGAGCATTTACAATGTAAAAATAATTCACTTGTCTTTCCTATCTTCATCATACAAAAAATGCAATGTGCAAAATATAATGTATGAAAAAAATAACATAATGTATGAAAAGCAAACCTTGCACACAACAAATAAGAAACAAATGATTAACATACAAAACATATGCAATAAAAAAATGAATAAGAAAACAAATGCAAAACCAAAACAAACACAAAATTAAATAATGGGGGGAAAAAAATACTTACCTTGAAGAACCTTGAATTTGAAAAGAACTTGAAGAAGCTTTAATTTGAAAAAATCATAACTTCAAGCTCCTTCTCCCACATTTGTAAAACATTAGGGGAAGTACTAAACCGAAGAGGAATAAAACCAAAAGTAAATAATAGTAATGAGTAGAATTGAAACATTGGCAAGGAACAATAGGCCAAAAGGTACTTAATTTTGTGTGTTGCATGTTGTGTTGATGTGTAATAATGAAAATGAACAATAATAACAAAAGTAAATAGTAGCAATGAAGTGTTGGGGAATAGTCAAAATGAGTAATGAGGTGTTGGGAAGCAACAAAAACAAACAATAGGCAATGAAATGTTAAGTAATAACAACAACAAGGTCAAGGAGCAACAACGACGCACCATTGAACAATAATAATGGTTAGCAAGTAGGCATTTTTGAGTAGGAATGTGGCATCAAGGAATAATAGTAGTGAATTGCAATGAAGCACCACCAAACAACACAGGTGAATGACAATGCAACATCAAATGAGGAACAAGAAAACACATCTGAGTAGTAACAATGAACAAAAAAATGTGTTAGCACCAATAGAAGGAAAAAAGACAGATGTGACATGGATTGAGGGTAATGAAACCCTAATTGGATGAAACAATGCCATTAAGTATCGAAAGCTGAAACACACAAGGCTTTTAGTAGTTGATGGTGATGGGGAAAGGGACTTGTAGACATGATGCTTTGCTTTTGCTTGATTTTGTTTCTTATAGTTTATGGAGTGTGGCATTTTTATTGTGGTTTGGTATTTCGATGGCATTTAATGTTATTTCATGTTTGTTAGTTCTTGATGTGAAACGTATTTTTTGTGGTGTGAGGTATTGTTATGATGCATGCTTGGAGTATGTGAATTATGGAACAAAGAGTTTCACCATATATGAAGGGCATTTAAAGATGGAGAAAAAAAACTAAATTTTCCATTTTCTTTGGGTTTTCTTCTAAAGTTGATGATTTTGCTTTGATGGTAAAGATCATATGCAAGGTTTAGTAACATTAGAATGACAACATGCTCTATTGTTGTTTGTTTTTTGAATTTTGAATTTGTGTTTTCTTTGCTATACCTTTAGCTTCAAAGGAAAGGAAACAAATGTAAGAATAGTATTTAGGGGTTATGTTAAAGGAAATGATGAAACACCATAAGGATTTTGAGAGCAATTCATGTGACAATAAGTTATTTATAGTCATGTGGGTGGAATAATGGTCCCATCTAACTAGGATATAATATTCATTATTATGGGAATTCTAAAAGGAAATGTGGTTCTTGAAAGTGATTTGGTGGGCAATGTAAAATGTTGTTGATGTGACTAGATCCTTGTTTCTTCTTTGTCCAACTCCATGTGTTGGTGTGTGAATTTTGTTTCATTACTTTGTTGAGGGGGCTAATATCTTGAGGACTAGAAGATTTAAATTATGTTTTATGTATGGTCGTGCTGAATCATTTATATTTTCAAATTCATGATCTTTTGTGTGGCATGTGTTTCAATGTATTTTGTGGGAGACAAATGTGTTAGGGTTTGGTAAAGGGTGTTGTATCTATTGAACTACCATAAATAACCAGTAGATTCAAAAAGAGGGAAGTCAAAACATGTTGATCCCTTATAACCCATAATTTAGATTTGATAGAACAATTTGCAAGTGTGTAATCATTGTTATATTACAATCTCTATTGCATCTTATTGCTCTACACTTCTATGATTCTAGATGACAAGATTACACCAATAAGATTTGCTTAGTTATCCCATTCTTTTTTTGTTACACAATAATTGAGCAAGAAAACAAAAAAAACATGCAAATCACAAACCAACATTGCTCCATGAACCTATAAACACAAAGAAACCACACAAAGCACAAAAATAATGGAAAATGACAAATGAAGAGGAGTGAAGGAGGGAATCATGGAAAAGAAGCCTTTGTGCAAACAAAGGTTTCATGACACCACTTTCACCTTCAAACCCTAAACCTATTATTTAAAACACTAACTACTACCCTAAACACTAGACTCTACATCCCACTCACTAGCATGGACCCCTAGGCTTATTACTCATTAATACCCTGATAGGGTATCAAATTTTTTAACAAAAAAGCCAAATTTCTAGTGACCAGTTCTCAACCCAATGAGAACTGATGGGGCAGGTTTCAAACAAGAATCACGAAAGGTAATACCCGGTGATGTTCAAGGTGAAAACCGAATTGAAACACTTGTTAATTCTCACCTTTTTTCCTGATACCCGCCCAGCACTGTCTGGATCCCTCACCTAAAGTGACCTACTTGCCTTCCCTTCTTCAATCACATGGGTAAGGTATGAGGTGTTGTGGAGTTCAGAATCATTTGAAAATCCTGAAAATGGATTTCCTGATATTTGTTTGCCCAACAGTTATGAGAAGTCAGTACTATTGCTGGCTGGCTGGCTGGCTGCATGCCTTTATAGGGTAGTTGAGGTTGAGGGTGGGCTTCTTATCTGCTTGTGATTCAAGGGTCCCTTGAGAATTTTTCGAAAGGAATCCATTGCTGCAATACCTATGCTTGCAGCAACCAAATGCATGTCATTCAGATTTTATTGGATAGCCTGTGGGTATTGAAGATCTTCATGATTTTGGCAGCCTGGACAGTGGGAGAGGAGAAGAGAGGCTTCCACTTCGCTTTGTCTAACATAATGATGCAACATCTATACAATAAAAATATGGATGTCTTTCTGTCCGAGTCCTTTGCACCTACTTATATACTTTCCTTGTCCCTGACATACATAGTCATACCCCTTTTCAAACCTCCTGGAAAAGAATATGGTGGAGGATAATCAACTCTTTCTCATTCTTCTCCTTCCCTTCTTATATATATCAGAGTATGTACCTGATAGGATTTGGCAGTAATTAGATTATTTTCTTAAACTGCCAATATTTTGAACATTTCATTGCTCATTCAAAAGTGGTGAAATTCAAGTTGCTCATTGTGGAAAGTTTTAGAAATCTAAGGGGTTGTAAGTCCTAATCAATAGCATGTTTTTCATATTATCTTCTTCATCACCGAATTTGTAGATGCTCTACTCAACCAACAGCATGACCTTGAACTTTGGTGGAAATGCACACGTTTGGTGCATATCATTTTTAAAGCATCCAACTTGGACACAAAGTTACTTCAAAATCTTCCAGCATTGTACTACTAGCTATGGTCTCTTGAATCTTATAGAGGTGCACCAAAGGGTGGCAAAGAAGAATCAAGAAACATCAACAAATATGCAAACAAAAATAAAGAAACATAATGAATGTTACATATCAAAATGGACGAAAAAAGATTGAAATTCTTATTTGTGCCAAAAATTACTAAATATTTATATAATGGAAGCCAAAAATCTTGAAATATATATTAGATGCCAAAAAAGTATTTTAATGAATAATAAACAAATAAATCAGCCCAACCACTAACTCCGATCTAGAACTATGGTATTTACATTTGTTATAAGTTGTCAGATATGAAATGATATTTCATCATGGATAATTCAGTTGTGATATTTTTTAGAATCTTGCTTGATAGCATCGAGTGTTGGGAGGATATGGCATACCCTCTCGGTATAGCAATAGATGATAAACTAGGATATCAATATACATATCTGGGTGGACAACATTTCTCAATTATGCTGTCCATACCATTGTAATCTGCAAAATAGGTGGGTCTACATATCCTTACAGATCCTATCTATACTCTTCAAACTTGCCATCAACTTATATGTATTGACAATGGATATACAGGGCCATAGTGACCCTACACCCACAATCACATCATTTGGATGGATGGTGGCTGACCAGGAATTTATTTTTCATTGGGTTCCTGACAATGCTGTCCCATAGCTAACCACCATAGTTCGCATATATAGGAGCATAGGAGAATGTAAAGTCATTACCTATATAACAACCATGGGGTATTTCTACCCTAGTCAAGATTAATGGGGTTCAAATATTATGATTTATGCACCATTTAATTTGCCAACAAGATTATGCAATATGTGATGATGCCCAAATGGTTTCCAATAGTTCATGATTATTTATGTCACTCTTGAATTTAATTTAAATTAGTATAAATATCATGGACATAAAAAGGCATATTCTAATTTGCCTTTTCATATCCATGTTGATGGAAAGAGGAAAGGACTGAGATAGTTAAACTTGAAAATGAGGTAAGTATGAATTGTCTTTGGAATTGTCCAAGATGAACATACAATAAATTGCAAAAAATCACCCTTGCATACTAGTTCCTTGTTCCTCTCATCACTGGAATTATAAATAATCATATCTAAAGAATATGTCGAAGAAAAATAAATGTATATAAGTATTATAGGTAGATCCTTCCACCAGTAATAGCAACAAGGAATAGTCTAATATGCCTGCATTATTCAACATAATAATAAAACTCAATGCCTTGAAAAAAAAACACATTGGAATTTGGGAAATTGGCATGTGGGTGGGAGAGGAATGCAATCTTCCTTTCTGTAGTTGTTATGACAATGGTGATGAACTTTTGAATAATGGGTTAAAAGGATCACTACTTGCAATTGGGAACTCCATTGAATTGCACCATTAATTAAGAATAAATATAAGTTTTTAACTGTGGGTAATGATTTAAAAATAAGATCAATGAATGATCAAGCCATTATGACTTGTTTACTGAAACCTTCACACACCATCAACATCTACAGGATTGAAGTTCATACACATTAGCACTTGGTAACCAAGAGACATAGATTTCATAAACCTCCCAATTGTGACCAAAATGTGACCAACCAACAATTATCACAAATTATATCCAAAACCAATCCCAACATAGATCACAAGACATGTATCAAGATTTTTGAACTTTTTGGATCATTTATAAAGAATATGATTATTTCATGTAGATTAGCTTGTCATTCGTGGTGAAGTTTAAGCTTGAATGTCCTTATCATTGATAACATGGATGAAGTTCATCCAGGTGAACATCCATTTTTAATCCACACTGCATATTCAAGAAAATGTTCAAGAAAGTTCTTTGGATGGTGGGCCTTAAACTTCCTTGAGCTAGTTTAGTGATGTGCAAATAGAAATAGTTTCAGGTCAATTACCTTTAGTTTCTCAGCCCCACTTTGAGGTACACACTTGCACTTTAATGTTGTTCACCTCATTAAAATGTTCCACGTCTTTTCATGTTATAGATATAGTTTATGTTTAATAATTTTCTTTGTACTTCATGTCCTTGTTCAAGATCATTTTTTAATGAAAAGTTGGGTTCATGTGTAACTATGTTTTGGTGTAGTTTCTCATAACCCTTGACACATTAAAATCTTTTGAAGCAATTGGAAATCACACTATACCATCTTACAATGACACTACAAAGTTCTTCAACATGAAATATTTTTAACAATATCATTCCCTTGAGTAACATTTTCAAAATGATAATCAATTCAGGATAAACATTGATTAGCAACCAAACCCAACATTAGTTCAATTTAAGTTTGATGGTCACAACATTAGTACATGAGAAAAATGGGGTATTTTTGTATGCTATGAAATAATAAAACATTATAATAATATTTTATTATAATTGAGTATATTTTAAACACAATCTCATAGTCCAATTCTTGGCACTATATTTACATTGAAGTAGATTATATATATATTTCATTAAGTTGCACCTTATATTTTGGAAGCAACAACCCTTAGGACATAACTCAAACACATTTCTTAACTAAATGAACTTTAATTTGACAACAACACCAAAACCACATGTTATATAGAATCCATGTACATTGTTTATTTCACACATTTCAATTCTACAACGAATCAAAGCATAAAAGACTAATGGTCCAAAAGGCAAAATGGCAAAACAAAACAAAAAAAATTCGAACAAGTCTTTAATATGCAATTTCTATTGTAGCAACAAACAATGGACCAAATTTTGGGAAGTAATACTCTTCATTGCCAAACAAAACATGTATTCAAAATCCACTCAAAGTGTTTATGTTTAACAACATATTTAATCAATTATACTTTAGTACTTTCATTAAACTAAATGAAAAACAAGTATGAAAGCAACGCAAAAACCAGCCATATTTTGATTACTAATTATCATGTTCCATCTCTGTTCCAAATCTCATCTAGGCATATAATTTATAAGCATGATCACTAGAAGGATGGACTCACTCTCATATCATTATGAACCTCAACTTCAGGTAATCATTATGAATATCATAATGCATAATTAAAACCTTTTAGTCAATAAGTGAATATTTACATTAAAATCATTATGGTTAAGAAGATCATAATTTTAATGTTTAAAAAATGTCTTTATGTGTCCTTAATTTAACGTTGGCTTTTATTAAAAGAATAAAAATATCTTTTCAAATATCTTCATAGTTTAACTACAAATAAATCAATACATTTATGTGGTGACAAAAAAAATTGATTAAATACTAATTTTCACAAATTTAGTGATGCTGGAACCTTGAAAATTTTAGGTTTTGGGGCTGCAAAGAGAAGGAAAATTATATTCATTTTTAAAAAATTAATTAATTTCCAAAGGTTCGGAAGGAAGTCAAGCACATGTGTATACAAAAATAATAATCATTATTTTTATTTTTGAATAGGCTCTTGGCACTTAGAAAGTGACAATATTAAACTAGAAATGACATGGAGTCTTGAAATCTTTTAAGTCTTAACATGTTTATTAAATTGGTTGAGACATGTCAAAACTTTTAAAATCATCCTGACCACCAATAATAACACAAATTGACAATAAGATTAACCAAACGTCTTCATTATTTACCAAAAAAAGTTGTGTTTACATGGACCACCATGGGATTAAAAGAAAAGGATAACACTAATTAGTCTTGACGTGTTATTGGTTTTTATTGTGGTACCTTTATTGTAAATGTACCCCTCGACATTGTAACTTGCATACCAACATTGTAAACATGTGAAATTGCTAACAAACTATGGAACTCTTCACCTTCATGAATGCACGATAAGTTTCACTTGAGCATATGATTAAAAAATAATAATAACTCAAAGTATTTTTGTCATTTTGAGCTAGCTAATGAGTTGCGACAATAACCAAACCCTACAATGTTAAACATGATTACATTTGTTTTGAAGTTAGGCAATTGTGAGCAAAACAAATGGATAGGGATTTATCATTCCTTGGATGAAGCAACATATCAAGAAAATGTAAATCACAATAAATCAAAGGATAGAGTTCAACACAAAAACATTATTGAATTTTAAAACAAAGTTGAAAAATGAACATTGGATTGTATCATGAATCTAATAAGGTCAACATTCAAACTTGTCCATGTTTTAGTCTCTTTTATTTCTAATTATATATTATAATCTAAATGGTGGATTGCTTTTCTTTTGTTGCAATGTAAAGTTGGATGATCATTCTTGAATGTGCAATTTTGGGCCCTTTATATGTTTGTCTAAAAGGCACACAATTAGGGATTGACCTTCATTATAACCCACAAAAATGTTCAAATATTTTAAATGTAATCACCACATCAACTATTTAAGCCACCAAAACAAGTGTTCAAGCCTTTCAAGACTATAAGGTTAGACCCCAATCTAACCTCAAAATTCTTGATTTTTTTCCCCACTTTTACTTGAAGAAAAGAATTGAAAATTTGAAGCTTCATTGCTAAGAAGATTCTAAACCATTAATGTTCAAAAGAATGCAATTTTTTTTCACACCCAAAATGCCATCCAGAGATAGTTATATTTGTTAAATAGTTACGACATAATGTTTAAATGTTTGTAGAACAATTTTTTTTGTTAGAACACAATTTAGTCTGAGTGAGATTTGACTTTTCCATGCTAGGGGGCTTATTCCAATGGAATGACTTTGGAGTTTTGTTCTATATGTTCTCTTAGTGCAACTCTATTACTTTGGATAGGGTTAGGCACAAATGTAGTGTGCATGACATGTAAACAATGAAGATGGTCCACTTTTTGCCAAAACAATGTGAAATGAGACCAATAGAAGGAATATTAGTATTTAATTTAGATGCCTGATCAACTTCTAAAATATGGTCTTGCTCTATATTAATTTTAGTGTTAGACTATTGTTAAGGATGCTAAAATTAATCAAAATTCACAGCTCAAATGTTAAATAATATTAAATCTTAGGGACATATAACGTGAAATCAATGTAAAGATGACATTAGTAACCATTGTTAACTAATGTTAAACTTTTGAATAAAATAGATTTTAAAGTAAAACTGGTGTTAATTAAAGTCTCACAAAATGACAAATCAACTCAATGTTTAGCATGCATCCTTCTATCCTTATATCTTTTTCTCTCTTTCAAACAAAGTGAAAGATTACTTTGTAGGTGTGGATGGATGTTAAACTCTAAAAAAACTCAATGTTATTTACTAATCTGCATCAAGTGTGGAAATGTTGAAATAATGTTTGGGGATCATTGGGAATTTCATTGTTAGAATTTATGATATTTTGATTCATGGCACTTTGTTGGTGTTAGAATGATGTTAGTTGTCAGCCCTAAACACTCATTGTGGCCATACTACTAGGTTAAATAGTTAGGCAACTTGACATTAAGCCCAAAGCCCAAGAAATCTCTAACGCCTCATAACTAGCTCATGGTGACTTCTTCTATCATTTTTTGAGCCCATATTTAAGTAAAATTTGCTAGCCCAAGGGCAAGTCATGTCAAATTAACAGGGTTGTGTAAAACCAATAGGCTCAAGAAGGGATCCTCTCCTTTTCTATTGTCATCCTATCCATCCTTCCACTTGTGAAAGGTGAGGACATTTTCATTGGTGAGGAGCGTATACTAGCAGTTTATGGTTTTTCTTTTTCAAAGAACCTTTGATCCTGGTTCTTTGGGTCTGGGTTTGAGGTTTGTTCTTCAAATTTCAAAACCTATAGTTCCAATTTTGGCACTATTGTTCAAATTCAAGAACCTTTGGGCTTGCTTCAAAAATAAGGTCTGATTTCTTGTACATATTACCCATTATCCAAGGTTTAAAATTCTATAGGTATTGAATTTTACAACAATTCAAATTTGGATTTGTGAAGGTAGCAAGTTTTATAGCAAATTAGATTATCTGTTTACAAAATTCAGCCTACTTGCTAACTTTTGAGAAAAAAATGAACTTTCCTAGTTAAAGAACCTCACATGTTTTGAAATATATATTCACAGCTTTAAGTTTGGTTCCATGTATTGCAAAAGGCTAGTCCCATGATCCAGTCCTAATCTTGGTTCCATCTAGCAAGGAGTTGCCAGTTCAGGTTTGGGTCACAAGAACCTGCCAAGGTTAAAACAAAATTTTCAAGGAAATTGAGGCATGCTTTTGATATTGTTGGAAAACACTTCATGTGAAAGGTTTCATGGAGGTGACTTCATGACTTTTTGACCTAAAATGCATAATATATTGAGTTTTTAGTTTATTTGTCATTGAAAATTCAATAAAAGAACTGAAATTTTAATCAAAATTGGATTTCAAACTTAGGCTAAAGAAAACATGTACCATTTCCCCTTTCAAAATTCAATCAACATTCAGAAATGTGGTCAACAGCACAAGCTACACTAGGTCTATTGAAAGGTGGGGACGTTCTCCTTGTGACCTCTTCTTCCCCTTCCTTTCACATTATGAAAGATTCATTCCATCCAAGGGCTATAATTGAAAACTTAATGAATAAATTAGTGACACAATTTCTTAGAAGAAGCTCAAAAAGTTGGGTTATTATTGTATGAACGTTCTTGTTTGATAAGCAGAACCAAGAAAATGTGATATGAAAATAAAGCCATATAGGTGAGCATATCATTCTTGGTTTCTTGGGCTTGGGCCTTGGTGCAAAGCTAATGGGCCCAATTTTGAGTCTTTGAGCAATAGGAATGTTCCATTGGGCGGGCACTTTGGCAGTAGTGTAATGAGGGTGCTAAAGTTCCCCTCCTTCCAGTCTCTAGATCTTTAGTGGCCATGCACATGCACACTAGTGTGGTTATGGCTGCTGTGTTCACATGGTGCTGCCTCCCATAAAGCCCCCTGCCCTTGCACCCCCAGAAACCCCTAAAACTAGAACCACCCTTCCCAACTCAAAATAATAAGAACTAGAATTGAATTGATAATGGGCACCAGTGTTTTTGTTTTCACAAATTTTAGCAACTTGGCGATTTTTTTCAAAAAACCAGAAAAACAAGAAGATAAATTTGTGATCTAGAGGAATTTTCGCCATTTTTTGAAATATAAATAATTTAATTAGCCCCATTTGGACCTTGGCACTTCCTAGGTCACCATTTGTGACAACACTTGTAAAAATGCAACATGCCACCTTGGACAATCGCCATTTTATGCTAGTTAATGCTGGGATCCTTGCCAGTGGACCTACTTGAGGAATTTGAGAAAGGAAAACCCCATCAGATGGGCACTGCTATAACCCCCTTAAGTTCATTCCCTTAAGTTCATT
>Ga0116230_10001761_pt1 | contig 20696 bp, 18 predicted proteins | sample S1TSphfallax_3_FD_88678 | JGI IMG/M metagenome (GOLD analysis project Ga0116230, IMG submission 88678) | Host-associated microbial communities from peat moss isolated from Minnesota, USA - S1T2_Fd - Sphagnum fallax MG | ecosystem: Host-associated > Plants > Peat moss > Unclassified | place... | reverse complement strand
CTCGACACGTTCAGCAACTGGAAGCCGTTGATGAGGCAGCCGATGAACAGCACGCTCAGCAGCGTGCCGCCGATGGAGGGCAGGAGCCGGCGGGAGAAGACGACGCTCATCAGGCTGGTCAGCACCACCGAGAGCAGGATATCGCCCGAGCCCGGCGAGCTGCCGCTCAGCCGTGCCGCCTGCACGATGGCCGCGAGCGCCGCGAGCAGCCCCGCGCCGACATAGGTGCCCGCGAGATAGACCCGCACGCCAAGCCCCGCCGCCCGCGCCGCCTGGGGATGGGCGCCGACCGCTTGCAGCCGTAGCCCCCAGCGCGTGCCATGCACCAAGCCGATGAGCAGCACCGAGGTGACGATGAGCACCCAATCGGTGATCGACAGGCCAAGCCACACGGCCCCGGTGATCCAGCTCAACAACGATGAGTTTGCCGTCAGCACGGTATTCTGCGTCAGCACCAGCTCGGCGCCGGCGCAGATGTTCATGACCGCGAGCGTTGCCAGCAGCGGCAGCACGCCAAGGCCGACAACGGCGAGCGCATTGAGCGCGCCGACCGCCGCGCCGGTGGCCAGGGTGATGCCGACAGCTTCGATGTCGGAAAAGCCGGCGTTGGAGGCCACGGTATAGGCGGCGGCGCAGAGCCCGAGATTGGCGCCGAGCGACAGGTCGATGCCGCCACGGATCACGTCCGCGCCGCCGCCGAGAATGACGATGCTCATCCCGAAGGCGAGCAGCGCGAGCACCGTCGATTGCTCGACGACATTGGCGAGGTTCCCGAGCGCCGCGAAACCCGGCGCCGCGACGGCGAAGTAGGCGAACACCGCGATGAGCGCGCCGATCGAGCCAAGCCGCACGATCTGGCTGCGCTGGCGGGCGCGGCGCGTTGCGCGATCCTCGGTGTCCGCGGAAGGTTCAGCAAAGCCGGGAGCGGCGAGCGTGTCGCTCGTCATGCCGCAGCCCTCTCAGGACGGAGCCCGGCACCGGTCGCGGCGGCCAGCAACTCCTCGGGCGTCGTGTCGCTCGCGGGCAACTCGCGCACGATGCGGCCGCGATACATCACCAGGATGCGGTCACAGATGCCGCACAACTCCAAAAGATCCGAGGAAAGAATCAGGACTGCCGCGCCGCGCCGCGCGAGGTCGCCGAGCAGGCGGTAGATTTCGACCTTGGCCGCGACATCGATCGCGACCGTCGGCTCGTCGAGGATGTAGATATCGGACTGCGCACTCAGCCACTTGGCCAGCACCACCTTCTGCTGGTTGCCGCCGCTGAGGTCACGCACGCGCGCCTCGGGCCCCGGCGTCTTGATGCCGAGGCGGTCAATCAGCCCTGCGACCTCGCGCCGTTCGCGGCGGGTGTCGATGAGCCCGAAGCGCGTGAGGCCCTTCAGGCTCGCGAGCGTCGCGTTTTCCCGCACGGAAATATCGAGCGCCACGCCCTGCCCGCGCCGGTCCTCCGGCACGAGGCCAAGCCGCCGCGCGATTGCCCGCGCGGGCGATGGAACGGCAGCGGGCTTGCCATGGATTGCGATGTCGCCCTTGTCCGCGCGGATGAGGCCGAAGACGGTCTGAAGAACCTCCTTCGCCCCGGACCCGACGAGGCCGGTGAGACCGAGGATCTCGCCCTCGTGCAGCGTCAGGCCGACATCGGCGTAGGCCCCTGCCCGCCCGAGCCCGCGCAGGGCGAGCGCCGGCTTGCCCAGCGACACGACCTGCTTGGGGAACATCTCGTGGATGTCCCGGTTGATCATCAGCGAGACGATCTCCGCCATGGGTGTCGTGCGCGGATCGACCGTCGCCACGTCCCGCCCGTTGCGCAGAACCGTGACCCGCTCGCAGAGGTCGCGGACTTCATCCAGATAATGCGAGATGTAGACGATCGACGTGCCCTCATCCCGCAACCGGCGGATAAGGCCGAACAGACGATTGGCTTCCCGCCGCACGAGGGAGGCGGTGGGCTCGTCGAACACCAGCACGCGGGGTTTGTTGAGCAGCGCCCGGGTGATCTGCACGATCTGCCGCTGCGCCGCGCTGAGTTCGCCGATCAGGGCGCCGCGCGGCAAGGTGAGGTCGAAATAGGCACCGATCACCTCCTCGGCGCGCCTGCGCATCGCGCGGCCGGCGAGGATCGGGCCATGGCTGGGCTCAGCGCCCAGGAACAGCGCCTCCGCCACCGTGAAGGTCGGCGGCAACAGCGCTTCCTGGTGGATGATATGGACGCCGAGATGCTCGATGACGCGGGGGGAGATGCTGGGAGGCGTCTGGCCATCAATGGCGATTGTGCCGGCATCGGCACGGTACAGGCCGTTGAGGATCTTGATGATGGTCGACTTGCCGGCCCCGTTCTGGCCGATCAACCCATGGATGGTGCCGCGCTCGACGACGAGATTCGCTCCATCGAGCGCCCGCGTGGCGCCGAAGGTCTTGACCAGACCACGCAGCGCGAGGGCCTCGGCGGCCACTTTAGATCGCTCCGTGGCGCGGGGGGTTCACGCCGTTGAGGTAGTAGTTGCCGATTGCCGCGTATTTCCAGCGCACCGGATCATGCAGCGTATGGGTGCGCACATTCCGCCAATGCCGGTCGAGATTATGCACGGCCAGCGTCGACCGCGTGCCCGCCAGCTCGTGCAGCTTGTTGGCGCTGGCGAGCGCGGCCTCGGTGCCGAGCGCCTTCGCCTCCGCGACCGCAACCGAGGCGAGCGCCACAGTCTCCTCATTCGGATCGCTCATCGCGCGATCGACGGCGCGGCCGGCGCGGGCAAGCAGAGCCTCGGCGGCATTCTGCCGGATGGTGAGTTCGCCGATCTGGGCGATGGTGTAGGGGTCGTCGCTGGCGCGGTCCTGCCCGCTGTCGATCCAGGGGCGGCTGTGGCGCTTCACGAAGTCAATCGTGTCCGCAAGCGCCGCGCGGCCGATGCCGATGTCGACGGCGGCATGGATGATCTGGGCGAGCGGCCCCATCGACGTCGGCTTGTCGAAGGAATCCTCGAACGGGATCACCGCAAACGGATCGACGGTGACGTTCTCGAAGACGGTCGTGCCGGACCCTGTGGTGCGCTGGCCGAAACTTGACCAATCATCCACCAGCGTCACGCCGGGGGTATCGGGCCGCACGAAGGCGAAGATGAGCTTCCCCTCGGCGTCCTTGGCGACGGCGGCAACCCAATGCGCGAACAACGCGCCGGTCGAGTAGAATTTGCGCCCCCGGAGCACGAGCCTGCCATCCTGCGGCAGCAGGGTGGTCTTGTAGTCATGCACGGTCTTGGTGCCGACCTCGCTCAGCGCATTGCCGAAGCGGTCTCCGGCGAGCACGCGCTCGAACCAATACCGTTTCTGCGCCTCGGTCGCGGTGAGGCGGATCGCCTCGACGACAAAGAAGTGGTTCTGCGGAATCTGCCCGATGCTGCCATCAGCGGCGGAGATGATGGCCGTCACCTCGGCCAGCGTCGCGGCGGAAACGCCGGCGCCGCCGTATTCGCGCGGCACGGTGATGGCCCAGAGCCCGCTTTCCGAGAAACGGTCAATCTCGGCACGCGGCAGCCGCCGGTCCCGGTCTCGCTCCGAGGCACCGGAGCCAAATTCCGCCGCCAGCGCATGGGCGACGGCAATCGCTTCGGCATCGCCGCGGATGACATGCGCACTCATTCGGCGGCCCTCAGCCATTCGTTACGGGATGCGGCGGCGGGGTGATGTGCGCCCAGGCGCGGACCGCCGCCAGGAAACAGCTTCTCCCGCAGCGTGCCCGCCTTGTAGTCGGTCTTGTAGCGTCCTCGCCGCTGCAACTCCGGCACCAGCAGATCGGTGATGTCGGCGAAGGTCTCTGGCGTCACGACATAAGCGAGATTGAACCCGTCTATGCCCGTATCGGTGATCCAGCTTTCCATCTCATCCGCGACTTCGGCGGCGGAGCCGACCAGCAGGGGCCCGAAGCCGCCGATACCGACCCATTCGGCGACCTCGCGCACCGTCCAGGTTTTACTTGGATCGGCGGTAGTGAAGGATTCCACCGCCGAATGCACCGCGTCGTTGCGGATGTAGCGGACCGGCTCTTCAAGGTCGTAGACGGAGAAATCGATGCCCGTCCAGCCGGACATGAGAGTCAGCGCGCCCGGGATGCTGATATAGCGGCGATACTCGGCATGCTTCTCGCGCGCTTCCTCCGGCGTGCGGCCGACGATTGCCGTGGTCAGATTGAAGATCTTGATGTCGGCGGGGTTGCGTCCGTAAAGCGCGGCGCGGCGGCGGATGTCGGCCACATAACCGCGCGCCACCGTCTTGCTGGGTGCCGCCATGAACACACATTCGGCATGACGGGCGGCGAAATCCCGCCCCTTGCCGGAGGTGCCGGCCTGGAACAGCACCGGCGTCCGCTGTGGCGACGGCTCGCTGAGATGAATGGCGTCGAGCTTGAAGAACTCGCCCTCGTGGTGGATGCGGTGTACTTTCGCGGGGTCGGTAAAGACGCCGCTCGCGCGGTCCCGTAGCACGGCGCCGTCTTCCCAGCTGCCTTCCCAAAGCTTGTAGACCAGCTCCATGTACTCTTCGGCGATCTGGTACCGGGTATCGTGGCCCGGCTGCCGCTCCGCGCCCGAGACGCCGCGCGCGGCGCTATCGAGATAGCCGGTGACGATGTTCCACCCGATGCGCCCCTTCGTCAGGTGATCGAGCGTCGACATCCGCCGCGCGAAGGTGAAGGGCGGTTCATAGGACAGCGTGCAGGTGACCCCAAAGCCGAGATGCTCTGTCACCGCCGCCATCGCGGGGACCGTCAGCAGCGGATCATTGAGCGGAACCTGCGTCGCCTCGCGCAGCGCGTTGTCGGTGTTGCCGCCATAAACGTCATAGACACCCAATACGTCGGCGAGAAACAGCGCGTCGAACTTCCCGCGCTCCAGAATGCGGGCGAGGTCCATCCAGTAGGCAAGATCGACGTAGCGATCGGCGCGGTCGCGCGGATGCCGCCACAGCCCCGGCGACTGATGCACGACGCAGTTCATGTCGAAGGCGTTGAACAGGATCTCGCGCGGCATCGTGGCACTCAAGACGTCAGATCCAGGCATGGCGCGGCGGCAGCACACCGTTGAGGGCGTGGTTGCCGATCAGCGCGTATTTCCACCGCACCGGATCGTGCAGCGTATGGGTCCGCGCATTCCGCCAATGACGGTCCAGCCCGTGCTGCGCGAGCGTCGAGCGCGTGCCCGCCAGCTCATGCAGCTTGTTGCCGGCCAGGATCGCGATTTCCGTTGTCAGCACCTTAGCCTCGGCAACCTTGAGCGAGGCCTCGGCCACCGTCGTCTCGTTGGCCTCCGCGATGGCGCGATCGACGGCGCGCCCGGAAAGTTCGAGGATCGCCTCAGCCGCGTGAAGCCGGATGACGAGGTCACCGACAGCGGAGATGGTATAGGGGTCTTCCCAGGCGTGATCCTTTCCGCTGTCGATCCAGGGCCGGGACTGCGTGCGGACGAAGCGGATGGTATCCGCGACAGCGGCGCGGGCGATGCCGAGATCGACCGCCGCCTGGATGATCTGGGACACCGGGCCGTTGGCGGAGGGCTCGTCATAGCCAAGATAGGCGGGAATCACGTCCCGCGCGTCGATCCAGACGTTATCAAGCGTCACCGTGCCGCTCGCCGTGGTGCGCTGGCCGAAGCCGGACCAGTTGTCGATGATGGTGAGACCGGGCGCGCGGGGATCCGCAAAGACAAGATAGACTTTGCCGTCCTCGCCCGTGGCGGCGATCGGCACGATGTCGGCAAACAACGCGCCGGTGGCGTAGAATTTCTGGCCGGTGACGCGGAAGCCGTCGTCGCCGTCAGCGACGATGCGGGTGTCGAATACCCCGGCATTCTTGCTGCCGGCCTCGGAAAAGGCGTTGCCGAAACGACGGCCTTCCAGCACGCCGGCATAGAGGCGGCGCCTCTGCTCCTCATTGCCGGTGACGCGCAGAGCCTCGACAACGCCCAGGTGGTTCTGCGGGATCTGGCCGATCGAGGGATCGGCCTCCGAGATGATCGCGATGACCTCGGCGAGTGTCGCGAAGGAAACGTCGGCGCCGCCATAGGCGCGCGGAACCGTGATGCCCCACAGGCCGGAGCCGGAGAACAGATCGAGCTCCGCGCGCGGCAGGATGCGGTTCTGGTCGCGCTCCACCGCGCCTTCGGCGATACGGGGCGCCAGCGCGCGGGCGACCGCGATCGCTTCGGCATCGTCCCGGATCAAATGCGCAGCGGGCCGCGTGAAATCGCGGGTCTCGGGGTCTGCAATCCTGCTCGCCTGGCTCATCGAAGATTCACCACAAAACCTGTTATAATTCAGGTCATACGTTGTGTGACCGCAGTTCTCAAGTAGGCAGAGTTTTCTGCGATTGTAAACCGTCGATTGAGTCGGCTTGGTGGATGGTCCGCCTGGGTTATCTCGGCTTGACGTTGAGCGCCGTGCGCGCGAGGCCCAGAAGCTGCGGAGGGGTCACGCTCGACAGGTCGGCCGTGACCTCGCCGACGAGACGCTGGCCGATGTCGTCGTGATGCAGCTTGATCCAGGCGATGAGGTGATGGGCCGCATCGCTGTGACCCGTGCCATGCCCGATCACCACGATCCGTCCGTGCGGCACCGCACCGGCCACGGCTTGGGCGATGTGCTCGTAGAAAGCAGGGTCTTCGGCGGCTCGCTCGCCATGCTCGCGCGTCTGATCCTTGTGCGTGAGGTGATGCAGGAAATGATGCGGATCTGATGGCTTTATGACGTGATTCGCAGCGTCCGCCGCCTCAAGGTCGAGGTGATAGATGTGGGCCTCGTGATGGTCGACCGTAACCAGGAAATCGCCCTTCTCGACGGCTGCGTGCGGCGACATGCCCACCCTGGTCAGGAAATGCCGGACCTGCATCACCTCATCCACCGTGAGGTCCTTGCCATGCGGGCGCCGGAATACCTGATGCTCGGCGCCGAGCTGAACGACCGTGTCGGCATTCGGCTTGTGCTCGACACTGCCGATTTCCCGGAACAGCGCCACCATGTCGGTCCATTCGAGGTTGTGCGCAAGCGGATGCGCATAGAGGCCGTCGAGCGTCCGGCGGCCCGATTTTGAAAGTCCGGCCCGGCCACCGGGTATTCCGTTGCCCTCGGCCGTCGTCGTCGTCGTTGTCACAGCGTGTATCCTCAGCCCGTGATGGGAATGAGCCCCCAGGATGAGCCTGACCCTGGGCCCGAGACAGCGCCGGAAACTACGCAGCCCCGGCGCCGCCGCTGCATCCGGCTGGTGCAGCTTCGCGGCCGCTCCCATATAGAGGCACGACCTTCCTCAAAGGACGCGACGCATGGCCCGGACAATGACGATCGACTTCGTATCGGATGTCTCCTGCCCCTGGTGCATCATCGGGCTGCGCGCGCTGGAGGAGGCTCTGGCGCGGACGGGCGACGCGGTCGCCGCCGACATCCGCTTCCAGCCCTTAGAGCTGAACCCCGACATGCCGCCCGAGGGGCAAAACATCGTCGAGCATATCGCGCAGAAATACGGCTCCACCCCCGCCCAATCGGCCGCCAACCGCGCGATGATCCGGGATCGCGCGGCGGGGCTCGGCTTCACCATGGCGATGTCCGACCAGAGCCGCATCTACAACACCTTCGACGCCCATCGGCTGCTGCATTGGGCGGAGTTGGAGGGGCGCCAGCTGGCGCTGAAGAACGCTTTGTTCGAGGCCTATTTCACGGCGGGTCAAAGCCCCTCCGATCATGAGGTGCTGGTCGCCGCCGCCCAGAAAGCGGGCTTGGATGGCGAGGAAGCGCGCGAGGTCCTGACCTCCGGCCGCTACGCCGCCGAGGTGCGGGAGGCCGAGGAACTCTGGCGCGCCCGGGGCATCAATGCGGTTCCGGCGGTCGTCATCGATGGCCGCTACCTCATCTCCGGCGGCCAGCCGCCCGATGTGTTCGAGCAGGCGCTCCGCCAGATCGCCGCGCAGGCTGCATAAACGGCGGCGTCAGGCGGTTTACCGGGCGCTCGGCGCATCCGAGCCGAGGTGCTCGCGCAACGTCGTCCCCGCATAGGCTCGGCGGAACAGCCCCAGGCGCTGCAGCTCCGGCACGACCTCGTCCGTGAACTCGGCGAAGCTTCCCGGCAGATAGGCGGGGCTGATCACGAAGCCGTCGCAGGCACCGGCCTCGAACCACTCGGCGAGGACGCGAGCGATCTGCTGGCCTGTGCCCACCAACTGCGGCACGCGCACGCTGCTCGACCATAGCCGCCCGAGACTGTCGAGCGTCTCGCCCTGGCCGCCAAGCCCGGCGAGCTTGTCGCGCACGTCGTAGGGCAGCGACGGGTCGGCCGCCAAGGCCGCGATGGGCGTGGCCAGATCGAAGCGGCCGAAGTCGACATTGAGCTGGCTGGATAGCGTGGCGATGCCGAGTTCGGGCCGGGCGAGCGCGTTGTGGGCGTCGCGCTTGGCGATGGCCTCGGCTTCCGTGCGGCCGATGAAGGGCATGACAGCGGTGAGGATGCGGCAGCTATCCGCGCCACGTCCCTGCTCCTCCACCTGCCGCCGAACATCGGCGCGGAAGGCTTGCGCCTCCTCGATAGTGCGGTTGATCGTGAAGATCGCCTCCGCCCATTTTGCGCCGAAGCGCCGTCCGCGCCCCGAGGAACCGGCCTGGATGATCACCGGATGTCCTGTCGGTCCGGGCGGCATGTTCATCGGCCCCTCGATCTCGAAGAAGGCGCCCTTGTGGTTGACGGAGCGGATCTTCTCCGGGTCGGCGAAAATGCCGTTTTCCTTGTCCAGGACGAGCGCGTCGGCGTCCCAGCTGCGCCAGAGCCTGAAGGCGACCTCCATGAACTCGTCCGCACGGTCATACCGCCGGTCGTGATCCATGTGCTGCGCATGGCCAAAGATGCGGCCCTCGCTGTCGTTCATTGAGGTGACCACATTCCATGCCCCTCGGCCGGCCGAGAGATGATCCAGCGTGGTGAAGCTGCGCACGATATGGTTCGGCTGGTAGTAGTGGTGGACCGGGTGACGCCGAGGCCGGTATGGCTGGTCTTGCCGGCGAGGAACGAGATGATCGGCAGCGGGTCGAGCCGGGCTGCATCCTGGGAGCCGTAGCGCAAAGCGAGGTCGCGGCTGCCGGCAGGCTGGGCGCCCTGAACGCGATCGAACCCGCCTGCCTCATGCGCCTGGGCAAAAGCGCGCAGGTAGGCTTTGTCCAACACCACGGACTTGTCGGAGGGATGCGTCTCCGACTGCAGCCGCGGCTGGACCATGCCGATGAATTCGGGAATCACGGCGACCTCAGAAGAATCCGTTCACCGGCAGAGGCGTTCCGTTGATGACATGATCGCCGATTGCCCGCGCCTTGTAAGTTCCGGGATTGTGGGAAGCCAAGGTGCGCGCGTTCCGCCAGTGGCGGTCGAGATTGAGGCTCTGCTTCGTGGCGGAAGCGCCGCCCACATCCAGCAACAGCCCGGCCGACCGGATTGTCACTTCATCCACGAAGACCTTCGCCTTGGATGTCTGCAATGACGCCTCATGCGTCGCAGTATCGAAAGCGGCCTGATCGGCGCCACGCGCCCGGTCGAGCGCGTCGAGAGAATCCGCCGCGGCCAGCACCGTCGCCTCGGCGGCGAACGCGTTGCTGGCAATCTGCCCGACCGTGACCTGCAGGATCGGATCATCGGCAGGCCGCTCGGCCGGCGCATGGGAGTAGGACCGCTCCCGCCGCCGCACGAGGGCCACGGCATCGCGCAGAATGCCACGCAGGATGCCGGCATTGATGGCCGTCAGAATCAGTTGCGGCACCGGTCCGGTATAGGATTGGGTGAAGAAATGCCCCTCCGTATCGGGCACGACCTCGTCCGCCTCGACGCGCACGTCCCGCAGGATGGTGGTCCCCGAACCCGTGAGCCGCTGGCCGAAGCCATCCCAGTCATCGATGATCTCGACACCGGATCGCGTGACGGGGATGATGGCGGAAGCCAGGTCGTCAGACGGCAGCTTCGCCCGGACCAGGACATAGTCGGAATAGAGCGTGCCGGTGCTGTAGTACTTGATACCATTCAGGCGGTAGCCGTCGCCTTCGGCCGTCAACACCGTGTTGGCGGCCTTGCTGCCCACACGCGCTTGATCCAGCTCACCGTAGGCGAGGCCGAAGATTGCGCCGTCAATGACCGCGCGACGCCACTTCTCGTGCTTGGGAGCGGCGGCTCCACGCACGAAGCGTTCGACGAAGGTGAAGTGGTTGCGAAGAATATGCGCGACATTGGGGTCGGCGTCGCCAAGCTGGATGACGGTCTCGAACAGCTCGCGGTTGGTGGCCCCGCCACCGCCCGCCTCCGCCTCCACGCGCAAGGCGCCGAGGCGTGCTTCCCGGATGGCATCAATCACCGCGTAGGGCAATGCGCGCTCACGGTCGCGGTCGCTCGCGCCTTCGCCGATGAAGGCGAGGAGTGCCGCGAGTTCGGGCGAGTTGGCAATCACGGGCGCACGCCCCCAGACGGGAAGATGATCGACGGTGTGATCCATGACTGCGTCTCACTCGTTCAGGCTGGCACTAATTCTCCTGTCTCCCTCCCTAGCACTCGGATCGTAGGTGGTCACTACGCGAGCGGCGCATTTGCCATGCGCAAATCGATCTTATGCGCGATCCAGCGCCTGCCGCAGATCGTCCAGAATATCCTCCGGATGTTCCAGCCCGATCGACAGGCGGACATAGCCCGGCGTGACACCGGTGCGCGCCTGCTCTTCCACCGTCAGCTGGGAATGCGTCGTCGTCGCGGGATGAATGGCGAGGCTGCGGGCATCGCCGATATTGGCCACATGATAGAAAAGCTTGAGAGCATCGATGAATCGACGCCCGGCATCTGCGCCGCCAGCAAGTTCGAATCCCACCAGCGCGCCATAGCCGCCGCTCAGATAGGCATCCGCACGGCGACGCGCCTCGCCGACCTGCAGACCGGGATAGATCACCCGGTCGACCTTGTCGTGGCCATCAAGAAACTCCGAGACGATCTTGGCGGAGGCGTTGTGCTGGCGAATGCGCAACGGCAGCGTCTCCAGACCCTGGATGAACTGGAAGACATTGAACGGCGAGACAGCCGCGCCGATGTCGCGCTCCAGCACCACGCGCGCACGCAGCACATAGGCCACGGGACCAAGCGGCTTGGCCGCCTCGATCCATACCGCACCATGGTAGGCGGGATCGGGCTCGCTCAGCAGCGGGAAACGATGCCGGTGCTTCTCCCAATCGAAATTACCGCCGTCGACAATCGCCCCGCCGATCGACGTGCCATGGCCGCCGATATACTTTGTTGTTGAATAGACAACAATAGCGGCACCGTGATCCAACGGCCGCGCGGTCAGCGGTGCGGCGGTGTTATCGACGATGAGCGGAACGCCGAACTGGCGTCCGATATCGGCGACCTCCCGGATTGGAAATACTTCCAGCTTCGGATTCGGAAGCGTCTCGGCGTAATAGGCACGAGTCCGGCTATCGGTCGCGCGGGCGAACGCCTCCGGGTCAGCCGGATCGACGAACCGCACCTCGATCCCGAGACGCCGCAGCGTATTGGCGAACAGCGCCCAGGTGCCACCGTAAAGATCAGTCGAACTGACGATGTTGTCGCCGGATTCGGCCAAGTTGAGGATCGAGAACGTGGACGCCGCCTGGCCGGACGCGACCGCGAGCGCCGCGACGCCGCCTTCGACGGCGGCAAGGCGCTGCTCGAAGATGTCCTGCGTGGGGTTGGTCACGCGGGTGTAGATATTGCCCAGTTCCTGCAAGGCAAAAAGCCGGGCAGCGTGAGCCGTATCGTGAAACTGGAACGAGGTTGTCTGGTATATCGGCACCGCAACGGCCCCGGTCACGGGATCGGCGCGATAGCTGCCGCCATGCAGCGCGATCGTCTCGGGCCGCCAGCGGCCGCGCCGGTCGGCCTCTGAATTCGCGAAATCGCCAGCCTGGGTATCGGGCATCAGAAGTCCCTTTTTTTATTGAGAAGATCCGGCGAGAAGATCCGCGTGATGCCGTGCCGCGACATCGGGATGGGACCGCAAGCGGCTCTTGAGCGTGTTCTGCCCCACCTGGTGGAAAAGCGGGTTCTGCGGGTCGCGCGTGAAACCGGAGGCCTCCGCCGCCAGATGCGGTGGCAACTCCAAGGCGGGAACCGTCGCATCCAGCCGGGCGCCGAGAAAGAACGCGGCGGAATATCGCTCCGATCCGGACGGCGGACTGACAACGCGATGGACCGTGGCCCTCAGGTAGCCGTTCGAGGCCAATTCCAGAAGTTCGCCGATATTGACGACGAAAGCTCCGGCGCGCGGCGCCGCATCGATCCATCGGCCATCGGCGGCTTCCACCTGGAGTCCGCCATGCCCGTCCTGCAAAATGAGCGACAGCAAGCCGCTATCCTTATGCGCGCCGACGCCTTGCTCGGCGTCCTCAGTCGGGCGACCGGGATAGCGGATCAGCTTGAGGAGTTGATGCGGGGACCCATCATAGATCGGGGCGAAGGCCTCCGCGCTCTGATCGAGCGCGAGCGCGAAGGCGCGGAGTAACCGCACCAGCACCGCCGTCACCCGCTCCTGCCAGTCCAGCACGATGGGCTTGAACTCCGGCAGGCTCGCGGGCCATTGGTTCGGACCCTTGAGGCGCATATAGGCCGGCACGCCCTCGGCCTGGGGGACCGGAGCGTCCTCGGCCCCGATGTCGATCTGCTCGCGCCAGTCGGGCTTCCCGCGCGTGAACTCGAAGCCGGCCCGGTTGTAGCCCCGGAAATGCGGCGAGTTGACCATTTCGATGGCCAGTTTCTGCTCCTCAGGCAGCGCAAAAAGCGCCCTCGCCTGATCCAGAATGGCGGCATTCAATTCCTCCGGGACACCATGCCCGGTGAGGTAGAAAAATCCCACGTCTCGCGCGGCGGCCCGCAAATCCCGCAGGAAACGACCTTGATCGTATTCCACAGCACCAAACCGCGAAAAATCGAGCACCGGAAGACCGGTAACCCAGCTTATCTGGTTCATTATGCCCTCCCGCCGCGATGCCAAAACACACTTCCTCATATCGTCATAAAAATCAATACGCGAATCTGTTTGCGCATTTGTGCCATGGCCGAATATTGTGCGGCGGCAACTCCGCGGGCGAACAACCATTCGCGGCATGAAACCGCGAACTGGTGCTGGTTGCGCAACAGACGTCTCAACAAGCCAGGAACCACGTCATGAGCACGCTCCCCCTCGTTACCTTCCGCCTCACCGGCAGCGGCACCGGTGTTGCCCAGACCATTCACGAAGAAGGCAGCCCCCATGTGATCCATGCCGATGCGCACCCAGCCTTTGGCGGAGCGGACTCGGCACCGAGCCCGCTTGCCTATGCACTCGCGGCGCTGACCTCCTGCACGCAGGTCACCTCGCAGATCGTCGCGCGCGATCTCGGGCTCACGCTCGGGCATTTTACCGTGGGGGTCGACGCCAAGCTCGACCCGACCGTTCTTGCGACCGGCGCAGAGGGCGTCAGCAACTTCACCCGCCTCTCCCTGGATGTAACGATCGAGACCGATGCGGAGCCGGCGCTGTTCGAGCGTTTTGCGGGCGAGGTTGAGCGGCGCTGCCCGGTGTCGCAGCTGTATCGCCGCAGCGGCGTTGCCGTCACCAGCAACTGGACGGCGCGGAGCAAGGTCCGCGCCGCCGCAGAATAGGGCTTTGGCTCAGGACCGCGGCACTGGAATCCAGGCCGCGGACGCCGCCGGGCTGTCCGCGAAGGCGGGAACCTTCTGCGCCAATTCGCCGATCGTCTTGATGTTGTCCTTCAGCAGCAGATCCCGTGTGACGAGCGCCGGCTGCACGAGAATCTCGTGGCCCGGGTTCTGGCCGGCGAGCAGCAGGGCGGCGGCACGGACGGACACTTCACCAACGACGGCCGGGTTCGTTGCCGCGGTCGCGACCCAGGCGCTGCCAGGGGCGGTCATCGCCAGAATATCCGGCGTCGAGATATCGGCACTGTAGATCTTCACCTTCCCGTTCAGCTTGTTCTCGTCGACGGCAAGATTGGCGCCGCGAGCGAATTCATCCCAGGGCGCGAAGATCACCGAGATACCGGGATGCGCGCGAAAAACCGCGGCGGTCTGGTCAGCGACATTGGTCGCCACCGGGCTGTTCGCCGTGCCCCATTGCGCCACCTGATGGATGCCGGGATTGGCCTTCAATGTATCGACCCAGACGGCATGGCGACGATCGAGCGGGGCGAAGCCGGCGACATAGATCAGGCCAGCGGTGAAGGAGGTGCCGTTATCCTTAAGCGCCTGGCCGAGAACCAGGGAGGCGAGGTCATGGTCGCTCTGCTCCACCTGGGGAATCTGCGGGTTGTTCGCATCGACATCGAAGGCGACCACCTTGATGCCGGCCGCCACCGCCTGCTGAGCCAGATCATCGACCGAAGCCGGGAAGCCATGGTCGATGATGATGGCCTTCACGCCCAGGTTGATCGCCTGCTGAATAGCGTCCCGCTCGGCGGCGGGGTCATCATTGCCGGGAAACAGGCGCAGGTTGATGCCGAGCGCGCGCGCCTGGCGTTCCGCGCCCGTCTGATAGGCCTGGAAGAAATCACCCTGTGAGATCAGGCTGACCAGAGCGACCTTGACGCCGCCCTGATTGAACGGTGCCGGGGCGCCGGCTAGGCCCGCGGCCTGCGCTGACAGGCTGCTGGCCGCGAATAGAGCGCCGGAAACGAGCAGCGGCAAGGCACGGAGAAACTTTCTCATTGAACTACCTCATGAAAAGAGTGGATGGCGATCAGGCGCCTCAGCGACCGCGGCCGAGCCTGTAGGTCAGCGCAAGCGACCCCACGAGCACGGCGCCTTTGATAAAATCCTGCGTGTAGTACGGCGCGTTCAGCATGGTCAGACCGTTGAGCAGCACCCCGACCAGCACCGCGCCGACAACCGTTCCGAGAATGTTGGGGCGGCGCAGGTTGAGGACAGCGAAGCCGATGAGGGCGGCGGCGAATCCATCCTGCAGCAGGGAGCCGCCGGTGATGATGTCGCCACGCCCGACGCGCGCCGCCAGCAGCACGCCGCCGAGCGAGGCAAGCACGCCCGAGATGACATAGGCCGCCGCGCGCAGCCGCTTGGTGGGGGCGCCCGCCAGATGAGCCGCGAGTTCATTGCCGCCGACTGCGTAGATGGCGCGGCCCCAGCGCAGCCGCTCCATCACCACCCAGAGCAGGAGGGCGACGACCGCCAGGATAATGACCGGCAGCGGCACCAGCCCCCAAAGCCGCTCTCGGCCGAGCATCAGGAAATACGGCGAGAAGACGCCGTTGGCGGTGCTGCCATCGTCGAAGACCATGCCCGTCGAGATCGAGTTGCCGCCACTTGGGATGAGCTGGAGACCGCCGACGAGGAACAGCGTGCCGAGGGTCGCCAGCAAATCCGGGACGCGCAGCAGGATGATGAGAATGCTGTTGAAGAGGCCAACCAGAACGCCGACGCCGAGCACCAGCAAGACGGTCGGCACGGCGCCCCAGCCCCACACGACCTGAGCATAAGCGGCGGTCATCACGCCCATGGCGGCGGTGCTGCCGACGGAAAGATCAAAGCCCCCGACCGCGAGGCTGATGGTGATGCCTAGCCCAAGGAGGGCCGTCACCGAAACCGCCTCCAGGATGTCGAGGAGATTGGCGGCGCGCAGGAACACCGGCTGCACGATCGTGAAGATGACGATGAGAGCAATGAGGATCAGAAAGATGGCGCTGCGCCCGGCAAGCGCCGCCAGGCCAAATCCCGCGCGGCGTCCGCCAGACGCAGAGGTGGTGGAAGCGATGATCTGGCTCACGCGGGCGATGCTCCGGCAACGAGAGTTTCGAGGCTGGAGAGACGTGCAAGCAGATCCTCCTGCCCTGGGCGGTGCTCGGCGACGATGCCGCGCTCGCGCATGATGAGGATGCGGTCAGCCGCCTCCAGCGCCTCCTCCACATCGCTGGTCGCGATGAGGACGGCTGCTGTCGGATCCATCGCCCGGAACGAGCCGATCAGGTCATGCCGCGCACCGAGATCGACCCCCTGAAATGGCTCGTCCAGAAGCAGCACCCGGGAGGGCCGGGCCTGCCAGCGGGCGACGACCACCTTCTGCTGATTGCCGCCCGACAGATGATCGAGCCGGTCGGCCGGGCCACGGCAGACGATGCCCAGGCGGCGGATGGCGGCGAGAGCTGCCGTGCGCTCGCGCCCGAAGCCCAGGATGCCGAGCCAACGCGACCACTGCTTGAGATGCGGCAGCGCGATGGTGCCGGCCACATCCGCGCCGAGGGTCGCCGCTGGCGCGAGGGAGGTGCGCCATCGATCCTCGCCCGCCATGAAGACGCCGGCGGCGATGGCGGCGGCCGGACCGGACGGGCGCCAAGGCTGGCCGCCGAGCGTGATCGTGCCCGCGGCTGGAGGCCGCAGACCAAACAGAATTTCGAGCAGGCTGCTTTTCCCCGCGCCCAGCGGGCCGGTGATGACGGTGATCTCGCCGGGGTAGAGGTCGAGGTCGATCGCTGGCGCGTTCGGCCGCAGCCTGACGCCACGCAGCCCGAGGCTGGACGTGGTCGCGGCCGGACGCGTGGGCCGGTCACCCGCGAGGACGTCCCGCCCGATCATGGCCTTCGTTGCGGCGGCGAGGTCGAGCGGCCGCGCGAATTCCCCGACGATCCGCCCGTGGCGGAGAACCACCGCGCGGTCGGCGATCCGGCGGAGATCGGCGAGCTTATGCGAGATGAACAGGACCGCGATGCCGTTCTGCTTGAGGGTATCGATGAGGCCGAACAAACGATCCGTCTCGGCGGCGGAGAGCGAGGCCGTCGGCTCATCCAGAATGACCAGCCGGGGCGTGCCGGACAGCGCTCGGGCGATGGCGACCAACTGGCGCTCCGCCAGGCTGAGAGTCGAAAACGACGCCCGGAGATCAACGCCGAGACCCGTCTTCGCCGCGATCTCGGCTGCAAGCGCCCGAATCCGGCCCGGCGTTAGGAGAAGAGGCACACGCGCGCCGCAGATCTCGTCGAGCAGCAGATTCTCCGCGACCGACAACGCCCCGATCCCGGCATCGGCGACGGATTGATGCACGGAAACGATCCCGACGGCCCTCGCCGCTGAGGGATTGGCGATCCGGGTGACCTTGCCGGCGATCTCGATGGTTCCGCGATCCGGCGGCTGCACGCCGGCCAAGATCTTCACCAAAGTCGATTTTCCCGCGCCGTTGGCCCCCATCAGCGCCACGACCTCCCCGGGCGCGATCGCGAGGCTGACCGCATCGAGAACCAAGTTGCCGCCAAAGCTCTTGCTGATGCTGCGCGCGAAAACAGCCGGAGCCGTCATCAGCTCACCCCGGCATCGGACAGCGTTTGCACGCCGCTTGCGCAGGCCTTCGCCTTGCCACTCAGATAGGCCGCGATCCCCCAATCCAGAGCGTCCGGGGAGTACAACCCCGTTGCACCGGTGCAGAACTGACTGCCGACGGGTGATGGCCAATCCCAGCGATTACGGCTCGGGCGCTGATCGCGCTCGCAGCCCGCGCTCAGAAGGGCGCGACGGGAAAGCCCGGCCATCAGCAGCTGAGCGAGAACAGGTGAGAACCCTCGGTTCATGATCAGATAGACCCACAGAGTGAATGCACGAGGAGAGGCACGGGAACAGACGATCCTCTACCGACACCCGCAGAATAGCTGCGATCTCATCCTATTAAACTCCTATATTTCGTTAATCATGATCTACACTATTGTGACACGCGTTAAAAGAGGCTATTCGCCAATTTAGCGTTTATATCACTATCTGAAACGACAGAATTGAAGGAGCCCGCATGCCCTCGATCCGCCGGAGTGCCCTGCTGAATGCCGCAGCGGCCATTACTTTTAGCCTGGGCGCACTGCTGACACCCACGGCCGATGCACAAGGGGTTCCGGGCGCACCCGCCCCGTTCAACAAGGGCGGCGTCACCATTGCCGTGGTGAACTACCTGAGCGGAAGCGACTTCCTGCAGGCGTATGAGGTAGGAGCGGCGCGGCAGGCCAAGGCCCTTGGCCTGAAAGTCCGGCTATCGGAGGCGCAGCAGGATCCCGACAAGCTGCGCTCCCTCGTGCAGCAGGCGATTGACCTCCATGTGCGGGGCATCGTCATCAACAACGGCACCAAGGAGGCGCTCACCGACGTGGTGCGGCAGGCCCAGGCCGCCGGAATCAAGGTCGTCACCTACGATCTGGACCTCGGGCTGCCGGGCGTGCCGGTGGTGGAGCAGGACGACAGGGACATGGCAAACATCGTTTTGGCCCAGGCCCTCAAGGATGAGGGAGACCATTTCAACGCCGGGGAGGTCTATGTCGCCGGCTTCCTGCCGCTCGACCATCGGCACGCAGCCTTCCGCGCCTTCGCGGCGGCGCATCCAGGCATCAAAATCGACGCGGTCTGGGGCGTGGTCAACAGCACAACCCCGGCGTCGGTGGCCGATCAGACGGAGGCGGTGTTTCGCGCCCACCCCGGCATCACCGTGGTCTTCACACCATGGGATGAGTTCGCCCGTGGTGTGAAGCTAGGACTGGATGAGCTTGGCATCTCGTCCAAGGTCCATATCTACGGCGTCGACACCTCGACCTCCGATATCCAGGCGATGCGGGAGCGTAACAGCCCCTGGGTCGCGACAGCTGCCACCAATGCCGCGGTGGTGGGCGAGGTTTCGGTCCGCGCCCTGGCGCTTCTGATCGCGGGCCAGAATCCCGGCGCCAAAGTTCGGGTGACCCCGCACCTGATCACGCGGAACGAGCTGCTGCGCGACAATATCAAGACCATTCAGGACTTGGCCGCCAGGGACCCTGCTTTCCGCGAGAGCAACGCGGCACTGGCGCCGTGGATTCCGGTGCCTTCGTCGTAACACGGGCTTCGGCTTCATGCCGGTCGAACGGGTCGGCCCGCCACGCAATTCATGGGATGTCATGGATCATGCGTGCCGGCGTTTTCCATGACAATGGCGAAGTCTATTGGTACGACCTACATTGTCGCCATTAGACCAACAGGAGGCTAATGTGGCGACGCCTGGCAACAATCTTCCGGCCCTTCGGGAAATGAAAGGACTCGGCAACCATACTCCGCTGGCTCCCCGCCGCAAAAAGCCGCGCCGTTCAAAAACCGAGGGCCGTTAAACTTCCTTCTTCAACGACGGGCTGGCCTTGAAGCGGACCGTCTTGCCAGCCTTCACCTTGACCGGCTCGCCGGTGCGGGGATTGAGCGCTTTGCGCGCCTTCGTCTTTCTGACGGTGAATGTGCCGAAGGAAGAAAGGGTGAAACCGCCCGTCCTCTTGAGTTCGTGAACGATGGCATCGATCACGGCCGAAGCGGCTCGGTTAGCACCCACACCGGTGCAGTCGAGAGAATCTTGAAGAACTGACGCGAGAAAAGCCTTACTCATGAACTGCTTTCCTAGACAATGTTGCAGGCCCGCTCTAGGCCTGGGGAACGACTAGCACAAGCCCCATTCGAGGCTTTTTCAACTGGATCGCGCTTTTTTGTAACTTTACAATAATGATTTTCCGTGGCCATATCCTGGTGGCAAAAGTGCGGACCCAGCGGCATGGGCCGCTTGCCGCATGAGCGCCGTCAATAAGGCCAAGGTCGGCGCTGCAACTCCCCCAAGCTCAGCCAAGTATAGCGGCATCGCATAGAGCACGTCGATTTCAATCGGCCGCCCTCGCTCAAGATCTTGCAGAATACTCGGCTTGTGATCGCTATGCCGGCTCTGTTCGATGATGAAACTGGCACTGTTCCCGATCTGGCAGCCCTTGGCTTCCGATCAAGTCGATCATCGCCATCGCTTGGCACACCACAACGACCAGAGAAGCAGTCCAGCCATTGCGCCGTACCCGATTACAGGATTGACGATCAGAAACTCCTGAATGGGCATGCAGTACAGCAGGATACACGCGGCAGCGGTCTCAGCGAGCAAGCCCACGCCCCAGACTGCCGTCAGCATCGTCATATCGCGCCGAAACTCCTGCTTGTCCTGGAGGTCGTCCAAAGTCCGGACGGCGTCGGAATGGCTTCTGAGAATGGTCGCCCGGGCAAGGGGCAATATCAGAGGCCGGCGAAACGCAATTGAACTCAGGAACAGCAGACCGATGAGGCCGATGACAAGATTTTGGCGGAGTTGCACGAGCCGCACCGATCCACCACCGATGAAAGCCACCAGGGATAGAAAGATCCCGAAAATCACGAGCAGCGACACCGCATCTGTCTTGCGGCTATAAACACTTCTTGCGACTGTCCAGACGATGGGTGGCAGAGATGACACGATCAAAGCATGGACCTGACCGATGATAAGATTGGTCTTTACGTATATAAAATAAGGCAGCACGAAATTGACGAGTATCTCCACATACGCCGACATGGGGATCTTCAATGCCAACGCCCAAGCCATGCGGAACTTCCTCATGAGTGGCGTGCTTACCTAAAACCGGGTTTCTGAGAAAAAGAACGTCCCTCCGTGACGACGCTTGCGACCTGCAGGCCTCCGATCAAGCGCCGACGCGCATGGACTATAGACGGACCCAGCCCACTGACAAGAATGATCTCCCCCAGCGCTCCTGCACCACAAATTTTTCCGCGCGGTCCGACCGCGTCAGGGTGCCGGGTCGTTCCGCCAGAGCCCCGGAGTGCCAACCTCGATAGAATGATCATCAGGGTCGCGAAAATAAAGG
>Ga0116230_10001760_pt1 | contig 20697 bp, 17 predicted proteins | sample S1TSphfallax_3_FD_88678 | JGI IMG/M metagenome (GOLD analysis project Ga0116230, IMG submission 88678) | Host-associated microbial communities from peat moss isolated from Minnesota, USA - S1T2_Fd - Sphagnum fallax MG | ecosystem: Host-associated > Plants > Peat moss > Unclassified | place... | reverse complement strand
GGAGCAGTTGCTGGCTTCGCTGCAGGCGAGCGGGAACACTAGTCAGTCGCTGACTCCGCAGTCGATTATTTTGCAGACGCTGGCGAATGCCGGGATTAGCAGTTCCGGGAGTTAGGTTGGTGTTGCGGCGTGCTGCCGGCGAAAGAGTGCCAGCAGCACGCGGCTGACCGGTTTCCGGAAAAGCGTCGAGACGAGTCTCGACGCGGCAAACACGAGTGTTTGCGCCACGAGGCCACGAAGGGTTATTTACCCAGCAGCACTTCATAGCGGTCGCGGTGCTCGGCTTTCATCGCGGCCGCCGGAATATCGAGTTTCATAATCTCATCGTCGGCCGGTTTGAACACGGGCCAGACAGGCAGGCCCGCGCTGTTTGGATTTCCGGTCTTGGCGAAGTTTGTCCAATAATCGGCCATCAGACCGGCCAGTTGCTTGTCGCTGTCGCGCCAGGGCAGGTCTTTGTTGGCTAGGTTGTCGAAGACAAACTCGATATCGGCGGAATGATAGGCGCCTTGCACGTTGGCGGGCGGCGGCAGCACATGCGTGAACCAATAGCGGTACACGGGCGCGTCGCCGGTGGCCGCTTGCGCTTCAATCCATTTCCAGGTGGCGAAGGCAATAAATTCATCGCAGGCAAGCGCGGCGGCGGAAGACTTGGCTTGCTCCAGATCGGTGGCCGGATAGACCTTTAAGACGGCGGCGGCTCGGTCGCCGAAGGTTTTTTGCACATCGGCGGTAAAGCTTTCCACGGTGGCTTTTGACGCGGCGGCGGTCCCCCCTTCATCATGATTCCAGCCCGCCAGCAGCGGCACATGCGCCTGCTTGCCGGCGGCATAGATGTCGGGGACTGCGTCGGGCAGAAAATAACCGTCTATCACGGGGACAAAACGTTCCGGGTCGGGCTTGATGGAATCCTCCAGCAACTGCTCCGCCGTCATGGCGCGCATGGCGCCGATGGTTTGCATGTGCAGGGAACGCGCGAATTTTTCGTTGGCGTTTTCGCTCGCCTCCAGCGACATCATGGGCAGGCTGGTGTCGGAAAACGCGGCACCGCTCTCGCCAATGGCGCGCGCGAACAGACCCTTCGCCAGCGGCGAGGCCATCAGCTCACTCACCGCCCATGATCCGGCTGATTCACCAAAGATGGTGACCTTGGTGGAATCGCCGCCGAACATGACAATGTTGTCCTGCACCCATTGCAGCGCGGCCACCATGTCCAGCAAGCCGTAGTTGCCGGCCGCGTGATGGCTGGATTCTTTTTCAAGGCCGGGATGAGTGAAAAAACCGAAGACACCCAGGCGGTAATTCAGGCTCACCACCACGACGCCGCGCTTGGCCAGATTTTCACCGTCCTGGCGCGGTTCCGAAGATCCGCCCGCCGCGAAGCCGCCGCCGTGAATCCAAACCATCACGGGCAAAGCCGCCGTTTCCGTCACCGTCGGCGTCCACACGTTCACCGACAGGCAATCCTCACTCGGTCCCGGATCGCGAAAAATCATGTCGTCGAAAATCTTGCCTTGCATGCAGCGCGGTCCGAACTCTCTGGCGTCGCGCACGCCTCTCCATGGATCTTCCTGCTCCGGCGGACGCCAGCGCAAACCGCCGATTGGGGCGGCCGCGTAAGGGATGCCTTTGAACGCATAAACTTTGCTGGTCTCGCTATAGGTGCCCAGCAGTTTGCCATCCCTGAGCTTCACCTGCGGCTTGGCCGCCGCAAAGCAGGCTCCCGCCAAAACTGCCAGGAGGCTGGCATATCGCAACGTTTTATCCATCGCACGTCAGTTTAGTACAAGCTTGCAAAAACAGCGCTTCCATCTGGCGCGCAAAGCCGCGCGTGTCGCAAACCGCCGAGGCTTTTAGCTGTTCACGCGAGAGCCTTGTCGGGTTGCTGGCGAGGCGGATGGCGAGGTCCACATAGCCGTCGATATTCTCGGCGACAAATTCATCCAAACCGGCGGCACGCAGAAGCGAGGCGCTGGTTCTGGAGGCCCAGCGGTCGCCATGAAACGCAGCCACGGGAACGCCTTGCCAGAGGGCTTCGGTTGTGGTGGTTCCTCCGTTGTAAGGAAAAGTATCAAGCGCCACGTCCATGCGTTCATAGGCGCGCAGAAATTCGAAGTGGGGTTCTGGCCCTTCCAGTTGCAGACGCTCCCGGCCGATGCCGAATTTTTGGAAGCGGGCGGCGAAGAATTCGCGGTTGCGCGCTGAACCCAGGTGCTTATTCTTCACCAGCAGCAAACTGCCCGGACAGCCATGCAAAATGCGGCTCCATACTTCCACTACTTCATCGGTGATTTTGTAAGCCGAGGCCAGCGAGCCGAAAACTTTTCCGCTTCGCTTCACCACAGGCGGAACGGGATAGTTCACGTCGAAGGTGAGATAACTTCCCGAAACGCGCAGAATCCTTTCCGGGTAAAAGCGCTCTTCTTCTGCGGGAACCACTTCCGAATCGCCAATAAGATAGTCGAAACTGTCCATGCCCGTGGTTGCATACATGTTGAACCAGCCGATGACGACAGGCGCCGGTTTGCGGGCGAACAAAGGCAGACGTTTCATGTTGCTATAGCCGTTTAAGTCAACCAGCACATCAACGCCGCTGGCTGCGATCAACGACGCCATCTGTTCGTTTGACATCTGTGAGGTATCGCAATATCGGTCTTCCGCTTGTGCGCGATAGCCCTGCTGGATAGCGGACGCGGCGCAATCGGAAAACAGATGAACCTGAACGGCGCGCCGGTCGTGCTGGTTGATGAGTCCCCAGACCGGCTTCATCCAGTTATCGCGCTGAAAGAAAGAGGAGACGTAACCAACCCGCGGCGGCGTGTGGTGTGTCACGGTTGTTCTCCGGACCGTCGCGGGTGTTCTTCGAACCTCGAGTATTTCCGCGTTCCCCAGTTCCGGAACACCGGGCGCAATCACCGCCATCATGGCGCGCGATTGTTCACTGCCGGGCACATTCATTTCGGCGCAAGCTTTGAAATGCGCGAAGGCCTCACTCACCAGGCCCAGTTCATAAAGGGCGCGGGCCAGGTTGTGCCGCACTTCCAGCCAGTCCGGCCGCAATTCCCAGGCGCGCGCAAAGCAGTCTTTTGCAATGGCAAACTCGCCCCGCGGATTTTCTTCACAGCCCCAGCCATACCAGGCGCGCTGATGGCCCGGTGCAACTTCAATAACACGCTGGTAACTGGCAATTGCGCCTTCACGGTCATTGAGCGCGCTTAAAGCCAGCGCCAGCGCATAATGATATTCCGCCTGCTCGCCCGCAACGGCAACGGCTCTGTTTAGTAAGCCGCGCGCCGCTTCCCAATTGCCGGTTTGATAAGCCAGGCAGCCAAACAGATACAGCCCGTCGGCCTTGTCTGGATTCAGCCGCAGCACCTGACGGTACAGTTCCGCCGCTTCCGCCAGTTCACCGCGTTGGTGACACGCCAACGCGCTCTCCAGCTTTTCATCTACTTCGGGCACGGACTCGCCCATATAGCCCCGTCAATACAGCCCCGTCAACATAGCAATGATACCGTTGACAGGAACAATGAGGTTTCTGCTGGCTCTGTGTCTTCTTTTGCGGACAGAAGACGACGCGCACACGATTTTGCATCAGATTGGCCAGACCGTGAGCGTGGCGCTGAGCCGCTCCGACAACTACATCTGCGCGCAGGATCTTTCGCGCTTTTACTACACCACCCTCTCGTCTGAGACTGCATGCCGCCAGCCTCCCGAACTGCCCTCGACGCCCATGCTGCTGGAGGACCGGCTGAAACTGGATGTCGCCGTGTCTCAGGGCGGCGAAATTTATTCCTGGCATGGAGAGCGCAAATTTTCGGCCACCTCTGTCAGCCAGGTGGTGAGCCAGGGACCTATTTCGTCGGGCAGCTTTATTGGGTATTTGCGCAATATTTTCGGCGAAAGCGGCGTTCAATTCCAGTTCAAAGGGCGATCACAACTAAACGGCGTGGAAGTGTTCCAGTTCAATTACCAGGTTCCGCTGCCGTCCAGCCACTACGATATTCAGAGCGGCAAAGGATATGAACGCGCCCCGTTTCATGGATCTTTCGCCGCGCGCACCGGCAACTACGAACTCTATTCGCTGACTGTCACCGCCGACGGCGAAAAGCTTTCACCCAAAACCAATATTTGCGCGGCGGAAACCACGCTGACTTATCAGAACGTGAAAATTGCCGACCACAAATCCCTGCTGCCGGCATCGTTTGATCTGCTGATTGGCACGCACGCCGGAGTCTTTACGGAGAGCAAAGGCCGCTATTCCAGTTGCCGTGAATACCGCGGTGAATCGACGGTGTCTTACGACACGGACGATAATGCCGCCACGGCCGCGAAACCGGCCGAACTGCAGACCGAGCCGCTGAATACCGGACTGGTGCTGCCCATTGTGCTGCGCACGGAGATTGATGAAGACACCGCGTATGCCGGCTTGCCCGTGGAAGCAACGCTGGAACACGACGTCAAGATTCGCAAGGGAGAAAAGCTGCTGCGCGGCGCGACGCTGCGCGGGACGTTAACTCAGTTCCAGATTTTTCATCAGCCGTCGCATGCTGTTTCGTTGAAGATGCAATTCAGCAACATCACCGACGGCAACAAGCTATACCTCTGCGACGCAACACACCGTCCCGAGGAGGAACTGGTGCAAACCTCCATGGGCCGTGGCAGACGAATGGGGCCGTCTGTCACGACGGTCAGAGATCCGGCCGATGGATCAATCGTGTTTAGGGTAAAGCATTTGCATCTGCGAAAGTACGGCACGGAATTTATCACGGTTGCGCCTTGAGCCGCAGAGCAAACGCGCCGACGCGATGCAGCTTGCCGTAGCCAGCGGTTTCCGTCCCGTTGGGCGCTATATGCCACAGCCAGCTTTCGTGCCATTCCAGTTCATAAGAAGGCATCCAGCGCGCGAAATTTTCGTGATTGAGCACCACCCCTTCCAGTGCCGGAATCGCTTCGTAAGTGATGCCTTCGTCCGCCACCCAGCCTTCCTCCGTCCAGCGCAGCGGCGGCGTCGCCCATTCATGCCGCTGAAATTGACGGCCTGTGTAATCCACATATTCGATATCGCAGATAAGCAAAACCTGGCGCGCGCCGCTTGCCTGAAGCGCAGCCAGATGCCGTTCAACCAGCACTTGCGACGGGGGCCGGATGGCATCCAGCCATTCCTGCTCGTGCTCCAGAACAAACCTTTTTCCGAAGCGCTTTTGCAGAAGCGGTTCCACGGCTTCCTGCCAGCCAATCTCAAGCTGGCTCAGAATGTTAAGCGAAAGCAGCGCGTCGCTGGGCGCCGAATAGCCGGGTGCGGCCGGCAGTTCGCGAATGAGGTTGAGCGTTTCCGGCCAATCGCCGCGAAACTGTTTTACCGTTTGGCGCCAGTTGACAATGCAGTTGGTGATATCGGTAATAACTGGTTCAACAGGTTTGTGGATGCGTGCCCAGCCGGAAACCAGCAGCGGATTGGCGTCCACGAAGCGAAAACTGGCGAATGCCGGTGAAAGGGCGGCCGCGTTGAAATCCAGCAGCGGACCCGCGCCCAACACCGTCAAAACGCCGCCGCCCGCGGTTTGCCCCCAGCGGGCTTGCGCGGCGCGCGTCCGGCTCAAATGGTCTGTCCAGTAACGGGAAAGCGCTCGGGCGCGGCGTTCCAGAGCTAGCCCGGCGTGGATATGCCGCGAATCAGGATGCTTCCAGCGCGCAGCCAAATAGCGAAACAACAATAGCTTTATGTTACTAGCGCATGGAACTTTCGCGGTTCCAGATGCGTAAACTCAAGGAGACGAATGGCGCAAGAAAAAATCAGCTCGAGCGCTTCCTTTTGGGAAGCCGCCAAAATCGCCGTGGATTCGCTGAGCAAGAGCAAGCTGCGCACCTTCCTGACCCTGCTGGGCGTCATTCTGGCCACCAGCACGCTGATTGCCGTCATGTCGTTCGTCAACGGCATGAATGTCTACATCGCCACCAAGCTCTCCGACATGGGTTCCGACGGCTTTCGCGTGGTGAAAATCGCCTTCATGACGAACTGGGACCCGAAGAAATTTCTGGAAATGCAGCGCCGCAATCCCGTGATTAAGCCGGAAGAATATAACTTCGTCAAAAGCCACGCCAATCTGCTGAGCGACATCGGGATGGAAACCTTTCAGAGCGTGACGGTCGGCCACGCCGGCTTGACCATGACCGGAGTGAATCTGTCCGGCATCACGGCCAACATACCGGCGCTGACCAATATTCAGGTGGGCCAGGGCCGGGTTATCAGCGAAGAAGAAGTGCGTCATCATGCGCCCGTGGCTTTCATTGGAACCGATCTGGTGAACAAGTTTTTCCCCAATTCCGATCCCATCGGCAAAACCATTCAGGTGGATGGCGTCCCTTACGAAGTAATCGGTGTGGCCAAGGCGCAAGGCAGCGTTTTCGGCGAGTCTCAGGACAGTTTCGTTTATGTTCCGCTTTACAGCTATTTCAAGACTTATGGCGTGCGAGGCGAAATTCAGATGTTCGGAAAAGCCATTGACCCTACTCGCATTAACGAAGCCGAAGACGAGGTGCGCGTGCTGCTGCGCAGCTATCGCCACCTGGGACCGGCGCAGGATGACACTTTCGGCATGATTGGTTCAGACACTCTGGCTGGCGCGTGGCAGCAATTGACAGGCGCCATTACCGGCATGGCATTTGGCATTGTTTCGGTGTTCCTGGTGGTGGGCGGCATTGTCATTATGAACATCATGCTGGCGGTGGTGACGGAACGCACCCGCGAAATTGGCATTCGCAAGTCGCTGGGCGCTCGGAGACAGGATATTTTGAACCAGTTTCTGGTGGAGTCCGCAATACTTGCTTCGTTAGGCGGCCTGCTGGGCGTGTTGATTGCCTTTCTGCTGACCGTGGTGGTGCGCAATGCCACTCCGCTGCCCATGCAGATGCCGCTGGCGGCCGTGGCTTTGGGCGTGGGGCTGTCCGCCGCGACGGGCTTGTTCTTCGGCATTTATCCGGCGCAGCAGGCCTCAAAACTGGACCCCATTGTCGCTTTGCGAGCCGACTGACTCATGAATTTTTTATCCGCTTTCCGAAACAACACGATGCTGGCGCTGGACACCATCCGCGCTCACAAAACTCGCAGCATGCTGACCATGCTGGGAGTGATTATCGGCACCGGCACAATCATTGGTGTCGGCGCTATCTTGACCGGCTTTGATGGCGCCGTAACCGGTGTGTTGAAAAGCTTCGGGCCGAACTCCATCATCGTTTCGCGCGAGCCCGCCTTTCGCACCAGCGATCTGACACCGGAGCAGCGCGCCCGCAGACAACTGACCTACGACATCTCCGACACGTTGCGTGAAAACTGCAGCGCCTGCGCCAGGACGTCGGCCATGCTGTTTCCAAACAAGCTGATCATCACCAAATACAAAGGCAATGCCATCTACGACACGCAGATGCGCGGCGTGGAAGCCAGCTTCGCCGATACGGGCCAGATTGAAATGGAGGACGGCCGCTTCTTTTCCGAATTCGAGGACAAGCACAAGGAACCGGTCTGCGTGATTGGGGCCGACACACGGAAGAAACTGTTTGGCGAGGAAAATCCAATCGGCAAGCGCATCAAGGTGGACGGCAGCGAGTTTGAAGTGATCGGCACTCTCAAACGGCCGACTTCTTCCTTCTTCGACAGCTCCGACGAACGCGTGATTATTCCGTTTTTTTCCATGCAGAAGATGTATCCGAATTCCAAAGACATGGCTTTGATGGTCACGGCGGAGGACAACATGGTGCCGCGCGCGCTGGATCAGGTTCGGACGCTGCTGCGGATTCGGCGGCACGTTTCCGCCAACAAGCCGGACGATTTTGACATGGCCACGGCACAGCAGATGATTGAGCAATTCCGCCAGATCACATCGGTCACGTTTCTGGTGATGATTGTTCTAAGTTCCATCGGCCTTCTTGTCGGCGGCATCGGCGTGATGAATATCATGCTGGTTTCGGTGACTGAACGTACTCGCGAAATCGGCATCCGCAAAGCCATTGGCGCGCGGCGCGCCGATATCATCACCCAGTTTTTGCTGGAAGCCTCCGTGCTGACCGGCATGGGCGGAGTGGCCGGCCTGGGGCTGGGCTGGCTCATTTCCGAAGCCAGCCGTTTGATCTTCCCTTCCCTGCCCACTGCCGTTCCGGCCTGGGCCGCCATTGCCGGCATCGGTGTTTCAATTGGCGTGGGATTGTTTTTTGGCATCTGGCCCGCCAGCAAAGCCGCGAAGCTGGATCCGGTTACGGCCTTGCGGTACGAATGAACAGTTTGCGCGTGTCCAGTTGAATAAAGCGCGCGCCTTCTTGCCGCGCCATTTTCACCATATCTTCCGTGCCTCCCGGCCCGTCTCCGCTTTCGCCGTCCCACAGCGCCAGAAGCACAAATTCTTTCGGTTTCACTGCCCGTGCCGATCCAATCATCCAGCGGTTGTTGCGCACCCACAAATCTTCTTTGGAGTGATCCGGCATGACGATGGGTTTCGACAGTGCGGCCAGTGCATGGAACCGCGCCACCCAGTCCGCGCCGGCCGGTGCAACGCTCTTGCGGATGAACTCGGTTTCGGGCAAGGCAAGCAGAATCTGGAACGGAATTCCCAGTTCGCGGCAAACCTCCAGAAACAAGATATCGCCGCCGTTTGCTCCTCCAGAAAATGCGGTTAGGGGTCCTTTACCGCTCTCCGCCGCGAGAACTTCCAAGATGGCCGCCCTGGCAATGGGTTCGGCTTCGGGCGGAAAACGCGGCTCCGCGCGGTCGGCCAAATCGATACGATGGCCTGTAAACAAGACCGCGTTCATTGGGCGGCAAAATCTCCGAAATGCGCCAGGCTCACCTGCGCCTCGGCGTTTTTCTGACCTATGCGGATCAGGTGGCCGATCTGGTCCACGGCGTCCATCTTCTGCACTTTATGCGGATCGATGTCGGAGAGTCCCAGCGCTGTCAGGCCCTCCTGCGAAAGATCGGCGTTATAGCGGGTATATAAAAAGGCGCGGCCAAGATCTTTGGCCAAAGGCAGATGCGGCGCGCCCAGCCAGTCCTTGCTGGAACAAGGTTCGGTGATGTCGCGGCAAGTCAGATCTCGTAATTCCCGGTCAATGGTGGCTCCATAGGTGCAGCGGCCAATCTGCCGGCAATTGATATCTTGTTCCACTTGCACTCCATACATCAGCGTGCCGGGCAATCCCACCAGATCCTCCGGAATGTTAAAGCTTCGCTTGAATGTCGGGTTGTCGGCCGCGCCCGTTCCGATGGAGACAATCTGAAGCATTCTCTCGCCTTGCGGCCAGCACAGCTGATAACTGGGATGCGTGGCCATGCGGAACAGCAGAAACGCCGGATTGTTGTAGGGAGTGATGCCGCCATCGACGAATGTATAGCTGTGCTGGGCGTCCAACTGAACATTTTCGGGAGGGAAATAAACGGGTGCGGCCGTGCTGGCTCTGACTAACTGCCACAGGGGAATTCGGAGGTTGCAGTCGGACCGGGCCGGGTTGTTGTAGATTGCCTCGGGATTGGAGGAGAGCGGCCAGGGCGAATCGGTGGTCATGTTGCGCGTGACCACCAGCAAAAGGCAGCGCAAATGTTCCGGCATCAGCGTTTCTTCGCCAAAAGTGGTTTCAAGCAGCGCCTGCAGAGGGCCTGATTTATAAAGGCTGGAAAGACGCTCCAGAAGATTGGAAGACGAAAACATCTTGGGCCCGGCATTCACATAAAAGTTCTGAATTTCCGCGACCGTCATGCCGCGCGCCAGACAAGTGGCGATAATGGCCCCGGTGCTGGTGCCGCCAATGTAATCGAAGTAATCGCTCAGGCGGAAGTTTTCATCGGCGTGACGCGCTTCGCGCAGCAGCGCTTCCAGACGCTCCAGGAACCCGAGCGTAATCAGTCCGCGAATGCCGCCGCCATCCAGCGCCAGCATCTTTCTGGGAACGGGTTTGCTGTAGCGTTCAGCCAGATGGCCCCACCATTCGGGATGTCGCACACAGCTCATGAACAAGCGCTATTTTCACACAGGTAAGCTGTTAATACACAGATGCTTTCCCGACGCGAATTTTTATATACTTCCGCGGCGCCTTTGCTGGCGGCCGATTCCATTCAGCCCCTGCCATCGCCCCAGCAAATTGCCTGGAGCAAGCTGGAGTATTACAACTTTCTGCACTTCACCGTCAATACGTTCACGGACCGCGAATGGGGCAACGGCGATGAAGATCCGAATATCTTCAATCCAACCGCTTTTGACCCCGACGCCATTTGCGAGACCTTGCGCGATTCCGGCAGCAAGGGCGTCATTCTGACCTGCAAACATCACGACGGCTTCTGTCTTTGGCCCACCCGGACCACGGAGCATTGCATCCGCAACAGCAGGTTCCGCAACGGCAAAGGAGACATCGTGAAAGACATCTCCGAAGCCGCTCGGCGTCATGGGTTGAAGTTCGGAGTGTATCTTTCGCCGTGGGACCGCAACCAGGCCACTTACGGCAAGCCCGGCTACATTGATTTGTACCGCCGCCAGATGCGCGAACTGCTGACCGGTTACGGCGAGCTGTTTGAAATCTGGCACGACGGCGCGAATGGCGGCAGTGGTTATTATGGCGGCGCGAACGAGACGCGCAAAATTGACAAAACGCGTTATTACGATTGGCGCAAAACCTGGGCGATTGAGCGCGAGTTGCAGCCGCATGCCTGCCGCTTCAGCGATGTCGGTCCCGATATTCGCTGGGTAGGCAATGAAAAAGGAATCGCGGGTGAAACTTGCTGGGCGACCATTACTCCGCATGAGCCCAACGGCGGCGATCCGATGCCCGGCGACGTCGTGGAAAGCGAATTGAACACCGGCACGCGCTTTGGGAAGTATTGGATGCCGGCTGAATGCGATGTCTCCATTCGTCCCGGCTGGTTCTGGCATGAGGCGGAGAACTCCAAAGTAAAAACGCCGGAGCAGTTATTCAACCTCCACTTGGTCTCTGCCGGACGCGGCGCCAGTTTTCTGCTGAATGTTCCGCCGGACCGGCGCGGCTTGCTGCATGAAAGCGACACGGCCTCGCTGAAAGCGTTTGGAAAGCTGAAAGAACGAATATTCGGCAACAATCTGGCCGCGCACGCCAGGCGCGACGGCCTGACCATCACTATGCCCAAAACTGAGACATTCAACTTGGTTCGCCTGCGCGAAGACATCGCCAAAGGCCAGCGAGTGGGCGCTTTTTCGGTGGAATATGCCACGGCAAGCGGAAACTGGAAGAAATTCGGCTCGGGAACCAGCATCGGCATGGGCCGCATTCTGCGTTCGGACGCGCCGGTGACAGCAGACCGGGTGCGCGTTCAGATTATCGATACCGCCGCGCCGCCGGCTATTTCAGAGATTTCTCTGTTTGCCACTTAAGGCGCTGCTAGCCCAAAACCTCCTTTGCGTCTTTGGTGTGCCATTCCTTCGAAAACGGGTATTTATAAGCGCCTGTGTTTGCATTCAATTCCGCGTTGGCGTTTGCCAGGCAACGGAATCAGTATCTTATCCCACATATTAGCCTCCACGTAACCGCCAAGCCTATGTTCAAAAGACTAATGGCCGTGTTTCACCCCAGAAACATCGAAACTTTGCCGCCGCCGAACAACGCCCCGATGCTGTGATCGTTACCGAACTTGGCAGCGCACGCTAATCTTTGTGCAGTCCCTGTCTTTGCCGGGTCGCCGTTAAGTGTTAGTACCACCAGCGACGCCCTCTGATGGCAGATTGCCACCAACTGAAGAAATGATATACGAAAGTGTCACAAGAAGCACAGCACCAAACAATGCCGAATCGGCTGGAGATTCCGGCAGATGACGAAGCCAAAGGTACACGCCGAAGTTACAACAACGACCAAAGGCGCAAAGAAGGAGAAGCCACATTGCCAAGGACGCCCATCGTAACGAAAGAAACACGACGAGAAAGGCCGGGAACGCCAACAGCGGCCACACCGCTAAGAACCCGTTGGCCAGGCTTCCGGTAGGATCTAGTCCGAATAGGGCGAGAAATCCAACCGCTGAGTACGCGAACGTGAGCAACCCGGCAACAGATAGAAAAACTATCTTTACCATCGCTAGTAAGGTCCTTGACACGCATTTCCTTTGCTGATTAACCTAATGAGTCCAATGCCACCATTTCCGTTGCTGTTAGCACCACCTAAATAGAAACGGACGTCTCCTGCGGCCTGTCGCTCAGCCAAGGGGACATACCGGCTCCGCGCAATTGCCCATGCCGAATTGCACAACTGTTGATTGCACGATTGCAACGCCGCATTCGCGCCGCCAACATTGCCCAAAGCTGTCAACTTCTGGGCTGCGTAGCAATAGTCGTGATTAAGACATGCGGCGTCGAGGTCATCGGTTGGTGAACCTGAACCTCCTGTTCCGCACCAATTCCCCTAAGTCCAAAGTCCATGAACCTTGGCGTGCGTGCCGGTGCTAGCCCAGACCCACGCATTGTTGGACACGTTCTTTGCCGGTGGACATTGCAGCGCGCTCATTCGGATCCATCGAGCCTTGACGAAAATTGTTCACCAATGGACTCGCCGACGGACGGGTATATATCTACAGTCGCACCTGGACCGGAAGCGCGAGCCGAGGCCCGCTGGAGATCCGCAAGCATCTCTCGCACGTCAGGATCAGATGCCATCGTAAGTGCAGTTTCACACTCGTACGACAAAAGAACTGGGTTGAAGGAAGTCGTACCCTCATCAATGTATGCCAGGCGAGAGACAGTAGGGAGTTCCGGAAGGATCGGAAAACTGCCAGAAGCATTCTGCCAAGCTTCCCAATCTTCCCGTGGAACCCGCAGATCTTTCCACAAACGATTCCAGGTTGCGTTGCTAAATCGCCCGGTCACCGTCCAGCCAAATCCAGTCCCCTGCGGGGCACTAACCGCGATAATAAAGTCCACTTGCAGATCCTCGCTTTTAGCGGCGCCTGAATAAATGATCTCGTCTACGCCATTGCCAGTTGGGCCACCTCGAGAGAGCGCAGCGGTGGCTATTATTAGTAGAGTCAAGAGCCGGTTCATGGTTTTTGATGGCTATGGAACTGTCGGAAAGGGCGTCACCACGCTCGTGCAGTTTCCGGCCACGACCAGCCCGTTCGTCCTAAGCCAGCCGCCGCTGAGGGTCTGTCCAATCCCCTTTGGAGTGAGAATGCCAAAGCCAGTGTCTATCTTGATCGGCGGGATCGTGTATAGAAACTGAATATTTCCATTTCCCTGCTGAGTCGCAGTGCCCTTGGCGAAGGTAAGCTGGTCCCACTTTATGACTGCGGTCATTGTCTGTGCTGGATTATGGACGCCTGTGAAATCGCTTCCGAAAACATATCGAGTAGTGCCGGGCTTTGAGTTGGGCAGCACATGCCGATCCATTATGTGCCGATATGGCGAGACAGTGCGATTCTCGCTCCCATAATATCTGAGCGTTGTGAAGTCGAGATTATTAGGGTCCGCGTTCTGACACGGCCCTGTCCCTTTCTTTGCCCGTAATGTTTCTCTACCCCGGCCCGACATGTTTCCATATCGTTAGCCACGGCAGCCTCAGTGCAGAGAAAACCGCCGCAGAACAGATTGTGAACGACAGCATAGTGCCGGCTAGGACCAGAAGAACTGAGGCGAAGTAAGCTGAGCCCGTGCCGATATCCCTCAGCAAGCCCCCGAACGCAACCGCACCCACAAGATGGAAGGCTACGACGTAGGCTGCCGACAAACACAATGCCGAAACGAAAATGGATTGCACCTTCGCCGATCTGGCTAATATCCACGCCAGTAAAGTGATGTCCGACGCTAATGTCCCCGCGAGCATCGCGGGCTTAGCTATATGTCCCCAGTCAGATCGAGAAACCGCAACGAATGCCGCGATTCCAAGCGCCTGCACAACGATAGCAGCGAATCCGAATATGAACCAGCGCCTGCAAATCCATCCGAGAAAGCGATGTAGGCGGTACCCTGCGGCGGAGCCTTCACTTGGCTGCGCCAAATACAGCGTCCAACCAGCTTCACAAACGGGCCGGCTCCTTCTATTTGTTCCTCTCCTCGGACCCGTTTTCATCTCTCGTTGTAGCGGCCCGCGGGGCCGCGATGGCGCGTCACAGATCGAAAAAATCCGCTAACTCTCATGCATTCAATCCCTTAGACATCTTAGAAGACCGGCCCTTGAACACCGCCATCCACCATATCATCAGAAGTTCTAACTCCAAAATTAAAAGGAAAAACTGCCAGCCGCCGTCAAGTCAGGCAATGCGCAAGACTGAAAAAAAACACAAATTACGATTTGAAACTTACTTAATTCTTTAAATACAACAACTTAACACGGTTGAAACCCGCTAGATTCGGCCTTTTTTCGCCCCCGTTTCGCGGAGTATTCGCCCCTTTTTCGCAGCTTTTCGCCCCAAATCCGGTCGGAAAGCCTGCACAGTTCTTTGAAAACCGAACTCGCGGATCAAACCGCGAACAGTTTCTTGGGCGGCAGCACTATTTAGACAGTGACCGCGGAGCAACTAACCGGCGCTTCGTCTTTTGCCAGCACTTCGTTGATAGCCGCAAACAAAGTCTCTACGTGAATCGGCTTGGTCAGATAGCCGTCCATGCCAGCCTGAAGGCACATTTCGCGGTCGCCCATCAAGGCATGGGCCGTCATGGCGATGATGGGAATGCGCCGGGCACCGCCCTGCTTGGCGCGCAGCAGCGCGGTGGCCCGCAGGCCATCCATCTCCGGCATCGAGATATCCATCAGAATCAAATCAAAATCGCCCGTTTCGACGGCTTCCACTGCCTCGCGGCCGTTCTTCACGGCGACAACCCGATGGCCTTGTTTCTCAATCAGGCGCACGGCCAGTTTCCGATTGATGAGATTATCCTCGGCCAGCAAAATGTGCAAGCTTCTGGCCACCGGCTGAGCGGCGGCCGGTTCAGCCGGCTTGTCGGCCAGCGGCTCCGCCACGCCCACCATAATCTCGAACGAGAAGCTGCTGCCCCGGCCGGGCGCGCTGCGAAGCTGGATCTTTCCGCCCATCATTCCCACCAGGCGTGAACAAATGCTCAGGCCCAGGCCGGTGCCGCCAAAGCGCCTGGTGGTGGAACCGTCCGCCTGGGAGAACGCCTCAAAAATAACCGCCTGCTTTTCCGGGGGCACGCCGATTCCGGTGTCATGCACGGCGAACATCAGCGGCTGGCCCTCTTCGGTCGCCGCGCCCGCACCCACTTCCAGCCGCACCGATCCATGCTCAGTGAACTTAAGGGCGTTACCCACCAGATTGATCACCACCTGCTGTAACCGCACTGGATCGGCGAAGATCCTCTCCGGCACCTCCGGGGCAATTTCAAGCTGCACATCCAGGCCCTTCTCGCGCCCGCGCAGAAGCAGCGGCTTCATGGTTTGCTCCAGCACTTGGCGCAAATTGAAAGTCAAAGGATCTAGTTCCAGCCGCCCCGCTTCAATTTTGGAGAAATCCAGGATGTCGTTAATAACGGTAAGCAGCGCCTGCGCCGAACTACGGCTCATCTCCAGATACTCGCGCTGTTCCATCGTCAGTTCGGTGCCCAGCAGAAGTTCCGTCATGCCGACCACGCCGTTCATGGGCGTGCGGATCTCATGACTCATATTGGCCAGAAACTCGCTCTTGGCGCGGTTCGCGAGTTCCGCATCCCGCTTGGCTTTGCGCAGGCTCGCCTCGCCGTGGCGCAGCCGGTACTGGGTCACCAGCAGGCGGCAACTGAAGCACGCGAATGAGCTCAAGCCGATGACCGCGGCGGCCACCGGGAAATACTGCGCAACCCGCCCCAGCAGTGCCAGAATCAGGGCCGGATAAAGCAAAGGAAAAAGCTGCTGAAAGGCGCTATGCCGCCATCTTGAGCCGCTCACCGAAGGTTCCCGTTCCTCCAGCAGTCTTTTATTGGCTGACCAGCTGGCGGCGGTCAGCAATCCTAACAGCAGCATGCCGCACCAGACCAGATCAAACCAGTCGCCGATTTCCGGAACGGGCGGGATGCTGCTGTAAAGATCCGCCAGACCGACAAAGCCCATGTAAACCGACGTTCTCAGAAACAGCGCCCGGATCGTGGGAGAACTGGTGAAGTAGCCGCGCAGCAGAAACGAAACCAGCAAAAGGCTGTCTATCAGCATGCTCCGGTTCCAAAGCGGCCCGTACACCGTCGGCTTCATGCCGGGCGGCGTGAAATAGACGTAAAGAGTGATCCATACCAGCAAGGTTTGAATCAGATCAGCCCAATGCAGAGGATCGAACCGGCTTGGTTCGTGATCAGGCTCCAGGAACAGTGTCATGCCGACGGGCAGGGTCGAGAACTGGAATAAGGTGTCGGACCAAAGCGCCTCACCAGTGAACGTCAGAAGGGTCTGTCCAATGAACTGGGTGGTCCATGAGATGGCCATGAGACGCCAGAAATATCGCCCCAGCGGACCGGAACGGCGGCTGGCTTGAAAGCCGGCTATGATCGAAGCAACGGCCTCGACCAGCAGCAGGATCGCGGGCACTAAAGGTCCCTGCACGCGGAAGCCGATATGCGTGATCACAGCGATGTGAACCAGCATGAATCCACAGGACACAGCCAGCCACGCCACCGGAACGGCTTTGCACCGCTGAGTTCCTGTCGACGCTGTGGATGGCTCTGGCATTGCCCGGCTTAGTTCTTATCGGAGATACAGGACTCGATCTCCAGTAAATCTAAACGCCCTGGCACATCGAGGCGCTATGGGTTAGCAGTATATCGCAAAAATCCGCCCAGCTACCTAACGGCGGCTGGAGAAGGTGTTGCACGATCTGATATCGCCGGAATCTAAGCCCTTTTTCAGCCAACTGGTGCGCTGCGCGGCTGAGCCGTGGGTGAACTTTTCTGGACTTACGTGGCCGGTGGCCATCCTTTGCAACCGGTCGTCACCAACCGCCGCCGCCGCGCTCATGGCTGCTTGAATATCGCTGATGTTGATGATATTCCGTTCCTGCGCCGAATGTCCCCATACACCGGCCAGACAGTCAGCCTGGAGTTCGGTATCGACGGATAGCGCATTGGCTTGGGAAGGACGCTGTTGCTCCAAACGCGAAACCTTGCTCTCAATCCCAAGAATCTTCTGCACATGATGCCCCAGTTCATGGGCCACCACGTAGGCCTGTGCGAACTCGGCATTGGAACCTCCGAAGCGGTTTTTTAACTCGTCGAAGAATCCGAAATCAAGATAGACCTTCTCGTCCGCTGGACAATAAAATGGCCCGGTGGCCTCTCCGGCCATGCCGCAGGGCGATCGCGTTGAATCACGAAATGTCACGAGAGTCGCATGCCGGTACGGAACATTCGCCTGGGCGGGAAGCGCTTTAGCCCAGAAGTTCTGCACATCATGCAGAACGAAAGCAATAAACTGCATCTCGCGGTCCGGCTTGCCTGGAGTCCCCTGTGGATTTGCCGTCCCGGTCTGATAACTCGTCTGCTGGCCCCCGGAGAACAATGCAAAAAAGTTCTGATGGAAAGCCAGACTCAACAGACCCACAATCAGCAGGCCTCCAATCCCTAGATGCGGCATTCCAAATCCGCTTCCCCCGAATCCTCCCGCTCCGCCGCTGTCGCCGCGGCGGTCCTCAATATCCTGGTTGCTATTGTCTGGAGTCCACTCCATGCGTTACTTCTTCTTGAGTTCCTGCAATGCTTCCAGCACCTGCGCGCTGTGTTCGCCAGGATTGACACCGGTCCACACTTTGGCAATTGTGCCGTGTGGATCAATCAGAAACGTATTGCGCGCAGCCATCTTCATGCCCACTATGCTGCGCATCGAACCGTATTCCTGACATACCTTCTTATCGGTGTCCGCCAGCAATTTAAAGGTCAATCCCTGCTTGGCGCAGAAGCCTTTGTGGCTGTCCGCCGAATCGACACTGACGCCGACAATCACCGCGTCGTCGCTCTGGTACTTGGCGATATCGCGCTGGAAGTTATGCGCTTCGATAGTGCAGCCGGGCGTGCCGTCTTTGGGATAGAAATAAAGCACCACCCATTTACCCGTAAACTGACTTAGGCTGACGCTGCTTCCGTCTTCGGAAGGCAAAGTGAAGTCGGGAGCCTTCTGTCCCGCGGCCGGGATGCTCTCCGCCGAATAACCCAGTTTTATTCCAAACATAATCAAACCAACGGCCCTCAATATTTCGCGTCTGTCCGTCATCTTATTTACTCCGAACCGTACGGTAACACACTCCAGCTTGCTTCCCGGTACTAGGTGGCGGCGTTAAACTATCAATCCAACGGGAGGATATACAATGATCCCGCCACACGAGATAATGGAAGAATTCAGCTTATGTGTCCCACCTGCAATTCAACGAATGTGCGCCGTTCGCGGAGTCATGCGCTTCGCGACCGCATCATGAAGTTTGCCGGGTTCACGCCGTATCGCTGCCGCGATTGTCATAAGCGCTTTTTTGTGGACGCCACCACCGACATTACACTGCAGCGCGACAGGCGTCAGAGCAAAGCGCTGGCTGCTCATCTCGCCGCTAACACCCAGGACTAGCCGCCGCCTTGGCTATAATGGCGGAATGTTACAACCCACTGAGAAAATCTGGTACAACGGCCGGCTGATTCCCTGGAACGATGCCACGCTGCATGTGCTTTCTCATGTTGTCAGTTACGGCAGTTCCGTGTTCGAAGGTGTTCGGGTTTACGATACCGCTCAAGGTCCCGCCATTTTCCGCGTCAACGAACATTCGCGCCGGCTGGTTGATTCAGCCAAAATTTATCGCATGGAGATTCCATATTCCCTGGCCGAGCTTTCGCAAGCCATGGTTGATGTCGTGCGCGAGAACAAAGTGGGTGCCTGTTACATCCGTCCCATTGTCCTGCGCGGCTACGGCGACGTTGGCGTGCTGCCGAAAAACAATCCTATTGAGACCTACATAGCCTGTTTCCCCTGGGGCCGCTATCTGGGTGAGGAAGCCATCAATGACGGCGTCGATGTCTGCGTTTCCTCCTGGACCCGCCTGGCTCCCAATACGCTTCCGGCGCTGGCCAAAGCGGGCGCCAATTACATGAATTCGCAACTGATCCGGATGGAAGCCGCCAGCAACGGTTATGCCGAAGGCATTGCGCTGGATTCGGCCGGCTACATCAGCGAAGGTTCAGGCGAGAATATTTTCGTGATTCGCGATGGCAAGCTGCTGACTCCGCCGCTAGGCGCCAGCGTTCTGCCGGGCATTACGCGCGACACCATCGTGAAAATTGCCGGCCAGTTAGGCATACCGGTGGTGGAGACCATTATTCCGCGCGAGCTGGTTTATATCGCCGACGAAATGTTCTTCACCGGCACGGCCGTCGAAGTCACGCCGGTGCGCTCGGTGGACCGCATCCCAGTTGGCAACGGCCATCGCGGGCCGATTACCGAAAAAATTCAAAAGCGTTATTTCGATATTGTCGACGGCAAAGCTAAGGATGAATTCGGATGGCTGACGCTGGTTTCAAATGTGGCGGAGCCTGTGGGCGCCTGAAAGCGGTTCAGCCATAAGACAAACGGGACGGAAACCGCCTCAAGCCAGTCAGTGGATAACCGGCGAGAACTGATTTCCGTCCCGCGTTTTGGGTTCATCAATCGAAAATCAATGAGCCCAAGCTTGCAACAAATTCTGAACAACCAAGCGCGAGTATTAGAACCTGCAGCCACCTCCCCCGAGATTACCTGCCGATCAAATACCCGCGCTGGATCTTTCTGAGTGTTGCATTTCCGAGTTGCGTTTGGCTACCCTCCCAATAGGTATAGACGGTCCTTTTCAACACTTTTTATGTCCCAATCCTGGCAGCGTTTTATGAACTTATCCCTGTGCGTAACCTGTGAAAAAAACAAGGATGAACAATAATGTCGGCGGCGGCTAAGATTGCATTGACCGGCAGGCTGATCACGACGGGAGAAATCACGCAGGTAGAGACGCAAGGCTTCGTGATAAGCGCGGCCGATGACGTGATAAAGCCGGCGAGCTTCAGCAATTTCATCGCGCCCGGCTTTATCGATCTGCAAGTGAATGGGTTCGCCGGCGTCGATTACAACGACCCGGCGACGACCACGGAGCAACTGGCGCACTCGATTCGCGCGCAGTTCAGCACCGGCGTCACCAAAATCTTGCCGACCATCATTACCGGGTCTAAAGAACGCATGTCGGGAGCGCTGCGCAACCTGACTGCCAGCCTGCGGGAACTGGAGCGCAACGGCCGGCCGGAGCATCAGGCCATTGCCGGGTTTCATGTGGAAGGTCCGCATCTGTCGCCGGAAGACGGTCCGCGCGGTGCCCATCCGCTGGAGCACATTCGGCCGCCCGATATCAATGAATTTCATCGCTGGCAGGAAGCGGCGGATGGCATGGTGAAACTGGTCACCGTCTCTCCGGAGTGGCCGGACATGCCCGCCTATGTCAGTGAAATTGTCAAGACCGGTGTGGTGGCCAGCGTGGGCCACACCAAGGCGACAACCGCTCAGATTCAGGCTGTCGTGGATGCCGGCGCGCGTATGTCGACACATTTGGGAAACGCCGCCCATTCGATGCTTCATAAGACACAAAACTATATTTGGGACCAGCTTGCCAATCCGCGGCTGTCGCCGAGCTTCGTGGTGGATGGCATTCACATTCCGCCGCATTTTATTCATGCTTCCATGCGCGCCAAAGGCCTTGAAAGTTGCGTTCTGGTGACTGACGCCGTC
>Ga0116230_10001758_pt1 | contig 20701 bp, 21 predicted proteins | sample S1TSphfallax_3_FD_88678 | JGI IMG/M metagenome (GOLD analysis project Ga0116230, IMG submission 88678) | Host-associated microbial communities from peat moss isolated from Minnesota, USA - S1T2_Fd - Sphagnum fallax MG | ecosystem: Host-associated > Plants > Peat moss > Unclassified | place... | reverse complement strand
GCGATCATTTGGTTGGCGCCCGTGAGGCGATCAATATCCGTGCTGTCCAGACTGTCCGGAACCTGAACGGTCTTCATCTCGACCACGGGCAAGCCGTTCGTTGAGCTGACCTCCGCGACGGCAGCGGCTCGGTCGCCCAGAACATAAACCTTCGGCAGGGGGTAAGATCCGCATCCCCAGAGCAGAAGGACAGCCCCCATCCAGGCCGCGTGGCGTCGTGGGGTGAAGGTCACTGAGGCTTGCCTCTTCTGAGAACGTCGCTGGGGTTCTTCTCGATGTCGTGGCTGAAGGCGCGCAGGGAGCTGGCGCTCGCCGCCAGATCGCGAGTCGCGGCCTCCAGATCATCGCGCATCCGCGAATTGGGCGCTGTGGCGTCATGCAATGCGTTCACCAGGGTGTCGGCGTCGCGCACGGTCTTGTCGGACGAGGCCAAAAGCTTCTGAATCTCGTCGCCATTGACCGTCACCTGATGCTGACCTTCCACGGCTAGCCCGTCCACATGGTGCACGGCCACCGTCGCCGCGGTCATGGTTTCATGCGCCGCGTCCGACGTTCTCTTCAGGCTGTCGGCCATCGGGCCCACGCGTGGACCAAGCTCGTCGGCGACATGTTGGATGGCGCCCAAAGTGCGGTCGGCGTCCTCGGCGATTTTCTTTAAGGGCAGCTCGGCGATCTCCGCCTCAATCGTCTGAAGTTTCGAGGGGCTGGAGGGGATCTCGTCGCCGTTTACATTTCCGCCAAGCATCGTGGCGGGCGTCTTGGGCAGGAAATCCAGATCGACCCGCAGTTCTCCCGTAACGAAGCTCTGCATGGCGAGCTGGCTCTCCAGGCCCGCCTCGCGCAGGCGCCGAAAGACGGTGCGGTCATCGCTATTGTCCTTCCCCACAACAGTGACGAGAGACGGATCCATCTCGAGGTCCACTGGGATTCTGACCGATTGATCCTTCAGATTGATGCGCAGCCCGATCCGCGTGACCGTGCCAATCTTGGCCCCCCGGAGGGTCACGGGTGCGCCCACCTCCAGCCCGGCCACGGATCCCGCGAAATAGGTCACCGCATGAACCTTGCGCGTGAAGAGCTGTGCGCCGCCGATCAGGACGACGCCGATCACGATAAGACCTACCCCGCTCATAACAAATGCGCCGACAATCGCCGGCGTGGCGGCCTTCATGAGGGTCTCCTGGCCCGGGCGGTGGGCGCGTCGGCGTCGGCGGGCGCGCGCTCGCGGTGCATGAAGGCGCGGACCGTCGGGTGCGTGCACTCATCACGCAGTGACTTCGGCGCGCCATGGGCGATCACCGTGTGCGTCTCGCCATCCAGGAACACCCCGTCGTCGCAAACGTCGAAGAGGCTCGGCAGATCATGGCTCACCAGCACGATGGTGACTCCGAACCCCTCGCGCAGATCGAGGATCAGATCGTCCAGACGCCGGGCGGTCATCGGGTCGAGGCCGGAAGAGGGCTCGTCCAGGAACAGGATCGCCGGGTCTAGGGCCAGAGCGCGCGCCAGGCCCGCGCGTTTGGTCATCCCGCCGCTCAAGGCCGCGGGCATGAGGTCGCCTGATCCCGCAAGGCCCACCAGCGAGAGTTTCACCCCCGCCAGGGTCTTGATCGCGGGTCCGTTTAAGGCGGTCAACATGCGAAGGGGCAGGGCGACATTCTCGGTGACCGTCATGGCGGTCCACATCGCCCCGCTCTGGAAGAGCACCCCAAAGCCCCGATCAATCTGGGCGCGACGATCATCGCTGGCCGCCCAATAGTCCTCTTCGCCGACGCGGATCGTCCCCGCGGTTGGAGGCAAAAGGCCGATCATGGCCTGAAGCAGGGTGCTTTTTCCTGACCCGCTGCCGCCCATCACCGCGAAGATCGATCCCGCGGCGACCGTGAACGACACGTCCTGTTGAATGACCTTTTCACCGAAGGCCACTGTGAGCTTATCGACGCTTAGAGCGGGGCTTAAGGCGCGCTGGGGCGAAGGATCCATCTCTTCAGATCCTCAAGATGTCGGCGCAAACGTCGAACAGCGCGTCCAGGGCGATGACGCCGACGATGGCGGCGACCACCGCCGACGTGGCGGCCTTGCCCACATCGGCCGCGCCGCGGCCGGCCCGCAAACCAAACTGGCAGCCGAAAATCGCGATCAGGGCTCCGAAGGCGAAGCTCTTCGAGAGTCCAAAGAACAGTTGGCTGTCTGAAAGCGCGCCCCGCGCCTGGATGAAAAATGACACGGGTGAGACACCGAGCGTCGCCGCGCCCACCAGCAGGCCGCCGAGGATCCCCACCGCGCTGCCATAGAGATAGAGGACGGGCATCATCGCCGTCAGGGCGAGAATCTTGGGCAGAACCAGGTAGTCGAACACCGGAATGCCAAAGACACGCACGGCGTCGATCTCTTCGCCGCCCTGCATGGCCGCGATCGTCGCCGCATAGGCGCCGCCGGTACGGCCGGCCATGATGATGGCGGTCATGAGGGCGGCCATCTCGCGCACCATGCCGAGGGCCACCAGGTTGGCGACATAGATCCCGGCGCCGAGCGTGCGCAGTTCGGTGGCGCCGATAAAGGCCAGGATGCCGCCCACCAGCACATTGACCACCGCGACGATAGGCAGGGCGGCGATCCCCGCGTCGTACATGGCCTCGACGAGATCGCGGCCTCGCATCGCCGCCTTGCCCCGAACGGCGAGGCCGCCGCGGAGGACCAGATTGCCGATCAGGGCCGAGCCCTGGTTCAGTTCAGCGCCGCGCGCCAGTGTCCAGAGCCCGAGCCGTTCCACCAAAGGGGCTGCCCGGGAGACCCCCGCCGTCGCGGCCTCGGTTGTAGACGTGCTGGCCATCAGCCCCATCAAGTGTCTTGCGGGCGCCGGCAGCCCCGCGTCCTCAAACCGGACCCCGCCATCCGTGGCGGCGGCGCGCAGGGCGACCAGGAAGGCGATCAGGGCGCTATCCCAGTGACCGAGCCCGCCGGAGTCGAAACTCAGGGCCTTCGCGCCGGAAGACAGGATCCGGCTGGCTGCTTGTGGGTCCACGCCATCGGTTCGGGCCACCCAGTCGCCCGTAAGGCTCACCTTGCAGGTCGCGCCGTCGACGGCGCAGTTCCAACCGCGCCCGTTGAGCCTGGCGTCCACGCCTGTCGTCACGTAACCGGACGATCAAGGGTTTGGATGGCGGGTCTCCCGAAAAGGCGGGGATGACCTTGCGCTCATCTCTCGGGGGCGGGCGCCCTCGGAAACTACTTAGTTGGGACCACCATCCAGACAGCGGCCGCGCCCATGATCGCAGTGGCGATCCATCCCAGAATGATCAGGCTGCGGCTGGCCGTGAAGGCGCCCATCACGGACTTTTTGGAGGCCAGGAGAATCACCACCGCCATCAGAGGCACGGCGACGACTCCATTGATCACCGCGCTCCAGAACAGGGCCTTCATGGGGTTGATGGGCGAGAACTGGATCACCAGGGCCAGAAGGACGCTGACCGCGATAACGCCATAGAACCCGCGCGCATCCTGCGGGCGCTGCTCAAGACCCTGGGGCCAGCTCATGACCTCAGCCACGGCATAGGCCGCGGACCCGGAGAGGACCGGAACACCGATCATTCCGACGCCGAGAATACCGAGGGCGAACAGGAGGAACGCGAAGTGGCCGGCAACGGGAGCCAGGGCCGAGGCCGCCTGGGCCGCCGTATTGATGTTGGTGACGCCCGCCACATGCAAGGTGACCGCCGTCGCCAGAATGATGAAATAGGCGGAGATGTTCGAATAGAGCATGCCGCTCCAGGTGTCCCATTTGATCCGACGCAACTCAAAGATCGCGACTTTATGGGCAGCCGTGGCCAGGGGGCGACCACCATCGGCCCGCATGTCCTCCACCTCCTCCGAGGCCTGCCAGAAGAAGAGATAGGGACTGATGGTGGTGCCGAAGATCGCCACCACCATGGCGGAGCTGGTGGCGTCAAGTTTGAAGTGCGGCCAGACCGTTGTCAGGAGGACCGAGCCCCAGGGCACATGAACGACGAAAAGGACCGCCGCATAGGTAAGCAGCGAAAGCGTTAGCCATTTCAGGAAGCTCACATAGCGATCATAGGGCACGAAGATCTGTAGCCCCAGGGTGGCGATCACGAACACCAGCGTCATCAGTCGCTGGTTGATGCCGGTCACGAGCTTCGCCACCTCGCCCATGGCGGCCAGATCGGCGGCGATATTGAGCGTATTGGCGATGAGCAGAAGCACGACCACAGCCCGCACCACTGCGGGATGGAACGCCGTCTTGATATTGGCCGCTAGGCCCTTGCCCGTCACCCGGCCGATCCGCCCGCACATGGACTGCACCGCGGACATCAGCGGATAGCAGAGCGGCATGGTCCACAGCATATTCAGGCCAAACTGAGCGCCGGCCTGGGAATAGGTGGCGATGCCGCTGGGATCATCGTCGGCCACGCCGGTGATCAGGCCAGGCCCCACGCGCGCCAGAGGATGGTTCTTGATGCGCGACCAAAGGCTCGGCCGCGGCGCCTTTTCGGCCCCGCCGCTACCCCTCGCCGTCACCCTGCCCACCACGCTCGGCGCTCACGGCACATGGGCGACGCGCCCAGGGCGAAACCAAGGTGAGATCCTGGGCGACGGCTAGAGATCATCCGATTCCTTGTAACCCAGAGCTTGTTCGTTCGTTCCGGCTCCATAGTAGCGGTAGGGCAGGAACTTGCCGCTCATGGTGATCTTGACGCGGTCGCCCTTGGGGTCGGGAAGCCGCTCCATGACCATGTCGAAGTCGATGGCCGACATGATGCCGTCGCCGAACTCCTCCTCGATCAGCGCCTTCCAGGCCGGTCCGTTGACCATCACCAGTTCGTAGAAGCGATAGATCAGCGGGTCCGTCGGCGGCATGGGCGAGCCCCGCATCGGGACTTCGTTGAGGAGGCGCTGCTCCAGGGCGCTCAAGCCGAACAGGTTCGCGGCGCGTTCGCATTGGGGCTTGGTGAGCTTCATCTGGCCAAGGAGGGCCCCGACCACAAGAACTTCCGACATGCCGCCGATCTCGCCGGCGATGTAACGCCAGGACCAGCCCTTCTCGCGTTTGATATCAGCGATTTTCTCGGTGAGATCGCTGCGTTTCATGTCTCGCCCTCCCATGGCGCGGCCGCGCGCCTGACCTCCCTGCCAAGGACCTAAGCGATGGGCAAGGCCCGTAAAGCCACATCTCAGGAGGCTTGCTTTTCGGCGGCCAGCAAGGCGCGTCTGCGATCAAGACCCCAACGATACCCGCCAAGGCCGCCATCGGCGCGCAAAGCGCGGTGACAGGGCACGAGCCCAGCCAGAAGATGGAGGACATGGGCGCGAGATTCGCCGGAGCCGTCAGGCTGTCGGGTGCTGATCAGGGCGACGGGCGTGCCGAAGTAGAAGATGGAGGGTTCGCGGGATACAATCATAGGCAAGGTCTCCTCAACCGAGGCGAGATGACACGGCCGAAAATCGCGCCGCCAACATCATCGGGCCTGTGGCGGGAATAGGGGTGCCTAACCGGCGCGACGCTCCGATTCTTGCGGCGAGTGACCCCGCGCGCCGCGGGGCTTGCTGAACAAGGCTCTGGCAAGCTCGCTGCGGAACACCCACCTCCGCCTTGCTCATTAACCCAACCCGCCGAAAGAGACGCCATGTCCGTCAACGTGATCTACAAAACCCAAGCCACCTCGACCGGAGGCCGAGACGGGGCGGCAAGGTCGGACGATGGGTCGGTTGATGTGAAGCTGATCATCCCCAAGGAACTGGGCGGTCCTGGCGGCGTCGGCGCCAACCCGGAGAAGCTGTTCGCGGCGGGCTATTCGGCCTGTTTCCTCGGCGCGATGAAAGCGGTGTCCGGGCAGGTCGGAGTCAAGGTTCCCGCCGACGCGACGGTCACGGCCACCATCGGCTTTGGGCCCCGTTCCGAAGGCGGCTATGGGATCACCGCGGATCTTGCCGTCAGCCTGCCTGGCGTTGATCACGAGGCCGGCGAGCGCCTTGTGCAAGCGGCGCACAAGGTCTGCCCCTATTCCAACGCCACGCGCGGAAACGTGGATGTGGGATTGACCGTCACCTGATCAGGCGTCGGTCTTTCGCGCTTCCAGCCACGCGGCGACCTCATCAAGAGCTTCACGTCGGCCGCGCAATTCCCAGGCGCTGCGCATGCGCCGAGAGGCGGATTTGTCCTGGATCTCCACGTCCAATTCCGCCGTGCGCTCGCTCAGATATAGCCCCAGCGCGCGCGAGAGAGGGTCCGTCTTGCCATCGGGGCCGTCGGCCAACGACTCGGCCACGCGGCCGGTCAGTTCCGCAAGAAGCGCGCGGGCCACGTCGGCGGCTTGGATGCGAATATCCGGGACAGAGGTCATCTCATAGACCTGACCGCGGGTGAGGGGGCCCACCGCGTAGAGCCCCTCCACGGTCCCGTCGGCTCCGATGAGGCGAGAGGCTCGGTCCACATCTAGGCCGAGTCGGCAGGCGTCCGACCGCGCCAGCCCCGCGCGGATCAGCCCCGCGATAATCGGGTCTCGCGCGCGCTCGACATCGCTCAAGGGCCCCGCGCAGTTGATCGCCATGCCGACGCGCCGCCTTTGCGGGGCGGATCCACCCCGTGGTCTCCAGACAGCCTCCAGGCCTCCCGGCGCCAAGGTGAGGCTCATCAGCCGTCCGCCCGCCACCTCAAACAGTCCCGCCGCGGCCAAGCGATCCAGATCCGCGGCGACTTCGGGAGCCAGGCGGTGTCGGCTGACTTCCCACCAGGGCCGGGCGTGACGCAGAAACCGTTTTCGCTCAGTGACGCTCCAGGATCGCCAGAGTTCCTGGATGTGGGGTCGCAGGGAATCGATGGCGGCGCGCCAATCCTCGCGCGCCTCGTTCCGGATCTGACGCATAACCGTCCGCACTGAACCCGACGGGGGTTCGCGCCGCGCGGCGACGGCATGGATCGGCGCATGGGCGCGGGGCGCGAGGCCATGACGCGACAGGGCTAGGATTTGCGCGTTCGGCGCGCTCTCCCCGATTGAAAGCGCGACATCCACGGCCGTGAGGCCCGACCCTATCAGGAGAACATCTCCCGTCGCAGGAGTCTTGGCCTCAATCCAGGCCCAGGGATCAGCCACCCATCGATCACTTTTCAGAACGTCCTCCGATACGCCCTCAGGCGCCGGCGGGGCGAGATTGCCGATGGCGAGAACAACAGCGTCGACCTTCACGCGCCGACCCATCGCCAGTCCCACCGACCAGCCGCCGGAGGTCCGCGCCACATCCACGGCATCATCATGCTCGAAGGCCAAACGCCCCACGGCGGCGCCGGCCGCTTCGCGCAGCAGTGATTGCAGGTAGGCGCCGTACCGGTCGCGGGTGACAAAGACCCGCTCCCCCTCGGCCTGATCAACCCCCAGCCATTCCAGGAAATGGCCGGGGGCGTCGGGCAGGGCGCTCATATTCGCGCCGCGCACATTCAAGAGGTGGCCGGCGTTGGCGCTGGAATAGGCCGCGCCACGTCCGAACCTGGGGCCGCGTTCGATCAGCAGAACCCGGGGCCCGTCGGGCGCGCGCAGCAGATGAACGGCCGTCAGAACCCCGCTAAAGCCCGCGCCGATGACCGCGACGGTGGGACGGGGTGTTCCGGCGGCGAACGGGGTCGGAGCGAGCTTTGTCACGATCGCAAGGTGAGGGGTCACCCGGCGAGAGGCAAGCCCGCGAAGCGCGTGGCGCGTGCGATCACGCGAACGGGCATCGGTTGTCTGGGCAACGGTCAGGGCGCGACGGGCGCCATCACCTCGTTTCGCCGCAGGAACCAGAGTGTCCAGGGCGGGTCATATTGGGCGAGGGTCACCGGCCCGATGATCTTGAGATGGTGGGCGGAGGCTTTCGCCAATAGCTCATCGGTTCGCGCCTTGACCGCCCCCTCCAGCGCCCAGCCTGAGAACCTCAAGACCGCCTGACGGCTGGGCGGCAGCTCTCGAAGCTGGACTTGCGGGTCATTGGGCCGCGGAAGGCTTGCGAGAGTATAGGCGTGGGGCATGGTGAATCGCACGACCCAGGTCTGATTTGGGCCCTCCCGCGTCTGGCTGACTGGCGCGGTCATAGGGATTGTCTCGCCGGCCGGCTTCAGCGCCACGGGGGCGGTCATGGCGATGCTCTCGCGGCGGTGATTTCCTCCGAAGATATAGGCGGCGAGAAGACGAAAGCCGCGGCTTGAGGCGGTATTCTGATCGCCAGCGACGGTGACTTCGGCGACCACGGCGGCGGGATAGTCGCGAACCTCGAAGTCGCCGTCCGTCAGGACGGCATGGAAGGGAGGTTCTTCAACGGCCATTGCGGGCGCTCCTCCTATAAGGCAGGCGCCTAGCACGAGGGCCAGCGCCCATAACCTTGGGGTTTTTGAACTCATCAGCTAGGTCACCTCGGCGGCGAACTCATCCGTGATGGACAAGCGCGCGACGAATTTCCAGTATCGCCGTTTACGGGCGGAGGGGACATGGCGATCGAGATGGAAACGGCGACGGCGGCCTCGCTGGGCGGCTTCTTTCGCCGGCGCGCGAAACACGCCCTGCCGATCGGCGCGCCCTGCGCCAACTGCGCGACACCCTTGGCGGGGCCCTGGTGCCATGCCTGCGGCCAATTGGGCGAAGATTTCCACCGTTCCACTTTCAAGCTGATCGCCGAGGCCTTCGAAGGAGTTCTGCACATTGATGGCCGCCTCTGGAAAACCTTGCCTGACCTCTTCCTGCGTCCCGCGCGCCTGACCCGCGCCTATCTTGACGGCCACCGCGCACCGCAGATCCCGCCGCTCAGGCTCTTTCTCGTGGTGCTTCTCCTGGTCTTTCTGGCCAGTTCGCTCGGCGGGCGGGGGGTGGTCGTTCACACGACAACCACGGACGATCATGGACATGTCCTGGCCAATGAGACTCGAACCGTAGATGCCCTGAGCCCAGAGGATCGTGAGAAGGTCAAGGCCGCCCTGGATCAGGCAAAGGTTAAGATCAACAACCGGCCCAATCCTGGAGCCAAGGAATGGTTCAAAACGCGTCTCCTCAAGGCCCTGGATGACCCCGAACGCTTCAAGCTGGTTCTGGAGAAGTGGTCCGAGCGCTTCGCCTTCCTGACCCTTCCCCTGGCCGCGGGCCTGCTCAGCATGGTTTTCGTGTTTCAGCGCCGCTTTTACGTCTTCGATCACACCATCTTCAGCCTGCACTCGCTTTCGGCGGTAGGCCTGATGTTCGCCCTGGGCGCGGTCTTCTCACGCCTGACCGATGGCCAATCCTATTGGATCCTGCTAGCCGCGCCGGTCCACCTTTTCCTCCATATGCGCGGCGTCTATGGAACCTCGATCTTCGGGACCCTGCTGCGGATGTGGCTGATTTGGTTCGGTTCGGTGATCGGCGCCTGTTTCATTGTGGTCGGCTTGCTGTGGGTAGGCCTTAGCGGGATGGCCTGAAGGTGGAAGGAGTCTTCCTGCTTGTCCTAAGCCCTACTGACCCACGGGCGTGATCGGCAGCCAGACCTTACTTTCCGCTCCGGGCTTGTGGAGAATCGTCACCGTCGCGGCTTTGTAGTCGGCGGGTTTCGCGTCGAAGATATTGGGCACAAAGGTCTGGGGATTGCGGTCATAGAGCGGGAACCAGCTTGACTGCACCTGCACCATGATCCGGTGCCCCGGCAGGAACACGTGATTTGTGGTGGGCAGGTCGAAGCGATAGCGCTGCACCTCGCCAGCGGGAATTGCGGAGGGATGTTCGAAGCTGTCGCGATAGCGGCCCCGAAAAATATCCATCGAGACGTTCAGCTCATAGCCGCCCATGGGCGGATCGCTCGCCACGGTGTCCGGATAGACGTCAATCACCTTGACGATAAAGTCGCCATCCGTGCCCGTCGTCGTGGCATAGAGATCGGCCATGGGCGCCCCAGAGATCTTCACAGCTTCTGTAAGGGGCGGCGTCTCATAGGTGAGGACGTCCGGGCGACCGTCGGCCGTGTTGCGCTGGTCATTGACCAGCCAGGTCCGCCACCGCGCGCCGTCTGAGAACGCCACTGGCCGCTGGATATAGGTTACCGGCTTGGCGGGATCTGAGATGTAGCTATCGCTGCCGCCACTGGGGCCCTGGAAGCCGAGGCTGAAGCCGGGCTCCAGATAGAGCGCGGTCATGGGCTGGGCGCAGCCCTTGTCGCAGGCGAGGGGCCAGGCGTCATAGCGGTCCCAATGGTTCTCGCTGGTGTCGTACATGAAGGCGCGGGGCGTCGCCGCCTTGGGCGCGCCGGGCTTCAGATATTGGTTGAAGAAGGGCAACAGGACGTCCCGCCGCCACTGCTCGCCGGTGTCGCCATTGAAGGCGAGGGGGCCGAGGGTTGAGCCATTATAGTTGGCCCCGCTGTGGCGCCACGGACCCATGACCAGATAGTTGGTCGCCGTCTCGCCAACCGCTCTCAGGGCCTCAAAGGCGTGGATGGCGCCCCACTCATCCTCCTGGTCCCAAAGGCCCTGTTCCCACATGGTGGGTACGCCCGAGGGATGCGCTGCCAGAAGCTTGTCCAATGCCTGACCCTGCCAGAAGGCGTCATAGGCGGGGTGCTCATCCAGCTTGCGCCAGAAGCCAAACTGATCGAGGCCATGAGCCGTGGCATAGGCCCCTGTGGACCCGGCCCTGATGAAGTTCTCATAGTCGTCATAGCCGTCGCGCTGGACCTCTTCGCCTTCACCACGGGCGCTGGTCTGGCCGGTGACATAGTCGAGATTGGGATTGCGGAAGGCGCCATAGTGGAACCAGTCATCGCCCATCCAGCCATCGACCATGGGGCTCTCGGGCGCGGTGACCTTCAGCGCCGGGTGCGGGCCGAGCAGCGCCATGACCACCGTCCAGCCCTCATAGGATGAGCCAAGCATGCCCACGCGCCCGTTCGACTGAGGCACATTCTTCACCAGCCAGTCGATGGTGTCCCAGGCGTCGGTGGTGTCGTCGGTCTTCGTGTGATTGAGCGGCCCGATGGGCGGGCGGGTCATGATGTAGTCACCCTCGGAGCCGTATTTGCCCCGGATATCCTGGAAGACGCGGATATAGCCGTCCTTGACGAACACCTCATCGCCCTGGGGCAAGATGTCGATCATCCGGGTGCTGTCCATCCGCTGCGCCCGCTTCTTGGCGTTATAGGGCGTGCGGGTCAGGAGGATCGGGGCGTCGTGCGCGCCCTTGGGGATGACGATCACAGTATAGAGCTTCACCCCATCGCGCATGGGGACCATCTCCACGCGCTTGATGTAGTCGTTGGAGGCGTCGGGTTTGACCACCTTGGTCGGTATGTCGGCCGACTCGGGCGAGAGGGGCGCCGGCTGGGTGTGGGCGAGGCCCGCAGCGAGGGCGCAAATCAATGCCAGGGCCCCAGTCCTCAATCCCGCCATTCCTCAGCCCCCATGCTTATATTGTCGCCGTCCAAACCCTATCCGCCGCTCTTCAGCTTTTCCAGCGCCTTAGGGAATCGGCGTGAGACGGGCGCCTCGGCGCCGCCCTCCAAGGCCAAGCGATAATCGCCCGAGCCCGAGGGTTCCAACAATCTCACGCCCGCCGGATTGACGATCCAGGAGCGGTGGGTGCGCAGGAAGCCCGAGGGCGCCAGCGCGGCGTCGATCTCGCTCAAGGAGGCGCGCATCAGCGGCCGGCGCTGATCCCGCAACAGGAACTCCACATAATTGCCCGCCGCGCGAACAGCCACAATGTCCTTCAGGGGGACGCGTATGAGCCGCGCGCCGTCCTGGATATCGAACCAATCCTCGCGCGCGGCCTCCGCGGGCGCCGCCGAGCTCGCGCCCCCGAAGTTCAGGCGGGGCACGACCCACATCAGAGCGGCGATCCCTACATAGGCCAGCAGGTCCTTGCGATATTCGTAGATCAGCTCCGCCGCCACGGGGGCGTAGCGCGAACCTGCCAGGGCATAGACCGCCGCCCGGAGCGACCACATGCCGCCCACATGAATGGCGCAGAAGGCCACGCTGCCGACGGCATGAATGAGCCCGAATCTCAGCCATCGCCCCGTGGGCGGCGCCAGACGCAGCGCCAGCCAGATTGCCGCGCAGGCGATGACGTTCATGAGCGCGCTGCTCGCTTCCCAGGTGATCGGCTCCCAGACGGCCAGGACCCGTCCGTGCCGGGCAGCGTCGTCGAGATGTGTGAATATATTGACCGTGCAGACGCTGATGATCAGGGCGGCGATCACCGGCATGGCGCGCCACGTGTTAGGCGCCCCGCTTTTTGTCCGACCGTTCGTCCCATCTGAGTCGCCGTTCATCACGACCAGGGTCCGCGTGTCACCGGCGGCGGGCCGGATATCCCTAGGTTCTGGCGAACGGGGCGCGGGGTTGCTCATGATCAATCACTATCCCTAGCTCAGGAACATGGCGATGGCCTCCCTTTCCCGCATGACCCAGACCCGTCGCGGCCTGCTCTACACCCTTGCGGGGGCGCCTCTGATGGCCGCCCTGGCGGGATCCGCGGAGGCGGCCGTCCCTACCGAACGCGTGCGCCCGGGAACCCCCGGTTGGCCCTCGGACAGAGCCTGGGCGGATCTCAAAAGGTCGGTGGGCGGGCGCCTCGAGCCCGTCGTCCCGCCAAGCCTGGACAAGGCCAGCGCCGAGACGGATTTCGCCAACCAGTTTTGGTTGCGTGATCAGCCCGCCTATACCCAGCTTTCCGGTTGGATAGACGCCTGGCGCGCGGCCCCCAGCGCCTATGCTGTGAAGGCGCAAAGCACCGCTGATGTTTCCGCAGCCGTGAAGTTCGCCGCCGCCCGGCGTCTGCGTCTCGTGGTGCGCGGTGGGGGCCACAGCTATCTTGGCGGCTCTAACGCCCCGGATTCTTTGCTGATCTGGCTGCGACCCATGGACGAGATCGTCCTGCACGACTCCTTTGTGCCCCAAGGGAGTGGCGCAGCGGCGGTTCCCGCGGTCTCTCTGGGTGGTGGGGTCATCTGGTTGCACGCCTATCAGGCCGTCACCGGCGGGGCGGGTCGTTATGTCCAGGGCGGCGGCTGCACGACGGTGGGGGTGGGCGGCCATGTGCAGGGCGGGGGGTTTGGCAGCTTTTCCAAGCGCTATGGTCTGGCGGCCGCTAGCCTTCTCGAAGCCGAAATTGTCACCGCCGACGGCGAAATTCGCACCGTCAACGCGGCGCGGGACCCTGATCTTTTCTGGGCGATCAAGGGCGGCGGAGGCGGGACCTTCGGCGTCGTCACCCGCTTCACCCTGGCCACGCACGATCTGCCCGCCAACTTCGGCGCGGCCAAATGGAAGGTCCAGGCCAAATCCGACGCGGCCTATCGCCGGCTTTTGCAACGCTTCCTTGAGGTCTATTCCGCGGGTCTGTTCAACGAACACTGGGGCGAGCAGGTTCGCGCCCGGCCGGACAACCGCCTTGATGTGGAAATGGTGTTTCAGGGCCTGAGCGCCGCGCAGGCGAGAGCCGCATGGGCGCCTTTGGAGGCCTTTGTCCGGGATCGCCCGGATGACTATAGGCCCCCGTCGCCGGTCCTCGCCCTCGCCTTGCCCGCGCGCAAATTCTGGAATGCCGACTTCTTTAAAAGCTTCGCGCCGGACGCCATCGTCCCCGACGCCCGGCCGGGCGCCAATCCCCAGAACTTCTCTTGGAAAGGCGATGATGAACAGGCGGCGGCGACCTGGTTCAGCTATGCCTCGACCTGGCTGCCCGCCAGTCTGCTCAGAGGGGAGGGGCCCGCGCGCCTCGCCGACGCCTGGTTCGCCGCTTGCCGGCATCGCGAGGTGAGCCTTCACCTCAATAAGGGCCTGGCCGGCGCCACGGCGGAAACCCTCGCAGCCTCCCGCGAGACAGCCATGAACCCGGAGGTGCTGGACGCTTTCGCTCTGGCGATCATAGGAGGGCTTGGAGACACCTCATACGCCCCCTTCGCCGGGCCTGACCCCGCCGACGCTCGCGCCGCGACTATGGCGACGGCTCACGCCGATAAGGCCCTGCGTCAGGTCGCGCCTGGCGCCGGGAGCTACCTCTCCGAATGCGACTATCATATGCCCGATTGGCAGACCCGCGCCTGGGGCGACCACTACCCACGCCTCGCCCGGATCAAGCGCCGCTATGACCCGCACGGCCTTTTCACCGTCTATCACGGGGTCGGCAGCGAAGCCTGGAGCGCGGACGGCTTTATCAGGGTGTGAGGTCCCCTAACGTGGGCGGCTTGCGGCCTGGCGGGGTGGGCCTATGGTCGTCTTGTTATGACCGATGACACCCAGCCTGACCCCAACCGTGGCGGCAAGGACGCCGGCGCATATCACCACGGTGATCTGCGCAGGGCCTTATTGGCGGCCGCCGTGGCTGAGGTCGAGCGAGTTGGCCCGGAATTCGTCAATCTGAGCGGACTCGCCAAATCCCTTGGCGTTTCCCAGCCGGCGCCCTATCGCCATTTCGCCCACCGCGAGGCCCTACTGGCCGCTGTCGCCGCCCAGGGCTTCGAGGTCTATGACGCAAGCCTGGAGGAGGCCGTCGCGGCGGGCTCACGGTTCAGCGCCTCGACGCGCATCGCGGCGGCCCATGTCGCCTTTGGCCTCGCCCATCCCGGCCTCTATCGCCTGATGTTCGCCCCTTATGCGCCCTTCGCAAGCGAAAGCCGTGAAGCCGCATTTGCGCGCCTTTTGGAGGCGGTGCGCGCCATCGGCTATGGTCAGGGCGCCCGCAAGCGAGCGTTGCGGATCTGGGCCGCCGCCCATGGACTTGTGATGCTTGCCGGTCAGCCGGGCTTTGCGCAGGATATGGCCGAGGCGTCTCTTAACGCCCTGATCGACGACATCGTGGCGTAAAACCTGGGGGCTCTATGACCGATTTTGCTTCTCCCTGGCTTGATCGGCGTCGCCTCCTTAAGGGATCGGCCGGCTTCAGTCTCATGGGTCTGGGGGCCTGCGCCGGAATGCCGGCGCCCGCGGTCAGTACGGCGGTGGTCTCGCCGCCCGCCCATCTGGCGCCCGTCCGCGCGGCAAGCGACCGCATCTTCGACATCACCGTCTGCCTGCGGCCGTTCCGGGCGGCGGGACCGCGTATCGAGGCCGAGCGGATCGGCGATACGCTGGTCGTGCACAATTACGGCCATGGCGGCAGCGGCTGGTCGCTCTCGTGGGGCTCGGGGACCCTGGCTGTGGAACTGGCGATGGCGGACAGTCCCACGGAGGTGGCCGTCCTCGGCTGCGGGGCCCTGGGCCTGACCGCCGCCACCCTGGCGCAGAGGGCCGGCGCTAAGGTCACTATCTATGCCAAGGATCTGCTCCCCCAGACCCGCTCCTCCCGCGCCACGGGGAGCTGGACGCCGGATTCGCGGGTCGCCTTGACCAGCGTCGCCGGTCCGATGTTCGGCGACAGATGGGAGCGGATGGCCCGCATATCCTTCAAAACCTACCGCCAGTATCTGGGCCTGCCCGGAACGCCGGTGGAATGGCGGGATAGCTACTTCATCTCGGATGACCCCGCGGGAAACCCCGTGCCGGATCCACCGGGCGCACTCGATTTCGCCCATTACAGCGAGCGAATCGCCGATATCGTTCCCAAGAGCGCGCGGCTGAGCGCGGCCGACTCGCCCTTTACCGCCCCCTACGTCCGGCGCGGCGCCCAGATGCAATTCAATGTCGCCGACTATGGCCACACCCTGCTCACCGATTTCCTCCTTGCCGGCGGCAAGATCGAGCGCCGCGAATTCCACGCTCCCGCCGAGCTCACGTCCCTGAAGGAAAAGGTGGTGATCAATTGCCCCGGCTATGCCGCCCGGGCTCTTTGGAAGGACGAGTCCATCATCCCCGTTCGCGGCCAGATCGGCTGGCTGGTCCCGCAACCCGAGCTTGATTACGGCGCCATCTATAAGGGGATTATCATGCTCTCCCGCCGCGATGGGATCGTCATCCAGTCCTTCGAGGGCGGCGACATGCGCGGCTATGGCGATGATCACGAAACTCCCGACCATGCCGAGGCCGACCACGCGGTGTCGGTGATGGCAGAGATGTATAAGCGTTATGCGCGGGGTTAGGCCCTAACCGCTCATCGCCACGGCCATCCGCACCGCTTCGACGAGGCTCGCCGGATCCGCCACGCCCTGCCCCGCAATATCGAACGCCGTGCCGTGGTCCACGCTGGTGCGGACAAAAGGGAGGCCCACCGTGATATTCACGCCCTTGTCCACGCCCAGATACTTCACCGGGATCAGGCCCTGGTCGTGATACTGTGCCACCACGATGTCGAACTCGCCGCGTCTGGCGCGCATGAAGATGGTGTCGCCGGGCCAGGGGCCAGAGGCGTCGATACCCTCCCGCCGGGCCGCCGCGATCGCCGGGGCGATGATCTCCGCCTCCTCCCGGCCGAAGAGGCCATTCTCGCCGGCGTGGGGATTCAATCCGGCCACGGCCACTTTGGGCGCGGCGACGCAAAACGCGCGGCAGGCCTGATCGGCCAAACGAATGGCGCGCAGCTCCGATGCCGGCGTCACGGCCGCGATGGCGTCGCCAAGAGACAGGTGGATCGAGACCAGCAGCACCCGCAGCTCGTCATTAGCCAGCATCATGGCGAAATCGGCCACGCCGCAGCGGTCAGCGAGGATCTCCGTGTGGCCAGGATAACCGATCCCCGCCAGCCGCATGGCCTCCTTGGAGATCGGGGCCGTCACGAGGGCGCGGACCTCGCCGGCCAGGGCCAGATCGATGCCGCGCTGGATATAGGCGAAGGCCGCCGCCCCAGCGCGGGCGTCGATTTGTCCGACGGGCAGATCGAAGGGGAGGGGATCGCCTGCCTGCAGCACCCTCAGCGCACTTAGGTCCGCCCCGACGTCGGCCAAGGCGCGCGTCATGACGCCCTCATCGCCGATCACGAGCAGAGGAACGTCCGGACGGTTCGGACTCGCCCCCAGTTTGGCGATAATCTCCGCCCCGATCCCCGCTGGATCGCCCATGGTGATGGCGATGGGTTTGCTCATGCCGCACGCTTCGCGAAATTCGGAGTAAGCCTAACAAACATTACCAAGATTTCACCTCCGACTCCGCATCCATTCTGCCGGCGTCCGGCCTCTAACCTCGTGAGGGCGCGGCGAAATGTCTGGCGCGAGCAAGGAGAAATGACATGCATCAAATTGTATCGGATATCACCGGCGTGCTGGTGACCATGGTTTTCTGGGGCTTTGTCGCCTCGGTCGTCCTGGTTCCGCTCTACCTGCGTTACCGAGATCGCGGGCGCCTTCATGAGACGCTCCGTATCGCCTATGAAAAAGGTCAGCCCGTGCCGCCGGAACTGATCGAGGCCCTTAAGTCGGGTATTACGCCCGTCAGACCCTGGACGCCCGAGAGCGATCTGCGGCGGGCCCTGGTGCTGATCGGCGTGGGGCTGGGCCTGGCGGGCCTGGGCTATGGCTTGTGGTATGGCCTGATGAGCGTCGGCAACATCCCCGCCTATATCACCGGTGGATGCGTGGCGGGGGCCGGGGCGATCCCAGGTCTGATCGGGGTGGCCTATCTGATCCTTTGGGCCACGCGCCGTAACGCACCCGGTCCCCAGGCTTAGCGAGGGCTCAAGGGGGACCCTTGCCATGGCCCAACTGGCCGGCCGCGCCTCGGCGCATGATATGGATCTCGTCGCCCTGTCGGTGGGGGGGAATCGGGACGCCTTTGGCGAGCTGGTCCGCCGCCACGGTTCGGGGGTCCGCGCCCTCCTGCGGCGCATGGGCGCCGATCCCGCCACGGCGGACGATCTGGCCCAGGACGCCTTCCTCGCGGCGTTCGAACAGGTCGCCGAGTTCCGCGGGGAGGGGACATTCGCCGGCTGGGTCAAGCGCATCGCCGCCCGGCTTTATATAAGGCGCTGGCGGCGGCAGGCCCGTATGTCCTTAGGGGCCGAGGCGCCGGATGAGGATATGGGCGTGGGTCCTGGCGAAGCGGGGGCCAATGCACGGATCGACCTGGACGAGGCTCTCAAGGGCCTCTCGCAGGTGGAACGATTGTGCGTCAGCCTATGTTACGGGGCCGGACTTTCGCACGCGGAGGCTGCGGCGGCCTTGAATGCGCCGCTGGGAACGGTCAAATCACATGTCAAACGTGGTCTGGATAAGCTCAAAGGCGCTCTCGTCGCCGAACCCTCACTCTCCACACAGGAGCGCGTCTATCATGGGTGACAGGAACTTTGAGGCGCGGCTGGAAAGCGCCTTCGCCGAGACCCCCGTCTATGGCGATGCGGATATCTTCGTCCTTCGGGTGAACGACGCCCTGGAGCGGAATTGGCTTATGAGGCGCATTTTGATCGGAGCCCTGGGTGTCACGGGCGGCCTGATCGGAGGCGCCCAGCTCTTGCGCTCGGGCCTTATCGATCATTTGGGCGCCGTGGGGGGCGCCTGGCGCGTTGCGGGAAATGACCTTGCGGGCCTTCCGGTGAGCCGGATCTTTTCCGATCTGTTCGGCGGCGGCCCCTCCACCGCCACCGAGGTTCTTTGGATGTCGGGGGCCATGGCGATCATTGCTTTGGGCCTTTTCGTCACCCGGGCGATGCGCGAGTTCTGACCCCCGCGTCCTTAGGAAAAGCATTTCATGTCCTCCCACACTCCCGGCGCGGAAACGCGTCTGACCGTTCGCGATATTCGTCGTCGCAAGGGGGCTGAACCCCTTGTCTGTCTCACTGCCTACACCGCGCCCATGGCCGAGATCCTCGATCCCCATTGCGACGTGCTGCTCGTCGGGGATTCGGTGGGGATGGTGCTGCATGGCCTTCCCAACACCGTCGGCGTGACGATGGAGATGATGATTCTCCACGGCCAGGCGGTGATGCGCGCCAGCCGCCGTTCCCTGGTGGTGGTGGACATGCCCTTCGGCTCTTACGAGGCCGGCCATGAAACCGCCTATGCCAATGCCGCGCGGATCCTCAAGGAGACGGGCGCCCATGCGGTTAAAGTCGAAAGCGGTCCCACGGTGGGCGAGACAATCGCCTATCTCACCTGCCGGGGCGTTCCAGTAATGGGCCATGTGGGTCTGCGTCCCCAGGCGGTGCTGGCGGAAGGCGCCTTTCGGGCCAAGGGCAAGCGGCCAGGGGACCATGCCTGCGTCATCGCCGAAGCCAGGGCGGCGGAAGCCGCCGGAGCCTTCGCCATCGTGGTCGAGGGCGTGGCCGAGCCCCTGGCCCGTCAGATTACCGCCGAGGTGAAGGTGCCGACGATCGGCATCGGCGCGTCGCCCTGCTGCGACGGCCAGATCTTGGTCACCGACGATATGCTGGGCCTCTTCGACTGGGCGCCCCGATTCGTGCGCCGGTATTCGGAGCTGCGGTCCGAGATCACCGCAGCCGTCGCCCACTATGCCCGCGACGTCCGCGCCCGCGACTTTCCCGCCGCCGCCGAGACCTATTTCGCCAAAGCGGACGGATGCCGGACGGGATGATAAGGCGCGGCTCGACTTAACTCTCTTAACAAGGCTTTACATCTTGTTAGGGGTTGTCGGCTCACAATGGTGGCGCTTCTCTTTCCTCGGTTACACGAACATGAGAAGGTTCGTGTTCGCGCGTCGGCGGATTGGCCCAGGCGGCGGGTCTGACCTACAGGACCAATCATCGGTCCTGTGATCCCGCCGAAAAGATTCCGAGTTTAAGCATGAAGACGGTGATTTTGGCGGGTGGCCTGGGCAGTCGCTTAGGAGAAGAGACCAATTTGCGCCCCAAGGGGACGGTCAATCTACTGGAGGCCGTGCGCCACAGCCCCGGCGTCCGCGCCGTCGTCTGCGTGACCAGCGATAAGTGCTATGAAAATCGGGAACCTGGCCAAGCCTATCGCGAAGACGACGCCATGGGTGGCTATGACCCTTATAGCAGCAGCAAGGGCTGTGCGGAGTTGGTCATTTCAGCCTGGCGCCGGTCTTTTTTCCACCCGGACAAGTTCGGCCGACATGGCGTGGGCGTTGCCAGCGCTAGGGCCGGCGATGTGATCGGCGGCGGAGATTGGGCCAAGGATCGTCTGGTTCCCGATATTTATGCGCGGTTTCGCGGCCGGCCAGCGTCCGCTGATCCGCTTTCCCAGCGCGCTCCGGCCGTGGCAGCATGTTCTCGAGCCCCTGGGCGGATACCTGTTGGTGGCCGAAAGGCTTACGCAGGCGAGGCTGGCCTCGCGGAGGGCTGGAACTTCGGTCCAGTGCTTGAGGACGCCAAACACGTGCGTTGGGTGGCCGATCGCCTGGCCCAAATCTGGGGAGACGGCGCCGCTTGGGACGAAACGGGCGAGCCGCAACCCCACGAAGCGGGCCATCTCAGCCTCGATTGCGAGAAGGCCCGCGCCCGCCTGGGATGGAGGCCCCGTTGGGATATGCGGGAGGGTCTCTCCCGCGCGGTCGCCTGGTATAAGGGCTTTGCCGAGGGCGGCGCCGCCGCCCCCTCACGCTGGCCCAAATTCGGGCGCACTATCGCGCTGAACTGAAAACCGAAAGCCGCACCCATGGACCTTGACCTACGCGGGACGGAAGATCTGGTGGCGGACATGCGCGCTGCGGGCGATCCGGAACGCCTTCGTCAGGCCATTCTGGACCTCGCTGCGCTTTATGCCGAGATGGAACACTCCCCCGCGCCGTTCGAGCCGGGAATCAGCCCCGTGCCGGTCTCTGGTAAGGCCTGTGGCCCGGCCGACATGCGCTCGCTGGTAGATTCAGCCCTAGATTTTTGGCTGACCGCCGGCCGGTTCAATGACGCCTTTG
>Ga0116230_10001757_pt1 | contig 20708 bp, 18 predicted proteins | sample S1TSphfallax_3_FD_88678 | JGI IMG/M metagenome (GOLD analysis project Ga0116230, IMG submission 88678) | Host-associated microbial communities from peat moss isolated from Minnesota, USA - S1T2_Fd - Sphagnum fallax MG | ecosystem: Host-associated > Plants > Peat moss > Unclassified | place... | reverse complement strand
CTGGGCCACGGGAGGCGCCAACTGGGCCATGTTCTTCGGTGAAGAATTACAGGATGCGGAACGACAGATCGGACGCGTCATTGCCTGGGTGGGCTTGATCGCGGCGCTGGTGATCGCCGCACCCGTGGTGCTGGTCTTGATGAGTGCGGGGAACCTGACGGACATGCTGACCGCCGAAGCGCCCATTGCCGCCTACCTCGCCAAGACAGGCGGCCCCACGCTCGCCGCCTTCGTCAGTGCCGGGGTGATCGCAGCACTGGTCAACAACGTGATTGCCTCCTGCATGGTCTTCGGCCGGCTCATTTACTCCACTGGCCGGGATCGAATCTGGTGGGGACCCATCAGTCGGACGGTCGCGTATGTGCACCCGGAATTTCGCTCGCCATTCACCGCCACCCTGCTCGTCGGCGCCATAGCGGCCGTTGCCACGCTGCTCGGGGAGAAGGCGTTGTTAATTTTTCTCTCCGGCGATGTCTCGGCGTATGGCTTGATTTCCGTTGCCATCTTGGTCGGACGACCGCGGCGCATCACCGGCGAGCATTTCCGCGCGCCCTGGTATCCGGCATTGCCGGTGTTCTGCATCGTCTTCACCGTGCTTGCGGTCGCGGCCGATTGGACGGACCCCGATGCCGGACGGCCGAGCACGATTTTCCTCTGCACGCTGTTCGGCGTGGCCCTGATCTACTATTACGCCAGATTGCGGCACCGTCCCGATCTCTGGCTCGCAGGAGTTTCCACGCATGAGTGAACGCACGTCGGCCGCCGGCCACAATCACACCATTCATCGCAAGGACCATCACCTAAATTGGGATAATTCGCGAGCGCCCGCCATCACCATCGCGCCCGGCGACACGGTCGAATTCCAGGACATCGATGCGACGTCCGGACAAATGAAATCCACCTCCACGGTGGAGGACATCCGTGCGCTCGATTTCAGCCTCATCAACCCGATCGCCGGACCCGTCTACATGGACGGCGCGATGCCGGGAGATGCGCTGAAGGTGACGCTGTTGGGCTTCGCGCCTTCGGGCTGGGCGTGGACCGCCATCGTGCCGGGCTTCGGCCTGCTGGCTGAGGACTTTCCTGAGGCGGCGCTCAATATTTGGTCCTACGACAAAAGTTTCGCAACACCCGCCCTCTACGGGCCCGGCGCGCGGGTGCCGCTCAAGCCGTTCTGCGGCACCATCGGGCTCGCGCCCGCGGCGCCCGGGCCGCATAGCACGATCCCGCCCCACTCCGCTGGCGGCAACATGGACATCCGCGATCTGACCGTGGGCGTGGATCTGTACTTGCCGGTGCAGGTCAAGGGCGCGCTGTTTTCGCTGGGCGACACTCACGCGGCACAGGGCGACGGTGAGGTCTGCGGCACCGCCATCGAATCGCCGATGAGCGTCACCGCCAAGTTCGATCTCATCAAGGATGCACACCTGCGCTTTCCGCGATTCGTGACTCATGGACCGGTAACGCGCCACGTCGACGGCAAGGGCTACGACGTCACCACCGGCATTGGTCCAGACCTCATGGAGGCGACCAAGAACGCGGTTCGCGGCATGATCGAACTTCTCGGCAAGCAGCAGGGGCTAAGTGCCGAGAACGCTTACATGCTATGCAGTGTGTGCGCCGAATTGCGCATCAGCGAAGTCGTCGACCGGCCGAATTGGGTGGTCGCGTGCTACTTGCCGCGGGTGGTGTTCGAGTAGCGGCGTGTATCGGGGTGTTACTACAACGACGCGCCGTGACCCCGGCTTCCGGCATGGTTTAGCGAACGCTCCAAAGGAATAGTCGAGCGGGCGCCGTCATCCATTGACGCGGCCTGTGCGGCTCGGATACCGTCTCATGTAGACGCTCTCGGTTGATATCGTCCATTGGCCGCCTATCACAAATGATCAATGTCTGCGTGGTCAATCCGAATTTCTATCGAAGTAGCGGGGTGTCGACCGCCATCCGGCGCATCTATGAGACGCTGCCGCGCAATGCGGTGCAACAATACTTCGTCGAGTGCGGCTATGGCAGTCATCAGGAGGATCATTCGTGGATTCCCGGTGATGCGCTCATCTGCTTTCGCCTGATGGCACTCAATCCCTTCGTGCTCCTGCCGGCCGGACGGAATTTCTTGCGCTGGGTCAAGCAACGCGACATCTGCGTGGTGCACGTGCACCATCGGCGCCTGGCGATGATGCTGGAAATCCTTCGCCGCTTCGGACGCTTTCAGGTGATCTACACCGGCAACCTCACCTACCCGTTTCAATTCGCGTTTTGGTTACTGAGTCCGCAAGTCGGCACCGCCGTCAGCCGGTCGGTGGCCGACAACATGAGGCGCACGCTGCGCACGCGCCAGATCCACCTGTTCAGCAATGGCTGTGACTTCCCCGCCGATTGCCCTACACTGAATCTGCCGGCCGTGTGCAGAACGGCCATCTGCATCGCGCGGCTGGAACAGGTCAAGGCGCATGATCGACTGTTGCAGGCCTGGGCGATGCTGCGCGAACGGGGCCATGAATATCGCTTGCTGTTGGTCGGCGAGGGTAGCTTGCGTCAGGGCCTCGAGCGCCAGGCGAAGCAACTGGGCATTGCCCACCTGATTGAATTTCGGGGCTATCACAGTAACGTCAACGCGCACATCGATGAAGCCTTGTTCGCCGTTCTGCCGAGCGCGGTGGAGGGCCAGCCTATCGTCATCCTCGAGGCGGCGGCGCGCGGGCGCGCCACACTGGTCACGGATGTGGATGGCTCTCGCGATTGCGTGCCGCCTGACGCAACGCTGCCGAATCGGATCGCATTCGGCGATGTCCGGGGACTCGCCGATGCTCTGCAGTCTTGGTTCGCTCGGTCGCCCGAGGTGGTGGAGGAAGGCCGCCGCAGCTTCCGTTTCTTGCGTGCATCGAGCGCATCGGACGTCGTGGGCGGCAAATATCGGGCTTTGTACGAAAATTTGGCGGCTCGTAATCGGCTGCTGCATTAACGCGCCGACAACCGCCGCATCAGCCGATACGTGAACTCGACCTCTTGGGCGAAGGCCTCGACGCCGATGCGCTCGTCTCGACCGTGCGCGCGGCCATCATCGAGGTCATCGAACATGCCGTCGATCCCGTAGCTCGGAATTCCGGCGCGCAGCGTGTAGATACTGTCGCTCGCACCGGCGGCCATCTGCGGCAGCACGATCACCTCGGGCCACAGCGTATGAGCCACCGCCTCGACCGCGGACAGCATGGCCGGCGACGGCGGCGACGGCGGGCTGGGACGGGCGGCGGTCAGCACTTCGAGCTTGATGCTGGGATCCGCGAGCACCGCGGCGAGTTCGCTCTGAATCGTCTCCGGCGTCTCGCCGGGAATCAACCGGCACTGTAAAGTCGCCCGCGCGCGCTGCGGTAACGCATTCTCGGCGTGACCGCCCTCGATCTGCGTCGCGACACAGGTGGTCCGCAACAGGATGTTGGTCTCGACCGACGCAGACAATCGCGCGAGCGCCGCGGGGTCCGGCGGCGACTCGGCCACGGCCAGCATATCGGCCTTGAGCTGGCCGGTTTCGAGCGCGGCGCGGCGTCTAAAGTACAGCGTCGTGGTGTCGGTGAGGTGCACCGGAAACTGATAGCGCGACAACCGCTCGAGTCCCGCCGCAAGGCGGTAGATGGGATTGCCCGCGGTCGGTCTCGAGCTATGGCCACCCTTATCGGTGACCTCCGCCCGGAAAGAGAGGAAAACCTTCTCGCTGGTCTCGACCCCGACATAGAGCTTGCGGCCATCCTTCATGCCGGCCTCACCCCCATCGGGATTCACCACCAGCGCCGCATCGATCAAGTCGCGGTGGTGTTCGATGAGCCACGCAACCCCGTTGCTCGCACCGCCCGCCTCCTCATCCGCGGTGAATGCGACGATGATGTCGCGGTCCGGGACGTAATGCTCCCGCTTCAAGCGGATCAGGGCACTCAATACCGCCGCATCCTGCCCCTTCATGTCGATGGTCCCGCGACCGTAGAGATAGCCACCATCTTCGGTGAGCTTGAAAGGATCACGGGTCCAATCCGCAGCCTTAGCCTCCACCACATCCAAATGGCAGATGTAGAGCAGCGGCTTGGCTCTGCCCCGACCATGCAGGCGCGCCACCACGTTGGCACTCTGCGGAAACTCCGCGGGTGCCAGCAGCGTCGCGTCGGCCGGACCGAACCCTGCCGAACGGAGCCGCGCCAGCACCGCCTCGGCGGCCGTCGCCGTGCCATTGTCGTGCGTCGAGCGAATCTCGATCAATTCGCGCAGGATCTCGCGCGCCAACACCAAATCACCGCCGTCCGCAGGTGTTGCAGCGGCGGCCACCGCGAGTGGCGCAGCGATGAGGCACGCACCGTGCCATACTGCGGCAAATATATTGCGCATCGAGGACTCCTACCGCGCGGCATCCGGCGGGTATTGCGCCATCCTAGAGGTACGTATGGACGAAGCCAAGCTCACACGACTGCGGACCCGCTTCGCGGGTCGCGAGGTGTTCACCGATGGCGAGGATCCCGTGCTCGTCGCCGCGGGCCAACTGGTGCAATCGCCGGACGGCCGGCGCTCGTTGCCCTACTCGGGAATTCCCACCTTGTTGGGCATGCCCGCGGCAACCAGTGCGGCGGGACTCGACATTGCGCTCGTCGGCGTACCCATGGACCTGGGCGTGTCGAACCGGCCCGGCGCCCGCTTCGGGCCGCGCGCCATCCGCAGCATAGAACGCATCGGCCCCTACCATCCGACCTTTCGCGGCGTCCCGAAGAGCACGGTGCGCGCCGCCGATATCGGCGACGTACCGTTTCGCAGCCGTTACAGCCTGGAGCAATCGCTCGAGGACATCGAACAATATTACGCCGCGCTGAAGACCCAGGGGGTACGCCCGCTGTCCGCGGGCGGCGATCATTCGATTACTTACCCGATCTTGAAGGCGCTCGGCAAGGACGCTCCGGTCGGTCTGGTCCACATCGATGCGCACTGCGACACCATGGGCGCCTACGACGGGTCGAAGTTCCATCATGGCGGACCGTTTCGCCTCGCCGTGCTCGACGGCGTGCTCGACCCCGAGCGCAGCATTCAGATCGGGATCCGCGGCTCCTCCAACATGTTCTGGGAGTTTTCGCACGCCAGCGGCATGACGGTGATCTACATGGAGGACTTCATGCGCTTAGGCGTGGACGCCGTCGCCGAACTCGCCCGCAAAGTGGTGGGCGATGGACCGGTATACGTCTCGGTCGACGTCGATGGCTTCGACCCCGCGTATGCGCCCGGTACCGGTACGCCGGAAGCCGGCGGCTTGGAGGCGCGCGAGGGACTGGCGCTGCTGCGGGCGCTGGCGGGCCTCAACGTCATCGGTGCCGACGTGGTCGAGGTGGCGCCGCAATACGATCCGACCACCAACACCAGTCAACTCGCCGCGCAGCTGCTGTTCGAAGAGTTCGCGCTGATGACGATCGGTCGGCGCGCTTAAGTTCGATAAGCCAGCGCGTACGCCTCAGTCACCGCATCTTCCAATGCGCGGCCTGCACGATAGCCGTCGAGCGTGTCCGGGCGTACCACACCGGGCAGCATCCGGTCGCAGGGTTCGGGGACGCTGATCACCGTTCGCACGGGCAACCGTTCCGCATAGATCGGCAGCTCATAGTCCTCCTCGTCGTCGGCGACGCCTTTCGCGCGAATCTTTGCCGAGGCCCGCTCGATGTCCATCATCACCACGGTGGTGGCGTTGATCTCTTTCTGAGTACTCGTACGCAGCGCCGCGGTGCGCGCCGGAAAGAAGCGATCCACCATCATCACCAATGCGCGCTGCTTTTCCGCAGGATCCTCCACGAGGCGCGCCCGGCCGAACGCCATCACCGAGCGGTAATCGGCTGAATGATTGAAGCCGCAGCGTGCAAGCACGAGGCTGTCCAGGTGGGTCACCGTCAGGCACGCCGGCTGCCCTTGGGAAAGACTCTTGACCATGCGGCTCGAGTTGCTCCCGTGCCAGTAAAGACGACTCGCCTCCCGCCAGAACAAGGTCGGCGTGCAGAACGGCCAGCCGTCGATCACGTAGGACACGTGACACAGCGCTGCCGCATCGAGAATGGCATGGACGGTCTCGTGGTCGTAGAAGCCTCGGTCACCGCGCCGCTTGACTCGGTTCACATGATCGATCGGATATTCGTCGGGTCTTGCGTCTGTCATGGTCAGAGCTTGTAGCACAGGCGAACTGCTTCGTCCCAGGAACTTGCGGGATCGCCGACAAAACGGCAGGCTGCAGACGCCACCATGAACCCCAGCGAATCGTACCCCATCTCCGCCTCTCAGCAGCCGAATGGCCGACGAGTGTTCATGCTGGGAGCCACCGGCACCATCGGGCGGGCGACCGTCGCAGCACTCATCGCCCACGGACTCGAGGTGGTGTGTTTTCTGCGACCGCGCCCGCCGGAGCGAGCCCCCGTGTTTCCCGGAGCGACTCTGCGTTTCGGCGACGTGACCGATCGAGAGTCGCTCACGCGAGATGGAATTTGCGGCGAACACTTCGACGTACTCGTCTCGTGCATGTCCACCCGCACGGGTGCGCCGCGCGACGCCTGGGCTATCGATCATCGCGCCCACGTATTGGCGCTCGAGGCGGCACGCGCTGCGGGTGTCTCGCACGTAGTACTTCTCTCGGCGATCTGCGTGCAGAAACCCACGCTCGCGTTTCAACATGCCAAACTCGCGTTCGAGAAGGTTCTGATCGAGTCCGGCCTGACCTACTCGATCGTCCGGCCGACCGCGTTTTTCAAGTCGCTGTCGGGTCAGATCGAGCGCGTGCGGCGCGGCAAGCCCTTCCTCGTGTTCGGCGACGGCACGCTCACAGCCTGTAAACCCTTGAGCGATGCCGACCTCGCCGCTTACCTGGTCGGTTGCTTGGACGATCCGCACCGCTGGAATCGGATCCTGCCCATCGGCGGTCCGGGCGAGGCAATCACTCCACGGCAACAGGGCGAGCGCCTTTTTTTGCTGCTCGGCCGCCCCGCCCGCTTCACCCAGGTGCCGGTGGCGATGCTCGATCTCATCATTCGCGTGCTCGCCGTGCTCGGAAGGCTGTCACCGGCGCTCGCCGACAAGGCGGAACTGGCGCGCATCGGTCGTTATTACGCCACCGAATCCATGCTGGTTCTCGACCCCGAGACGGGCGCCTATGATGCGGCACGCACGCCATCCACAGGACGCGAGACGCTGTTCGATTACTATGAAAAGTTGATAGGCGGAGCGCCGGCACCGGATCGCGGGGATCACGCCGTGTTCTGAATCCCGCCGAGGCGGATGCCCCGGCAAACGCGGCGCCTAGCGAAGCTGTGCCAGTTGGCCCGACTGCGCGTTCGCGCGATACCGCTCCACGGCATGCGTTGTGAGGTCTTCCCGCGCGTACTTGAGATTCTCCGAGAAATCCTCGGGCTTGCCTGCGAGGAAAGCGGCGAGACCGGCGGACAGCGCAATCTCCTTGTCACAGCGCTTGGCGACCGCCGCGGCGACGGCAGCGACCGATTGCGAGGCATCGTTCAGTTGCACGGTGTACTTCGCGATACAGGCGCCCGAATCGACGATGGCCTTCCCCGAGAGAGCCACAGCAGGGTTGGTGAAGTCCAGATCGGCGGCCGGGGCAATCGCGGCGAGACAGCAGCTGGCTACCAGGGCGGCGAGCGCAATGCGAATTTCCATGGTCGAACTCCTTGACTTGGACCCTTACGGTAAGCAAGGCGCCGAAGGGCGACAAGCGAGATATTTCTCGCCATGGACGCAATCCGCTCATCTGTCCGCGCAACTTGACATTGATGTGTGGCGGGAAAGTCATTTAACTTAAAACACCGGCAGGATCGCACCGCCGAATTGCTGCAGGATGAATTCGCGTATCTCATCACTTTGATAGGCGGCCACCAGCAGCTTGAACACCGGTTTATCCTTCTCGCGGGCGCGTACGGCAATGATGTTGCCGTAGGGGTTGTTGGTTCTACTTTCGATGGCGATGGCATCTTTTTGCGGATTGAGTTTGGCCTGCAGCGCGTAGTTGGTGTTGATGATTGCGGCGTCCAAGTCCGGCAGGCTGCGCGGCAATTGCGCCGCATCGAGTTCGCGGATTTTCAACTTCTTCGGGTTGGCGACGATGTCGCGTACGCTCGGCAGAATGCCCACGCCGTCACGCAATCGGATCACACCCTGCTGCTGCAACAGCAGGAGCCCGCGCCCACCGTTCGACGGATCGTTGGGTATGCCGATGGACGCGCCGTCGGGCAGGCTGGCAACGTTCTTCACCTTGAGCGAGTACAGCCCGATCGGCTCCACGATGGTGTCGGCAATCGCCACGATGTGATAGCCGCGGCTCTTGATCTGGTTCTCGAGGAACGGCCTGTGTTGAAAAGCATTGGCATCGAGATCGCCACTGTCGAGTGCCGCGTTCGGCAACAGATAATCGTTGAAGACCACCACATCCACCTCGAGACCCTTGCGTTTGGCGACCTCCTTCACCTTGGCCCAGATGAGTTCGCCGTCGCCGCCCGATACGCCAACCTTCAGCCGCTCCTCCGCCCCCGCGGCCGTCGCCAACGTCATGGTCAGCAACCCGGCGAAGATTGCCGCGAATGTGTTCCGCATACTCGTTGATCCTCTGTTACAGCCTGCGATTCAAGCGGCGGGCGAGCAGATCGCCGCCGATTTGTACTCCGGACACGATCACGATCAACACGATGATCACGCCCACCATGATGTCGGTTTCGAACCGTTGATAACCATAGCGGATGGCGAGATCACCGAGGCCGCCGGCGCCGACGGCGCCGGCCATCGCGGAGGCGCCGATCAAGGTCACCAGGGTGACGGTGAAGCCGGAGACCAGTCCCGGGAGCGCCTCCGGCAGCAATGCTTCTCGAATGATCTGCCATCGGGTCGCGCCGAGCGCGCGTAGCGCTTCGAGCAGGCCACGGTCGACTTCGCGCAAGCTCATCTCCGCGACGCGTGCGTAATAGGGCGTGGCCGCGATGGCCAGGGGTACGATCGCGGCCGTGGTGCCGATCGTCGTGCCGACGATCAGACGCGTGAAGGGAATGAGGGCGACCAGCAGAATGATGAAGGGCGTCGAGCGAAACGCGTTGATGACCGTGCCGAGCACGCGATTGAGGAGCGGGCGGCGCCAGACCCCGTCCTCATCGGTGATGACCAAGAGCACGCCGAGCGGCAAACCCAACGCCAGCGACAGCATCCCGGAGACGCCGACCATGATCCCGGTCTCTGCGAGCGCGGTGGTGAATAGCTCAATATCATCCGCCGACATAGCCCAACACCTCGAGGCCGATCGCCTGCCCCGCGGCCGTCGCCAGCAGGCTGCGTAACGGCTCTTCACGATACCGTATCGAAAAAGTCACGCTGCCCACCGCATGCCCGCCGACGCGATCCACCTCCGCGTGGACGATGTCGGTCTGCCATCCGGGATCGCTCGCCAGCAGCGCGAGCACCGCGGCATAGTGATCCGCTCCCGTCCCTTCGGCTCGCACCAGGCAGCGTCCGCCCGCGACGGGTTGCGGGTGCAAGGACTGCACCAGCGAATCGGGCAGTGGCGGACGCACCGCCCGCAACAACCGCCGCGTCAGCGCCGTGCGCGGATGACCGAACACCTCCCAGACGGCGCCCTGCTCGATGATGTGACCCTCATCCAAGACGGCGACTCGATCGCAAATTTCGCGGATGACGCTCATCTCATGGGTGATGAGCACGATGGTTACGCCGAGCCTGCCTTTGAGCTCCTTGAGCAGCTGCAGGATCGACAGGGTGGTCTCCGGATCCAAGGCCGACGTGGCCTCGTCCGACAGCAGCAGCGCAGGCTTACCGGCCAGCGCGCGGGCGATGCCCACCCGCTGCTTTTGACCGCCCGACAGCTTCGCGGGGTAGACGTCCGCTTTGTCGCGAAGTCCGACCATGTCCAATAGCTGCCACACCGCGCTCGCACGGGCCGCGCGCGGCTGCCCGGCGAGCTTCAACGGCAACGCGACGTTTTCAAATACGGTCTTCATCGACAGCAGATTGAAATGCTGGAAAATCATGCCGACTTTGCGCCGGACGCGGTTGAGGCCAGCTTCGTCCAGGGCGGAGAAGTCACTACCGTCGACGATGATGCGGCCGCTGTCGATGCGCTCCAAGCCGTTGATGGTGCGGATCAAGGTCGATTTGCCGGCGCCGCTCTTGCCGATGATGCCGAATATCTCGCCGCGTTCAACTTCGAGGCTCACCTGGTCGAGCGCCACCACGGCCCCAAACGCCCGGCTGATCGACTCCAGGCGGACGATCGCGTCGCCGCCGGTCACGTGCGATGAATGACGCTCTCGCTGAAGCGTTCCATTTCTTCGATCTGCGGACTGAACTGCAGCAGCAGCAAATCCACCCCGGCCTCGGCGAATTTGCCGACTTGATCCTGTATCCGGGCGGGAGTACCCACGAGGCCGCTGCGCAAGCCGCGGTTGGAAACCGAGTACTCCTCGATCGACATCGATCGTTCCAATTGAGTGCCCTGAAGCCATTGCTGATAGTTCGCGTAGCCTTTGGCGTTCTCATGCACGTTGGTGATGCGTTCGAGTTCCTGCTTCACTTCGCGATCGGTGTCGCGCGCGAAGGCGTACCCGGCGAGACCGAACTGCATCGGGCCAAGACCCAGCTTGTCCCGCCGTTCGGACATATCCGCGATCTTGGCTGCCACGTGGGCCGGCGCGTCACCGTGCATGACGTAGGCGTCACAGGTTCGCGCAATGAGATTTTTTGCGGCTTCCGATTCGCCGCCCGCATAGATCGGCGGGCGCGGCTTGCGGATCGGCTTCGGTTCCAGCACTGTCTCCTCCGTCCGATAGTACCGCCCCGCGTGGCTGTAGATCTTCTGCGACCAGACGCCGTTCACGACTTCCAGCCACTCGGCGGTCCGGCCATAGCGATCGTCGTGCCGCTCGAAATCGACGCCGTACATCCGCGCCTCTTGTTCCCACCAAGAAGACACCACGTTGAGCGCGAGGCGGCCATTGCTGATGTGATCGATATTGGCGGCTTGCTTGGCGAAGATGGCGGGCGAATGGAACGTGGGGCGTACGGCGACCATCAATTCGAGCGAGTCGGTGACGGCCGCGAGCGCGGCGGCGGTGGACCAGGCATCGAGGCTCGGCGCGTCGATGCCCTTGATGTCGTTTAAGTTCAATTCCGCGATGAGCGACAGATCGAAGCCGAGCTGTTCGCTGCGTTGCGCAACCCTGCGCGTATATTCCCAGGTCGCGTGCATGTTCTCGTCGTCGACGTTGCGCAGCCAGCCGCCGAACACCGGCATCCAATAGCCGTAGCGGATGCCTCGTTCAGACAGCATCGCGCAACTCCTGCTCCAGGAAGTCCGCGAGGTTCTTGACCGGATCGAAGCCGATGACGCGCGGTGCATCGGCAACGAAGTTCGACAGTGCATTGATGTCGTAGTAGTAGATGTGACCGTCGCGGTCATCCACCAGGTATTCGATGCCGCCGACGTCGATGCCGGCGGCCGCGACGATCTGTTCGATGTCGTGAATGACCTCCGCCGGCGGCACGTAGCCGTCGACCTTGAGTCCCGTCTTTGCCGACTCGACCGCACAGGCATTGTCCAGACGCTGTCCCGTCGATGTTTGGCAGATGTCGGCCGGACACAGATCGAAGGTCTCGCCGCTCAGATGCACCTTGATGCCATACAGATATTTCCCGCCGAGGGTCTCCACCCGGGTGATGAATCCGCCGCGTGCGGGCACGAACTCCTGGACCAACCCGGTATGGTCGTAGCCCAGATCGAGCCATCCGGCAGCCGCGGCTTGCGCGAGTTCCCGCCTTGAATCGAAGCGCGTGACCCCCTTGCCGCTGCCACCGATGCTGGGTTTGACCACGATCGGATAGCGTAACCCCTCGGCCGCAGCCACCGCTTGGCCGGCGTCATGAATCACGCGGGTCGGAATGAAGGGCAGGTCGAGCGATTTCAACAGCGATGCCTGTGACGCCTTGGAGATCTCGTTACGAAACGCCCGGGCACCATTGATGACGCGAATACCTTGGCGCTCCAGGTGCTCAAGATAGGCGAGCGTGTGAAAAATCCCGGAACCGTGGCCACGGCTATCGGCCGACGGGCTCATGCGGTTGAACAGCACCTTGAACTGGGGCGGCGGGGCGCCGACGTCATAAAAGTGGTCGGGAATGAAGATCTTGTCGAACGGCACGGCGCGACGGTCCAATTCGGCGAAGATTGGCGCAAACCATTGCGGATGTTCGTATAGGAACACCAGATTTGCCGGAAGCACGATCAAGCGTTGCGGATGCCGGGCGCGCGCCGCGTCGAGGTCGCCGTCAGCCTGCGCAGCACCGCCGCCATGGCGTCGATCTCCTCGCAGGTGTTGTAGAAGGCGAGCGATGCCCGTACCGTCGCCTCGTGTCCGAAGCGTCTCAAGATGGGCTGGGCGCAATGATGACCGGCTCGCACCGCGATGCCTTCCTGGTTCAAGGCGGTGCCGATGGCCACGGGGTCGAGGCCGTCGATGACGAAGGACATCACGCTCGCCTTGTGCGCGGCGGTGCCGATGATTTCGAGTCCAGGGATCGGCGCGAGGCGGTGGGTGGCGTACTTCAGAAGCTCCGTCTCGTAGCGCTCGATATTCGGCATGCCGATCGTCATCAAGTACTCGAGTGCTGCGCCCAGGCCGACGGCGTCCGCAATGTTACCGGTGCCCGCTTCGAACCGCGCCGGTGGCCGCTGATACAGCGTTCGCTCGAACGTGACGTCCTCGATCATGTTGCCGCCGCTCTGCCACGGCGGCATGTCCTCGAGCACCTTGGCCTTGCCGTACAACACGCCGATACCCGTGGGCCCGAACACCTTGTGACCGGAAAGCACGAAGAAATCCGCATCGCACGATGCGACGTCGATGGGGATGTGCGACACCGACTGAGCGCCGTCGATCAGCACGCACGCCCCGGCGCGGTGGCCCAACTCCACGATGTCGTGGACCGGCGTCACCGTGCCCAGGGCATTGGAGACGTGGGTGATCGCGACCAGTTTGGTGTGCGAGTTCAAGAGGCGCTGCAATTCATCCATCCGCAGTTGCCCGCGGGAATCCACCGGCACGACCTTGAGGGTGGCACCGCGCTCTGCGGCGAGCATCTGCCAGGGCACGATGTTGGCGTGATGCTCGAGGTGCGAAATCAGGATCTCATCGCCTTCACCGACATTCTTGCGACCCCAGCTCTGGGCGACTAGATTGATGGCTTCGGTCGCCCCGCGTACGAAGACGATCTCGTCGGGAGACGCGGCGCCCAAGAATTGCTGCACCAGCCGCCGCGCGCGCTCGTAGGCGTCGGTAGCCCGGGCGGCAAGCTCGTGTGCCGCGCGGTGAATGTTCGAGTTCTCGTGACGGTAAAAGTAGGTCAAGCGGTCGATCACCGCGTTGGGCTTCTGAGTGGTCGCTGCGTTGTCGAACCATACCAACGGGCGCCCATGCACACGCTCCTGGAGGATCGGAAAGTCGCGGCGGATGGTACTCACATCGAACGCCGGATGGCCCGCAGCAGGGAGGGCTGCATCGGCAGCCGGGGCATCGGCCAGGAAATAGAAGGACGGAGCTGCCGCGACGCGCGGCATAGCCTGCATTGGCGCGCCCGGTAATGGCGCCCCCGGCAATCCAGCCCCGGTGAAGATCGACGGCACCGACGGCAACTCGGGGTGCACGAGGTCAGATGCACTGAGGCGGATCAGATCGGACGCGGAAAACCCCGGCGGTGCGGCCGGCAACATCGGTGTGTTCGGCAGAGTCGCCGTTGCCGGCAGCGTCGGTGTGGCCGGCAGCGTCGGCATGGCCCCAGCGAACGTGGGCGCGGCCGGCTGCGTGGGCGCCGGCGAGGTCAGTGTGGGCCCGGTCGGTAGCACCGGCGGCGCCAATGGAGCCATCGGCGCAATCGGTGCGAGCGGCGCAATTGACGTTATCGGTGCCAACGCGGCGGCGTCCGACACCACGCGAGTCGCGCCGGCAGGCACGCCGGGCGACGCCGGTCGGGCGGCAAAAAACTCGTTAGCCCAGCGCGCCAGCGTCGCAGCGTCGGGCAGGCCCGCGGGTGTCTCCGGGGCCGTCGTCACCGCCAGTGCCGGGATCGGATTACTTGTAGACGTCGGCATATTCGTGGAACTTGCCGATCTCCACATCGTCGAGCAAACCCACGGCGTCGTCGACGAGCACCGCCAGCGAGCAATACAGCGAAATCAGATAGGAAGCAATCGCGCTGCGGTTGATCCCCATGAATCGCACCGACAGGCCCGGGCTTTGCTCGCCGGGAAGTCCCGGCTGGAACAGACCCACCACGCCCTGGCGTTTATCCCCGACCCGCAGCAGCAACACCTTGGTTTTACCGTCCGCCACCGGCACCTTGTCAGAGGGAATCAGCGGCAGTCCACGCCAAGTCAGGAACTGCGAGCCGAACAGACTCACCGTCGGCGGCGGGACGCCCCGGCGCGTGCACTCGCGCCCGAATGCCGCAATCGCCAGAGGATGGGTCAAAAAGAAAGCCGGTTCCTTCCAAACGCGCGCGATCAGTTCGTCGAGATCATCCGGAGTCGGCGCTCCCGACAACGGCGTGATTCGCTGGTTGTCGGCCACGTTGGCGATCAGTCCATAGTCCGCATTATTGATGAGCTCGCTTTCCTGGTGCTCTTTTATGGCTTCGATGGTGAGCCTGAGCTGTTCCTTGATCTGGTCGTGGGGGCTGTTGTATAAGTCCGAAATGCGTGTATGAACGTCCAGGATGGTCGTCACCGCATTCAGCTGATATTCCCGCGGCGTCTCTTCGTAATCCACGAAGGTTTGCGGCAGTTCGGCTTCGTCGCGCTTGGCGCACGCGATCTTGACGTCCTCCGGATTCTTCACCTTGTTGACGCGGTAAGTGCCGGCTTCGACTGGCACCCATTGCAGCAAATGCACCAGCCAGCGCGGTGTGATGGTCGCGAGCTGAGGAACAGTCTTGGTGGTATTGGCAAGTTGCCGTGCTGCGGCGTCGCCGAGCGCAAGGGGGGCAGGAGAGTCCGCCATGAAGTTGGGATTCCTTGAATTACTAGACTAAATAGAAAAAACCCGTGACCGGTCAGGGCCACGGATTCTCTCGAAGATATCGCGGCGACCTGCGGCTACCGCGAGGACTTATATATTAGTCTTGTACCCAGGGCAATCCATGGAATCGCCAGCCGTTCTGGGTACCCCGCCTCTTGCGCTCGTCGAGTTCTCCCTCGAACCCCTCGGCCACGTTGAAAGCATGTTGGAATTGAGCACGCGTCGCCGCGTCAGCCGCGGCGGCCGAACGTTGCCCGCTGCGGCACAGGAATAACAACACGTCGCTCTTGCGTGCCTTGCCTTCGAGTTCACGGACGAAGCGCGGATTGCGCGTCATGGCCGTTCCGGTCATCCAGGCCACGTGCAGGCTGTCCGGGACGTAGCCGACGAACTTGCGCTCCTCGGGGGTACGCACGTCGATGAGTCGCGCCAGCCCCGCGCGGACCAGGTCCAACGCCTCGTGCGGCGTCACGTTGCCGGCGTAACCGCGATGTTCGTCCGCAGGCGCGCTGCGCGCCCGCTCGAGAATTGGATGCCTCGAGGCGTCCGCGAGCGGATCAGCGCCCAATGCGCCAGCGCCGGCGGCTGCCGGAACGATATCGGGGACTGCATGCGGGACGGCCATAGGACTTTCCTCGTTGCTCAGGTTGTCTACCAAAAATCTAGTCCAATGCACCCGCCCGCGGAAATCACCAAGGGCTATAACCTCATAACCATGCAGTCTGTCGTAAGACCTTGGTTTTGAGTCGACGGCGACTACAATCCGAGCCATGGCCGTATCCGTTGCACGCATTCACGAATCTTTTGGCGAGCCGGTTGCGCAATCCGTGCTTGACGGGATCACGCGCCGTTTGGCGGCGACTGCGGCCGCGTTCGATCGCAGCGCCGAATTTCCACGCGCGAACTTCGACATCCTCGCCGAGGAGGGTCTGATCGGTCTGACGGTGGCGCGGGAATACGGAGGCCGGGAGGCGGGACTCGCGGAATCGCTGCGTGTACTCGGCGCCGTGGCCCGGGGGGAGCCCTCCACCGCATTGATCTTGTTCATGACTTACGTTTCCTATGCGCACACGTCGCGGATGCAAAACTGGCCGCCGATCATTTATGAGCGGCTCGCCCGGCAGGCCGTGGCGGGCGGCGGATTGATCGGCGGTCTGCGGGTGGAGCCCGAATTGGGCACGCCGGTCCGCGGCGGACTGCCGAAAACCGTGGCCCGCCGAACCGCCGACGGCTGGGCACTCACGGGCAACAAGATTTATTCGACTGGGTCGACCGGACTCACCTGGTTTTCCGTGTGGGCGAAAACCGATGAAACGCCGCCTCGAGTGGGCACCTTTTTGGTTGCGGCCAACAGCCCCGGCATCACCGTCGTGCCCGCCTGGGACCACTTGGGCATGCGTGCCACCGTGAGCCATGAAGTGGTGTTCGACGGCACGCCTATTCCGTTGGATCATGCCCTCGATGTCCGGCAACCTGCCGACTGGGTGCCAAAACCCGGCGATCATTCCATGGCCTTATGGAATGCGCTCGCGATCTCCACCATCTACGATGGCGTTGCCCAGTCGGCACGGGACTGGCTGCGCGGATACCTGAAGGAACGCGCGCCAAGCAATCTTGGCGCCTCGCTGGCGACGCTGCCGCGGGTCCAGGAAAAATTCGGCGAGATCGAAGTGCTGCTCTCCACCAATCGCCTGCTCCTCGAGAGCGCGGCCGAGCGAGTCGATGCCGGCCGGGAGGTGACCGGCTTGGAGGCGAACAACATCAAGTATGTCACCACCGGAAACGCCATCCGGGCGGTCGAGATCGGACTCGAACTGACCGGCAATCCCGGCCTCAGCCGCAAAAACCCGCTCGAGCGGCATTACCGCGATGTGCTTTGCAGCCGCATACACTCACCGCAAAACGACACCATCCTCCTGGCCGCGGGGCGTGCAGGGCTCTAGCGCCGCGGCTACGAGATTTGCCACGGTCGAGTCCGACGCGGAGTGCGGATCCTCCGCGGAGGGCGCCCGTGATTCCGCATCCGTCACACCGATGGCGTTCAACAGTTGCTTGCGCAGCGTAAAGAATCCTAACTGGCTCAAGTCGCGGGGACGTGGCAGATCGATCGCGATCGAGGCCACCATCCTCCCGCGGTCGATCACCAGCGAACGATCCGCGAGCAGGATCGCCTCATCCACATCATGAGTGATGAGCAGCACCGAAAGGTGATGCCGCTTCCAGAGGGCCTCGATCAGCCCGTGCATGCGCATCCGCGTGAGGGCATCGAGCGCCGCGAAGGGCTCGTCCAATAGCAACAGCTTTGGATCGCGCACCAGCGCCCGCGCGAGGGCGGTACGTTGGGCTTCGCCGCCCGATAATGTGGCCGGATAGGCATCGAGCCGATGGTCGAGGCCCACTTCGCCCAAGGCGGCGCGCGCTTGTTCCTTTGCGCCACTGCCCTTGAGTCCGAGGGCCACATTCTGGGCCGCGGTTTTCCAGGGCAACAGCCGCGGCTCTTGAAACACCACCATGCGCTCGTTGGGCACCTGTAAGGTCCCGGCAGTCGGCGCGTCCAGCCCCGCCAGCGTTCGCAGTAGAGTGCTCTTGCCGGAACCACTGCGGCCGAGCAGCGCGACGAACTCACCCGGTTCGATGGCCAGATCGACATCGTCGAGAGCCAGCGTGTTGCCGAACCGGCGGGTCAGGCCGCGCACGGTTACCATTTGATTGCTCATGCGCCGTGATTACTCATGCAGTGGTGCCGACGAACGACGGTCGCCAGCCCAGGAGCCGCCGCTCGAGCCAACGTACCAGGATGTCGACCACCAGCCCCAGCAACGCGTAGATCAACAGACCCACGACCAGGATGTCGATGCGCATGAAATCCCGCGCATCGTTCATCAGATAGCCGATCCCGCTGGTGGCATTCACCTGTTCGGCCGCCACCAGAATGAGCCAGGAAATTCCCAGCGAGTACCGCACTCCAACCAGCGCCGTTGGCAACGCACCGGGAAGAATGACGTGCCGGATGAGCGCGCCGCGGGACAGCCCGATGATGTTCGCCAGTTCGACCAGCTTAGGATCGACGCCGCGAATGCCGGAATACAACGTCAGATAGATGGGAAACACCGCGGCCACGGCGACCAGCGCCACCTTCGGGACTTCGCCAATCCCGAACCAGATGATGAAAAACGGGATCAACGCCAGCACCGGCAAGGTGCGCAGCATTTGCATCGGCGCATCGATCACGTATTCACCGGTACGCGACAACCCCGCGAGCAGCGCCAGGCCTCCGCCCACCAACAAGGCGAGAGACATTCCCTTGGCGACGCGACCCAACGAGACCAGCAGGTGGTGCTGCAGCGAACCGTCAGAGGTCAATTCTATGAAGCTGGCAATCACCTGGCTGGGAGCCGCCAAGGTTCGGCTCGAGATCAATCCGCTCGAGCAACCGATCTGCCAAAGCACCAGAAGCGCCACGGGGCTGAGCACACGCAGCCATTGCCGCGACCGCTTCTTGGGCAACGGCGCGATGGAAAGCGACAGCGCCGGATCGTCGACCAGGCGTGGGGCGGTGGCTTGCATCCGCACATTATTGGATGCCGATGGCGAGCGAGTCCAAGTTCATTTGCTTATCACCATATGACATTGCGCACTATCCGCAGCTGACCGACCCGCAGGACTTGTTCGCCGGGTTGGCCCGCGAACGCGCCACGGGCGAGCGCGTCCGGCCACCTTGCGCACCGGTGCCAATAACGGTTTGCTCACGGCCGCCTAACGCCCCATGCTTCGGGATATGACTGTCCGTAACCTTGCCGCGTTGTTGATGCTGGTAGGCACGTTCGCCACCTTGGGCGACCTGGCGCGAGCCGACTCGGAGGCTGTGCTCAAGGCCACGCTCGCCAACGGGATGCGCGTCGTGATCCTGCAGAATTCGCTGGCGCCGGTGGTGACCGTGGAGGCCAATTTTCTGGTGGGCGGGGATGAAACCCCGCCCGGATTCCCCGGCATGGCCCATGCCGAGGAGCACATGGCGTTTCGCGGCTGCGCCGGCATGGATGCGGATCAGACCGCAGCCATCTATGCGCAGCTCGGCGGCCGCAACAACGCGGATACGCAGCAAAACATCACGCAGTATTATGCGACCGTGCCGGCATCGGATCTCGACGTGGCGCTCGAAGCCCAGGCGGCATGCCTGCGCGGCGTCGATGATTCGCAGCAGCAATGGGCGGAGGAACGCGGCGCCATCGAGCAGGAAGTCGCCCGCGATCTGTCCAATCCGACCTACAAGTTCATCGATCGCCTGAACCAAGACATGTTCTTAGGCACCCCCTACGCGCACGACCCGCTGGGCACCAAGAGTTCGTTCGATGCCACCACCGGCGCCATGCTGCAAGCGTTCCATCGCAAATGGTACGTACCGGGCAACGCCATTCTCATCATCGTCGGCGACGTCGAACCCGCCGTCGCCATGGCCAAGGTGCGCCGATTGTTCGGCGACATCCCGAATTATCCGGTTCCCGCGCGGCCGGCGGTCAAGCTTCGGCCGGTCAAGGCGGAGACCTTCACGCTCGACAGCAACCTGCCCTACGTATTGGGCTTCATTGCCTATCGCTTGCCGGGCACCGACTCGCCGGACTACGCGGCGGCGCAAATCCTCGCCGACGTATTGAGCAGTCAACGCGCCGACCTGTATGGCATGGTGCCGGCGGGGAAGGCGCTTGCGGCGGAATTCGGCATGGCCGAAAGCTATCCGAAAGCCAGCGTTGGCTACGGAGTGGTGGCCTTGCCGGCGGGTCAGGAGGTCTCCGCCGCGATTGGCGACATGCGCGAAATTCTCACCAATTATGCGCGGCACGGGGTGCCCGAGGACCTGGTCGCGGCGGCCAAGCGCGGCGAAGTGGCGGGTGCCGAGTTTCAGCGTAATTCCATCCCGGGACTGGCCAATGTCTGGTCGAATGCGCTGGCAGCCGAAGGGCGCACGTCGCCCGACGAAGACGTCGAGGCAATCAAACGGGTCACGCTCGCCGACGTGAATCGCGTCGCCCGTGAATATCTCGACCGCCGCAACTCCATCACGGCCACGCTCAAACCCGTACCCACCGGTCAACCGGTGGCCTCGAAGGGCTTCGGCGGCGCGGAACAGGTCACGGTCGCGCCCAGCAAGCCGGTCGCGCTTCCCGCGTGGGCTGAGGCGTCGCTCGCGCAGCTCACCGTACCGGCAGATTACATCAAGGTCTCCGACACCCGGTTGTCTAACGGCATTCGCCTCATCGTCAACACCAATCACATCAGCCCGACCGTGTCGGTCGTGGGCTCGGTGGAAACCAATTCGGATCTCGAGACGCCCGCCGGCAAGGACGGCCTGGCCGATTTGCTCAACGATCTGTTCTCGTACGGCACCCTCACCCTGGACCGGCTGGCGTTTCAAAAGGCGCTCGATGACATTGCCGCGAACGAACGCGCCGGTTACAGCTTCTCGGTGGCTGTGCTCAAGGACCATTTCTCGCGCGCCGTCGAACTGTTGGCGGACAACGAGCTGCACCCGGCGCTGCCGGAGAAGGCGTTCGCCGTGGTCAAGCAGAAGACCGCGCAGTTCGTGGCGGGCAATCTGCAAAGCCCGCAGTACCGAACCGCGCGCGCCCT
>Ga0116230_10001756_pt1 | contig 20711 bp, 11 predicted proteins | sample S1TSphfallax_3_FD_88678 | JGI IMG/M metagenome (GOLD analysis project Ga0116230, IMG submission 88678) | Host-associated microbial communities from peat moss isolated from Minnesota, USA - S1T2_Fd - Sphagnum fallax MG | ecosystem: Host-associated > Plants > Peat moss > Unclassified | place... | reverse complement strand
GTATGCAGGCACGCAAGAATCAACACCGTATCCAATCAATCTCCAGAAGATAGAGAACTCTCCACCTACAAGCTGGATCTTCCCACAAGATCAGCAAAACGTGCTGCTAACCTGAAAGGCATCTTGGAGAGAAGCAAAGTGCTGCAGCAGATCTTGCTGCTCATGGCGCTGGTGGGGACATGTGCTGTGATTGGTGATGGTGTCTTCACTCCCGCTATCTCAGGTAACTTCACCCGCACTAATTTCTCCACCTCCATTGAGCAAGCTTCCTCATCTGCATCATGATGAATTTAGTTTCTCTTTTTTTCTTCCTTTTTTTTTCCCAAATTCTTGAGGTAGGTCCAAAAGAGGGCTTAGCCAGATTTGGCTACAGGTTAGAGAGGAAAGTAGAAAAGCTTAGGAATTCTACTGTACATGATGGCTACATGCTAGAGCCTATTGTCTAAATATGGCTGCCATGGGCCCCATTTTTTCCAAAAGAAAACCCCTTCGAACTATTCACAACCCCACCCCCTTCAAAGGTTTTGTCACCGATGATGCGAAACTTCACCCCAAAAAAATCAAAAATCTGTGATCATCATGATGCCTGGGTTGTTGAACGCCAAGCTCCAAACTGTCTTGAGGCCTTGGAGCTTGCTTTTAAAAGCTCAGGCTATGAAACCCAGCAAAATCATTTATGGCAATATGCTTTTGAGAGTTGTAGCTGTGAAAGAGTTCAAATTCAAAACTGGCAAAAAATTCAGGCTCTTCTAGATACTAGATTTCTCTTCTAGATTTGTTGTCTAAGAACATCTTTCCTTAGGCTGCTGCAATTGCAGTACTTAGGAGCTTTCCATTATCTTTTATGTGGCTGAGCTATGCTCACAGTCATCTCACCCCATCAAAGCATATTTTGAAGCCATTACCAATTGCTTTCCATTATCTTTTATGTGGCTGAGCTATGCTCACCGTCATCTCACCACATCAAAGCATATTTTGAATCATTACCAATTGCTTTTCATTAGCTTTTATGTCGCTGAGCTATGCTCACAGTCATCTCACCGCATCAAAGCATATTTTGAATCAATTACCAATTGCAGGAGTAGCCAAAGTTGTGAATCAAATTGTGACCCATCACAAAATGATATCTATCATTTCTTTTTTTTTAATGAGAACATGTGTTCCCAGAGTTCCTAACTTGCTAAAGTACAGAGTTTCATAGTACTTGTAGCTCTCCAATGAAAAGTGATTGTCCATGCAACAAGAAACAAGGCCCTATGTCGATGGCTTTCCATTAGGCTGCTATGATCACAACACACTATGTACATAATTGTGATCACAACAGCCTAATGGAAAGAGACCCTAACTGTTCAACCAAGAGGATCTTTCTAACCAATAATTTGTTGTTTGTTACCTGCTCATAATCACACTAACCTTCGCAAAGAAAATTGTAGCCCATTTGCAAATATCAAAATTGAGTTCTGACTGTGGGATTCTTGCAGTCTTATCTGCAATATCTGGAATTCAGGTACCTGCACCAAATCTCTCTCAAGGTATGCCATGAATTCCCAGCCTTCCAATTTCTGGTTTTGACAGCCTTGATCTTAAAAATCTGATCTGATCTGATGAGTTCAGTGCCAGAAAGTTTTACAATCCAGATCTAAGCTAGAAATATTTTCTTTCTGCATGCACTGAGTCTGGAATAATGCTAGGTGCAACATCTTTTGAAGGATTTGCACCTAGACTCAAATTATAATGTGACACCTCAAGGAGAATCCACCATGTGATGTGAATTCAATGTCCTGTGATTTAAATCTCATGAAACAGATCATGGAGTATAAGATAAAAATCAACTGATAAAAACCTGCAGCTATTTTAAAACATGAAAGATCTATCTAGCCTTTTTGGTGTTACAGCTGGATTAATTTTGTTTAGCATAATTGGAAAGTAGTTGCAGATGAGTCAATGTTTTGGGTGAAGAAGTTAAGCACCTTGAGTTTCTTAGAGAAGAACCTGGCTCAGAACAGGACCTGTAGTGTTAGCTTTGGTATGACTTAGTTCAGAACTATGGACTTTTTTTTAAATGTGCAGGTGTGGTGACGGGCATCTCCTGTGTGATTCTGTTCGTTCTCTTCATGGTCCAAAGATTCGGAACTGACAAAGTGGGCTACACATTTGCACCAATTGTGCTTGTGTGGTTTCTGTCTATCGGACTCACTGGTCTTTACAACATTTTCAAGCATGATCCATCTGTTCTCAAAGCTTTCAACCCAGCTTATATATTCACATTCTTTACAAGGAATAAGAAGGCGGGATGGATTTCGCTTGGAGGCATTGTACTTTGCATCACTGGTAAAATTTACAATTGATCCATCTTATAAGTACTTGCTGTTGAGAGAGTTGTGGTTTTTTAATAAAGAATGCAAGGGTGGTAGAATAAAATCCACAAGGATGCAAAGAAAACTGTGACCTCCATTTGTGGACCACCTAGCTTACAAATGCCTATCAATCCCATATCCAACCTTAGGTTAATAATCCTTCATGAATTTTTTTATGCTCAGGTATTGGCCACATGTGTTGTACCCTTTCTACAGAAATGGTTTCCCTAACATTGGTTTCTTGACCATGACAGGAACGGAAGCAATGTTTGCTGATCTTTGTCACTTTTCAGTGAGATCCATCCAGGTAAATTGTGTCTTTCTATTGTTGTGTTTGGTGCCTCCTTCATGTTTGCAATTTAGGAATAATTTGATACATTTTTCATGTCCAATTTTGGACGTTGTGTGCAATAGGGATTTGATACATTAGTTTGTGTCCAATTTGGAGGTTGTATTCAATGTTTGTAATAGGCTTTTGATACATTTGACATGTCTTTGGTGGCTGCACAGCTTGGTTTCACTACTCTTGTATACCCTTTTCTGTTGATGGCTTACATCGGACAGGTACTACTACTCTACAAGCTATAACACATCCCTACTAGTTTTGCCTCATACATTTTTGACTGCAAATTCACAAAACCCCAAAATCACAATTGTCAATTTGAATCATAATGATGGAATTTCAGATGTGAAATTCATTTCACTGTGAATTTTTTTAATATTGAATTTTGAATAAAGATATAATTCTAGTTGAATTTAACGTCCCAAGACAAAATCTTAAAATTCCCCCATGTAATGTTTCATCTTTGAAACTAGATGGGTTTGTGTAACAAGTGTATCTAATCCCATTGATACCAATTAGGTGTGTGTGTGTGGGTGGGGGGGGTGTTGGTAATTTGACAGGCTGCATACTTGTCAAAACACCCAGAACATATTTCTCAAACATTCTACAAATCGATCCCATGTGAGTTTCAGAGGAATGCTTTTGTGTCTTCAATGATGCTTGTGGTGTTGTAGAAGTGCTGAAATTTCTTTTGCTAATTTTTTTCTATGCAAAAAGACTCAGATTCACATTGTGCAATGTGTGTGTGGATGGATGATGGCCAGCTCCTCTGTTTTGGCCAATGTTTGTGGTCGCTACGGCTGCAGCAATCATTGCTAGTCAGGCCATGATTTCAGCAACATATTCAATTATCGACCAGTCAATTGCACTCAGTTGTTTCCCTCGGTTGAAAGTCATCCACACATCAGAAAAATATCATGGGCAGATTTATGTTCCCGAGATCAACTATATACTTATGGTTATCACAATTGTTATATGCATTGCATTCAAAGGCAGCACTTCCCTGATCGGCGATGCTTATGGTGATTTCTTTCATCCCTACTATATCTCTCCTTCCATGGGATTGTGTAAGAGTGTTACAACTTACAGATTGCCTAATATGTCCATTTGTTAACATTTGTGCTTTCGTGAATGGTGTAGGTATTGCGGTGGTGTCGGTGATGGTGGTGACTACTACCTTCTTGACCCTGATCATGATTCTGGTTTGGCAAGTGAATTTATGGATAGCTATAGCATTTTCCATCTTCTTTGGGTCGATTGAATTGGTGTACTTTTCATCTTGCTTGTACAAAGTTCCAGAAGGAGGCTATACCCCATTGATCATTGGTTCTGTGGCCCTCTTCATCATGTGTATTTGGCATTATGCACGTAAGAGGAGCTATGACTTTGAAGTGAGGAACAAAATTTCATTGGATTGGGTTCTTGCATTGGGCCCAAACTTGGGAGGACTGCGCGTTCCAGGAGTTGGACTTATTTACACTGAGTTGGCTCAAGTATGTCTTACTTACATGACACAAATTTGCAACTCCCTTGTTCATTACTGATTTAGTTTTGATTCATGAATTTAGTTATATTTGAAAATGTGTAGTTCATGTGTAATGTGGGAAGTTTTTGGGGTGGTTGCAGGGAATACCAGCAATCTTCTCACATTTGATTTCAAACCTACCATCAATGCATTCAGTCCTTGTTTTTGTTTGTGTCAAGCATCTTCCTGTACCTAACATCCCCGATGATGAACGGTTTCTTCTTCGACGAGTTGGCCCCCAAAATTTTCGTATATTTCGTTGCGTCATTCGATTTGGTTACAAGGACTATCATGAAGACATCAAAGATTTTGAGGAGCTACTTTTTGCAAATCTCTCAAAATTTATCCGAACTGAACATATTGAGTCCTGGCAGCCACCCTCCAGTGGTGGACTCCAAGATGATACTAGGCCTGATGGAGCTACAGCAGTGACAGTTGAACCTTTCTCTGAGGATTCAACAAACCATAGCCTTGTGTTTGGTTCACAAAGTTCACAAGAGGAATATGATTTAAAACAAATCACACCTCTTTCAACAAAAACTTCACTTGAAAGTATAAAAGAGGGTTTGGAGGTTGATGAGGTACGATATTTGCATGAAGTACGAAGAAAAAAAGTGGCCTACATCTTGGGTCATACAGACGTGCGGGCACAAAAAGATTCAAATGTGGTTAGAAAAGTAGTGATTGATGACATTTATGGATTCCTACGCCGGAACAGTAGATCAAATGTCATGGCACTTAATATTCCACAAGAGAGCTTGTTGCAAGTGGGAATGATCAATTACATATGAGCTCACTCATGTGAAATTGCAGCTAAAACAAACAAATCATATGGTGTGGTCTTTTAGGATTGCTATCATTGGGATTAGCGGAAATCTCATCACAAAGATCACACTTAGGAAACATTCGTGTAAAATTTCAAAATACTGGGAAACAGTTATTATCTAAACTTTACATAATCTTTGTGAGAGCTGTTGTTGGTGGGGAAGTGAAAAGGTGCTGAATAGACCCATGGGAATCCATTGTTGATGTATAAATTCAACTGGTTCATCGTAATTCATGTTAGTTATTGCAAATGCCCATATTTTGTGTATGTGTGTGTGTGTGCCTCTTTGACAAGGCAACTACCCTAGTTGAATAGCAAGTTCCACAAAATTTGTATTACTTTAAGACATGCTCAAATTCTTTTTTAAATATTTTTCGCAAAGGAAATTTTTTTTGTTTTAATGAAAATGATGCATCTTTTTGAATATTCTGGAATATTCTACTTTCCAAGATTTCACTTGGATGGATGAGTGAAAATCATGAGATCATGTGTTTGGATTCAAATCCGTTTACAAACGTGACAACTTTTTGCTGGAAAAACACGTTTTCCCCAAGTTTGGGTAGGGCCCATTGAAATAGTGGGTGGTAGGTGGTCAGTACGGTTCCAAGATTTGGGTAGGTACCATTGAAATAGCGGGCGGTGAGTGGTCTTTCACGTAATCACGCCCCTAGGCTAGACTCTTTTTTGGTAGGTGGGTAGAACGCTCTTAGGGTAGACTCTTTTTCGCTAGGTACGTATAACGCCCTTAGGGTAGACTATTTTTCGCTAGGTACATATAACGCCCTTAGGGTAGACTATTTTTCGCTAGGTACATATAACGCCCTTAGGGTAGACTATTTTTGGCTAGGTAGGTATATATTTCAACTCATTGCACGTTTAGATATCTCGGGCGTGACTTGGGGTTAGAAATTACTTTTTGCTTTTTCACGTCCATGTTTTCAGCATTTGGTGGCATATGTCGCAAGCTTCGAATAAGTAAACATGGGTTGTGTGTTTTGTTTTGAAAAAAACAACAAGAAATTGCGAAATGGAAATTTCAAACTAAAAAAAAACCCCCCCCCCCCCCCCCCCCCCGGTCCCCCCCCCAAAAAAAAAGATTTTTTTTTTTGAACTTTTAATCATAAATTTTGAAATATCTTTCCAAAATGTACAATTGGAATCACACTAAGAATTATTCTCTCATTATAAAACAATTTTAAAAAAATCCAAATCCTTACAATTTTCACTATTTATTCTTAAATTCCTTACTTAAGTTTTCCTGATTTATAACCTCATTGATGACATCATGGTCCCTTTTTTCAGTGTTATTGTTGCCCACCTAAAATGTACTTCCCTTTTAAAGATTTTGATGTAGAGCAATTTTTAATTTTGCAAAATTTCACCACTTGCTGAAAAAACCACATTTTTTATTTTTGGGCAAATTTTCGCCACTTCACAACAAAAAAGAAATCTAATGTAAAACTCAGACAAATAATTTCTGTGAAAACGCACCAAAGTTGAAATTTTCTTCTGAAATTATCATATTTAGACAATAGGAATTCAGCAGGTTACCAAAATATAACATGATTCTTAAATTTTTCTACTTTTCTCTTTGACTTGTAACTACTAAATTCAGCTAATTCCTCTTGTGAATGATCCCTAGCTTGGGTACATCACAAAATTGGGAAAAAAAAAAAACCCTGACAACATCATCCTTTTATTTATTTAGTTTCAGATTTGAATTCTTTCTCCTTTTCTTCAACTTATTTTCTTTGGTTTCTTTTTCTCATTGTTGCAAAGACCACCATTCTCCCATTAATCAAAATCATAAGCAATAATTTCTGGAAGAATTCATTTTGCAAACCATTTGTAAACTTTTATAGTTAACCAGAACTAAGATAAAACCTGGCAATTAGTTTACATTCCTGGTGACCTTCGTGCAATCACATTTAACATTCTTGTGATTATAATAACATGTTCACATACTTCAGTTCCACCTTTCTCAGTGCCACTTGTCATGCCATGTGCTGACATTGCCTTCTTCTTCCTCACACAGGCATCACACCATGTGCTCACAGTGGCTTCTTCTTCCTCACCATTGTCACTGAGAAGAAAAATATCAGCTGTACAATGCTAAATGCTGCATAGACAGCAGGGAACATGCAAGGCCGCAGCTGTTAGTGTGTTTGTTGGGCAACAGTCTTCCACTCATGTCTACCGCCACTTTCAACGTCACATACCTCTTGCACTCTCAATCTGAAGTACATACACCATAGATAAAAATAGCGCTTGCAACAATGTGAACTGACTGTACATCTAATGTGTAGAAGTTGCCAGAGACCACTTGTAAGACAGGACACCCCCAGAAACCCATTCACAGAGGCATTGTGAAGCTTGCAAGAAAGTACCCTCCAGAGAACCCCCTACCTCAGCATCATTACTCTCGCACAGCAAAAGGCTAGCTGGTAATTACACATATATATTGAATGAGGAATTCACCTTGCATCCTTCCTAATAGATCTACATGGAAGCAAATGCTTTATCTGTCATCTAACCCAAACCCTCCTGTGTTAAAAAACCAACTTCACATGAGGCAGCAGAGAATTTGCTGGCTTGAAATGCTCAAAAACCTGAAGACTACTAATTATTCTCCTCCTCTTTCCTCGAGGTCCAAGACTGGGAAGTTCAGAGGATCCAAGTGCACTGCAAGAAGTAAGTGCTTCAAATCCCACAGAATCTGACATGTGCCAGAAGTTTGAAGAGTGGGCCTCATGAAGCTTTGCTTGACTTGCTTGTGACATGTTTGACTCTCTTACTAGGGCGAGCAGTAGCAGCTGCACTAGTGCAAGGAACCACCCATGGCAATGGCCAGCTGTGCGGTATTGCAGGCCCATAGGACACTGGTAAGAATGGTGGGGCAGGAACTCCAACGGCAGGGAGTCTGCAACAACAACCAATAAGGAAAAAAATTGTCAACTAGCATATACAATGCAAGTAATTTGTGACCTTGACAACAAAGAAGCAGCCTATGAGCTTGGACAACAATGTCAAGAACATTATGCAGGCCAAACACAACATTAGAGCATCCCAAAAACATTCTGTGTCAGTATTTTGCAAAGACCAACATAATGCACACAACTGCAGTGGATACAACCCAGATACAAATCATCCTCTGATAAATCACCCAATCTCAGAACAACAAAACACAATTGCAACATGATTTCATGGAACAGGAGACACAAGGGACACTTACTGCTTTCAAGCACTGCAGGCTCTGCCACACCAGCCTTAAAACTGTTGTCCTTAAACTTCGTCACTCGCACAAGCTCTTGTTGAAGCGCAGTATTTTCCATTGAGGATGCTGTCATTGCTCTCTGTAGTTGGGAGACATGATTCTCCATCATCCGGCACTTCAATTCAAGGCTTTTCACATACGACTTCTTCCTTGCCCTAGATTGGGATGCAGACTCCCTATTTCTGAGTAATCTGGAACAACATCACATTCAGTCACAGGCCAAAAAAAGTCTTTAGGCTAGAGAAAAGTGAAGACTGGATGCAAAAACAAGGTGTCCAACCAAACTACAAGAAATACCAAAACATAAGGTGGAACCAGCATGGCACTCCATCAGCAGAATAGAAGGATAGAACATAAGAAGTCAGCAACATCGGTGCAGGAGCTTCAGACTTCCTCTCTATCCTTAACAGATGGAATGCAACATGCCTCCAGAAAGATGCTTGATGAAGTTGCAGAAAAATCTCCACAACAACAATTATAGGTAACACGACAATGAGTGCAGTCATAACCTCATGAGAGTCGCTCACAAAGTGACAGACCATCACCTTCATCACAAACGGCAGTGACAAGCTGCCACGACTACCCACTGAGTTCATCAGCTCCCAACAGTGGGTGTAGATAAGCATATAATAATCTCCCCCAAAAACTGGGCAAACCATTATACACAATATGCATCCTGAGTTTCTGTTGCCTTTCCGGAAGCAACGGGAACACTCAGAAAGATGCCCACAGAAAGATGTAGCATTACGCTCATCTTTTGGACCGTGTCTCTTGATTCTTCAACTTGCCGCAAGAACTCTTCTTCAACATGCTGCAAGAATAAGTACCTGATTTGGCGCTTAGGATCGCTATCTTCTTCGGGTGAGGATGTAGGCGTTCGGACGTTGCTTGAAGCGACGGCAGCACCGCGGCCTTTGTCGTGATCGCTCGCATCAGTCATCTCTACACCTGAACTCGAGCCAGCAGTCTTGGTATTGACCTCCACGGACTCAATGCCACCCGATTCCCCTTCACCTAGTGACTCGACGGTTTCCTCAAAAGCTCTCCTGCTGCTGCGCTTCCTGTCAGTTGAGATTCGTCGTTCAGAAACATCATCAAATTCGTTTCCGTTCGTCTCCTTGATCTCAGGCTTCTGCATGAGGCTGGGAACCAAACTGACGCAGTCATCGAAGCACTGCTCTTCTTTCTCCAGCGCCTGAGAACCTCCAATCCCGGATCCGGGCAGCAACCACTCATCTAGCAACCGATTTGCGCTTTCAGAAGTGGTCACAACTGTCTGTCCTGTAGCATCATCATCATGAGCCATCATCGATCCAGCATCACAGAGGATTTGACTTTCATGACCCGGCTGCTCCTCGGCGTTGTTTTGTGGATAGCCAAGTAACATTCCTTCGCTACTACTATCGCAGTTCAAGAACAGGCCAGTCTCACCATCAAACACCAGATCTTCCAAACCCTCTAAGTAACTGCAGTCTGCTGCTGCTCCATCATCGACAGCAGGAAGCGCATTAAAGCTCTCCAAAGCCTGCTCCCAAAAGCTTCTTCTATCATCACCTCCAATTTCTTCTCCTTCTTCTTTTTCTTCTCCCCAGGAAAAATCTCCTGGCACGCCGTCCACCTCCATGGTACACAGAGAGCGTGCCCAAAACAATTCAGAGCATGTTCATCAGCACCCAAAAAGGCCTCACAAAATCTTGAACCAAATTTCAAAGTAGAACAAACGACGAAACACTAAATCATCAGCATATGTCTTCAGCAGTGCAAGCAAGAAAACAAACCGAATCACAGACGACAACGCCTTTTTCCCTCCATTCTCCAAGAGAGAAGAAAGAGGTAGTCGCAAGCGAGAGAGGAAGAGAACGGCGCAAGGACGCGGGCGCACGCGGCACGACGACACAAGAAGAAGAAGCTTCACTGCTGCCCGTTTCTTTCCACGCGCTTTCCTTCTCTTTAGCATTCCTCTACCACTGGAAGATCGTCGTTACACGTTTTGTCTAGTACCTACTAGTGGGTGCCCGTGACCTTCGGCCACTATAGGTACTTTGTCATGTTTTGAGGACCTCGACTTTTAAGACCTGCGATCCTCGGTCCAGATGAACTTTCTGAGGACCTGGATTTGGACAGGCCCCAGGGGCCCTTTTAGTTCGCAGAAATTTGAGGATCTCGATTTTTAAGACCTGGGATCCTGGATGCCCGGACGGCAGATGATGTTTCTGAGGACCTGGAGTTTCTGCCTTCGATGGATGAGTGCAGCGAGCTCTTTGCTTCAGTGGCGATGGCGCATATCCTACTTAAAGTGAAGGCACATGAAGACCATGTAAGCTGGAGGAGCTTAGATGGTCTTCATGTGCCTTCACTTTAAGGAATGTGCTTCATTCAAGGACAGTATCCAGTAGGAGAATACATCTTACATGGCAATTAGCTCCCCACGAAGTATTCAAGAAGTCCTTCATGCAGGCCTGCTCTGCACGCTGGCGCCCAATTTCCATGCCCACAAATGATGCCACTGCCATCCATCCAGCTTAGTTTCACTTTCTGTCGAAGTTGACCAATAGGATAATCTGGCTACAAACAATATGCATTGACAATGAAGGCAGTGAGACTTAGCAGCATGGCATCAAGTAAAAATAGTCTATAACTTCACAATAAATTCTCCCCAGCACTTTATCTTCACTTGAGGTAAACAAATGTAACTTCAATTTGCAAAAACAACTGCAGTATGGGCCTGCAACCATGTTTAAGTTAGTCATGAAATGGCAGGAGCTCCAAGATCTGCATAACCAAATTACGCTCAATTTTACAAAATAGAAAAAATGGAGAATTCGCATCAAGAGGCTCATTCGTACATGTTGTTAAGAAGACTCGATTGAAAAACTTGAGGTGGTAACTCACTGGACAAGTAAAAGAAAGTGCCGATGTTAGTTCAAACCACAAAAACAGATGGCCACCAGAGGTGCCGATTGCATAGAATCAAGAACTTCCAAACTATGGAGACCATTATAGACCTGCAGACTCATAAAACTTTGCATTTGCAACAAACCATGTTTCCATGAGGTCTGGCATCCCAGATGTCTAATTAAGATGGCGCATTGTCGCATGTCCTGGTTGTAGTGCATGGAGTAGTGGTGCCCCTCCACTTGCCTGCTCATGTCGTACACATAAAAATGGAAAGCATGTACATGGCAGTGGATCCTGTTGATGGGCTTGAAGCTCTGGAATTGCAACTGTAGAGCTCAAATTAGCAGATTCATCCGAATCCCGTTTTTGCCAGGGCAGGCCCGATCGGCTTGAACGCCGACCTTTGTCATAGTGTCGTGCCGGGCTGGGCCCGGTTTGTCGAAATCTGAATCCCGTTTTTTGCTCTGAATCTCGTTTTTGCCGGGCCGGGCCCGATCGGCCGGATGTGGCGAACCCAAGCTCCGTCACGGACGGATGGACGGACGTAGTGAATTTCCATTCGTACTTACCGGACCGTAGAGGCCAATTTTGCCGATGAATTAAAATGCAGAATTGTCGTGTCAGACAGACATACACACGCACAGACGTAGTGAATTTACATATAAGATTGCCTTTGCTGTTGATGCATCAATTGGTGCTACAACAGTGAGCATGTCTCTAGTGGGTACCCATGACCTTCGGACACTGTGAGGCGCAAACGCAACGTGCCAGCCCCTTTCCTTCTTGAGCTACAGAGAGAAAGGAGAGAGACGACCGAGCTCGGGTACCCGGGCTGGTGTCGACGACAGCCCCGGAAACACACGGGCCCTGTTCTGGTCCACCCGTGGCAAAGAGCTTGGTTTATGGCCCGGGACCCGGGTCTTCGTGGGGAGACTGGGCTTCGTCACCAACCCGGTTTAATACTTACTCCCATGGTTCCACACACCTAGGCGCCGCCCGGCCCGGGGCAGGTTTTTTTTTATCATTCGGGTCTTTGAAGCCTGGGTGTTGGGACTTGGGACCTGGATTGGGGGGACAGTTTTAAAAGTGACCTGGGTTTTAGGACCTCGACAGACAGTACGCCAACCCGGTCGGCTTGTACCCGAGCTCCGTCACGGACGGACGTAGTGAATTTATATATAAGATTCGGTGGTGAAGTTAAGTCGCTCAAGAGGAAAACTCTTACATAAAAAATAGTACAAAATGATGCCTTGGATGGGTATCAACCAAGGTGATATCTAGGTCGATACCCAACTCGTTGGGTATCATTTTGTAAAGAATTGGCTAGGTAAAAATGATGTTCGCTTGAAAACTTTCAACAAGGGGTGTGTCACATTGCACCCTTGCCATTTACATTTTAAAAATATCTTAAGGTAAAAGAAGAATTATGAAAATTCAAATATTTCACTATGCAAAAATATAATCCTCAAATAAATTCTCTAAAAGAAACCAAATTCCTTCAAAATATCATAACTCTATTATAACTAATCTCAAGTTTCAACACAAGCCAAAATATCATCTTTCAAAAATCCTCATATAAAAATGGACCTACCTAGGGGTCAAAATCCCTTAAGCTACTATACTCTATAATTAATCTAAACACAATATCCTTGCCTTGGCAAAAAAGGTCAATGAATGAAGGTTGAGTATGTTATACTAATAACCCTAAGGTACAAATCTCAATGTATAGGCTTCTAGGTAGTTACTTAATTTTGAGTCAGGTAAATATGATAGTTCAAAGAGCCATCACATCCAATCTGGCAACGAGGAAATGTAAGTTGTATAAGTTCCATCGCTTGTTGTGCAACCCAATTTTTTTGACCCGAGTGACCCAGCCCCCATAATTGTACCAGTTCCATTTGAATTATTAAATCTCCTGGAGACAATTGAGGTTGGGTCACCTTTTCTTCTTCTTTTTCCCTTCACTTACTTCAAGGCTACCCATTAAAAAAATCTATTTGATTGCCCAAGCATTTCAAACCTCAATTACCTACTTGACTTTGCATCTACCTATCTCCATGCCACCAAAAACCCTAAACCTTGCCACCACTCAAGCCTTGCTGTTGTAGTTTGTAGGAAGGGAGGAACATCATTGTAGTCAAATTTTAAGCGTAGCCAAAGCAACAAAAGAATTGTTACATCATTAGAAGTGATTAAAAACCAAATGGTACTACAACATAATAGCTTAATATTGTTATAACATCAAAGTGTAATCAAACGTTGTTGCAAAATCAGAGCATAGAAGTGGTGCTACAGAAGAGGTTGTGACAAAAGACATTGTTAAAACATTATTGCAAAAAATGTTGTTCCAAAAGATAACATGTGCATCTATGGCAAGTGTACATCAACCTTTTTCTTTTTTTTTGTTTTTTTTAGTCTTCTCCCCTTGCAAAGATGATGATTACGAGTGATGCATTCGTCCTCATCTTCTACTATTCTTACAAAACCAGGGCAGAGGATGACAATGAACACAACATTTGTTGTCATCTTTTGGTCTTCTTATGAAACCAAGGTAGAAGACAACAATGAACACACCTCATCCTTGCCCTCTATTTTTATTTTTTGCATTGCATAAAACTATGGTTCATCTTCTAGTTATTTTTATTGAATTACACAAGACAATGATGAACCTCATGGCTCATCATCATCTTTTGCAACTCAAGGAAAAAAAAACAAAAAAAACCAAAAGAGGATGACGAACCTCCTAGCTTGTCGTCATCTTCTGCAACCCAAAAAAAAAGAACCTTGATGTTGGTTTTTCTTGGGTTGCAAAAAACGATGACAAGCCAAGAAGCTCGTTGCCATCTCTTAATTTTTTTTCTTCAATTACAAAAAACAATGACAAGCCAAGATCCCAACTTCTTGTTGTCCTTGGTTGTTTTTCTTCAATTGCAAAAGATGATAACGAACCTCTTGGTTCATCATCATTTCTTACTGTTTTCTCTTCAAGTATAGATGATGATGATGAGCCGAGATCATGACGAGTTGAAATCCTAGCTCGTTGTTGTCCTTGGTTGTTTTTCTTCAATTGCAAAAAACGACAACAAGCCTCCCAATTCGTTGTCATCTTCTACATTTTTTTCTTCAATTGTAGAAGACAACAACGAGTTGGGAGGCTTGTCATCATCTCTTGGTTTTATCCCTCAATTGCAAAAAATGAGGATGAGTCAAAATTTCGGTTCATCATTGTCCTTGCTTGTTTTTCTTCAATTGCAAAAGATGACAACGAACCTAGAAGCTCGTTGTCATTTTTTACATTTTCTTCTTTAGTTATAGAAGACGATGACAAGTCGAGAGGCTTGTTGTCATCTCTTGATTTTTTTCCTCAGGTTTAGAAGACAACGACAAACCAAGATCCCGGCTCCTCCTCGTCCTTGGTTGTTTTGCTTCAATTACAAAAGACGACAATGAGCCTCCTAGCTCGTTGTTTTCTACATTTTTTTCTTAAGTTGTAGAAAATGATGTTTGTTGGTTTTTTTCCTTAAGTGCAAAAGATGACAACGAGCCAAGATCCTAGCTCGTCATCATCCTTGGTTGTTTTATTTCAATTGCAAAAAACAATAACAAGCTGGGAGGTTCATTGTTGTTTTCTACATTTTTCTCTTCTATGTTTTTTTTCGTTGTTGTACAAAAAGGCACTACATGTCATACCCAAGATTTAATGTAATTATTAATAAATTTTCAATTATAAAAATTAATTTGAAATGAATTAATGTAAATAATTAGTCAATATAACCAAATAATTATAATAAAAATAAATTTAATAATATAACTTTATGATTTTTATATGAATTCAATTTGAGTATAATGAAAAATATAAGTACAATAATTTAATTTTATAAATTATATTATATTAATTAATTTTAATCAAATATAAAACTTCAAAAGTATAGGGCTTTTAATCCTTTAAATAGAATGAACAATATTTATTATTACTGATAATAAGAACATTTAATTTTGTAATTCTTCTTGTTGCAAGTTGGTTTTGTATAAAAAAGTTGCAGCAAGTTGGAAAAAAAAAATTATTATCCTTTTTTATATGTTGTTTGCAATTGTTTGTTTATGGGAGCTTGAAATTCCTCGACAATGGTGGCTATCACCATTGTTGGGGAGATTCAAGCTTTTGTTTTTCTTTTCTAGATTGATTGTTTTTAAGGATTTTAGTGTTTTTGTTGTAGGATGGCACATCCCTAGAAGAAACTTAAACACCAAGGAAAGGTGACTATTGTTAATCAACAAGTGAATGTTGCAGCAAATGAGGAGGAAATTGAAATGGAACAAAGAATTATCATCTATACTCCTACTCTTGAAGGTAAACCTTAAATGCACTCCTATTTTTGAAAGTAAATTTGTTGTGATGGATGATGTGTTTCACACGATAAGGTTTAAAAAAGTGTAATGCAACACATTGTGAATAAAAAATCCCAATCCAAACCTTAAACCCCATCTTCATTCTCTAGTTGAGAATAAGGATGGAGTATTTTTTTGCCATTTTCTTCCAAGCAATATCCTCATTGTTTGAAGGTTTTAATTACTAGCCTATTTGCAATGCCCTCTTTATATTTAGTGTTTATTTGCTGGTTTATAATACCTTCACATTTTTAGTGTTCTCTTGCTAGTCTATTTGCAATACCTTCATATTTTATAAGGTTTTATTGCTGATCTATTTGCAATACCTTCATATGTTGTAAGGTTTTCTTAGTAGTATGTTTGCAATACCTTCATATTTTGTAGGGTTTTCTTGATGGTTTATTTGCAATACCTTCATATGTTGTAAGGTTTTCTTGGTAATTTGTTTACAATACCTTCATATGTTGTAAGGTTTTCTTGGTAATTTGTTTACAATACCTTCATATTTTGTAGGTTTTTATTGTTGGCTTGTTTGTAATACTTTCATCATTCTTAAAGATTATTTATTAGTTTGATTTTAAATGTTGTTATTGTAAAGGCTTCGGTGGCTTCACATGAAAGTGATCAAATAGAAGTACCACCAAATCATGCAATGGAAGATGCAAATTGGGTGCACGAAGGGACAAGGTGGAAGTGTAAGATCAATGGATGCATCGACACTTATGTGACTAAATGTTCACTTTGTTAGCATTTGGACAATAAACATGGGCTTCACATGGAGGTTGGTAAATATGGCCATCCTTCTACTCATGTTGGGGGACCAAGGCAACAAAATCACCATGCTATGAACGCTCGAATTTTGAGCAACTTGCATGCAAGGCAAAAACATAATGAAAAGAAGGCCCTTGATATAGTGAAAAAGAAAGTGAAGTTAGAGTGGGATGAACTCCAAGCCCAAGCGCAAAAAATGGAACAGGTTAAGCGACCTTTGTTGGTACATTTAAGCTTCAAGATCTTATTAAGCATCATTGGGATTCCAACATGGGGGTTTGGGGTTCATCCCACAAAGTGCATGGGTGCACCTTGAGAAGGACAAAAACCTTGTTGAAACAATTTGGGCAAGCAAAGTTGCCTATGCAAAGCCTTTGAAAGTTGCATGGGGTGCTCGAAATTGGACATTGGAATCCAATAAACACAACCGAACCAAAGAAATGAATGCGATATCCAAGTATCATGATTTTGAAATCATTCATGGGCGGTGTATTTCCATACCTTTTTTTTTTTAAAACATTGTTTACATCTTAACATGGGAATTTTTATTTTATTTTTTTTTGTTTTCTTATGTTAAGCTTTGAGGCACAACAAAAGAATTTTTGTTGCAAATGCAATTCAACTTGTGCTTGAACGTTATCAACTATTTACTCATCACCACACAATAAAAGTTGTAGAATTTGCGACAAAGTATTGCATCAATATGGGCATTCCTTCTAGTTCATCCTCCTCAAAGGAATAATTATAGATATAGCTTTAGTGCACATATGCATCATTTTTGTATCAATCCATTGTAGATTAACTTAACATGATATATATTTTGTCACCATCCTTTTTGTAGCGTGGTTATTTGAACATTTTTGTGTCAGTCCATTATAAATTAATTTAGCATTATATATTTTTGTCACCATCCTTTTTGTAGTGTGGTTACTTAAACATTTTTGTATTAATCCACTTGTTTTAATTTTGACCTCTAATTTTGGGTTCATCTTATGCCATGTTGCATACAATACCCCCATCCATTACAAATGGATTATATTTACTATAAACCAAATGAACAATACCTTCATCTAATAGGGTTAGCACATTTTATGGCCATGATAGAGCATTTAAGCAATACCTTCATTATCCTTATCATGAAATACTCGCACAATAACCTTAAGAAAAAAATGTAATTTAATATTTTTATATAATTACATTGCCCATTTTCATGAAAGGACCCCTTGGTGCATAACTTGGTTTGTCTATGCGAGTATTGCAAGCTTTTGATATGCTCTTGTTTATGGTCGGGTTCTCCATTAAAGGTTTCAAATTGCAATACTCACATATCAACCAACTCATGTTCATGTTCTAAACTTTTGCCTAATATATGTTTCAAATAAATAGAAGGGACATTGGATTTAGGAAAATTAAGCCCATTTTTTTGTCATTAATTGTTTTTAAATAACCTTTTTCCTAACATTTATATTATTTTCATGGAATATTTTTTAAGTGAATTTATGTATTCACATACACACATATATCTAATGAGTTTCCTATTTTTTTTTTCTTTCATTAAAGGAAAAGAGAATGAAGGTGACTTTGTGGCAAAGGTATGAATGATAAAAAAAACTTTCCCATTGGTTGGGGTCCCCCCCCAAAATTAGGTCTAAAACACAAGTTGATAGTTTGTACACAATTTAGGGTTATGCAAAAATAATTCCAAAATTAGGTTTAACACTTAGTTCTAAAAAATTTATTAAATTCCACCATTAAAGTTATGCTACCAATTTTTTTTGTGTTTATTTAATTTAAGTTCAGTGTAGGGATTTTTTGTTACATACAAATGTTTTAACTCAACATTTTAAGGTTCATTGTATAGTTTTTTTAATTTTTCAAATTTAAACCTATGCATCTATTAAGTTGTAATGTCTACATGATGAGGGTTTTAATTTCAATTAGCAAAACCATACCCTATCACCTTATGTCAAATCCCAAATTGCAATACCTAGGTAAATCTATGTTTTGTAATACCCCTTGATTTCATAATGCAAAAGCTTGTTCCCTCGTCATCTAAGGTCATGTAAAGTCATCTTGTTTACCAAATACAATACATGCATCTAATGTATAAAAAATTAGGAAATATCCAAAAGATACCTATTTTTTTTTTAAAAAAGCAATTATCAATACCTTCATCTTTAGGTGTAAGCATTGACTATGGGCATGTCTTAATTTTTCCAAACCCTAATTTGCAATACCTACATCATTTGCAATGAGTGTTAGGGTGATCATTAATGCAATTTTTTCCTTTATTACTATAATGTAATACTACCAATCTACCATAATAAGCTTATCATTATACCTACATAAATTTATATTGTGTACCTTCACCAAAAGCCCCTTTTTGGTTATTAAATATTTATTATGGAGGTATTGCAAAAACTTAGTCCTTCATCATCTAGGTTACTTAAAGGGATCTTGTCCACCAAATGCAATACCTACATTTAATGGACCTAATGCAATAAGAAATATCCAAATGATGTTTATAATTAAAGCAAATCCATTAAAGCAAATCATCATTCTAATGAAAAAGGTAGGACAATACCTACATTAAGTGGTCAAATCCCCCTTTGGAAGGAGTAAGGAATTTGCAATACTTTCATCTAACATAATTAATACCCACGAAAGATATGAAATTATATGCAATACTTGTATTAGTGCCCATTGACCAGATATACCCTAAACCTTGCAATACCTGCATGTAATACTAATTAAATTCCACAAGAAACAAGATGGGTAAGCATTACTTGCATATTGACCTGGTGATTATTATACAATTGACTTGTAATACCCACTTTTATATGACATTTGAATGAAATATTCTTGTTTGGGAGTTCTAGAAGATATGTGTTATATAACCTTAATAATGTAATTTCAACTTTCAAACCTTATATGTTCATTGATACAAAAATCAATGCATTAAGACATAAATAATTTATTATTTGACACAATTGTAATATGTTGCACATTTTTGTAGTGGCAAATTAAAATGGGAGATAGGTACAAACAAATTTGTTTTTTTTTAAACTCATGAGCCCTCTTCTTACGAATATTTCCATGTTATAACATTGTTTCATGTCAATCCTTCATTCGGTGCACTAAATGACCATGTCGGGATGCATGATTTCATTTGCATTGAAAAGGTGAATACCTTGTACATTTGTTGCAATAACTCACAATAATGGTGTGGTGTGGTCTATGAGTTGAACCCCACCTTCTTTGACTTCGTTGATGATTTTTTGCATTATGTCACCCATTTGAGCAAACATTTTTTCCATGGGGATGGATGAACTTGAAGGTTGGTTGTGATCATTTTCTTTTTCCACATTGGGGGAGGTACCATCCAATGTCATAAGTTCACACATATCAACAACCCATGGTTCTTCAAAGTGATCTTCATCGGCCTCATCATCATCAGAATAAGGTTTGCAAACATTGTGACAAAACCTCCACAATCAGATCCATACCATGTCCCACAATATTGAATGATATATTTTTTAGTGAGATTGGTACATGTAAAAAGAATGATAACTTAATGTTTACAACAAACATATTTGGTGAAAGGGAGTGGGACCCTATATGTCATATTCGGATGTTGTTGGATTTGTACCATCCATGCATGGCGAATTTCATTTGAATCATCTATCTCATGGGTGACATTGGTGTGAGGGATCAATGTGGTTTTTTCAACTCTCATTTCACAATGTGTTCCACAACCTTATTTTTTATGAACATGTGTTTCTTCATTTAAGTTGTGTGCATGTAGTGTCTTGCAACCATTATTGTGAGTCTCCACACTAACCAATCAATTTGTTGACCTTGAAGCCCCTTTGTTTCCAAAGAAAATCAATGTTTTAATGCCCCATGGTAAGACTTAATTGATGTTTGTGTGTCCTAGTTTGAATGTGGCACTTGGTGAAACCCCACCATCCACAAATTTATGACAAGATACATGGTGCATCCATAAATTGTCGTGTAGGTATTGCATTTCCTTCTACCATATGTACTATGGATTACGGTCTTAATGTGGGTATTTCACTTTGCTCCCACATATAATTTGCATTCATGTAAATATTACATTTAAGGCTCCCATATATAGTGTGGATTAGGGTCATAATGTGGGTATTACACTTTGCCCACACATATAATGTGCATATTTAAATTGCGATGCGGGTATTGCATTTAAGGCTCCCACATATAGTGTGGATTAAGGTCATAATGTGGGTATTACATTTTGCCCCCACATATAATGTGCATATTTAAATTGTGATGCGGGTATTGCATTTAAG
>Ga0116230_10001754_pt1 | contig 20742 bp, 14 predicted proteins | sample S1TSphfallax_3_FD_88678 | JGI IMG/M metagenome (GOLD analysis project Ga0116230, IMG submission 88678) | Host-associated microbial communities from peat moss isolated from Minnesota, USA - S1T2_Fd - Sphagnum fallax MG | ecosystem: Host-associated > Plants > Peat moss > Unclassified | place... | reverse complement strand
ATTTAAATCCATGTGCTTAATCACCAATTATGTGGGTCATGACAATGTAATGACTTTAGTTGCTAAATATGATAACAATTTGTTATTACCTTTTATTAATGAAGGTCTACAAGCATCAATGCCCACTATTGTTAAAGAACTTCAAACATTGTTTCACACCATGGACACAATTGTAGAAACTTTGAAAGACCTTGTTGGTAAAAAGATTTACACTTACTATTGATATCATGTTGATGGAGATGATTGAAAATGTGCATTAACCTAATGGCACACGAAAAATAGAAGTTTCCAATAATTGTCGAGTTGGTGAGACAAATTATAGGCATCCCATCTAATTAATGGGTTTTCTCCATTTTAAAAATCCTCATTGCACTTCACAAATGTTGTTTTCAAATACAAATTCTTAACAATATTATATTTGTTGAAAACAATTGGCCATTTAATCCACATGTTTGATGCCCCAAAATTTGTGGTTTTGCATTTGCATGTGAGGTAGAGTTGGATTTGATGCAAGATCTTGATGTTGAATTTGAACACAAGGTGGAACATGAAGAACTTTTAAAGGCTTAATATGCATGTAATATTTGGCAATGTGATGCATTTGACCTATGTTGTGTTTTTAAAATTGAACATGTGTATCAAGTCTATAGTTCATGGATGATAATATGGAGCTGAAAATGAGATGGTGGTTTTGGTGATTTTATTGATAAATTTAGTGGGCAATAATTGTGCAATTGAATGTAATGGAGGTTGTTATTATCTTATTGCATATGATACATGTAAGCATGTCACAAGGCCTAAAAACTTGAAAATGAAGAAATGAACTTCATGTTATGATTTTAAGGTATAATTCTTTTTCACGCATGATTCCAACTTGGCTTGAGGTTTTTTGTGAAAGGTTCAAGATATGCGGTGGAAGAATCGAAAGTCTATGAATTTTGTGTGGTTCAATGTGTCTTTTATTTAATGGCCCCATTTTTTGTGCCTTCTATTGGTCTTCATGTGTATGGTGTGTCTTATGTGTGTCACATGTGGGGCATGTCTTCTATATTTTATTTTGGTGTTCTAGTGCCTTGTGTTTAATGTGCAACTTGTGGTTAGTGTCTTCTATGGAGCTTCAATTTTGAGTTTGTTGTTGTCTACTATCCTTATTATGTCATGTGTCTTGCTTTTTCTTCATGTATTGGTGTTTTTATGCAATGTCTTTTGTGTCCTCTTTGGGTCATGGGTCTTATTCATTCTATCTTTTTTTCTTGTGTTCCCTATGTGTCCTCCATGGGTTAGTCTTCTAGGTGTGAATTATGTGTGGCAAATGATTTTTGTGTGTTTCATGTCGGTCTTTGGTCTTTAATCTTCAAATGGATCATATCCTTGGCATGGATCATCCTATTCAACTTCATTGATCCTCACATTGTGTGTGAATTTTCATAGAACTATATTATTAGTTGTTACTTGTTGTCGTTCTAATGTTTGAGACATGTGAATATGGGGGATAGAATTTAGAACTTGGAACATGTGAAGGAAGAGTTTAACCTACCCCTAAGTCAATATTGACAAAATGTCATTTTTTTATTCACTAGATTATTAGTTCCCATTTTGTGTTAGGTTTGGAAAAACTTTTAAGATGAAGGATTTCATATTTGGATTTTGAAATTGCATTGCACCATAATCCCATTTTTGTTGAAATAATTTCATTAATTTAATTAATGTTACTTTCCATTTTTTGGTGTTGTGCTTTCAATTTTAGGAACCAATGTTTGTTTAATAGATCCATGTTTTTAGTCTAGCATGGTATCTCTTGAAAAATCTCAAAGAACCTATTATCACATTCAATATACCCCATCTAGGGTTTTGTCAAAGAACCCAAAGAACCTCAAAGTTTACTTGATTACTTGCTTGAGTTTTGGTGAGTAAACAAGGGATATATTCACCTATGTTGGTATGCAAAAAACCCTTATTTGCCTTATAGCTATCCAACTTTAAGTTTGAAAAAATTAGACCTGTGCAATTTTTAAAAATTAAAATATTCATTTAACTAGACATGGTTAGTTTTTTTTAAAATATTTTTCTACACCCTAAATCTAACTACTATAAAAACATTCAAATACTTGCCCCCACATAGATCATTTTATTTTTTTGAAGGTCTATAAAATACCCTAGATATAATTTGTTTTACTTAATCAACTGAGAATTTTTAGACTTATATATTATTTCAAACAAAAAAATTGGATTAAACCTTGAAGTCTTGGCCTAAATATGGGAAATTCAACCCATTTTTTCTCTCTCCAAATATGGTGATTTTAGGCCACTTTATCAAAAAGAAAATCCTTTGTTCAATTTGCAGCCCCCTTTTTTTGGTCCTTTTCTTTGCCACTAAGGGGCAAAATTTTGTCACAAAAAAAAACCCCCAATCTTTGGTCTCGCTTGTGTTCCCCTGCCCAAGGCAAGGACCTTTTCATGTATCCTTTTTTCTTCATTTTATTGGATCTTTTGAATGTTTTAGAAGAAATCAACATGTCTTTAATAATCTTTTGGGTTGCATCCAAGGGATTGACAAGGATGAAATGGCAAGATAGTAAGATGTCCAATTTTTAATTCCATCCTTTTATTTAGAGTTTGTGTTTCATTAAGTTTTGATGTGCAAATTTGAAATATTAACAACAACAATTGAAATATTTAATAACATATTTATAAGTTTGACCAAATTTTTAAATCATTTTTGTATTGTAGTTTTTATGCTAAAGTAAAATAAAATTAGGCAAAATTTGGGGAAATTTTTAAAATGTTACAGATTCCATTTCACTACACTTGTCTTAAAGTATATTTCATTTCATCCTTTTTTGCTTATGCTTTGTGTTGCCTTTCTCATACTTTGATGCTACATCCAATATTTGAATATTATATGTATAAAATTTAAATTATAGCTTTTTTCATGTTCATGCCTAAGAAACCAAATCATCAAAACACAAACTATTTTAAACTTAGTGTCATGAACATAAAAAAATTGAGATCCCACTCCTTGAGATATTTGGACCCATTTGAAGGGATTATGGTTGGACTTTGAACCTTATGTATATGAGAAGGGCATAGGACCCAAATTTGAGATACCTAGTACCTACCTGTCATGAAGCTCGTAGGCCAACTGGAGGCATAAAAAATCTCCGAAAGGTTTAAAAGATAGGCCCCTCTCATACTTCAAAACAAAGACTAGGATGACACCCTGGTTGGGACCTTACAAAATCTGTAAAGGCCTATTGGAGGCCTTACACTATGCAACATGTCCTCAAGATTCACTAAACAAATTCTGATAGGTATTTAAGTTCCTTATAAAGCACTCCAAAGTTTTTGCCCTTTCATACTTGAAGGCACCTTCCCAAACAGAAATTGCTTCCATTGATTGAAGGGACCATCCGCCATTTGCATGCAAACCTTCCCCCATTCAAATAAAAAGCATTTAATACTTTATGCTGGGAAAAGGTCTCCCCTAATTTTCAGGCATGTGTCCTTAGCCTACTGCCCTTGAGGCTATGACCCTTAAATTAGGGGAGGACGTGGGAAGCAAACAAGCCTTCTCCTGAACATACTCATGTTCCTTAGTATGGACCTAAAAGACTTGTGTCTAAGCAACAGGGAAAACCAGAACACAATTTTGGAAGTCTAGGGTAAAGCCCAAGGCTGTAGGCTTTATGAGAACAAGGGGTGTGTCACAAGGGGTGTGGCCTTGCCATTTACATTAAAAAGTGTCTTAAGGCAAAAGAAGAATTACGGAAACTCAAATCCTTCACCATGCGAAAACATAATCTTCAAAAAATCTTCTAAAAGAAACCAAAATCCTTCAAGATATTATAACTCTAGAACAAGTTTCAACACAAGCCAAAATATCATCTTTCAAAAATGCTCATATAAAAATAGACCTATTATTATATTACCTAGGGGCCAAAATCCATTAAGCTACTATACTCCATAATGAATCTAAACACAATGTCCTTGCCTTGGTAGTAGGCAAGGCCAGCAAGGGAGAGGTGTTGGCGGTGGTAACACGATAATGTGATTGTTTGTTCACAACTTTTTGTTGATGTCTCATTTCTAGTTGCTTTGAGTATCACATGAATGGTATACCGTAATTATCAACCAACTTCATACCTGACTTCCCTAGTGGACGATGTATTGTGTAACATCATATGATGTTCAAAATGGTAGGTAGATGATTAATGGTATATCCATCCTTTTTTCAATGTTATGAATAATGATGTGTTTGTCTAGCAAGGGTGGGCACTCCATACATCATACGAACTCCAAGTTGAGCATTTTAAGCTGAAAATGAAATTGTGATGGTGTGGTTTCCCAAGATGGCAATGTTTTAAAAAACCTTGCTTGAATTGGACTTTGTTTAGATCGTTGGAAAGGTTTCTAAACATTAATATTTCACACGGGGTTGCATTTTGCATTTGAAGATATGAAACATAAATTGTGGGTGAAAACACACTAGGAGGAGGATCAATTTGGGCACAATTGCATAGACATCTTTCAAAATGTGCTGCATTTAATTTGAAAATTGAACTTTGTTTAGATTGTTGGAAATGTTTGTAAACATAAATATTTAACACGAGGTTGCATTTTTCATTTGAAGATATGAAACATAAATTGTGAGTGAAAGCACACTAGGAGGAGGATCAATTTGGGCATAATTGTGTAAACATTTTTCAAAATGTGTTGCATTTAATTTAAGGTTCTTAACTACGACATTGTGAAAATATTTCTTAGTACGAACATGATTGAAATTCAAACATGAGCACCTTATTAAAAAATTATGAATGTGTGACTACATTAATAGTCTCCCCAATGTTATTTCACCTTCGTGGCCAAATGAATGGTTAGGAATCAAAATGATAATCTAGTTTTTAATTATTAAAACATTTTACATAAAAGTCAAATTAATTTTGATTTGAGCATGATATGTCATTGGAAAGGTCTTTTCAAAAGTTACAACTTTACACTTGAAATATTTTGAATTGAAATTCATATTAGAAATTATGGTCTCACAAAATGTTGAGATTCATAACTTGATAATTTTGAGATTTTCAAATCATGGGAATTAATGTCAATTCAATATAATATAATTTCCACCCATAAAATATATTATATATATAAAACAATAATTCTTTTCCAAATCCTCATCATGATGAATCATGTGTGTTTTTCATGATTTTGTCCATGCATCATCTCGACTCTAATTTGTATTAATTATATATTTTAATTTGTGCAAATTTATTTTTCTCTTGAGTTCACTTTTGTGAATTTGTTGTAATCCCTTCTTAGAGCTCCCACACTTTTTATATATATTAAAGTTAGGAAAAATGCCATGGAAATTAAGAATTGATAGATTTTTTTACCCCAATATCACTTGACAAACTTATGACAAACCTATGGTGTGTTAAAAAGAGGAAAAGATGAAAGTTTCCAATGAAGGTGGAACCTTGGTGCAATAGATGGTACGTTGGTGGGCCTTGGGTGAACTAGGCCCTATATTTAGACTTAGGATGAAAGAGTTCTTGAATATTGAACATTTTTTTGTCATTGAAAATTCAATTTAAAAAAACCAAAATTTTAACAAAAATTGAGGCAAGCTCTTGATATTACTAGAAAACATTTGATGAGTGGGATTTCTTGGAGATGATTTTTTAGCCTGTAGACTTAAGATGAAAGAAATATTGAATTTTCAATAATTTTTGTCAAAGAAAATTAATTTAAAATCTTAAATCTTTATATTTATTTTACACAATTGGGCTCTATCATTGAGGCCATGTTCATACTTGGAGCAATTACATAATCATCTTCACACGTGGGCCAACATCATAGGCCACGCTAGTCACATTTACTATTAAGACTAAAATAAAATCTCCAACTCCAAATTTTTAACATTTCTCAGATAAATAAATTACAGCTCACTAAAGAGGCCACCCTCCCTCAAGTAGATGAATGTACTTAATTACCAGTGTAGGTCCTGGTTCACCCGGGATCCACTGCTGAGTCACAGAAGAAGAGTCCACCCTGAAAACCACGAGAAACTCTGTGGATGAAAAGTTGCAGGGGGACTTTTCTGGGCAACTCCTATTTTGTGTTTCTTTTTCTGAGCTGCCCATTAAAAAAAGAAGAAAAAAAGAACGATAAAGGAAAAAGGAAAAAATAAATTATTTAAAAATTATTATTTAAGGGAAAAAAAAAGAGAGAAAAAAACGAGATAGGGAGTGGACCAGGACGACTCTATAGATCTTTTTTCCCGTCTGACGTGCCCGATAAAAGAGAAAACTCCGGCCCAGTTTTCTGGAACGTCTCGTTGATTCCGAGCCCAGAAATTGATCCCCAAAATCCCCCAGATCCTCCCCCCAAATCTCATCCGCACCACATCCCACCCACCAATCACAAGGGCTCCTTTTGACACGTGCGTTGTGTGGTCTCAGTTAGCTCTCACGTACCGTCCCTCCGTCTGTCCGAGCTGGCTGTCAGGATGTGCTGGCGCATTGTGGTCCTCGCAATCTTTGGTCAGTAAATTTTCAACTGAGAGGAACTAAATAAAGACCCCGTTCAAACAGTTGAAATTTCTGAAGTCGGTTTTCTTACCCCTATTTGGACCGTTCTCTACTTCTAATAAAGAACCTCCGGTTCCAGTTCTTTATAAAAGTCTGAACAATGAAAACCGTCTCGGTTCTGGTTCTCCACACAAAAATAGAACCGGAAACCCAGTTTCAAGTTCGGTTGTTACAAATTCTCTTTAAACTGCCATTCTAGTTATGGTTTGAAAATCAGACCTCGGCTTTCGTTTGGGTTTAGCTAACCAGAACCAGCGGTTCTAATGCGCCAAAGTGGTTACTCGCCCAACGCTGGTGTGAGTGTACACATGTCATTTTTCTCATCACGAGGAGCCTATCTTTGTTTGCTAAGAAGGGAAGAAGAGTTTTGCTTGATTCAACCCTCTAAAACTTTATTGATAGACACATTGTAGATTAGGAAAATGTACAAAGGAATAAGAAAAAAGAAACAAAAAGAAAAGGGAGAGTTTATGGGACGTCAAGTTAGCCCAAATTAGATGTCAAAACATATCCATGTCAAAAATCAATCGCTTGTAATAGGTCAATCGTATTTTTTCATATCAGAAACTAGCCGCTTGTAATAAGTTAGTTGTGGAGATGGGAGATGTGTCCCGAAGTGGTGGAAGTTAAGAAGTAGCTAGACTTACAGTTACCATCCGACTTAAGATGGAGGATGCTTATACTCTTTGCAATGTGATTGAAATGTTTTGTTAAAGAAAAGTAACCAAAACATAAAAAGGAGGGCCTTTTGGTCCTTTCAAACTTCAAATGGTATTAGCACAATTGTGTAAAAACACATCCACATATTTATGTAGACATCCAAATATTTCCATTGTTAAGGGGAGGAATTGATCAACAAGGTGTTAGTTGCACTAACTTTGTTTTTCCATTTGAACTCCATTGGGAGTAGCAATTTTTTTGTTGGTGTAAGATCGGGAAATAAATGCGTTCATGTTGGGTTGATAATGAAAACATCAACTAAGGTGCGAATGCCATCTTTGGTGAGCACAATGTTGACTTGTCAATGGGAGGAGTTGAATGTGTTAAAAAGAAGTGTGTGTAGTTATTTTCACCTCACATGGAAATTAGCATCTCACACAATGGCAACAAAGGTGTCGTGAATTGCATCATGGGTTTCTATGTGTTCGTTACCATGAGCACAACAAAAGAGGTGGATACCCATAGGGTCAATGGGATATTTACAATTGAAGGATGGGGCAATCCTAATCATATTCAAAACATTATGAAAAAAAACCAAGGAATTTTATAAAAGACTTTAAAATATTGGTTAAATTGTAAACCAAACACCCACCTCTGGGCCAGAAGATGATAGAATTTGGGCATGATGGGATTCAAATATCTCGTCAAAAAACATGCTAAAAAGGTTATGATGGTGCAAACATTTCGAGATGGAATCTTGAAGTCGAACCATTTGTTACTTGATGAGTTGTTCAAACAAAGGAAAACATGCATGAATTGGGGCGATAAAAAATCACATGTCACTTTGAAGTGTTGTTGGAAAAAGAAGGTGTTATGATCGACTCGTGTTAAGGTTTCAAGAACAAAGGGACATTGATCAACCATAAATCTAGCAGCTATGATTGAGACTACAAGGGGCCAACTCTTTTAAATAAGCTATTGGGGCAATGGTGGTTGTCAATATGAGTTTGATGCCACCAAAAGTTAATAGGAAAGAGGCTTGTTTACAAACTAGAGGTCCTAATGGGTTGTCAAAACATCTTAGACTCAAACATTTTAAGGAATGAAATTTTTTTAAAAATGAAGGATTCTATGAAGGTGGAAGAAGGAGGTGTACATCGTAAAAGATATGAAAGTTGTTGCATGAAACTATGAGTTAGAATTCCAAAAATTACTTGAACATCACCCATTATAAGGAGAAGATCACCATGTCAAACATCCCCTAATAAGGCATTTTTGATGAAGGATGATGTGAATGATGAAGTGCCCAATGAAACTCCCAAAACTTTAATTATTTCTAATGGAGTGGTAAATTGGGATGGGGTGTTGAAATGAAGTGGTAAGCCAGAGGTTGACCATGTTACACATTTATGAAGTTGGATAAAAAAACCTATCACACATAGTTTGATCTATAAATGTTCATATACAAATGATATAATAAAAGGGGACCTATGATATGAGTGTCATCTACAATGGATGGAAATATAAAAGAAGATAAATGATTACCTATAGAACACAAAATTTTAAAATGGTTAATGCAAATAGTGCCTTTCCCAAGGGTTCACCTTAATGGGTTCCCATGGCAGAGGGGATGACTACAACATCATCATCAAGATTATGATGGTTGTAAAATAAGGGAAACTCAAATGCATAGAATGCACGAACAAATGGGATGAGTTGCATGATGTCTCCACTTGCTACATGTAGTTTTTGAAATATGACCCCTCTTGACATTGAATTGAAAGTGTTTGCCATGTCTAGTTAGAAAACAACCTAATCAAGGTGAAGGTCTAGGGTGCATTTGACCTTTGTAATCCCTTAGACTATAGCTTCACAACTGCCCTTAGTTGCGAGTTTGAATTTGTGTGGGGAGAAATGTGTTGCGAAGGTGTTGCAAAATTGAATGTATAAAGCACAACTCGTGAGTCAATACAATGTTTCCCCCACTCCAATGGGACAAATTTCGCCTAAAGGCTTAGTCATGGTTAAAAGGTGGGTCGCGCCAAAAGCACGTGTAATTCAAGATGGAATGTGACCTTTAACAATATGATAATAAACTAAAATAATTGAAGGAATCCACTTGTTAAATCTTCAAGGTGAAAACTATCCTGAAAGTGTTCAAAAACGATCTTAAAAAGACCATTTGCCAACATATGGGGCATGCATTGGAATGTTAATTTGAAAGAATCAAAAGAAAGTTTGAGATTTTGGCCTGGTCTATAGTCATCTAGAAAAAATGAAAAGTAGCCATATGATTCATGGTGTAGTGCGGTGAAAGTTAAGGTGGTGTTAAAAGACGTGGGTGTAGGGGAAAATGGTGCCAAGTCATGAGTTGTTTTAAAGTATTCCCATGCACGTTTAATAATTAAACTACAAAAAAACATTTATGAACCGGGGGATCATGTTGGGAAGAGGCACTAAACTCAAACTTACCGCCAAAGCTTGGGTTCACAACAAAAATTCCTCTTGCAAGTTTTCCTAATCACTTGCTAAAAAACGTTTGAGTTGAATCCATGTTTCATTATGCCCCATTAGCTCGTCATGAAGGGGTAAAGTGAAACACCATCGGAGTAATAAAATAAATAAATGCTAAGTTGTCACATCATAAAAGTCTTGCGTTAATTTATTCAATGGAAAACGAAATGCCACTTGTATGTCACATCATAAATGGTAGGGATGTAATTATACTATCAAGGATGATGAAAGGAGTTGAAGACATCCAAAGACGAAACTCAAGTCTAGGTTAATATAGGTGGGGTGGGATCAAAGGAAAGTATTGAGTCAAGAGGGTCATGGGGTTTTGGATTCGATGAATTGAGTGTTTAAAAAGAATATTGATGATGAACTAACCTTTGCTTAGTAAAGTGGCACCAACGGGTGGGGAAAGAAATTTTAAGTGAAGGTTGCAAACATGTTGATGAGATAAGGGTAGGTTGGGGGTTTGATCATGTGTAACTAGAGGGGTTGGTAAAGTGGAAGGGGGAAAAGGTTTTACATGTGCATGATAAAGGGAATTTGGGAAAATGTAAGGTTGGGGTTTTGCATTCAGTTGAAGGACTAAGGGCTGATAAGGGGAACTAATGGGTGGTGTGTGATTTGTTAAAATGCAAGGGGGAACTAGCAGGAGGTGCATGGTTTGCATGGGAGATGGGGTGAAAACTAGATTTGTTGTGGTGCATGATAAAATAAATGGGTGATGAGAAGGATGAGGTTCAATAGGACATGATGAACTAGGGGACATGGGACGTTTGGTGCCCATGAGGAAGGAGGCTTAATGTGAACACATGCCCCACTTATTAAAAAACTACCTACTACTATAGGGCAATCTTAAATTTATAAAACCAATCACATAATACTAAACAAATCAAAAGGAAAAATATAAAAAACTACCTAAGGGTCCATGTCTAAAACATTATATCAAAGTCAAACTTTAGTTACACTAGAGGCTTGAGTAGCACAAACGTTACTGTGTTGGGACCTAAATTTTTTAATGTTAAAACATTATAGGCATCATTATTTGTTCCTAGTCCTGGAGGACCTAAAATAAGTAATGTTGCACAAAAGGTTCCTAAAAAATAATTGTGGTGTTAAATACCCGCTTCACAAAGATCCCAATCCACTTCCAATAACTATGTGCAACATCAATTAAAAAAAGATGTTAAATTTTTTTTGGACAAACTTTTCAATCAAGAAGATTGTTTTCAAGTTCTAGGCCCACACACCTAAAAAATCATTTTAGTTTCTTGCCTTTTACAAGAACATAGACCCTAAAAAGAAAAAACTTCCAAAAGGTTTAAAGCTTTTTTAAAAAAATTGATATTCACAAGTTCTAATAAATCTCATCGAAATCTCAAAAGTTCCATTAGAACACTTGTTCAAAATGAAACAAAAGCCCTAACCAAAACCAAAACATTAGGTGAAAATTGAAGAAAATAAAACTAACCCAAAATTTTAAAAAATTCCACCAATTTTTTTTTCTCCATCTGCTGCTACATGTAACTCCAATCCCTACAATCCTCCATGTCTGCCAAACCACTATTCCTTGCCTCCTCCTCCTCCTCTCTACTGTCAATTTTCTTTAGATCCTTAATTTTCACCACCCTCCTATCCCTTTTTCCCTTCCTTTTTTTAATCCCCTTGCTCTTTTTCCCTTATTCTGTTGGTTCTGCTTCATCACGAATTGACTCCACCCTCTTACCCCTTTTTCCGATACTTTTTCTTTTTCCATTGCTCCTTTCTCCCTGGTTGTGCTTCATCGCGAATTGACTGGAGCAAATCTCAGCAGAGTTTCATTTTTCCTAGGCGCCTCCACTCCTGCTAAGTTTCTAGTCTTTCCTTTTCTCCTGAGCCTCCACTGCTGTTACACATGTTTTCACCGCTCCTACCTGGACAACGACTATAATAACAACAAATACTTCTCAGTTCACTTTCCTCTGGCAACCAGGAAGAATGCATATCTGGGAACCTTCCAACTCTAATAGGCTGCACAGTTTCTTGGGGTTCTAAAAGTCCGATTCTGGTGTATCACAGAAGAAAAGAAAAAAAATCTGTCTGTGAGATCGGAGGAGTTTTTGTTCACAAGTTTTATTTGACATCTGTTAGGTCCGAAGAAAATTTCGATTGTTATCATTATTATTTTTGGGGGAGTTTTTTTCTTCTTCTTGTAGCAAGGTGGTTGTGTTGTTGAAGGTTGCAAGCTCCAGGGAGTCTGTCTCTAATTCAGTTCTTGTTTGGTGCTGGTGCTCATGATTTGGTGATTTGTTTGGACTCTTGTCTCGTCTGTTTGTAAATCTTTCTTTGTTTTCGTTGTGTGCTTGTTCCGATCGCTCAGGGCTTTTGATTTTGTGACTTGTTATTTTCTTTTCCCTTGTGGTGAGCTTTGTTGTTTCTGCTTTCAGCGTGTGTTGCTTCTTCGATACTGTTCTTCTTATATCTTTCCTCGCTGCTACGTGCAAATTTCCTGCGATTCTCTCAGCTAACACCGTTTATTATATAGCTTGTCAATCTCTCAGTTCCTTGTCTGTTTCGGTAGTGTACTGTTCAGATCTGTGGCCCTCCTAGAGATTTGGAGCGTATTTCCAACGTTTTGATACTTCATTACAAGCTTTCTTACAGCAGGCGCCGGTTTATACTCGGGGCGTTGTTCGGTCGGACGAAGCAAAGACTACTAAAATCGTCTCGATTGGATGCGGTGCGGAAAACAAAGCTTATTAAGAAGGCAAAGTTAACCAGAGCAGGTATGTATGTCGGCCAATATTCTGTCTTTCTTTTTTTCTGTTTTTTTTCTGTTCCCTTGATGCAGATCGTGGAGTGCTTTTTTTTTTTTTGGGGCGGGGTTGGGGATATTGTATGTCCGCCATGTCCCGTTGTTTGTAGTAATAATCTTCAGGTTGTCACTGAATTTTTTTCTGAGCAAATGAAGAATTACCAGAACAGTCAAGTCTGCTGCGAGAATGCGAAGGGTTGATCTATTCCGTGAACGCAAAGAACGCGAGCGCGAGAGGTAGATTCCAGACGCAGACTACTACACTGCGGTGAACAGTCCACCGACGATGGTGTAGTTCAGACAGCTCATTACTTTTGTCCTCACGTTTGTGTGTTGGATTTCCGCAGTGTGCTCCCGTGCAGACAAACGCGGGGAGCAGCGGCTCAACAAATCCCTTGGAGAATGTGCCGTGAAGCTCGTCGTTGGCCTCCAAGAGTCCCAGCAAATCGTCTCAGCGTTGGACAGGGCTCGGAAGGTTAGCCTGCCTTCAAGACCAGGCTTCCTCACAGCGCCGTCGGACACGACAAGTAACAGAAGAAGAAGAAGAAGACGGGAATCCTCCGTCGCTCTCAGTTCCGATCCTATCTATGACTGCAGATTATGAGTCCGATTCGAGGGCCCCCGGTGGTTTTCCGCCTAGAGAAAGAGAGAACAATGTCAGAGCTTCTGGTATGTGGCAGGCCGGGCTCAAGGGCGGCTACAGGGCTCACGATGGCACTTGTTTGCACGGAGAAGGAGTCAGAAACGACGGTGTGGGAGCCGGAGACAAGATGAAGCTTTTGGTGGAAAATGGTTCAAACAGAGGTGCGTTGAGGTCCTTGGAAACCAGGGGGCACTTAGGAAGATCTGCGAAGGAGCACATGAGGAGCAAGCTTGGAAGAAGCCACTTTCCTGCAGAAGTGATCACGAAACGTGAGATCGAAAACGATGAGGAGGAAGGTAGAGATGAAGAAGGTACTGGTGACGAGTTTGAGGAAGGAGATGGCGTCATTGCTGAAGCTGTGATTCAGCAATCTAAGCTGCAACAGAATTTGCAACATTCCAAGCAGCAGCAGGTGCAGTCAGGTCCCAGTGCTGGAGGATGGGAGAGCTTTCTACCACACAGCCAACTAAGAGTGTTGTTGGCAGAGGATGATGACTGCACAAGACATGTAGTGAGTGCATTATTGAGGAATTGCAACTATGAAGGTTAGTGCAAGCAGGCAGTTTTTTGTTTGCTGAACAGTGATTTCTGAGATTTGTGATCCATTTCTCTGTTGCATTTATTGCCATATCTTGTTATTCTGTTTGATGGGCAGTATGCACACGAACCATCCTTGAACTAGCTGTCACTTCATCATGCATTCTTACTATGTGTGGCTTGCAATCTCCTGTTGTCTTCTTGTTGGCAAATATGGATTGGAATACTTGTTTGAGTGCTGCATTTGTGGTAAGGGATGAATTTTGTGCTCAGTTTTGTCTGCAGGATCTTGTTCACATCTGATTGTTCTCACCTGCCCACCTGATATCACTCACCAGGGTTGATGCACTCATGTCAAGTACTGCTTGTTCACCATGGCTTTCAGATATTGTGGGGTCAAGGACAAGGTTTTGGCATGACTGTTGTGCAGCACGGTGTGCTTAGGAACCCTGAAAATCTAAAGGGCAAGGTCACTGAGCAATTGTCGCATTTTTCAGTAACGTCTGCTTCAAGTGGAGCGCTAGCTTGGGAACTGCTGGAGAAAAGAAATTTTCAATTTGACCTTGTGTTAACAGATGTCGTCCTGCCTTGCCTTTCGGGTTTGGATCTTCTTTCTAAAATAAAATCTTACGAGGCATGCAAGCAAATACCTGTTGTCAGTAAGCTCCCTTCCTGATTTCATCTGTCAAGAGGCAGTTTTGCATATTACTTCACAAGGACTTTTGAGTGCTGCATTGTGTCCCTGTTGCAACAGTCCTGATTGATAACTGGCTTCTGCTGGTAGATATATCAGAGTTCCAATTGGATTAGTGTTTGTCTGATTTCATGAGGTTAATGCTGCAAGGAATCTGCTATGTTATAGATTGTTTGGTTTCCAGGAATTACATTGTGGTTGTGAGGATTCCCAATTGTTGGAACTAAGATTGACTTTTGATAGGCATGATCCTGTTGAGAAAGAAAGCTCATTTGTGATAGTGTAAACTGCAGTGATGTCAACACATGACAGCTTGGACACTGTGTTCAACTGTTTGTCCAAAGAGGCAGCAGACTTCCTGGTGAAGCCTGTGCGCAAAAATGAGCTGAAAAACCTGTGGCAACATGTCTGGAGGAGGTGCAAATCTGTATGTATTAATGTCCTATCTTTGTTACTCTCCTTTCCTGGTCCTTATGAGGTCTGTGCATTCATAGCCAATGAAATAAATATCTTTCCTTCTGCACTCTCCAGTATTGCAACTTCTCCTAAAACATTGCTTATTTTGAATCCATACCTGGGCTATGGATATGGTTGGTCTAGTAGTCTCTATGTGTGCTTCTGGCTGAAAAAATTCACTCTTATTTGGTTGCAGTCAAGTATTGGTGGCAGTAGGATTGGGACAGGAAAAGAAGATATTCCAAAGAGTCATGTGGGGTCAGACAACAATGTGACTGGCAGCAATGGGGACAGTGAAAATATCAGCAGTGGCTTAAATGTTCAGGGTGGTAGTGATAACGGCAGTGGGAACCAAGTATGTAACATCAAACCTTTTCCTGTTTTCGCTCTGAAAGTTGTGTCAGTGATTCTCATTGAAGAGACCCATAGCTCTTCATTAAGCTTTGATATGTGGTCTGTTCCAGCATTATCCTGCATTGATTTGAGATTCCAAGAAGGAATTCAATAAACACATCAACAGCAGATGAGTGATCTTTTCCTCTGTCCATCGGATGAAGGTGCAGGTCCATGTGCAGTGTGTGGTCCAAAGGAAACATCACCCTCATACAGAGGCTGCGGATGGTGATGATGAAGGGCAGGCGACTTCACAAGCAAAATCAACCTCTGGTATGAGATATTTTAAGATTTATAAGTTTGTCAGGACTTTTGGATGATCTGCCATCCTGATTGAAAACCTTACTGCTGTAGGAAAAGCAAATTGTCCTTCCCTGTTCCACTTACATATACCTCTGGAGAAATTGCTAATGGTCTAGAAGTGATATTGATATAGATCAGCAGTGTGAAGACTGAGCTTGTGGGAGAACAGCTTTTTTTACTACAAATTCTTCAACTGGCACTTCTATTAGTGGTTGAGGTTGCTCTGTTTCAGCTGGCTTCATCTTTCCATGCACCTGTATAGGTACAGATCAAGAAATGGGACAGGATTTAGAGATGGCGACACCAAGGCCAGCCAGTGGTTATGTCGAGAAATCTCAGCAGCCTGCTCGTGGAGCAAACAGAAATGAAGAGTCCACACCTGCTATGGAAGAGATGGAAGTGGATAATTGCAAGGAGAAATGTAATGAGCTGCAGGAAGGTGAATGGTCAAACTCAGGAGCAGATGATTCTGCAGATAAGACCTCGCAAAGAGCAATTGACTTAATTGGTTCTATTGCCAGTCAACAACCAGCAGCTTTTGTGGAACAACCTGGAAATGGAATAGAAATGATGGACTGGAGAGGTAGTAATAGCCAGAAGATTTTGGATAATCAACCCTCAGAATCTTATTCCCCTCCAACATTGAACCTCTCTTTGAAGCGGCCTAGGGCTCGAGGTGAAATGGACACTGATGCTGATGATCAACGGATGCTTCGCCACTCTGGCAACTCAGCTTTCTCAAGGTAGATTTGCTACAAATTGTCTTTTTGATTTATGATTGGCTTTCAGTTTTTATGCATGGACTTCAACCAATCTGATGATCATTTTGGCAAATTTTGTTGACTTTATGGGGGGGATACTTGTTTTGCAGTTATTTTTATCCAGGGGTTCCTGTAAAGGAGTTCTCTGGTTCATGAGATGATTTCTCACAATTTATACTTCAAGGTTACATATAGACATTTTAGGACATTCTGCTTTCTTGAGCTTCATCTCTGGATGTGATACTTGGACTTAAAAGTATGACTTAAACCACCTGCTGCAGTACTGCTTATCAGACAGTGGGCACTGTGTTTGGACTGTTCTAATCAAGTTTGTGATCTGCTTTGCAGGTACAGCACCAATGGAACAGGGCTCCACCAGCATCAGCACACCCCAGGGGGTACACTACCTCCAGCCTACCAAATGGCAGGAAGTTATGGGACTCACGGTGTGTCCAGAGACTTAGCTTCAAGTGCATCGGGCCCTTTGCAAGCATACATTCCTCATGACCAGGCAGGGTCCTCAAAGGGTAGTGGTGAAGTCTCCACCCACTTGAAAATGCATGTCCAACCCATTCACAGTGGCAATGGTCAAGAAACAAACTCCTCAGCAATGGGACCTATGATGAAGAATGGTGCTTCAGGATCGTCCATGCTGGTGCCCAGCATGCAAAATGTGAAATGCAGGGGAGACTATGCAGGTGCACCAATGTCATATGAGGATATCCCAGCAGCATACCGGCCCACATTGCAAACTATGTATTATGCTCACCCAGGTGGGACTAATACATGGGGGGCAGCAGGTCCTTCCCCTAATCTCGCAGAAGATGGAGAAAATTTCAATCACTCTCCTGCACTAAATGAACATGCTGGTCTCAGCCATCTTCAACACCCACAGAGCCAAGTGCACTTTCGTCATAGTTACAGTGAACATCATTTCAATTCTCAGCATCAGATGCTTCAAGTCCCCAACCCCCAGTCCCAACAAGAGAAGCAAGAGTCAACCGCTGAGACTGGATCTGGAGCCCCTGCCTTTGGTTCATCCACAGTTCTGGATGGGAAGGTTGGGAATAGTGGCAGCAGTAATGCACAGAGCAGCAATGGAAATGACAGTATGCCTGCCAATGTCAGTGTGTCAGGACATAACAATGACAACAAGGGATGCAATGGTATGGCAGCAGGTAGCAATGGCAAAATTGGGAATGATGAAAACAGTGGCAGTGGTAGTGGGTTTGGGGCAGTGAATATTGGTTGTGTGAACCAAGGTCTTGATGAAATGAGTGGGGCAAATGATTTGGATAATCACTTTGCAATTCGAGAGGCTGCTTTGCACAAGTTTCGACAGAAAAGGAAGGAGAGGTGTTTTGAGAAAAAGGTAATGAAACCTTTCGCAGTCTCTTTACTTATAGGGATTTTCCAGGTTTTGATGCAAAGCTGTTTCCTGCCTGTCTGCTCTGCTCCTGCCTGAGTGCTTTTAAGGATACGTCCAGTGTGCAAAAGGCACCAACCACTACCCTCTATGTGGGCCTCTCTGTGCCTCATCTGTGTCTCAGATGTTTGGGCTTTTATAGGGACAAGCTAAAACTAAATGAAGCTTACCCTTACAATCTTGTTGCAGCTTGAATGAGGATGCTATTGACCTTTTTTGTTAGCTATGTTTCTTGAGTGCTAATCAACATCACAACTGAGTCTTCCCATGGCTTCCAGAAATGAGACAGAAATTCTGGATGCAGATCTTTGTATATTTTTTCACATAGATTTTGGGTGGATTATCTACAACATCCATTGTTGAGAGCTAATGATGTCAGTGGATAGTCATGGCAGCTGATTACTGCTGTTCATGCTGAAGGTGATAGTCTGAAATTTTGTGAGTGACTCTCATAAGGTTATGACTGTGCTCATTCTTGTGAAACCTTCAAGTTGTTGTTGTGGATATATTGTCTGCAATTTGATAGATAGTGTCTACTAACTCACATAACAATCAAAGTGGAAGCAGTTACATTCCTGGTATTGAATGAAGCCTTGGACTTTCTCTTTTTGTATCCTTCTCTTAGCAAGAATTTTGATGACTGCTGGGCAATGTCTTGACTTAAGTCTTGATATGAAATGCAGGTGCGCTATCAAAGCAGAAAGAGACTTGCAGAGCAACGTCCACGTGTGCAGGGCCAGTTTGTGCGGCAGAACGTTCATGATTTGAATGTGAGTGAGCTCGATTATAGATGATGATAACTGCAGGTTTCAAACCCAAAAACACTTTCAACCTTACAGAGATGAATTCTGGCAATGCATGCCTGTCTGTGTGAACTTATCTAGCAACACATGTGAAGAGCCTAATGAACTTTTGACATATTTGTGTGTGCCTAGAGATGATGTTTTTTTGTATTAGCACTTTACTATTAATGTACAAATGTTGAAGATATCATTCACTTGTAGAGAAGTGTGTTGAAATATAGTTATAGAGTTATGCATTACAACAAACTGGGCTCTACTGGGCCCCAGTTTTGCAGAAATTAGGGACAAAAGGGGATGTGGTGATGAAAATAGTACACAGGAAAAAAAGCAGGGCACTAAACTAGTTTTCTCACCTAAATTGGTCGTCAGGGAGTTTCACCCTAAGTTCTGGATATTCCTTATCAGTGCCTTGGCTACTGCCCATTTCCTTCATTAAATCAAGCCTTGTTAAATCTTCACAACTGATACCCGGTTTCATGAAACGGTATACAATGTGGCTCACGTTGCAACTACACTCAAATTGGGGATGAAACAGGAATTAGAGGTGCAAACTACGGTCCAAGGACAGGATGATTTTAACTTCACTCAAATTGGGGATGAAACAATAATTAGAGGGTTAATTTATGGCCTGATGATAGGATGATTTTCTGGGTAACTCTGTAAGGTACCCCAAACTAGGGCTACAGTTTTGGGTTAAATGGAGATGGAATGAGAAGTTAGGATGAAAACAGCACACGGGAAAAAAAAAAGTGGACCAAATTAGTTTTCTCACCTAAATTGGTCCTCGGGAGAGATTTTACCCTGAGCTTTGAATATGCCTGACCTGCACCTTGACTACTACTCATATTCTTTGGCTAAACCAAAAGCTTTCCCAGAAAAATTTAATCTTGCAAATCTTCTGAGCTGGTATCCATGAAAGGTTACTCAATCTTACTCACTTGTTCCAGATACACTCAAACTGGGGATGGAACAGGTTTCAGGGGGTCAAATTAGTGCCCAAAAACAGGGTGACTTTGGGGGATAATTCTTGTTTTGTAAAGGTCCCTGTAATTGTCAATGTAGACTCAACGACTTCCCAAGCATAAAATAACTTGACCTTTGGGGATACTTGTGCTATTATTGGGTTGCCTTGTCATGGAAGATTGTTGCACATAGAGTACTGAATGAATTATGCCTACCATAATTTCTTTCTCCTAAAGCACTCGGAGAAATTTCTTAGTTTTGCTTGGAGTACACCTTATATTCACGAAATATCCTTCTTAGCAAAGAGGAAGGATACTGCACTTACTCCTTAAGAATGGGAGAGATCTTACGCTTATAGTGGGTGAAATTTTTTTCCAAGTCTCTAGAAGCATGCAAGAACCAATGTTGTGAAGGTATCCAATTTGCAAGGTTTCATTTAGGTTTCAGGTTTTGGTTCTTATGACTTGGAGCTAAGTTGACATCTTTTTTGTTGAAGTTCTTGGGAGGATATTTAATATTATTTTTGTGATCTACCTATGTCAAACAACTATTTTTAGGATATTAGGTTTTGGATTTATATTTTCCCCCACCCTATTATTATCTAATTTTTTGATATCCACATATTTTAGCCAGCCTATAATTGTTTATAATTTTTTTGGCATCCAATTTCAATATCTTATATTAGTTTTAAATTTTAGTTTTAGAACTTTTGAAACTAGAAAAGTTTGGAACTAAAATGAAATCATGGGGTGCAAACAAGATATTTTGACCCTCCTTGTTACCTTGTGTTTTACTTGTAAAGTTGAAAACATTTTTCAAAACTTCTAACCTTCCTCTAACATCTCAAATCAAATGAAACTTTTAAATGTTTCATTGGCACCTTCAATCTCCTTCTAGCTTAAAAAAACAACTAGTTACCATATCATTTAAACTTGGAAAAGTATTCCAAAAATATCTCTAAAATTATGTTAATTTTGGAAAGTTAAGGATGAATTTAATCATGAAAACAAACTCCATTAACCAAAAAATATATATTAGAATGTTCATCACATCAATATTATATTGAAGCTTAGGAAAAAAGAAATAATTATTTGTTGAAAAAAATCATATATTCTCAAATACTTGAAATTTACTTTTCAAACTACAAAAACTTAAAGATCTAATTTGAGTACTTGCGAGTGCATTAGAAAAACATAATTATATCAATT
>Ga0116230_10001753_pt1 | contig 20744 bp, 12 predicted proteins | sample S1TSphfallax_3_FD_88678 | JGI IMG/M metagenome (GOLD analysis project Ga0116230, IMG submission 88678) | Host-associated microbial communities from peat moss isolated from Minnesota, USA - S1T2_Fd - Sphagnum fallax MG | ecosystem: Host-associated > Plants > Peat moss > Unclassified | place... | reverse complement strand
TGCCAATACTTCCAACTAGTGTGCATGTGTCAAGCTGCAGATGCTTGGCAATGCTTTCTCTTGTGTTCTGCAAGTGGCACACAAGAAACTCTAGTGTTGGATTAGGAACTTACAAGGCCAATGTGCTGTTGGTCTTCATGAGTCTTAACCCAAACAGCCATCATCTGCAAGTTAGGTGATTTTTCCTTAGTGGGAAGGTCATGTGTATATTGTAAATGAAAACCTAATCTCCTAATCTTCACTCTGTCTCATTGGAAGTTGCCAAAAGAACAGTTGGCAACCAGGAGGCTATTTGTTCACAAACCACCTCATGCTAATATCAAACAATTTCTTGCTTGCCATTGTACAACTTAAAAAATGAAGTGCAAAATGGCACCACGCCAACATAACAAGAACATCTAAATTGATGGTACTCCTTACATAGTTGACAGATTATGCAAAGTAAAAGATAATGACCTAAATACTTAAGGAAAGTCTACTCTACTTATCATGATTGCACAGTATGCAGTCATTTGAAAATGTCATACATTCCACGCAATAGACCTCTAAGAGTACAGTAACATGTAAAATAGTTCCATACACAATCAAGGTTAGCATGCTTAACTAAGCTCTATACAACCAGATCATGAGATCAAAACACGGACATCATTTAAGTGATATTCATTGCCACTGGACGTCCTCATTTGGCACCCACACTAAATAAAATGAACAGAATTGAAAAACACCAGAACTCACAGATGACATGACACACCTTGCTTCCTTGGAATACCACTTTGCAACAAACCAATATCTTCACCATCACCATAGCCTTTATTTTGAAAGATTTCACAACAATGTAACACCTCAAAACATGCTGATCACTACAATTAAAACATGATAGGAACAATCCTGACCTAATCAACATCACCACTTAAGACTTGGGATTTTCAACACAACAAATGGCAAAGGTGGTCCGGCTCACAAAATTGTCACACCGAACCCTAAACCATTATTCACACAAGCTGGAATATAAAACCCAATATCTAATCACCCAGACCAGAGTTGTTTTCAACTCCATAGGTTCCACAATTGTAAACCATGTCAACCATGGATAAAATTTGTCATCCTCATAAAAACATCAGGGGAACAAATGCCTAAAGTTTGTTATGTTAGTGCAAGAACAGATTGTATGTCAGAAGATTTTATGTAGAGATGGTCAGGGTATTCTAAATGTCTTATGGATTGGGGTAATGGTGTGAACATCATGCCCTTAATGACCATAAACCCTCAACCATGACCATTAGCATTGGAGATCGTATAAGGATCCAACCCAACAGGCAAAATGCCCATTTGGAAGAACACACAGAGAGCGTGGATCATATACCAACTTCCTAGTGAGTCTCTGAAAGTCACTACTTGCTATTAGTTTTAAGACATCTATAGTTGGTGCAAGTCAATGCTCAAACAAATTAGTCTACAAGAACTACTACAACTCTCTCACTAAGATAACCTTTCTAGGGTCTATCAATAAGGACATCCTCGAGGATGTAACTTTTGAATCAGAGAGGACAATACTGATCAAATCTGTGACACAGAATCTTTTTGGTGTGATATATTTTTATGTTCATTGCAGACATCTCACCCACAAAGACAAAGTCAGAGAATGGAATGAAAAAGCACATGGATGCACACAATTAATAGGGAGCTCACCTTACATTGAATGCAATGACAAAATATTCAAGAAAATGGATGACACAACTGCGTTCAGAGCTATTGAAATTCCCTCAGTCTCGCCTGCTTCATTTATTGTGGTGCTTAACAACCAAGCTCCCTCCCGCCATTGGTGTACACAATAGTGCTATGAGTAAGCAGAAGCAGGGATTTAGCTGAAGTGTTCTAAGCCATATCCTTTGCCATTTTCTCAGCCTTCTGTGCCACCTCCTCAATCCCCCCAACCATGTAAAATGCTTGCTCTGGTAAATCATCATACTTCCCAGCCAGTACTCCCTGCAAATCACCCATTTGTTTGTGTCAGAAGTGCCTCACTGCACAAGCAGCAGCAAGAGACTAAGCAACACTTTCTGACAAGACTTGTGAAACAGACATTGAGACTTTGATACAGTTTGCAGTACTGCAGCAATCTTTTACATGAGAATGCAGGTGATACAGATGGGTAGTGATTAGCTACCAGACAGGGCAACTACATCCAAAAGTTCAGCAGATTTTCCCAAGGAAAAAAGCATACTAGAAGCAAGAGATCAAACATCGTAATACACATGCAAGAAGGATAAGCAGAGGCGCATAATGACCTGGAATCCTGCAACACTGTCCTTCAAATCAACGTACTTCCCAGGAGAGCCTGTGAAAACCTCAGCCACATGGAAGGGTTGACTCAAAAACCGCTGCATTTTACGTGCACGGGCAACCGTCATTTTATCATCCTCGCTAAGCTCATCCATACCCAAAATGGCGATGATATCCTGCAAATTCTTGTAGTTCTGCAATATCTTCTGCACTCCTCGAGCACAGTTGTAATGCTCTTCACCCAAGATGCGAGGTGATAGCATCCGTGATGTTGAGTCCAATGGGTCCACTGCTGGATAAATACCCAGCTCGGAAATCTGCAAATTCCAAGACACCACAAACATTGAGTATTGCCTGACTGTACATCTTCCAAAGATCCTGACTATGTTGAACAGTGGGCCACTGAGCCAGCTTCCAAAATAAGAGAAAGCACAACATCCAACAATTACTGTGTTAAGAAACACATCAATGAAACATGTAAGACTCTAGGCTTAGGGTTAGGACCATTTTTTTCTCTTGGTCCTCATGCTCACCTGGCATTGCCATGAGTAAGATGTGTGATGGCACCTAAAGCACTCAAGAATTCTAAAGTTAGGGGTCACAGCATCATGTGTGTGTTCCAGTGGTAGTACAGGCTGTGGAATACAGCCCTCAAAGAACTCACCTGCCTAGAGAGCACTGTTGTTGCATCAAGATGAGCAAAGGTAGTTGCAGGGGCAGGGTCTGTAAGATCATCAGCTGGCACATATATGGCTTGCACTGAGGTAATGGACCCCTTCTGGGTGGTTGTAATGCGCTCTTGCAGCCCTCCCAAATCTGTTGCCAAAGTGGGCTGATAACCAACAGCAGACGGAATACGCCCTAAAAGAGCAGACACCTCTGAATTTGCCTGTCCAGTCACATCATGTGTACACAATACAACCTCAAATCTCTGTGATTGCCTGTCTCTCCAGAAAACAGAAACAATTGATTCCACTTTACTTATGTGAGCTATTTCTAAATACAAAGTTGCTACTGAATGTGGCACATTGAAGACCCAATGTGGGCCAAGTCAAAAGATTATTCTATGTCAGTGTCACAGGACTGTAACGAACCAAAGCTCAAACCTAGTCCCCAAGTCTTCATGACCTGCGAGATAAGCAGGGAATAATATCTGAGAGACAAGGCTACATATCTCCAGAGACCACACCTGAGTGAATCGGAAGATGTTGTCAATGAAAAACAACACATCCTGGCCCTCTGCATCACGGAAATGTTCTGCAACTGTTAGGCCTGTGAGCCCAACTCGAGCACGGGCACCAGGAGGCTCATTCATCTGCCCGTACACCAGCGCACACTTGCTTTCCAACTGCCACCACCAAAACTCCTCTCTAAACATCAACAATTTCCTAGTCTGTGTAAGTATTGAAAAATGAGAACATAATCCCAGCAATTAAGTTTACCACAATATTCAGGAATCAACTCAAGTACAGAGTGAAGCAGCTGTGCACCTGCTTCTCTCCAAGCTTAATGACACCACTCTCAATCATCTCTTTGTACAAATCATTACCCTCTCGTGTCCGCTCTCCCACTCCAGCAAACACTGAAAACCCACCTGCAGACAAACAAACAGAGCAGCAAACTTTATTCTACTGTCATCATACATTGAATCTTTCAAGCTGCAAGACGTAGTGCAGCTGATGCATTTTTCCCATTCAGATTTTGCAGTTGAATGCTTGTGTATTCAAGCAGGCATTGTTCTCAATGTGCATATACGCCTTGTCAAGACAGTGAGTAAGATAGATGCATTTCTAAGTCAACTGCTTGCATGTGAAAAATCACAGATATGCATATCAGAGACCTGGTGGTTTGGCAAGAGTAGAAATATAATATATTATTCAGGGAATGTTAAAGGACTTCAGAAGATTGAATGGAAGGTGCAAAATAAATTAAATAATGGTACAAACAGATCTGAAGAATGCATACCATGAGCCTTGGCAATGTTGTTGATCAACTCCATGATAAGCACTGTTTTGCCCACACCAGCTCCACCAAACAGACCAATCTTACCACCACGCTGATATGGTGCCAAGAGATCCACAACCTGAAAATTGACACAGAAAATATGTAAGTACTTCTCTCATAAGGACAAACTGCAATTTTTCAGCCCATCCGGTGATATTAGATCTAACAACTGGGTACACAGACCAAGACACAAAAAAGAATATAAGGAAGCTTGAAGCTCAACTGGGCTCAGAAAAAATCAATGAAGCTGGATCCTGAACACATAAATGACAAATCCTCCTCTTCACATCCAGATCTACCCAAGAAGAACTCAGGGAGACATAAGTCTCAACTCCACATTCATTGAAAAGAAAGAAAACATAGGAAGGAGCCTAATGACCTTGATTCCTGTCTCCAAAATTTCTTGCTCTGTCCCTTGTTCTATGAAAGATGGAGCCTCACGATGGATTCCAAGAATGTGTTCTCTACCTGCCAAACACAACATGAATCAAACATTGCCTTATCTGGTGTAAAAAACCACAAGCAGGAACAGAAGCAAGTGAGTAGAAAACTCAAGAGGACAACATATTACAAGTTGAAGTTCCATTGAAAACAAAACAAAAGTCGAGTCAATCAGAGACAAACTGGAGACTGATGCATTCACACAAACAGATGTAAGCATTGACGCAAGGAAAAGTCTTGGCATCTGAAAGAGATAGACTTACTGATGTCACCACGTTCGTCAATGGCTTCACCAATGACATTGATAATCCGCCCCAATGTTGCCCGACCCACAGGAACCTGTACCATGGGACATGTCACTGAATTACCAGGTTTCTGAATCTTCTCGAAGAGAACTCACCTAATTGATTTCATTTCCAAAGAAGAAAAATGCAAGAGAAAAACTGAAGGTGGAATTCCGAGCAGTTGAAATAATGCAGCATTTTCTTGATTTCTTCAGCTACTTGGAGTGGATCCTTGAGACATCAAGACCATATAATAAACATTTGGATCATGGGAAAAAACACAAAGACTCGTAGGATCTCATAACATGGAACAACATGTGAATCAATAAGAGTGAGGAAAAACTTCATGGGCACACACACAACAAGCCCTAATCTGCACACACAGAAAAAGCAAGCCATGGGTGGTGCTCCACCCACCTGGATCGGAGCTCCAGTGTTGAGAACTTTTTGGCCACGAACAAGACCATCAGTAGTCTCCATAGCTATAGTTCTCACTGTACTCTCTCCCAAGTGCTGTGCCACCTCCAGCACCACCCTTAGAGGGTTATCCTGCACCTCCAGAGCTGTGAGAATTGGAGGAAGGCCCTTCTCGAACTTCACGTCCACCACAGCTCCAATAACTGTGGAGATTTGTCCGATACTTCCAGCCCCAGTGAAATCGGCTGAAGTAGTGTCAGCGGCAAATCCCTGTACCATACCTGCTGGACCCAGGCTACTACTACCGCCGTTGAGAAAAGACCCATTGAGAAGCCCTTTGGAGGTAGCATTGATTACAGCCCTGGAGGACGACGATGATCCTGCTCCTCGGCGTCTACTACCCACGTACGCATTACTCCCGAATGATCTGGATTGCTGCTCCGTCTGCTGCTTGGCAGCAGCCCTCCTTGCTCCTGCAGCTCTCCCTGTCCGCAAGACTGCTGTCAAAGCCCTCCTCCCGGACATGGCGTACTCTCTCTCCCTCTCTTCTGCCGCGTCCTCTCTCCCTGCGAGTAATCCCCGATCACGCACACGATCCCGAGCTTGTGATTGTTGCTCGCAAACACAGATCTGGTTGCACGCTCGTGAATGCTGTCACGACTCGTGATGCCGCGGACTCGCGGAGCGTTTGTGCGCAGCGGAAGGTGCCCTAGGGCGTCCGGGGCATGCGCATCACCACCTACCCAGTTTACCGTGGTCAGTTGACCACGGTCAACAAAGCAGTTTACACTTTTGAACTTTACCATGGTGGATATCCAGCGTTTTCCACTGCCCAGAATGTTTTTCTTTTTCTTTTTTTTCTTTTTTTTGGGGGTGACCCAGCCGCCCAAAACAAAAGTTTCTTCAATGTGGTGGTTATTTTCAGTGTTGGGCAGGTACTCAGTTTCACAGGTTAGAACTTAGAACCATCAGTTTCAGTTCTGGTTCCTAAAAACCGAACCAAAACCAGGCCTGACTTTTGAAACCAGGTTTGGAACTAGAACTGGGTTCTTGGCTTCTTTTTTTTTTTAATTACACAGAACCAAACCGGAATCAGGATCCCACTTATTTAAGGAACCAAAGTGGATCCAGATCTGAGACTTTTGGGTGAAAAAAATGTCTGAAAAAAAGGACTAGAAGCAAAAGCTTTTCTGGGAAAAAAAAAAGGGGGGACTAAAACTGGGCGCTACAGAGTAGTTAATCCCCAGTTTTGGTCCAGGTTCCTCAGAAACAGGTGTGATTTTTAGAAATAAAAGTTAAGAACTGCCCAATACTTGTTCTTTTGTTATTTCAAGTGTGAAAGGAACCCTCATATGGTAAACCTTTGGCCTAATATGTAGGTATTGGGAACCAACCCTCTCCAGTTAAACTTTAGAGTGGATTTTGACTTGCCTTCTGAGAATGGTTTGGAGGGCTTTTTAGTTTTAAGTATTTGCAAGGAATGATTAAAGCCCAATATTATATGAAATGAAAGTTGATGGATGAATAATGTCAAAGTAGATGGAGTGAATTTTGAGAGATGAGATTGAGCTTGAACACCAAATGAAAAATGATTTTTTGATGGATGAATCTGATTACACGAAATGAGGTGAAGGTTGATGGATGAATATTGCGGGAAAGAAAAGGGGTGACTCACTCTTACAGTTGAAACTTCACAGTTAAGAAAATTGAATTCAATGCATCAAATTGGTACCCATGTATTACTCATACATTTGATGGGTGAAATTGATCAACTCAACTATACATCAAATAATAATGATCCATGGATGAATGTGAGTGGCCCCATAGGACAAACAAGTTCAAGTGAAGGAGGTTGGATTTCATGCACTTTCATAGATGAAATTGTGATCCAACTAAAAGGTAGTTGCCTAGAGCCTGGCCTCCCCCTTGAAAAATTGCAACATGTTGAAGGCAATTGGCATCCTACTGATCTCCTTCTCCCATCTATCTTTGCACTAAAATGGGTGCTGTGTGGCAGTCATCACACTTGTTGCAGATTCTTGGCAATGTGGGGGTGGAATACCCATGCATGTTAATGAGTCCAAACACCAGCTTCACACTACCTATGGTAAAAGCAAGCACAATGCCTTCTTCTTTAACAAAATCTTCACCTACTTCTTTCCATCTGCTAGAACAATTTCTCTAGCTCTGGACAAATTTCATGTGTACGACAAGGTTGTGCTTGGTCATATGCACCTCTTTACACACCTCATCCAATCGTGCCCCAACTATTTCATTTTCAATCCTTTATCATCCTTTGTTGTCCAATTTTTGCACTCCAATCCCACTTGCTTGCAACATCAAAAGTGTTTGATAGCAAGGCATAGACTTGGGCATCTCCAAGGTCCAATCCAAAAACTCATTTTGTGACAAGTTCACATCCTTCCATTGCCATGAACTCTACAAGCACTAAGCAAGGACATTCATATATAGGATTTGGTTGACATGACATTGTCTTAATCAAATTATTTGCCTTCTACACGTGTAGATAGTTGGCTTTGTCAGAATATCAACTATACAAGCTTCCCTAGTGTTTCATTGTTGTAGATATACCACATAATAAACCTATGGATTCAAAACAATGTCATGCATATAAAACCACATGGTTGCAAGATGATAAAAGAGAAATGAACAGAAATATCTAACCGTATGCTTTTCTCATTGTGAGTTGCTAGTTTGGACAGAAACCCACCAACCTCTTCCAATTAGCAAATCCATTGTGCAAACAAGGGAAACTATAAACTCATATACGTAAGGCTCTAAAATACAATAAGAGTGGTTGATTATGCATGGCACCACTAACTTCAAATGAAATGAACAAATCCTTACATCACACAAATATACAAGGATCCCACATGGAGCCTATAAAAACTTGATCTTGTACCCTAAATGGATAAGCTACTATATTCAAAAATAAAAATCAACCAAGTTCTTTGTAATGTCAAGATGATACCATCTTATTATCCAAGAGTTCTTTCTACATTAATCATTTGATTTTACTAACAAAGATAAGTTCATAAGGGTACTATTCCTTTAAATATAACAACATTGATTTCTACCAATAGAAAAAAGTTGTTACATTTGTTGTCCAAAAATAATATTTGTTGGTTTATATGTCCATGTATGTCATGATGTTGTCTTTCAATTTTCATACATGATCAACATATATGTAAACAACTTTGTGTTCTTGAGGTGAGTAGGAAAGACTAATTTTCACCCCCCTTTTACTTGACTTGACATTGATAAACCTTTTGCCAAAATGCTAAAATTTTATTTCACCATAGGAATGAAGTTCAATGGTAATACACCATGTCTAGATGTTATTCCTATAGCACAATGCCTCCTTCAATCATGATTCCTTGTGGTTGTTACACACCCATGTCATTTTTCCTTTACATTGTCCCATGATCTATGTGACCTTATGCAAATCAAAAAAATTACAATGTAGGACTTGTTTCATGACATCAATCAACCACTTGTTTACAACCTCCTTCTCAATAGGGATCTTCAAAGCTTACCGCCATGGTAAGTTGAGAAGAGAGTATTGGGTTAGCTCCACCAAGCATTGTTGAGCAACTTTCAAGTCCGGAACTTATGAAGCCAACTCAAGAATGAATTGTTCCCCCACCTTCAAAAGAATGGATAGTAAACACAACCATTTATCAAGAAATGGTTGATTTTTGAAACATCTCATGTTCAAACATCACTTCAAACTTGGGTTTCTTTTTCTATTGAACTCAATTATTGTATGCTACAAGTTCTAAGTTCTTGCGCATGTTTGATCAAGACAAGTTATAACTATGTGCAAGTACTTCCAACTTCAAATGAATCATGTCATCAATTTGAGTAGTTTAAAGCTCAACAAATTTATAGATTATTCCTTCACATCACAAATCCCATCACACATCATGTGCAATTGTGCACATTTAGGCCCAAGTAAGGAAGTAACCAATGTCCCTAATGTATGTATTATGTTCTTTTGTGCAAAAAAATGCAAATTATGAAGCACCATGTTGTTCAAATTGCATCATGAACTCAATGAAGGTTTTCATTTTCTTGCATACTTTTCCTTGGAACTATTTTTCAAAGTTTTTGATCTTCACAAACCTTTTTTGAATTCTTGGATGATTCTTGCTACCATACACTAATAAAACATGACCATTTCGCAACTAGTCCATGCAACTAATTTTTAGTTGCAAGTGACATTTGCAACTAAAATCTTAATTCTTGCATTGGACAAGTCACATTGACACTAGCTACAAATGACAACAAATTTTGGATGAAAAAAAAGTTAACAAAATACACCTTCATCCTTTGACTTGTCGTATATGTATTGTCGCTTGCAACTAAGATGCAATTTTTTTAGTGAACAATGGGAACAAGTTATGTGTTGCCACATATCCCAACGTTTAATAAGTAAAAATATTTTTTTATTATTTTGAAATAATTTAAGACATTTCATTTTTATGTTTATATGGTTTAAATCATGACACGTGGTGCAATAGAAATTTGCCACATGGCATATTAATTGAATTTTCCAACTTAAATTTAATCAATGTTTATGTGTGTAGGTTGAATTAAGTATCTACCTACCTATATATGTACCTACCCATCTAGGCTAAACACCTATCTAGATAAGACTTATTTACCTACCTAGGCCAAATACCTATTTAGGTAGGTAGGTAGAAAAGTAGGTAAGTAAGTTAGGGAAGTAGGTAGTTAGGTGTAAGTACATGAATATTTATATTTTATTTTGGGTTAAGTCATTTTCATTGATTCATCACATATGCCTATCTTTTTAAATATGAAAATGTAAAACAAGACACCTTGTTTATATATTTTTCAAGATGAGAATGAAAGCCAAAACATATGGGATAAAAATTTTAATTACAAGTTATTTGCAACTAAACATTTTTAATTGCAAAACTACTTGCAATTAAAAAAACTTATCCCATATGTTTTGGCCTTCATCCTCATCTTGAAAAGTATATAATTAAGCAAGTAAATGACAATTAACTAACTGATTAATTAGCTAACTAATTAACAACTAAATTAACTAATTATCTAACAAATAAATTATAGAAAAATTAATTAATAAACTCGCTAGTTAATCAATTAACAACAAAACTATAAACTAATTAATTCACTTTATAAACTATCCAACTAACTAATTATTTATAATAATAATCATCAATATCTTATGATTACTAAATTAATTATATTATTAGTTATTGTTAGATATTATCTAATTTATGAACTAGATAGAAATTAATAATATTTAATTTAAAATATATATTAACTATAATAATCATCAACCAATTTAATTAACTAATAATTGGCTAATGTTGGAATTACTAACTAATTATTAATAAATAATAAATTTTATTTCATTAGCCACTAAATTAATATAATAACTGAAATAATAATAATTTCATAATTATTAACTATTAATTATAAATATTGACTACTAGTTTTTTAATATTTAATAATATAATTAAAACCTAACCTAGGCTAACTATTTTATTATAAGTATTCCCATTATTATTTTCATGTATATAGTTAATTATATATATATATATGTAATATTTAATAATAGCAATAAAATTAATTCAATTGTTATTTTAAATAGTTGGTAGCTAAGGCTAATTATTTTTTATTATTATTCATATTATTACTTCACTCATTAAAGATATTTATGAACTATTACAATAAATATATTTTATTTTTAATAAGTATATTCTTCCTTTGAAAATAATTTTTACATTTGTATAATAATTTATTAGACTTCCATTTTAACTAATATATTAATTGTTATAAATAATAAAACAGTAAAACTGAAAATAAAAATTATATATCAATTACTGAATATAGTCTTTGAGTTATTAATTATTTAGTTATCAATTATAATTTTGAAATATAAAAACTTAAAACTATATATTAATATTTCCTAGTAATTATTATATTAATCTAATAATATTTTGTAATTGATTACTTATAATTATTATTATTATTATTATTATTATTTAATTTGCAACTAGCCTAGGTTAGCTTATTATTATTATTATGTCATTTTTTAGAGCTATTATGATTTATTATAATTATTTTCTCATTTGTAGTAAATAAAAATTATGTTTCCTATCATTCTAATATCATCATCATCATTATTATGATCATTATGTAATAATATATTATTATTTTAAAATTTTAGTCAAAGGTAATATTGAAATTTAGTTTTTTAATATAGGTTATTAATATAAATATTTAATATAAATAATAATATATTTAATCTGTAACAATTTTAAGAAGTATAATAAGATGGTTTGGATAAACTTGTAATATGAACACAATATATTTAACAAATATCCTACATAAATTTTTAATATACCCAAAATATATACTATTTAATGTAACCATAATATCAAGGCCATTTACGCTAATAATAATATTTGAATACACATCTAATATGGTTGTTCATATAAATTCAAAATATACATTTATAAATCCTAATACACCCAACTACATTCTTTAGAATTCACAAAATACACCTTTGTATATTCATAGGGTTGCAATTAAATTGGTCACATTTGCAACTAATAGGACATAAATTGTTTTTATTGGATGAAAACTAAATTAAATGTTGTTCACATAGAAAGATGAACACCAAAATAGTCACAAACTAGTTGCACTATAATCGCAAATATGACCAACATAAGAAATAGTTGTAAAAATGTCAAAATGTAGTTGCAAATAACTAATAATCGCATGTAGTCGCAAATAAAGTGATTACATTTTGGCCAATTTCTACTAATGATAACTTCTTAATGTCTAATTATTATTTGTAGCCTTGCACTTTGATTTTTTTAAATGAAATGGGTAAACTCAATATCCAATATGCATTTGGAATCAAGTCCCATGGATAGGTGGATGTTCATTTGAAAAACATTGTGTAAAGGGGTACATGTAGCTCATGTTGCAATTTGAAGTTTCATATGACTTTTGAAAATTTTTGTGATAAAAAAAAAAACATTTGAAACTCAAACAACCTTAATTCCATGGGATCATGTATAACCTTTTCCCCTAATAACTCCACAACAAGATCATGACTAATGTGAAGGACAACCTTGGGTTATTGTGACATGTAAGGCTCATGATCTTCCACCTGATTTGGCCAAATGCGCATTGAGTTCAAGTTGTAACTATCTATGAAAAACCATTGTTTCAATTCCTCCATTACCATTATTTAATCCTTCCTAAATACATAATACCATAATCACAATCATGAGAGATGCAATCATTATGACCACACATTAAGTAAACATATATTACAAAATTTATAGAGAATGAATGAAGTATGCCAATTCCAAACACAATGATACATTTTCATCAAAAAAAATTTAAGAAGGGTGCAATGATGCATATATTTCAAGAAAGTTAATTCTTATACACATTGTGATCATATTATATTCTCAATGAACCAAAATCCTTGACAACCATTGTTGGCAACACAATATTCATAAATAATTTTTTAAACATGTCTTCATTAATGATATTCAAATTTTCATCATGGATTAAGGAGTAGCACACAAGTATATCAATGTAATAACCATTTTCATTACATTCCACCAACAATTTTAATGCCCTTGAAGGTGATGATGATCAAACCTTCATTTAATTCATAATGTTAAATTTTAATTTCATTTTTACTAAATTTGTTTTGTAATGTCACTTTCAAGGGGAAAAAAATTACTATAAGAAATTAGGAATTGAATTTCAAACCTCATGTTAAAATGTTCTTATTTGCAACTCAATAGGACTCACATTTCAACTATTTTAATCATTTATCAATAAAAATGAATTGGTTGTAAACTACAAAATGAATTCAATTTTTTAATTTTTTTGCCATGGAAAAGTGCAATTAGTTGTTGGAGATAAATTCAAAAAAATTAAAGATGCATTACAATCAAAAACACCAATGATTTACTTGAAATTGAAGGGAAAAGGTTTAGAGTGAGAAACATGTGGAATCAATCACTACACTCAAGTATTTGGCCCAATAAAATAAAGTTTTATGGTGCTTGAGAAGTAGGTTTGGGCCAATGCAACTTCCATTTGCCCACAAAAATCATTATTATTTTGGGATAACACAATTTTGCATCCAATATGGCTAGAAAAAAAACATCATCCAACTTTCCTAGTTTTTTTTCATAACATATGTTGATATGAAGCATAAATTGTATGAGGTTATCAAGACTAGGACCTACACCTAATTTTATAGAGATATTTTTGGTGGCCACAAATAAGGTTTGCTTCAAAGTGTGTTCCATTTGATCTTTGGTGGTGAAACCTTTAACAATCTAATGTTGGGTATCTTTAATTGGAACCAACAAGAAAGTTGATCATATCATGATAAATCTAGTTTGGATTAAAAATCACCCATTCCAAATATTGGAAGTAAATGATATCTTCAATGTCATGTACATGTGCAATTACAAGCTTTGCCCTTTCTTTAATCATGCATATGGCTTGCATTCATGTTATGTAAATGTTTTCCCAAGAATTACAAGAGCCTGCAAATTACAAATTGTATAACTCAAGAGCTTTTCAAGACTTGGAAAATTTGGATTCCTCACAAACACACCCACAATTGATTCTTTTGCTAAAAAATCTATAAAAAATTTCATGCAACTTTCTTTTGATCCTTTTGGTGAAAAAATTACATCAAATCTAATGTTGTATTCCAAAACACCACAACATCCCAACACCAAATTGTCACATCTGAGACAATTATGTAAGATATGTATTTTTTAGCTTCAGGAGGTTGTTGTAACGTTTGTTCCCATTTTTAGAAACTATGTTTAGAAAGGTTTCAACAACCTTCTTGTTGTTTACAACATGATTTGTTGTACCAATTTGTCATACCATCTATCTTTTGCACGTGGATATATAGTCCCTTTATTTGGTTAAATCATTTTATCGTAACTCAAATCAAGAAGTCATTTTTAAAAATTTTAATCATCGACCCATATATGGGGACTATTTATGTTCAACCAAACAAGCAATATCACTCCTTTTCACTTTTAGACCTATCGATATAAGAGTAAAAAAACATAGAATCTTTCCATGCAAACAACTCATAATCCAAAAAACTAGGTCTATTATGTCTTATAATAACCCCATTATGAATTTTTTACAGATTTGGATAGTAATTGTTTGATTTACAAGATTACAAACCACATTATTACTAGATTTTCCAAACCCAAATTATCCAAAAATGTTTTGGATGCATCTTTTTTTATAATAGTTGGTAACATTTTGGTCCTTAAATTTGAACGACTTGCAAATGGCAAAAACCTCACCTGGGCCCATCCCATTAAAACCCCAAAATCCATGGTTAGACGTAACATGAAACATCCTAGGATTCAATAACCTTACCAACTTATCATCAATGTCTTATAAATTTTAACACAAGCGAAAAACCTTCCTACCTTGAATCATGATTTTTGCACATCAAGTAGCCCTATGCTCCTTTATTTTTGTAGTGTGCATCTAATCATGACACACAAAAAATACCTTACTACTTTCGGCCATGGCTATGTAACCAAGCACCTAAAGACTTTGAGGAATCAAATAGTAGAAACCCTTGTTTTAATCCTTCCACAAAAGATGGTGATAGGATCTCCACCAATAAAACAAATAAGCCCCAAAGGTGACACTATCTAACAACAAAGTATTAAACCACAAAACTCTTCTATGGAACCCAAACCTCATATCAATCAACACAAATAATGTTACTATCCACTTTTACTAATCATTAATCACATCTAGCTCATACACTAGTGGTTATGTAATTTGTCTACAAAGTAAACCATTCTTTGATTACTTGAGCATGAATCCTTTTTTTGGTCCCTATAAAACCCATATTTGGTTTCCAAAACCTCCTAGTAAGAAATATTTTAATTGGTGATGGTGGTCTAGCTTATTTTTCTTAAATATGAGAACCAAGTACTATATGTAACCAACCTTAATTGTAAACAAAAGAAATATTTGTTGCCATGCAATTTTTTTGTACAATGTGGTTTTGTGATGAATCATCATGCGAGTTTGTCACATTCTTATTAAGAATTTTCATTTACATATATTGGTCTATCATGGAAAAATAACCAAGTACCACAACCTTCTTGGTGTGCCTATAATTTGGTTTTCATTAATTGTGCGTCTATAGTTTGGAGCATATCACAATCAAATAATATACACCATATTTACTACATTGATTTTATTGGCTTTGAGAAATTTGGGGTTTCAACCCCTCCATAAAACCCATATAGTTAGGTTATGTATTGCAGACCAATATATATACATAAGTGCATGCCCCCATTTTCAAAGGTTTCTTGCTAAATTTATGGTCCCTATTTTGTCAAAATAATAAAAATTCCTCATTTTATGGTCCCAAAAGCTTTTGTTTTACTATGGATATCCTTTTATTACAAATAGGGTATTCTAGTATTTGGGTGGTATCCCCAATTTATTTGGTGGAACCAAAGTGTAATTTTTATTCAAAAGCCATAGTTCATGTATTATAAATTTTTGAGAAAGAGAGAGGGGCACTCCTCCACCCCTAGTGACATGAACATGATATTTTCAAATGGGTGTTGTATACACCCACTAAGGTAATGTGTACCAAGACCATCTTATAAATTATTTTTTCTCTTATATGGGACGATATATAATCCAATCATGGAGAATTCCAAGGTTTTTGCACAATACCATCAATCCTACCTATATATCGCATTAGTCATGAATTAGGATCCTTTTCATTCTAAGTGGGTGAAAACCCATCTTATATGTAGGAAAGTACATAGAGGTTATTATAAACCTTATTATACCAACTTGAGATCAATTCTTTAGATTGGCCTCAATCCCTCTGCATGGCAAATTGGCATTGTATTTAGTCACTTGTGACTTGATTTGCATCATGTCTAATGTATTTACCTAGAAAGGGTTGTCCTTCATCCTAGGATTATATGGGTCCAAAAATAAATTTGAACCCCCACATTAATCCAACATATGTCATCCATGTATCTTGCTGCATATCTAAATATGCCCATAATGTCTATTCTACTCAGTTTGGCTAATATCATAATGAATTAACATTCATAGAAGAGGAAATATATATTACACCACAAAGGTGAACATGCAAAACCCATGGGAATTCCAAAGATTTTTCTCCAAATTCTATCCCTTGATGACACATGACAATTGGACATTAGCCAAAAATTGACCTTAATCAATCGATCAATCAATCAGCTATGTATACAACCCAATTACCATTCTTAGGCGTAGATGTGGCTACCCATTTTGTATTGATCTTCTCCCCTTTTGTCCATTTCTCTAGTTGAATTTTAACCTAAAGAAGATGTTTTAACCTAGGGTGTTGTGAATATTATTATTGAAAAGCATTTTTGACAAAGAAAGATATGGTAAAAATTAGATTATCTTTCCCTTCAATAGGGTTATTTTCATAACATTGTGTAATACATGGTACAAAGACATCTTCTATCTTTTCAAGATGATTAATTGTAAAATCAATAATTGATTCTACAATCCAAGACATAGATGTTTTGATATTGAAAAATTTCTAATACCCATGTATTCTAATTTTGCTCCATTCCTTGAAAAGAATCATGAATTTCATAAGGGCATAAGTAAGTACATGTGTCATTAATGCAAAAATGGACCATGGGCATTAGTGAACCACCTATAGCTCTTTTTATGGAGCTTATAAATTGACATTAGAAATGGTAAAGATGTAAACATCATTGGTATTTAAGGAATTTTTTTTCTAATTTTGTTGGAATTAATGTTCCATCAAGATCTAAAAATCCCCTTTAACACAAGGTAGGTTATCACAACCCTAGCCTTGGGCTCGTTACCAAGGCAAGGGGTTGTAAGGTTGTGGGCCAAGAGGGAAGCCTGGGAGTCATGTCGCATGCTCCCGGGACTACAAAAGAGTGTGAGGGAATAGACCCTCACACTCCCAAGGGAGCTCCCACTTTGGGAGTTGGAATTTCGGTGGACTCTCGAATGTTCAGAGAGCAATTACAAGGGTCAAAACCCAATGGATTAAGAAGTTATTTATATCATTAGAAAGCTATTGAAACGTAAATGTCTAAAATGGGCTTGCATGACTCATTTACATATCTGCAGCACAAGTTATGGCCAAAAGAAGGGCTGGGAGTTGAATGGACAGTTTGATTCCCGACCACTAAAAATCGGGAATCGACCCAATTTCCTTGCATGCAGGTGGCGTGCGACATAACATTGGAAAGCTCTCAATGAGGGTTACAACCTTGCTTTAGATCTCATCTTAATCCAAGGTCTGCACGCAAAGTTATGGGCCCCCAAAGTCATGAGAATCCCAGTTATGGGAATTTAAATCCTAGCACCAAAAGTGCTCCAACTATGCATTAACCACCTTGTGTTGGTTTTGTGCAGGTTCGTGTGAGTAGTTGAAGTTTGTCAATTCTTCATAGTCCCATCCCGAAGCTCCAGCACGCCTCTCTACCCCTCCAAAGTGCTACGAGGCAAGGAGCGTGCCCTGACTCCTTATTCTTCCGTTGTTTTCAATTTGAACTCACATTTGAGTCCCTCAAGGAATTGGGAACGTGTCATAAGTAATCATTTCCTTCTAATCTATTTTAGACTTGTGTTCTAATATGTTTTATGCATATAATGCAAATATTATTGGTAGCTTTGTCAATCCTAGAAATAAACATTTTCTTTAGGATCCAACTAAGTTCATTTTGTAAAAACCTATTATTCCAGTCTTCTTTACCATTATGCTTAAGAAAAATGAATTTTTCTTTAACATTTTTTAGAATTCACTAAGTGTGTTCATGCACCCAATTGCAAGATGTATCCAAATTCCATATTGAATTTAGTTTAGTAGGCCCCAAACTTGTACATGAACATCTAGCATTGCTAACATTACTTAGAATAAGTGCCTTAGGTGTTCTTGGTTTTTTTTTCTTTGCTTACAATTGCAACCAATTGCAAAGAAAATAACAATCTACTAAAATGCAAGTATTTTACATCTAGCACAACAAGTTATGACAACTAGTAAATACCACATGGTTTCTTTTTTCTTACATTAGTTAGCATGGTTTGTTTACACAATTTACTTTTGTAATTGAATTATGTTTAGCATTTTACATTGTTCTTGTTCAATTGTAATGTTTTAAATTTGAATAAATTGAATTCAAGAACTAGAAAAGATGAAGAATGCAACATCTTCAAAATTGTTCTTATGGGCAATTATTTGTATTTTTCTATAAAGTTCAACAAAAACATGTGTAATGCGATTATATTGTCGCCAAAGCCTTGTATGCATTGTAGTACAAGGATAATATTCAAAACAACCCTTGGGTGGCATTTCTTTCTCTCTCTTAAAATTTTGTAAGATGGGATTATGGCTCTTGAATAAACATTGCACTTTGTTTTGGCCAAATAAATTGGGGACACCACTTGAACACTTGAGTACCCTATATTTAGGGTGAAAGCACACTATGGGGGGGGCTAACAATGTTGTCATATTGTATTGTTTTCCAAAGGTGTCCATGTTTGAACTTCAACCATGGTAATATTTGAGCATATTTTTCCAAAATGTTTGCATAATATGGTAGATTATAACATAAAAAATTAAATTGCAATAAAAATTCCTTTTTCCAACTTATATTGTGAGGTTCCAAAATATATTTGTGGCAAAAAAATGTACATCACTATGTATTAAAAAATGCAAATATACTCAAAAAATGATTGAAATGATTTTTAGTTTTTATGAAATTTTTAGTACATATCAAACATTGTGATTCCATATGATTGGAATAAGTTTGTGAGCCATGTGAAATTTTTGATAATTATCATATCACAAATGCATGTTTTTTGGGGTTATGACCATAAATATGTGGTAAACTAAAATTTTGACAAACTATCACTTTCAAATGGAAAATGACAAGATATGTGAGGTGGGTAATTTTTTAAAATTTCACTTCAAACATTTTTTGGTTGATTAATTCAAACCCAAACCTAATGTAGTCCAAAAATAAAAACAAGCTCTATTATATTATATACACCATTTATATATTCAATATTCCTTGAAATTAAGCTTTTACAAGTCTTTTTTTTCAAATAATATTAGATTTCAATAACTTTGTAAAAATAAAAATATCAAGCCCAAACACCAAAAGTCAAACCCAAAATGCAATATGTTTTGTAAAAATATATTGTACAGACATGTTGTGAAAGTGTCCAAAGTGCCCCCCCGCCCCCGATAGTGTGTTTTCACCCTTGAATAAAAGGATTTTCATAGTAGAAAAAAGACCTTTGGGACCATAAAATGATTTTTTTTTATTGTTTCAGCAAATAAGGACCTTAAATTCAACAAAAAACCTTTGAAAGTGAGGGCTTGCACTTAAATATTATATATATGTTGGTCCACAATGCATAACCTAATTATGTGGGTTTTATGGAGGGGTTGAAATCCCAAAACTTTCAAAGCCAATAAATTAGTGTGGTAATTATGGTGTATATTGTTCAATTGTGATATGTTCCAAAGTATAGATGAACAATTAACAATCAAAGAGACTCAAGGAAAGCAAGAAATGACTTTCCTATGATAATTCAATGATAAATCTATAATATTTTGCAATTTGCACAAATGATTATTCTAATGAGATTTTCCCTATGATGGAGTATCATTGTTTTTGTAATTTTGCACATGTTATCCCTTGATGTCTATGCCTTTTGACCCATGTTTCAAACATATTGGATAACCACAATAGGAAAAGTGGAAAAATCTAGAGCAACATAGATACATAAATTTTGTAAGATGAAATTCCAAATGCAAATGCAACACAACACTTGAAGTAGATAATGAGTTGCACTTGCTTGCTTGTGGAGACTCACAAAAGAACAATTTGGCACCATTCAAATTGACTAATAACAGATTCCAAGTTTTGAAAACTAATGCATTTTGAAACATTTTTTTTTGAATCATGGAAACTTATAACTAGTTGACAAAGGAGTGAGCTACAAGTTTAGGTGCAACCAAAGATTAGTTTGTAAGTAGTTGAAAATTGTGTAAAAAAAACTCTTGTTCCTCCAAAATAATAAAATAATTGGACAAGTCAAATGATCAATGGACATTGTTTCCTTTAAGTGCTTCAAGCAAATGGATGATGTCCTTTAGCTTTAATTGATTAACATTACGACAAAAACATG
>Ga0116230_10001751_pt1 | contig 20744 bp, 20 predicted proteins | sample S1TSphfallax_3_FD_88678 | JGI IMG/M metagenome (GOLD analysis project Ga0116230, IMG submission 88678) | Host-associated microbial communities from peat moss isolated from Minnesota, USA - S1T2_Fd - Sphagnum fallax MG | ecosystem: Host-associated > Plants > Peat moss > Unclassified | place... | reverse complement strand
ATAAATTGAAATTGAGTGAACGAATCTATGATGACCGACTCCCCTCCTCAACCCCGCCTTCTTGTTGTTGATGATGATCGACGTTTGCGGGAGCTATTGGTTCAGTTCTTGAACGATAATGGTTTTCTAGTATTAGCGGCTGCTAATACGGCTGAAGCACGGGCCTATTTAGCAAGTCAACCGGTGGATTTGATGGTTCTAGATATTATGATGCCAGGCGAGGATGGATTGTCACTCACCAAAAGCCTTACGCAAATCAACCAAAAAGGAACAGGGGGATCAGCGATTCCCATTTTACTCTTAACCGCCCGTGATCAGGTCAATGACCGTATTCAAGGCTTTGAAGTGGGTGCTGATGATTACTTAAGCAAACCTTTTGAACCCCGTGAACTATTGGTGCGGATCAAGGCTATTTTACGACGCGTGTCTCCTATAAATAAAGGTGGTCCTTTGGAATTAATACTTGGCCCGTATTGCTTCAATTTGGAAACAAGCTTGTTAACTAAAGGCAAGAATGTTGTTTTCCTATCTTCAACAGAACTTGTTTTGTTAAAAATCTTAGCCCAAAATCCGCATAAGCCTTTTTCACGAGAAGATTTAGCACAACGAATTGGCCATCGAGTTAGTGAGCGAACAATTGATGTACAAATTACACGGTTGCGCCGTAAGATTGGGGATGACTCTCGCCAACCTCGCTATTTGCAAACCGTGCGCCATATAGGATATATGCTGTCACCCGATTGAACGGGATTTTAAATTCAGCTCTATCCCTTCGAAATATTTCGAAAGGATAGCACTACTAAGGCCTTCTTAAAAAAACCATACTGTTAACGACAGATTGGGTCAGAATAGGGGGATGGTGGTAGCGTATGTAATCTTGGAATATTTTGATATTTTCCTCATAATTTTCACGTCCCGTAATCATATCCAGGTTAAAGCATAAGTATTTGCGTCGCATGATTTGTGAAAGCTCAACTTCAATATCAAATGCGCCACATTCATAACAAACTATACTATAGGTGCCACCAACAATTTGCTCACCTCGTTCTTTTAAAGCCTTGTTGCAGATTGGGCAGTTAAGGAGCATTTTTTCTCCTCTTTTGGTGGTTTCTCTCCTATGATTATGCAAAAGTTTGTTTTAAGGAGGCGTTAAATTGAAGCTCTTATTTATTACGTCTAGTCGAATCGGCGATGCGGTTTTATCAACTGGTGTGCTCAATTATATGGTTCAACGACACCAAGGGATTCGTGTAACTGTGGCTGCTGCACCTTTAACTTTACCCTTATTTGAAGGAGTACCGAATCTAGCGCGCCTTATCCCGATTAAAAAGAAGACTTTTAGACGGCATTGGATCAGTCTTTGGCAAGAATGCCGGCAAGAGAAATGGGACATTATTATTGATATTCGGGGGTCGTTAGTTCCTTATTTTTTAAAATCCCAGGATCGTTACACCTGGAAGCCTTCTTTCTCTCAAGAGCACCGTGTTGTTCAGTTGGGATATTTAATAGGAAGAAACCCGCCACCGCTGCCTCATTTATGGCTAAATCCCCATCATAGACAAAAAGCACAAAACCTGATACAAGCCACATTACCCGTGCTTGCTGTTGCTCCTGCTGCAAATTGGGTTGGTAAACAATGGCCCTCCTCTGCTTTTGCAGCTTTGATTAAACAATTTTTAAAACATCATGATGCAAAAATTGCCGTTTTTGCAGCGCCTCAAGAACGTGCTTCTATTAAAGAGATCTTAAGTACAATTCCAAAAGATAGATGCTTAGATTTGGTAGGTACTCTTTCCTTCCTTGAGATAGCGGCATGCTTGCAACGGTGCCATATGTTTATTGGTAATGATTCCGGCTTAATGCACATGGCAGCTGCTATGGGGACACCCACCATTGGACTGTTTGGTCCTTCTGATGATCGATTATACGCTCCCTATTGTTCACCGGAAGCACCTGTTAACCAAGTCATTCGTACGCCCCAATCCTTAGATGAGCTGAAAAAACTACCTGGATTTGCATTTGATGCCCCACAGACATTTATGGACTCTTTGAGTCCAGATACGGTTTTTCCAATCTTGAAAAAGATGTGGGATCAAACAGATACCCATTTCAGATGATTTTGCTGGAATTTTGGGGGCGAGATGGGGCGAGATTTTCAGCCCATTTTATGGACAACCAGGTTGTTTGAGGACAATTCTGGGAAAGGGGTATAAACAAAAATGGCCCTTTTATGGAGACAAAACCATCCATTTATCTCAACTTTGCATCCTACCATATTCCACCTCCCCACTTCCTTAAGAAATGAAGGACTCAAAAGGTACAAGTTCTTTATTTTCTTGGCGAGCGTCTTCATAGTTTTTCACAAAACTGTTATAAGCTTGTTGATTTTCGATGGTCAGCCCTTCCTTTTTACTAAAGGTACCAGCTTTAATGTTTCCTTTTGAAAAGTCTTCTGTCCAATAGAAATGAATTTCATCGGCATTTTGAAAGTAGATTGGAAAGCGCTCTGGAAACAGTTTACCTTTCTGGATCGCATCTTGTTCAGAGTTTTGAATGAAACCTTGAGTTTTCGCACGATGGCGAATGGCATTAATGCGGTTCTGATCTGAGGAGCCGCATAATAATAAAATAATCTTATAATTTTTTTCCTTAAGTCGTTTATATAGCTCAGCAACTTCTTTGGCCGTCGAGGTAGTCCCATGGGTAATATTGAACCCCTTCTGAAAGGCCATATTTAAGATTGTACAAGCAATATAATTGGAAGCGGCTCGCCATTTATGATAGGCCGTTTGCAATAAATCTTCATAAGATGATGTCTTGCTTATTTTATAGTACGTAAGGGATTGAAGATACGTTTCGATCATAAACTTCAAGGCTCTTGGATCAGGATCGGCATAAACAAAGTCAGGATGGCACTGGAGCCAAGTTTCTAAAATCGTCGACTTGCCAGCTCCTGGCCCTCCGGCTGTGGCCACATATATGGGTTGTCCCGTAGCGGGACTTTTGTGCCGGAAACAAAGCTTGATAATATTACTTAAGTCTTCTTCAACAAGATCCCTTTCTTCCTCAGAATAGTCCTTTAAAAAGCTCCCAACAAATGACTTGGGTATTAAGTCTGACGTCGTTGCAAAAACGGCTGGTGCGATGACCCAATAAAATAACCAAAGGAGTACCCGCCGATTTAAAGGTAGCAAATAGGACACCATGATATCTTCTTTTCTTAATTTTCTTGAGGGTTGATTATCTAAAAAAAATGGCTTAATTTACCATAGTTTTTATTTCATAGCCAGGATGAACCAGGACTTCCTTGGTAGCGAGGGAGGGACTCGAACCCCCGACACACGGATTATGATTCCGTCGCTCTAACCAGCTGAGCTACCCCGCCGTTACGTCAAGGTTAATATACTCTTCTCTCACTTTGGTGTCAAAAGAAGATTCAGCGGATGTCTAATTGCGCTACTTATCATTTTCTCCCTTTGGGGAAATGATTGAAAACTTTAGCTTACGCTTGATATTCAATGCGTAAATTAGGAATTTCTTTTTCAAGTTTTGCTCGTAAAACATCAGGCAATCGATTTGCTTGGATATGCAGGTATTGTAACTTACTTCCATCACTTTTTAACGCTAAGGCTTCGGCAACTCCTTCTGAAAGGATCCATTTTGATCCAGCAGCTGGGATAAATGTTACATCAACGAGCTTAGGAGCTTTAAGGATTAGGTTGATTAAGCTTGCTTCATTAAAATCAAGGCCTGCAAAATGAAATTTTCGCAACCCAGGCTGATTGTCAGCTATAAGTTTTAGTTCGTCTGTACCGATCCCCCTTAGTCCATTGATCTTTAATGTAGTCAGGTCTAGGCTTCCAACAATCGCCTTTAGTCCATCTTTGGTGATTTTTGTGTCTGAAATATCTAAGTTCTTCAAGCTTGTTACTGTTTCTGCAATAGCTTGCGCAACGTCATCTGTGATATTTGTTTCAGCAAGATCCAATATCTGAATACAAGGCATTGCTCGTAAAAGATTCTTAACTGTTTGCATATCTTTAAAAACTTGTCCTACTGCCGAAAAGGATTGGAGATTTAATATATTTTCGCTAAGAATCGCAAAATCGTTGTCTTTCAAGCTTTGCCCGCTAATGCCAAACCCCTTTAAGTTTGAGAATTTCTTCATAATTTCTTTGAGTCCTTTAGCTGTAATGCTCGTGCTTGCTAAATGAAGCTTTGTAAGACGAGGGAGCGTTTTGGCTAAAGATGCAATTGCAGCATCGGTAATCCCACTTCCAAAAAGAGATAAGCTTTTTAATTCGGGTATTTTTTGACCAATAATTTGTACAACCTTATCAGATACTCCCAGACAACTTAGCTCTAAGCCTTCTAAATACCCCAGGAAGGGCAACAATACCTCAGAGATAAACTCCTTTTCATTTAAGGTTTGCCCATGAGCCGTGTTGAGCATCACAAACCCCATATCTTTAATTTGATGAAGAACATTTGCTTGCTTTAAAGTTTTCAATAGCGGAGCTGCAAAAGTTGCATCAATGGTCATATTTTGGAGTTTAAATCGGATATTGGGATGATCCTTCATGTATCGAATGGTTTCAGTGAGCTTATGATCCGTTAGCCGACGTGCATCAATAAGCAGTGTTTTTTTCTTCGATGGCGTGGGGATAGGAGGATAAGGTTTTTCGCATGGCAAAGGTGCTTGTAGAGGGGGAAGCACCTTGGTAGCTATAGCTCCTGTCGTTGGTATGGATTTCACTTCTTGGGTGGGGGGAACTTTTTCTTTAACTTCTTTTTTTGGTTGAATAGAAGATTTTTTTTTTATAGGCTTTAGTTGTTTTCTGGGAAAGATATCTTGCAAAGGTCCTTGGGTTCCCGCAACGCTTCCCAAGAAGCTTCCTAAAGAAACTCCCAAGATTGCATAACGAACAAAACGGACCATTAACTAACCCTCTTAATCGTGTAGTTTCTTTCATTTTTCTCCAAAACAAGAAATATAAAAAGAGGGAAAATGAAAGATCCAATTTATATTTATATTTTTATGCTAGAAAAACATAACAGCTTTATATTCTCTGGTTAGATGAAGTCAATGAATAACCTGCAAGAAAAAACTTTAAACTTACCTTTTGGCCTTATTTTTGAGGATCTTTACCATCGTGAGGGACTACTTAAACTTGACCAGGCTTTCCTTGACTTTTTGCATCTACACAACAAGGAATTAGCCATCCAATATCAGGAAGCCAGACAAGGCATTACTTCAGATCAAAGCGCTCTTTTACTTATCCTTGCGCCATTGGTGGATCAATTCATAGGGGCTTTATTTAATGAAGAAGCTGCGTCCCATCTGCACCAAGAACACCAAAAATTCCGAACAATCTTAGAAGTTAATCGCCAATTTGTACAACGCATTGCCATTAAAAAATATCCTTTGAACGCAGTCGCTTCTTTTGATATAGCAAAGTTGCATGCAACGTTAAGCCACTCTATCCAAGTTGAAAATGAGCAAGAATTTGCCGACCAAATTTTAGTGTGGCTGGCAGATCCAGAAAAATACTCAACAGAACTTGATTTAGCAGCCCAGTATGCTGCTTGGGCTGCCCAAACCAAAGCTGGGCAAGATCGTCATCATAGCCAAATTTTATTTACAATTCCCCATAAACTAGATTTTGAGCATCTGATTCCAGTGCAAGCAACAGGACCTCAAGGGGCCTGGGAATTGCCTTATGATCAACGTCATCTTCGTCAGGGGTTTTCATTAACCGATAAGGGGTTAGGATTTGAATCAGCTTTACACCAAGCTCATTATTGTATTTGGTGCCACCATCAGGGAAAAGATTCTTGTTCAAAGGGCTTAAAGCCAAAAACAAATGAAGAAAACAGTCATCGTTTTCAAAAAAATAGTTTGGGAGTTCTTCTTCTTGGCTGTCCCTTAGAAGAAAAAATTTCTGAAATGAATGAAGCAAAAAGCCAAGGGCTTAATCTGGCTGCCTTGTCAATTATTATGATTGATAACCCTATGGTTCCAGCAACAGGTCACCGTATCTGTAATGACTGTATGAAGGCATGCATTTATCAAAAACAAGATCCGGTCAATATTCCAGGCATTGAAACACAAATTTTAAAAGATGTGTTGTCACTTCCGTGGGGGGTGGAGATCTACAGTCTTTTAACCCGTTGGAATCCCCTTAATTTTCAACGGCCCCTTCCATTGCCTGATTCAGGCTACAAAGTCCTTGTGGTAGGAACAGGACCAGCGGGATTTACATTAGCACATTATCTCCTGATGGATGGCCATACTGTTGTAGCCATTGATGGGTTGAAAATTGAACCTTTACCTGAAGAACTTTCTGGTGTGGACATTTTTGGCCGGCGGGTTTCTTTTTCTCCGATCCATGCCTATAAAGAAATTGAAGAGGATTTGCAAGACCGTATTAATGGCGGATTTGGTGGTGTTGCTGAATATGGCATTACGGTCCGATGGGATAAGAATTTTTTAAAACTCATTCGCCTTGCCTTAGAACGTCGACCCAATTTTAGTCTTTTTGGAGGTGTGCGTTTTGGCGGAACTTTGACCACTGATCAGGCATTTTCATTAGGATTTGATCATATTGCGTTATGTATGGGGGCTGGAAGTCCAACAATTATTTCCATGAAGAACAATCTTGCTCCAGGGGTCCGTCAGGCGAGCGATTTTCTTATGGCATTACAGCTCACAGGCGCGGCAAAAGCCTCATCATTGTCAAACCTGCAATTGCGCTTACCTGCAGTGGTCATTGGTGGTGGTTTAACAGCGATTGATACAGCCACCGAAGCCATGGCATATTATCCTGTACAGGTTGAAAAGTTTGCCAAACGGTATCATGAGCTGGTATCGATTTATGGCAAGAAAGCGGTAGAGGCTCAGTGGAAGCCTCAAGATCATGAAATTGCAGCAGAATTCTTGAATCATGCGGAAGCCCTTCAAAGGGAGCGACATCAAGCTCAACTTGAAAAGCGTTCTCCTAACTTTCAACAGCTGATCCAATCTTGGGGTGGCGTAACGATTGCTTATCGTCGCTTACTTCAGGAGGCGCCCAGTTATGTCCTTAATCACGAAGAAGTTGCTAAAGCTCTGGAAGAAGGGATCTCTATTTTAGATCAAGTTACACCCCATGCTGTGAGGGTTGATACTTATGGACATGCTTGTGGGCTGGATGTAGATCATCCAGATGGGACGATGAAGTTACCCGCTCGATCGATTCTAGTGGCTGCTGGTACAAAACCAAACATTAATTTATTGCACGATGAATCACATCAATTTGCCTTGAATGGTCGAGTTTTCCAAGTGTTGGATGAAAAGGGAAATGCCGTCCAGCCTGAGCGTTTGGCAAAACCAGAAACACCGCACGTCTTGATTCATATGCGCTCTGATAAAAAAACGGTAAGCTTCTTTGGCGATATGCATCCTTCCTTTGCTGGTAATGTAGTAAAAGCCATGGGAAGCGCTAAACAAGGTTATCCTGTTATTACTCGTCATTTAAAGCAACAGATGCCCTCTCCCATTGTGGGGGATACATTGTTAAAAAATCTTAATATGTTTTTACGGGCAACTGTTCGAAGCGTACACCGTTTGACACCCACAATTGTTGAAATTGTCGTTCACGCCCCCTTAGCTGCTCGCGCTTTTCAACCTGGACAATTTTATCGTTTACAGAATTTTGAAACTCTTGCGCCTGTTATAAATGATACACGGTTGGCTATGGAAGGGATTGCCCTTACGGGCGCTTCCGTGAATAAAGAACAAGGTTTACTGTCAACAATTGTGCTGGAGATGGGAGGATCTTCTGACTTATGTGCGATCCTTAAACCTGGTGAGCCTGTTGTTCTTATGGGACCAACTGGTCATCCAACAGAAATCCCAACGGGTGAGACTATCATATTGGTAGGAGGGGGCCTCGGTAATGCTGTTTTGTTTTCAATTGGACAAGCTATGCGAGCAAGAGGGTGTCGCGTTATTTATTTTGCAGGATATAAAAAAATAATCGACCGCTACAAAGAAACCGAGATTGAAGCAGCTGCTGATATTGTGATCTGGTGTTGTGATGAAGCGCCTAGTTTTATGGCAAGACGCCCTCAAGATCGCGCATTTAAAGGTACTATTGTGGAAGCAATTGTTGCCTATGGCCAAAAAGAGTTAGGACTCCCTCAAATTGCTCTATCAGAAGCCCAACGTCTTATTGTTATTGGTTCTGATCAGATGATGGCTGCTGTTGCAAAAGCTCGACATGATGTTTTAGCGCCTTTTCTGAACCCCCAACACATGGCGATAGGAAGTATTAACTCGCCAATGCAATGTATGATGAAAGAGATTTGCGCCCAATGCTTGCAACGTCACGTTGACCCTCTTACAGGTGAAGAGCGAATCGTTTATTCATGTGTCAACCAAGATCAATTTCTTGATCAAGTTGATTTTGAATGTTTATCAGGTCGCTTGAGCCAAAATAGTTTATTAGAAAAGCTAACTCATCAGTGGGCACAATATTGTTTGACCATCCGCCAGAAAGGAAGTAGCCATGAAGGATAGAAAAACATCATCCTTCTTCTCAATTGTGACTGGATTTGAAAAACCTGGCCTTTATAAACTATGGGATGTAACCTTCTCACAAATCCTCTTTTCCTTTAGCCTTATATCGCGTACTTTAATAAAAATGTATGTAAAATGGAGGCAAAATGAAAAAAAGAATATACAGCCTAATATTTCTTATGATGGTTATCCTTGCATATCCGACTTATGCTGCTTTCGGAGGTCCTAGATTAGGACTGATTGGAGGGGTAGATTTTTTACAAGGCAGGCATTGGTATACGGCGCTCAGCAGTAATCTTTCGCCATCAACTGATATGGTTAAACGTTTAAGTGCTTTATCTGGTTCAATTGGGGCATATGGAGGATATCTTTTTGAATTAGGGGCCGGTGCGAAAATTGTTTTGGGAGGAGAGGTTTATTTTGTACAACCCAGTGCAAATTCGACTGTACAACTCGCCCTTCTTGGTCACTCTACAGATGGGACAGTTAAGATCCAGCATACCCAAGTTATGGGATTTGCCCTTACTGTTGGTATGATGTTAAATCCCCGAATTCTTGTTTATGCAAGTGCTGGGTTAGAGACATCTAAGTTCAAGTTTACTTATCAGCTCAATAACTTAGCGCCGCTTCCTCCCAACCAAGTTATTACCCATCCTTATCATCCTATTGTCCCAACAATTGGGGGAGAATATAAGTTTACGCCTCAGATGTTGGTTGGCTTGCAATTGTCATCGCCGTTTTATAGGCATGCTTACTTGATTAAAGGTCCATTGCGACTCGCCCGTTATAAGCCTGTCGAACGCCGTTTATGGGTAAAGCTTAGTTATTTATTTTAAAAGATTGAAGGAGATTTATTAAAAAATCTCCTTCAAATTTTTTAACACAGTTAGCTGTAGAGCTTATTTCGCATTCCAACCAAGGGTAACTTTAATAGATTTTCCATGGCCACACAGTTCATAAGTCCACTTACCATCTGCAGCAGGCTTACCTTGAGGGACTGCTGTAAACTTAGGATCACTGATAACGGATTGTAAAGTCGCATCATTCCATGATGGGTTCTTTAGCAACCATATTTGACCGCCCCAGTTTGCTTTTCCTTGGTTATGGATAAGGCTTTTAATTTCATTAGCACGAAAGCCTTTGCTCCAATCTTGGGAATTTGTATTTCTAACTCCTTTGGTGTTCCCAGTATCTTTGGTACTACCTTTGTTTGAGTTATTTTGATAAGTCATTCTTTACATACTCCTTTTTCAAAATAGCGCAACCATTTGCGCATAACATTAAGTATAAGGAAAAGATATTAATGGTCGGTTAAAAGGTTCAAACTGTCGCCTTTTGGTTCGGTCTATTCGTTTATTCCTTTAGCCACGTTCTCCTAATTTTTTCTTAATTTCTCCAATCGCTTTGGCTGGGTTAAGTCCTTTAGGGCAAGTATTGGTGCAGTTCATAATGGTATGGCAACGATAAAGCTTAAATGGGTCTTCAAGGTTACTTAAGCGTTTGCCTGATCTTTCATCTCGGCTATCAACAATCCAGCGGTAAGCTTGCAATAAAGTAGCAGGTCCTAAAAAACGGTCTCCATTCCACCAATAGCTAGGACAACCGGTGGAGCAACAAAAACATAAGATACATTCCCAAGATCCATCAAGTTTTGCACGGTCTTCTTCGCTTTGCAGTCGTTCTCTTTGAGGAGCTGGCGTATCTACCTGCAGCCAAGGCTGTGAGGTAGCGTACTGGGCATAAGCATGGGTTAGGTCAGCAACCAGATCTTTCATGACAGGCATATGGGGCAAAGGAGTGATGCGTACTGTCCCTTTAATTTCTGCAAAGGGTTTTGTACAAGCTAGGGTATTGGTACCATCAATATTCATTGCGCAGCTTCCGCAAATTCCTTCCCTGCAGGAACGACGGAAGGTAAGGGTGCTATCTGTTTCATCCTTGATTTTAATTAAAGCATCCAAAACCATGGGACCACAATGAGCCTGATCCACCTCAAAAGTATCATATGTTGGGTTATCAGGTTTGTCAGGGTTCCACCTGTATATTTGAAACACTTTAATCGTGGAAGAGTTGCCAATAGCTTTATAAGTTTTACCTGTTTTAATCCGTGAATGGGGGGGAAGTCGAAGTTGAACCATAGCTTTTTACTTCCTTTTAGTACACGCGTTGCTTTAAAGGGATGGGGGCCACTTCATTTGTTAAGGTGTGCATGTGAACAGGACGGTCACGAACTTTAACATTCTTTTCAGTCAACCAGGATAACGTATGTTTCAACCATTTCTTGTCATTTCTTTGGGGAAAGTCCTCGCGGGCATGGGCTCCGCGACTTTCTTGTCGATAAAGGGCTGAGGCTAAGGTTACTAAGGATTGCTGAAGGAGGTTTTCCAGCTCTAAGGCTTCGACTAAATCTGTATTCCAAATCAAAGATCGATCTGAGACGTAAAGATTAGCAAAAGAATCCATGATTTGGTTCATTTTCTCTTGACCTTGACTTAAGTGTTCTTGACTGCGGAAGACCCCGCAATACGTTTGCATGGTTCGTTGCATGTAAAGACGGATTTCGCTCACCCTTTGTTTTCCCTTAGCGTGACGTAATCGGTCTAGCCTGGCAACTGCTTCCTCTCCATCATTTGCTTTTAAAGGAGTGTGAGGGGTATGAGGTTTCCATAGTTCAGCAGCTCTTATAGCTGCAGCACGGCCAAAGACAATAAGGTCAAGCAAGGAATTGGTACCCAAGCGGTTTGCTCCATGAACAGAAACACACGCAGCTTCTCCAATAGCCATCAGCCCAGGTACAATTTCTTCTTTGGGGGATGAAACCACTTCACCAAAGTAGTTTGTAGGGATACCACCCATGTTATAATGAACGGTTGGCAGAACGGGAATGGGTTCGCATGTTACATCAACACCCGCAAAGATTTTAGCGGTTTCGCAAACGCCAGGAAGCCGCTCATGAATGACTTTGGGATCGAGGTGCTCTAAGTGCAGATAGATATGATCTTTGTACTCACCAACGCCACGGCCCTCTAAAATTTCAATCGTAATCGCACGGCTGGTTATATCCCGTGAGGCCAAGTCTTTAGCGTGGGGGGCGTATCGTTCCATAAATCTCTCGCCCATACTGTTCGTTAAATATCCCCCTTCGCCTCGTGCACCTTCTGTAATAAGGCAACCAGCTCCATAAATGCCGGTTGGATGAAATTGCACAAATTCCATATCTTGCAAAGGAAGGTTAGCCCTCAATACCATGGCATTGCCATCGCCTGTGCACGTATGAGCGGATGTACAAGAAAGAAAAGCTCGGCCATAGCCCCCTGTAGCGAGGACAACTTGATGGGCTTGAAATCGATGAAGGGATCCATCCTCTAAGCACCAAGCAACGATGCCACGACATGAACCTTTTGCATCCATCATAAGATCAAGAACGACAAATTCGATAAAAAATTCAGCCTGGTGCTTTAAACATTGTTGGTAAAGCGTGTGCAAAATAGCGTGACCTGTACGATCAGTGGCTGCACAAGCTCGTTTGGCCATGGATTCACCTTGGCGGATGGTGTGCCCACCAAAAGGACGCTGATAAATCTTGCCTTCAGACGTTCGAGAAAAAGGGACGCCATAATGTTCTAGCTCAATAACAGCAGGAATGGCATTTTTGCACATATATTCAATGGCATCTTGGTCGCCGAGCCAATCAGATCCTTTAACCGTATCGTAAAAATGGTATTGCCAATTATCTCCATCACCCATGTTATTGAGCGCAGCGCCTATTCCTCCTTGGGCTGCTACTGTATGGCTACGGGTTGGGAAAACTTTGGTGACACAGGCGGTTTTCAGCCCTGCTGCACTCATGCCTAGTGTTGCACGTAACCCAGCGCCCCCGGCACCAACGATAACAACGTCATATTGATGATCAACAAAGGTATATGCTTGCGGCATTTAAAACAGTCCTATCCGTGGCCAATACTGGCGATACGGATGATAAAAAACCAAGACAAAGTAGCCATCATTAAGTGACTGGCTTTAACAATTGTGATAAGGATCATTTGCCAAAAAGGACGGGAAACATAATCTTCAATAATGACTTGAAGTCCCAAGGCGCTGTGATAAAAAAGAGCCCCAACCAACAAGGCAAGAACAGCACCCACCCAAGGTTGCGCTGCCCAGTGGAGCATAGCAGGATAACCCATCGGACCATGGTGAAAAATTCCTATAAGGAACCAAATACCTAAAGGGATAAGCGCCGCACCAGCGATACGTTGTGCTCGCCAGCTGTTAGATCCCTGAGGTGTATGCGTTTGAGTAACGGATGCGTGCAAACCCAACATTAGAAATGAACCATCTTCCAAAAAGTAAACGCTGTTAATCCACAAGCAACCCCAATAACCGTCCAACCGCTTTGATAAACGTGTTTAAGCTCATATCCCCACCCTATGTCCCAAAAAAGATGGCGAATGCCATTAGCCAGGTGAAAGTAGAAACAAAAAGCCCAACCCATAAGAAGAGTTTTGCCCAAAGGGTAAGAAAACCAAGAACAGAAGGCATCATAAGTACTTTGCCCCATTGCAAGTGTACTCAGCCAAACGGCAAAAATAGGCGCTCCAAAACTTAGCCCCATGCCTGTAATCCGATGGATAATAGATAAAACAGAGGTTAATTGAGGGCGATAAATTTGCAAATGGGGTGATAAAGGTCGCAAAGAAAGAGAAGGAGGCACTAAAGAATTCCTAATAATTTAATTAAATTTGATCTTATTTTTAAGCCTAAGGGGGAGTCAGCATATTGTCAAATGGCAATTATTCGATACGTTCTCGATATGGCAGTAACTTAAGGTATACAAAGATTGTCTCTGACTTCCACATGATTTCGTAAAGTTTGGGGAAGAAGCTCGCAGTAAGGTTCAGTTTTGGAACGAGCGAGTGTAGGACACTGCAAACCAATTCGAATGACTTTTATCAATCCCCAGTCGCTAAATTCTTAAAACCGCACTAATTGGCACAAGTCAAGATAGGTTTGAAAATATATGGGAAGGTCGATCACGTTATATTGATAGTCAAGCCAATGAAGTTTTCATAAACGCAAAACTGTTGAATAAAATTATCAGCGCAGGGATACTACAGTATGTGAAGGCGGCTTAAAAATTCGAAGCAGGGGGGAATTACCTTAGCTTTGATTTATGCAACAAGGCTCTCTGTTATAAAACAATAGTGCTTCTGGTTCTTTTCACCTCTGCATTTTATCAAGCCGTTTTGGAGACCTAAAAAAAGATCACGACTTGCCGTAGCAGTAGAAATATCTGGATGAATCAATAGATAATCTTTTCGAGAAAACCACTTTAATTTGATCTTACCTTTTGCATAATGAAGTCGCGTAGTAGCATCTTCTCGAATACATGGGATATTTTGCCCATAAAAAACAAGAGCAGAATGAATAGCATTTAAGGAAAACTCGATAAATAACGTTGACTCTCCTAATTTATCGCATTTTTCTAGAACACGATAATACTCTTCCTGATGTTCTTTAATTAAAACTTCAACGGGGATAAATTCAAAAACAGGGTCTTCTTTCATAAGAATAAGCTGTTGCCAAAAACGACCAACCCTTCCATTTCCATCAGAAAATGGGTGAATGAACTCCAATTCATAATGAAAAATACATGCTTTGATGAGCCACGAATTGTTGGGATCATTTTTTATAAAGTCAAATAAATCCTTCATATGGCTTGAAACCATTTCTGGTTTAGGCGGAATATGGCTGACTACACCTCCTTTAAAGATCCCAACATTCCCAGAACGCCATCTTCCACTCTCTTCAATAAGCCCATTCATCAAGACTCCATGAGCTTGCAATAAGTTGTCGACATTAAAAACATCAAACTCATGTAATTTCTGATACAGAGAACAGGCATTTTGTGCCTCAAGAATATCTTTAGCAGGTCCGATGATACGTTTTCCGTCAAGCAAGGCTGTCACTTGGTCAAGAGATAGGGTATTTCCCTCTATCGATAACGAAGCCTGGATACTTTTAATATTTTGGAATCTTCTTAATTTGAGAGGAATTTCACCAATTTTTCGGCCAACGATAATCCCCAGTTCTCGAGCAACGTCTTGACTTTTCTTAAGGATAAGGGGTGTAATTTGAAAAGGTGGTTTATACGTCATCCCCTATGATAGTATCACACGATACTATTTATGCACAATAATAGATTAAGTTCATCCAAGAATTCCCGCTGTAAAATCCTTGAAACCCGTGTCAGCGACGCATTATACGTCGCAACCACACCGGTTTATTTAGAAAAGACCTTGAAATGAATATCTTTCCTTGAAAAATAATGGAAATGTGGTTATTGATGAGCATGATGATGTGGGGCCATAGCTCAGCTGGGAGAGCGCTACGATGGCATTGTAGAGGTCAGGAGTTCGATCCTCCTTGGCTCCACCAATTAAAGCTGACACTAAAGGATATGATCCTTGCCTTCTCTTGCCATAGAAGCTTGCAAAACTTTAAATGCCCTTTTTGAAAAACTCGAACAGGCTGGGCTTGATGCAGAGTGTGATGGATATTCGTTGGCTTTTGATTTAACAGATGAACAGCATTATCTTTTAAATTACCATGGCGTAACTCATCAGATTTGGCTTGCATCCCCCCTTACAGGCGCCCATCATTTTCGTCTCCAAAACGGCCGTTGGGTTTCTACCCGCAGCAATGATGAGTTAACTTCCTTGTTAGAGAATGAATTAATGGTTTCTCTTTCATGACAATGCTCTCTCCTTCTCAAGCTCTTGTTCTTGTTCACCAGATAAACGTATGCAAAAACTAAAACCTCTTCTTGGTCTTGTAACGCCTTACCATAAGCCTATTATTCTTGCTGTACTTTCGTTGATTATAGCTGCAAGCATGGTTCTTAGCTTAGGTTGGGGGTTACGTTACCTCATTGACTATGGATTTGGACAAGAAAATGCGAAGATCCTTAATGACATTCTTTTGCTTATGATCTTAGCGGTTACTTTCCTTGCTATAGCAAGTTTCGGACGCAGTTATTTTATTGGCTGGGTGGGAGAGCGCGTTGCAACGGATTTACGTCAACGTATTTTTAATCACTTGCTTACCCTTGATGTTGATTTCTTTGAACTTATGCGTCCTGGAGAATTGGTTTCTCGTATCACAGCAGATACCACCCTTGTTCAAATTGTCATTGGAACATCAGCTGCAATTGCTATAAGGAATTTTTTGTTATTAGTAGGTGGGCTTATGATGATGATGGCTACTTCTCTTCAATTAACGTTCCTCACCCTTATTATTGTTCCTTTTGTTCTTGTTCCAATTCTCACGTATGGCAAACGTGTTCGTCACTTATCTCGTAAGACGCAAGATCATCTAGCTGAAGCCAGTGGATTTTTGGAAGAAACTTTGGGGGGTATCCGTACTTGCCAAGCCTTTATTCACGAAGATATGGATCGATTTCAATTTAAAAAGCAAACAGAAGATACCTTTAACATAGCTATTCGGCGTATTCATTTGCGCTCTCTTTTAGCTTGCCTTGTGATGATTTTGGTGTTTGGTGGCATTAGTCTTGTTCTATGGAGGGGTAGTCAGGATGTCATCGCTGGCACCCTTGAAGCTGGGCAATTGTCTGCTTTTATTTTCTATGCAATCGTCGTGGCTTCTTCAGCAGGGTCCTTTGGTGAAATTTTGGCAGACCTTCAACGGGCGATCGGCGCCCTAGATCGATTACAAGAACTTCTTGTGATATCTCCTAGTTTTTCATCCTCCTTCCCAAAGGTTGTGCGAAAATTACCAGAACCCGCAGCTGGCGTAATCGCCTTACATAATGTGTGTTTTGCCTACCCCAGCAATCCAGAGCATCCCATCCTTCAAAAGGTTACTTTATCCGCTGCTCCTGGTGAGAAAATTGCCATCGTCGGCCCATCCGGTGCCGGAAAAAGCACGATTCTTTCCCTTCTTTTACGATTCTATACCCCTCAATCGGGGTCTATTTACCTAGATGGCGTTAATGTCCAAGATGTCAGTGTGACTGAAGTGCGTTCCCGCACGGGGTGGGTACCTCAAGAACCTGTGATTTTTTCGCAGACTTTTTATGACAACATCCTCTATGGTCGCCCCAATGCCCATCCTACAGAGGTTTTAAGAGCAGCAGAATTGGCACATCTCATAGAAGTTATTGAAAACTTACCCCAAGGCATTCACACGCTTCTAGGTACAAAGGGTGTACGTCTGTCGGGGGGACAAAAACAACGTTTGGCCATTGCGCGTACCATTTTACGTAACCCGCCCATTCTTCTGTTAGATGAAGCAACATCTGCGTTAGATTCAGAAAGCGAGCATTTGGTCCAACACAGTTTGAATCATTTAATGGCAACACGCACAACAATTGTCATTGCCCATCGCCTTGCCACCGTTCTTAAAGCTGACCGCATTATTGTAATCAATCGGGGACAAATTGATGCTGTTGGAACCCATGCAGAACTGATAAACCAAGATGGGCTTTACCGCCGCTTAGCTCTCATGCAATTTACGCAAGAGTAAACCCAAGCCTGCTGCCTAACACTCAAAATGGATGACACTATTTTTTGGCCACCGATCTGAATCAGTCTTTCACTCCCTGACCGGGGTTTACACCATCACACCGAACGCAACTGCCGTTTTTAGGATTAATCATCCATTTATACTTTTTAGTTATATTTTATAATAAGCTCATTTAAATTTAAGGAGGTAACCATGAAACCTTTTACAAAACTACTCCTTTTAGGCGCCATTTTAGGCGGGTATGAATTTGGAGAACTAGCACCTGCTAACGCTTGTGAAAGAAAGTATGAGGAGTGTGTTAGCGATTGCAGGGCTGATCATCCAAACAATGAGCATAGACGTCTCAAGTGCGATAGAAATTGCCAGCATAGGCTTAACGAATGCGTTGAATTTCGGTCCCCCGTTTATATTGAGCCAGAACCCCCTATAGTTGTAGATCCTAGACCATGGCCATGGTGGTGGCATCATCATCGTCATTGGCATTAATAAGCGAGCTATGCAAGAGTTCTTTAAGAGCCTTTTTTACCTTTATTGACACGTTCATTCAGTAATAGAAAAATTGTAAACCCTACAAGTCCTACGAAAGCCTTTCCACTATGAGGAGGGATACTTGTGCCATAAGCAATTACGCTCAAAAGCAATCCGGTTATGGGAATAAGGTATAAACTTAAACGCGCGAGGTTTTGGTCAATAAACGGAAGCTGACCTAGGAATACAAAAGCATAAATAGTAGCTAGTCCGGCAACAACGGCAGCTAAGACATCTGGTACAGTATGATAGCCTTGTTGGATAAGGCTGTATCCTATACCAATAAGGACAAAATCAGCAGACCACGTATCCAATGGCGCACATATACTCTTAACAAATATCCATAAAGAACCACAGAAACTTGCATATGACCACTTGGAAAAGCAAAACCTTCTTTACCAAGCGCTGGGTTTAGAGGCACAAGAAAAAGGGATTTCAAAAATACATTCAAAATCATGCTAAATAAAACAAGAAGACAAGCTAGTCTCCACTCGCAAGGGCTTTTCTGCCCTAGCACAACCTCCCCAACAAGCCCTATCAACAGCAACGGTACAATAACAATGGGATGGCTGAAGGTTAAAAATCCTTTAGCCAACAAGGATAAATCTAACACCCTTAACTTTCCATTATATCATCAATATAAACTACCGCTTTGTTACGACCCCCCCAGGTATCAAGACGCACCGTTGCTGCAACGTGAATACGTTGATTTTTCATCTGTAAAAGAGCTTGGCCCAAGGGTTGTTGGCTAACCCGAAAAGCAACAGCTTTTTGGCGTACCCCTGCTTCATCGATCAGCGTGCATCGCACATGATCATTCCCAAAGATAGCAGCATAAGCAATGCGAACATTTTGAATTAAAAACCGAGGTGTTGGATTACCTGCCCCAAAAGGTTCTAAACAGCTCAAGCTTTGGAAAAAATCTAGAGTCATTCCCCCCAGTGTTATCGAGGCATCTAGGTGAATAGTTGGCAAAAGAACGCCAGCATCTCTTCCCAAGCGGTGAAGGAGGAATTCATAAAACACCTCATAGAGCGCACGGGTTACCGTAAAGCCCGCAGCCATGGCATGTCCACCACCATTTACTAAAAGCCCTTGATGACAAGCTGCATGCATCGCTGTGCCTAAATCAACACCTGCTACTGATCGCCCTGAACCCTTGCCCACATCATCTGTAAAACTAACAACACAGGAGGGACGCCCATATCGTTCTTTCAAACGACTTGCAACAATACCAATCACCCCAGGGTGCCAGCCATCTCCCTTTACAAGCAGGACTGGTTTTTCTTTAAGGTCTGTTGTTTCGACAAGCTCAATAGCTTGCTCCCAAACATTTGCTTCTATTTGTTGACGTTCTCGATTAAATTGATCAAGCCGTCCCGCCAATATATGGGCTGTCATCCCATCGTTTGTTGCCAGCAGACGCGCCCCCAAATCAGCCTCGCCAACACGACCACCTGCATTAACCCTTGGGCCAATTACGAACCCCAGGTGATACGCTGTTGGTGCTTCTTTTAAACTTGCCACATCAGTCAAAGCAGCCAGACCCAAATTTTGGCGCCACCGAGCAATTTTTAACCCTTGGGTTACAAAAGCCCGATTAAGACCTGTAAGAGGCATAACATCGCACACAGTGCCCAGAGCTACAAGGTCAAGTAACTGTATCAAATCCGGTTCAAGACTGTCTTCAAACCATTTTTCAAGGCGCAGTTTACGTTGAAGGGCCACAAGAAAGATAAAGGATAAACCAGCTGCGCATAGGGTTTTTAAAGAAGATTCTTGATCCAAGCGGTTTGGGTTAATAATGGCAAAAGCTTCAGGTAAAGCTGACTGAGCAACATGATGATCAATGACAATGACTTCTAAACCCAACGACCTGGCATAAAGTAAAGGCTCAAAAGCTGTTGTTCCACAATCAACCATAAGCACAATGGTATGCCCTTCTTCCTTTAAGATACGCATAGCCTCCTTATTGGGACCATAGCCTTCATCGATACGATCGGGAATATAAATGCGGATATTGTAGCCGAGACTTGAAAAATAACGATGAAAAAGAGCACAAGAAGTACCACCATCCACATCATAGTCGCCAAACACCGCAATTTTTTCCTGCGCTTTTAGGGCAGTTATGATCCGTTCCACCGCTTTATCCAAATCCTTTAAATGGGAAGGGTCAGACATCAGTTGCCGTAAGGTAGGCTCTAAAAAAGAAGGGACTTCTTCTAGCCCTACATCTCGATTCACAAGCAGCTGAGCAATAATCGGAAGAAGAGTATAGCGCTGGCTGACAGCAAGAATTTGCCGATCATCGTGAGAGTAAAACTGCCAAATTTTTCCAGAAAGAGATGGTTTATCCCCAAATAATGATTCAACATCATTCTTTTGTGGCATAGGCATGCGATTGGAAGGGAATTTAAACGCAGCCATGAAAATTGTCTCTCTTCTATCAATGATAGGCTAAATATTTCATTCTTATTCAGCACTATATTATTTTTTTCCAGGCAATTCTAATGGAAATTAATAGCTCACATGATGAGCGCTTCTCAATTTAGTCAGATAGCAAGCAACCTTATTTAATGCAAGAAAAGTAAATGAGAAAGGGGAATTGTGATTTGAGTTTATTTTGCTATGCTCCCTTGGTGAATATCAGTTGGTAAAGGATGGACCATATTATTAATTTCTTGAAAAAACGGAAAGGGAGCAAATTCTTGAGGCTTCAAGTAGGATGGCAACCTTTTCTTCGCGTTCTCACCTGTCGTATTCGTTTCATCTTTGATATCCTTAGCAGGAGCAGAAGGTAGCTGAACCATGTTTAAGCCTTTTTGACGTGTTCTGATATAGTTTTGCCGCTTTACAGGGGCACTTATTTCCACGAACGCTTCCTGCTGAAAGTCTTCTTCATCAGGGATAGGCATGATTTCTTCGCCTAGCCCTCTTGATATTGTTTCTTCCGACCTATCACCTTCTTTCTCTTCCCACTCCAAAAGAACGGATGCCACTGCGATATGAAAAGAACCAACAAACAAGAATAGTCCCATCTTTTTCCATAACGTCTTGATTGACATGCTTCTAACCTTATATAATGGTTATCCTTAAGATTAGAATATTCCTT
>Ga0116230_10001750_pt1 | contig 20750 bp, 20 predicted proteins | sample S1TSphfallax_3_FD_88678 | JGI IMG/M metagenome (GOLD analysis project Ga0116230, IMG submission 88678) | Host-associated microbial communities from peat moss isolated from Minnesota, USA - S1T2_Fd - Sphagnum fallax MG | ecosystem: Host-associated > Plants > Peat moss > Unclassified | place... | reverse complement strand
GGCCAGGTCCGGTGAGGTCGGCACCGCTATCGAATCGAGTTCCTTGAGCGCGCGTGCGCCGTCATTGTCCGCAAGCGCGATCTCTGCGGCCACCAGTGCGCGCGAGGTGGGCAACTTCGTGGCGGCTTCGGCCGAAACCTGCGCATATGCCTGCTTGGCCAGCGGTAGGTTACCCGCGGCGATCCATTGCTCCGCGCTCAAGAGTTCATAACTGTCGCGATCGGCCGGCGACCCTTCCGCGAGTGCGGCGTAGGCTTGGGCTGATTCGGCGTGTTTGCCCGCGGCGGCGAGGCTCGCGGCGCGCTCCTGGGTTTCGGCAGGTGTTTCGACCGGCCGCACGAGACTGCAGGCCGCGGCGACGAGCGCGAATGTCACGACCGCGCAGTACGCCAGCCGTGGACGTCGGGAGATCGGTGCCATACGCTGCGTTCCTCGAGACCCATTCACAGGCGCGGATTATATAGTGACTAATGCAGCGGCCGGGCGCCTCTACGTGGTTGCGACGCCGATTGGCAATCTAGGCGATCTTGGTCCGCGTGCGCGGGAGACGCTCGCTGCGTGCGCGTTGATCGCGGCCGAGGATACGCGGCACACGGGTTCGCTGTTGAAGCATTTCGGCATCGGGACGCCGATGGTGTCGCTGCACGATCACAACGAGGCGCAGCGCGCGCCCGAGCTCGTCGCGCGCATGCGGGATGGGACGTCGATCGCATTGGTCAGCGACGCGGGTACGCCGGCCATCAGCGATCCGGGATACGACCTGGTGCGGGCGGCGGCGGCGGCAGGAATCGACGTCGTTGCGGTTCCTGGAGCCTGTGCCTTGATCGCGGCACTCTCGATCGGGGCATTGCCGACGGACCGATTCTGTTTCGAGGGCTTCCTGCCGGCGCGGGGTAGCGCGCGGCGTACGCGGTTGGCGGAACTGGCGGCCGAGCCGCGGACGCTCGTTTTCTATGAGTCGCCGCATCGCGTGATGGAAACCCTCGAGGATTGCGCGGCGGCGTTCGGGCCGGCGCGGCTGGCGGTGGTCGCGCGTGAGATCACCAAGTTGCACGAGACGACGTACCGGGGAACGCTGGGCGAACTCGTGGGACGGGCGGCCGGTGATGCGGACTTCGTGCGCGGGGAAATCGTGCTGTTGATCGGTGGTGCGCCGGCCATGGAGGAGGGCGGTGAGGATGGTTATGGGGGGGAACTGGACCGGGTGCTGGTGGTGTTGATGGCGGAGTTGCCGCTCAAGCAGGCCGCCGGGTTGGCGGCGAAGCTCACGGGCGCGCGGGACAACGAGGCCTATAAGCGGGCGTTGCGGTTGAAGGCCGGCGGCTGAGGAGGGTGATGCGAAGAGTGGCGTTCATCGGGTTGGGGACCATGGGTCGAGGTATGGCGGGTCGCCTGCTCGATGTCGGGTACTCGATGCATCTCTACAACCGCACGGCTGCCCGCGCCGATCCGCTGGTCCAGCGCGGGGCGCTGTTGTTCGACTCGCCGCGGGACGCTTGCACCGGAGTCGACGCCGTCATCGCCATGGTTGCGGATGATGCGGCATCTCGGGCAGTGTGGCTCGGACCCGACGGTATCCTCGCGGCCGACATCGCACCGGCCGGTTTTGCCATTGAATGTTCGACGCTGTCCCACGATTGGGTCACGAGCCTATCGAGTTACTGCAAGGCACGGGGTCTTCGATACATCGATTCTCCGGTGACGGGACTGCCGGATGTGGCGGCGGCGGGTGCACTCACGCTGCTCGTCGGCGCGGATGAGCACGATCTCGACGGCGCACGGCCCTTGCTCGAGGCGTTGTCGCAACGGATCATCCGATTCGGTGGCATCGGTGCCGGTACCGCCTACAAGCTCATCATCAATCTGATGGGCGCCGTGCAGATTGCGGGTGCGGCTGAAGGTCTGGCGATTGCCGAGCGTGCCGGGCTCGATCTCGGCGTCGTTGCCGATGCCATCGCCACCAGCCAGGCGGCGAGTCCGCAAGTGGTGCGCAATGTCCGTCGAATGGTCGCGGGGGATCATGACCGCGATATCGTGTTCACGTCCGCACTACGTCTGAAGGACGTGGAGTACGGGGTGCGATTTGCGCAGGCGATCGGCATGGGTAGCCCGTTTGGTACCGTTGCCGAAGACATCTACCGGCGGCTGTGCGAGATGGGTCACGCGGACGTCAACGAAAGCAAGGTGATCGACGTCAGCCGAAAGTCGCCGCGCCACTAACGTTGAGGCCGGGGTGAGTGTCATGTCAGGGCGCGCGGTTGAGCCTCATCGCGGAAATGATAGATGATGTTATCGAACGACCCGCGGGCGAAGCCGTAGACGAGGGACAGTCCTCGGTCACCCGCCACGACGCCGTGCTCCGAGTTTCCGGGTATGAAAATCGCAACGCCTTGCGCGATCTTGAAGGAAGCCCCGTTGATGAACACGGTCCCTTCACCGCTCAGACCAAAATAGAACTCTGCAGGACCATGACGATGCAGGTTGAGTGTTCCATGCGGCGGGAAGTCCGCGACCCCCAAAGTGATCTCGTCTGACGGCGTTCGGTCGCCCGAGATCAAAGTCCGCCAAGTCAAATGCCCGGACTGGACGTCGCCCGCGCCCTCCAAAGGAGTCTCTGCAGCACTGACCGAGAAGGGTTGCAGTGCTGCGGTGTCGCCGGCCTGGTCGGCGTTTGGCCCTTCACTATCCATTGGGCTCCTACAGTAACGACAGTCAGCCTGAATTTCCACGCGTTGATTAGCCGCATGAGCTCCGGCTGAGTAACTCGATCGGCGAGGCCCTACTTCGTGAACAGCGCCGTGTAGCGACGCTGCATCTCTTCCGGCGTCACGGTTTCCAGATGTCCTCCAAGCAGCCATTCGTGGCCGAAGGGATCCCGCACGGTTCCGGATCGCTCGCCATAGAATTGATCTTGGAGCGGCCGTAGAACCGTTGCCCCTGCGTCTACCGCCTGGGCGAATGCCGCGTCTACGTCGGCCACGTGCAGATGCACGACAATGCTCGTGCCCCCCAGGGATCTTGGCCCGCGCACGCCGCGCTCCGGATATTCTTCCGACAACATTGTGAGGTCCGCGTCGCCGGACAGGAGCTCGAACTGGTTCGCCGGCGCGAACGCTAACAATGATCCCAGCCGCCCACATCGCGAGCAATTACAAGCAAGCACCTCGCTGATTTCGATCGACACTTCGTACCGCACTTTGCCGCATTGACAGCCGCCGGAATATGTTTGCGTCATGATTCCGAGTTCCTCCGTTGGCACACGCACTCGATCGGAGATTCTACCTCACGCGATTCGCATCGCAGTCGAGTTTCCGGGTTCGACCCGAAGCGGACATTCAGTCGCGATGCCCAGCGGCACGAAGTTTGGCCCTGGCTTCAAGGCTCCACGCATAACGGTCAACAAGTCTCTTGGCAGCGTCGAGAGCTGGCTGATGCCACTTATCCACCACGATATTTATCTTCTTGTCTTCGCGAGCAAGCGCGTCCGCCGCCCAATATGACCTCTCAGAACCGACGGGCAATCCCATCAGATTTTCATTCACCCGCATGAATAATAAAAGGTCCGGGTCTGACTGGGCATGCGTGGCAATGGTCAACGTCTGCAAGGCGACCGCAGCGTCGATTAGGCTAAGCCGTCCCTCAATGAGTTCCAATGCCCGAGCGCGAATCTTGGTGCAATCCTTGATCCACTTAGGTTCATTTCTTATATTTTTCGGGCGCTCCATTTACGCAATATAGGGTGTGAGTGGAATCAGGTCCAAATGTCCGGTATTGGCCGGAGTTGCTGTCAACGATATGTTCTACGAGCCACGACCAGCCGGTTGCTAAAGCCGGTTGTAGACAATCGCCTCTGACTGGTTTCGGTAAGAGACAAACTCGAAGGACAAATCGCGTGGGTGAAGGCGGACGCCTCCCACCCCGCCGATTTCGCGCTAAAAGAGAAACCAATACAAGACTATTGTTCCCAAGATTCCGACCACAAACAGGGAGGCATACGCACCGGTCTTGACACGCCATTGCCCGTTCATCACCGTTGATTCTAATTTTGTCGCATTAGCAACCGGCCAAATCTTGTATTTGTCACCAATACGGATGTTCACGGCGACAAGATAGCCGCAAACAACCTCGATGAACCCTATTGCCGCTAGTACCTTTGCCGTCGATTTCGATACAACCACGAATGACGCCGAGATAACAACGATGGCGCACCCCACGCAAAACGCTTCGATTAAGTGTAGGTCCCGGCGGCTCAGGCCCGGACCGCCTAACCACCGCTTACCGTCCAAGAGCCTCACCCATCTCGGAATTTCTATAAAATCATCGGTTGAATTCTTCATTGCGTACAGCTCCCGCTCTAAGGCATCCACATCCATTCGAAAGGTGGCGGCCGTTTCTGCCCTTTCCAAGATCGAAATGACATCACTACCCCCGACCGCTAAGAGCTCCAATCTGGACTATATCGACACTCGTCGGTGACGCCAAACACCCGCCAATTTGCCGCCAGAGTGCGGGAGAAAGAACGAAAGGGAAAACCCCAAGTCAAACGAAGGCACGGCCCAGCACGAACAGTGCTGTTTCCGCTTTTGGTGGGCGATGAATCGCACGCGCGGGTTACCGCGGACTTCTTCGTGTGCTCACCGCTGACACAGGAGTCTTGACCATGGCTATTTCTCAAACAGCGCCGTGTACCGAAGCTGCATCTCCTGCGGCGTCACCGTTTCCAGATGCCCGCCCAACAGCCATTCGTGACCAAACGGATCCCTCACGGTTCCGGTGCGCTCGCCGTAGAATTGATCTTGAAGCGGGCGAACGACCGACGCACCCGCGTCCAGCGCCTGCGCGAAAGCCGTGTCCACATCGGCGACGTGGAGGTGAATGACGATGCTCGTGCCTCCGAGCGACCGTGGCCCTCGGACGCCGCGCTCCGGATTTTCGTCCGCCACCATGATCGTCGCGGAACCGATCTTGATCTCCGCATGACCGATTCTCCCGCTGGGTTCGGTCAATCGGAATTGCTCCTCCGCATCGAAGGCGCGGGCATAGAACGCGATGGCCGCGGCCGTGTCGTGAACGAGTAGGTAGGGGTAAACCTCGTGGACTTCGATCACGTTCGTCTCCAAGGATCTTTCGCCGATTATCAAATAATGCCTCTGTGGACGTCCAATACTAATGGACCTGATCGGCGGGACTGATCGGCCGCATGCGCAGTCTTTGCTCGAATTATGCGCTGCGACGTCGTTTTCTGAGCGGAAGGCAGCATTGGGTCGGCCGCCTCCTAACGCCCGCGCCTAAGCGGCGGGACTCCAAACTTGCAGAGGGCAATGTCGCGCGGCGAGCGTGAAGTCGGCGTCCGTGGTCAGTAAAGTCAACTCGTGGCGTATGCATAGCTGGCCCAGCAGCGCGTCGATCGTCCCAATCTGGACGCCGGCGCGCCGACACACGTTGCGAATGTCGGCGGCATCGATGTAGTCCCGACGATCCGGGACCAGCAGCGGTAGGGCTGCAAATCGCTGCACGATGTCCTTGCGGGCACGCGGCCCGGCAAAGCCCTGCAAGAGCTCCTGCAGCACCAGCCCGGTGGTGACAATCGCATCACCTCCGTCGATCGCGGCTCGAAGTGCCAAAACCTCAGGGCCGGAAACCAGTGCGTCTCGGCGAAACGCGAGCGACCAGACGCTGGTGTCGACCAGCAGGGTCATCGACGCGAACGCTCAACCTTATAGTCGAATTCCGTGTCCCATTCGAGCCGGCCCATCAGATCACGCAGGTGTTTCTGCTTTCGGCGGGCAATGAATTCCTCCAGCGCTCGCGTTACTGCGGCCTTCTTCGTGCGCTCACCGCTTACTTTGAGTGCTTGCTCGATGAGCTTCGGATCGAGCGAAAGATTTGTCGCCATGTGTCACCTCTTACACATAAGATTACACATCAAGGCATACCCCAACAATGGCAATTCTTAACGCATTCACCGACATTTGCCGGCAATCTAGCGCGATAGGCAGCATGTCGCACCCGCGCGTGACGCGCGACGTTTGCTATGAAACTCTTACCGTTTCGTCCTTCCGGGGGTGCAGCTCGCTGCATGGGCGGTTCCGCGGAGCCGTCTGTGGCTCTTACAATTGTCGCCGGACCTGCGTAAGGTGCGCCTCGGAGTCGGCCAGGCAGTCGCTGTGTGCGCAAGCACATGGAGGAAAGTCCGGGCTTCAAAGGGCACGGTGCCAGGTAACGCCTGGGAGGCGCGAGCCTACGGAAAGTGCAACAGAAAGATACCGCCTACGTGCCGCGCAAGCGGTGCCGGTAAGGGTGAAATGGTGCGGTAAGAGCGCACCGCGCGGGTGGCAACATCAGCGGCACGGCAAACCCCACCTGAAGCAAGACCAAATAGGGAGGCACGCAGCGCTTTTGCTGCAGTGTGTGGCCCGCATACAGGCCTCCGGGTAGGTCGCTAGAGGTGCGCGGCGACGCGCATCCCAGAGGAATGACTGCCCACGACAGAACCCGGCTTAACGGCCGACTCCTTTTCAGGCGCTGATGCGCCACTGCTACGGGGGCGAAAGACGCCCCCGACCTTGAGGCGCGCGAAACGCGCGGGGGAAAAGAACGGCGCGCGGGACAGGGGTCCACCCCGTGCCATTGCGGCGTTGCGGTCGCTTGGACGACCATACCTTCCTCCGGTATCACAAATACCCTCTAACAGGTTGATTCAAAACAGAGTCGAGTACCCAGGTTAGCGGTCGCCGGCAAAGTGTGACCTAAGTCACTGTTGCCCCGAGTTTTTTTTAACTTAAGGCGTTGACAGTGCGCTGCATGGCTCCCTATAGTGGGGCCCAGTGGAAAAATGTGGGAGAGAGTGGGTTGTGGACCCACCCTATCAATGTTCAGGGGAACCAATCCGTTAACTCTCGATGCCAAAGGCCGGATGGTGATGCCCACCCGGTATCGGGACGCGCTGCACGAGCGTTGCGGTGGGAATTTGGTGGTCACCGTGGACAAGAGCCAGTGTCTATTCATCTACCCGTTACCCGACTGGGAAGACATCGAACGCAAGATCATGAAGATGCCGACGATGAATGATCACGCGCGACAAATGCAGCAAATGATGGTCGGTAGTGCAACGGAGCTGACTCTCGACGCACATGGCCGGATTCTCCTCCCCGCGGACCTGCGTGAGTTTGCTTTCCTCACGCGTGACGCGGTGTTGGTGGGACAAGGGGTGCGATTCGAATTGTGGGATGAGGCTCGGTGGACCGCTCGGCGTAGCGAGTGGGTTGCGAGCAAGCCCAAGGCCGAAGATGCCCCCGCCGAATTCAACACGTTGTCGATTTGATCGAAAGCCGATGAGCGAGACGTCAGGGCACACGCCGGTACTGCTATCACCGGTACTGGGCGCATTGAACATACGAGCGAGCGGCGTCTACCTGGATGCCACTTTTGGACGGGGCGGACATGCAGGGGCCATAGTGGAGAAGCTCATCGCTGACGGACGATTGGTGTGCCTCGATCGCGATCCGGCCGCCGTCGCGCAGGCGCGGGCCCGCTTCGCGCAAGATTCACGCGTGTCGGTGTTCCTCGCGCCGTTCTCCGCGCTCGCCGCTTGCGCCGACGAGGTCCATCCCGGACTCAAATTCGACGGGATCTTGTTCGATCTGGGCGTGTCCTCGCCGCAGCTCGACGATGCGTCGCGGGGCTTCAGCTTCCTGCAGGACGGCCCTCTGGACATGCGCATGACCCAGGGCGTGGGCGAAAGTGCCGCGGACGTCGTCAACAATGCGCCGGAGAAGGAGTTGATCCGCATATTTCGGGAGTTCGGCGAGGAGCGGCTGGCGCCGCGCATCGCCCGTGCAATCGTCGCCGACCGCGTTCATCAACCGTTCGAACGCACGTTGCAGCTCGCCGAGATGATCGCGCGCGTGGCGCGCAGCAAGGAACGGCACAAGCACCCGGCAACCCGCGTCTTCCAGGCTCTGCGTATTCATGTGAACCGTGAGCTCGAGGAACTGGAGGCGGCGTTGGCGGCGGCGTTCGAGCGTCTGGCGCCGCACGGGCGCCTCGCGGTGATCACGTTTCATTCGCTCGAGGACCGCATCGTCAAGCAGTTCATGCGCCGCCACGCCTCCACCGACCCGGTGTATGCGGGTCTGCCGTACGTCCCGGCGCATGCGCGGCCGACGCTCAAATTGGTCGGCAAGTCGATTCAGGCCGACGCCGCGGAAACCGCGCGCAATCCGCGGGCGCGCAGTGCTCGTTTGCGCGTGGCGGAACGCTTGAGCGAAGGGCTCGCCGCATGAGGATGCGCGCTCTCATGCCCATCATCCTGCCCGTGCTATGGCTCGCCGTCTTGGGTTCGGCCATGCAGGTGATCTATGCGCGGCACAAGGCGCGCGCTCTGTTCGTGCAGTTGGAGAGGCTCAATGCCGAGCGCGATGCCCTCGAGATGGAATGGGGTCGGTTGCAGCTCGAACAGAGCTACTGGTCCTCGCATGCGTTCGTCGAGCGCGTCGCGAACGCCAAGCTGCAGATGACGTTGCCGCAAACGCGCGACGTGCGGATCGTGCGGCCGTGATGCGGAGTTCATCCGCGAACTCGCGGTCCTCTAATCCACGCGCGCCCGTCAAACCGCGCGCGGGCGACAGCGGTGCGCAGAGCGGTAGTCATCGCTGGCGTTCGGCGGTGATGCTGGGTCTGGTGTGTCTGGGCGCCGCGGGGCTGGCGGCGCGCGCCGTCGAGCTGCAGTTGTTGGAGCATGGCTTCCTCGCCAAGCAGGGCGACGATCGCTCCATGCGCGTCGTGAAGATCGCCGCGCACCGGGGCGCGATCACGGATCGATCCGGCGAGCCACTCGCGCTCAGCACACCGGTGGACAGCGTGTGGGTGAATCCGCAGGAGCTCAACGACAACATCGACCAACTACCGAAGCTCGCCCGCGCGCTGCAGGAGGATCCGCAGGTTCTCGCGCGGCGTATCACCAGCAATCTCGATCGTGAGTTTCTGTATGTGGTCCGGCACATGCCGCCGGACCAGGCCGCACGCATCAAGGCGCTCGGCATCCCCGGCGTCAATCTATCGCGCGAATACCGTCGCTATTATCCGGCGGGCGAGGTGACGGCCCACGTGGTCGGGTTCACCACGGTGGACGATCAGGGTCAGGAGGGATTGGAACAGGGGTTCGATCAGCTGCTGAACGGCGAGGACGGGTCCAAGCGCGTCATCCAAGATTTGTATGGCCGTTACGTCGAGAACATCGAGAGCATCCGCGCACCGCGACCCGGCCGTGATCTCGTGACCAGCATCGATCTGCGTATCCAATATCTGGCCTACCGGGACCTCAAGGCCGCGATGCAGGAATATCAGGCCCAAGCCGGATCGGTCATCGTCCTCGACGTCGATACGGGTGAGGTGCTCGCGATGGTGAACCAGCCCTCGTACAACCCCAACGACCGCGAGCAACGCAAATTCGACCTCTATCGCAATCGGGCCGCGACGGACATCTTCGAGCCGGGGTCGAGCATCAAACCGTTCATCATGGCCGCGGCGCTGGCCTCGGGACAATACCGGCCGGACAGCGTGGTCGATACGTCGCCGGGTTTCATCAAGGTCGGCACGAAGGTATTCGAGGACGAAAACAATCTCGGGGTGATCGATCTGGCGACCATCCTCGCCAAATCCAGCAACGTCGGCACGGCCAAGGTCGCGCTGTCGCTCAAGCCGGAGCAGATCTACAAGACACTCACCGGTTTGGGCTTCGGGCAGGTGACGGGCGGCGGCTATCCGAACGAGTCCGCGGGAATGCTGTCGAATTATACGCATTGGCGCCCCATCGGCATCGCGACGCTGTCGCATGGGTACGGTATCTCCGTGACGCCGCTGCAACTCGCGCATGCCTACGCCACGATAGGCGCCGGCGGCATCCGGCGCCCCATTTCCTTCGAACGCGTGACCGGACCGGTGCCCGGCGAGCAGGTGCTCGATCCGAAAGTCGCGCATGAGTTGGTCGAGCTCATGGAACAGGTCGTCGCAAAAGGCGGCACGGCCACGCGTGCCGCGGTGGTGGGGTACAAGGTCTCTGGCAAGACGGGAACGGCGTTCAAATCGATCGCGGGCGGCTACTCCACCGATAAGATCATGGCGGTGTTTGCCGGCTTGGTGCCGGCCAGCCATCCGCGAATCGCCACCGTGGTGGTCATCGACGAGCCGAGCCGTGACGTCCAGCAAGGCGGCACGCTGGCGCAAGGCGGCACGGTGGCCGCGCCGGTGTTCTCGAGCGTCATGTCGGGCGCGTTGCGGCTCATGGACGTGCCGCCCGACGACCTGCAGAACGTGCCGGCGGCGACGCTGGTACAGGCGAACGCGCAATGAGCGGTGCGGCGCCCGATATGGCGTTGACCGCGCTGCTCGACGGGCTGGCCGTGATCCCGCCCACCGCGGCGCGAGTGACGGACTTGACTCTCGACAGTCGCGACGTGCGCCCCGGCAGTCTGTACTTCGCGTTGGGTGGCCGCCGTACACACGGGCTCGAGTTCGCCGCCGACGCCGCGGCGCGCGGTGCGAGCGTGGTGCTGTGGGACCCGGCCGAGGTCGCCGGCCGCACCGTAGCGCCCACCGTCGCGCTCGGTGGCTCAGCGGCCGGTTCGTCGGGCGAGCGGGCCGGTGACCGTTTCGCCGCGCCGGTCACGGGTCTGCGCCATGTGTTGGGGCGCATTGCCGATCGCTTCTTCGGCAGCCCGTCGGCGCATCTGCGCGTGACCGGCATCACCGGCACCAACGGCAAGACCACGAGCGCGTATCTGCTCGCGCAAGCGCTCGGCGGTCCGGGCAACGATGCGGGGTACATGGGCACCATCGGCTGGGGGCAAACCGGCGCCCTCGAGATGCCGACCCATACCACGCCCGATGTGATCACCGTGCACCGCCAGCTCGCGACGCTGCGGGCGGCCGGTGTGCGCGACGTGGCGATGGAAGTGTCCTCGCATGCGCTCGACCAGGGCCGCGTCGACGGCGTGCGCTTTCACTCGGCCGCATTCACTAACCTGACCCGGGATCACCTGGATTATCACGCGACGATGGAGGCGTATGGCGCCGCCAAGGCCCGGCTATTCGCGGTCGACGGTCTGCAGCAACTCGTCATCAATATCGGTGATGCGTTCGGCCGCCAGTTGGCGTCCCAATACGTCGGCCGGGTGCCGGTCACCGCCGTATGGGTGGGCGCCGCCGATTCGGGGTGGATGTCCGCGCCTTCGATCTGCGCGACCGAGCTTTTGCTCGACGTGCACGGCCTATCGATGCGGATCGAAGGCGCCTGCGGCGAACGCCTGGTAAAGACGCGGCTCATGGGCCGTTTCAATGCCGAGAACGCAGTGCTCGTGCTCGGCTGCCTGCTGGGGCTCGGCATGTCGCCGGAACATGCGGTGGCGGCGCTCGAATGCTGCGTGCCACCGCCTGGCCGCATGGAGGTCATCGAAGCGCCGCAGCACGACAAACCGGTTGCGGTGATCGATTATGCACACACGCCCGATGCGCTCGCCAAAGCGCTCGCCGCGCTCCGCGAACATTGCCGCGGCGCACTCTGGTGTGTGTTCGGCTGCGGCGGCGATCGTGATCCCGGCAAGCGCCCCATCATGGGAGCCATCGCTGACGACATGGCGGACCAGATCATCATCACCGATGACAATCCCCGATCCGAAGATCCGGAGAACATTGCGCGCGCCATCGCGGACGGCGTCACGGCGCACCGGGCGCGGGTCATCCACGACCGCGGCGAGGCCATTGCCGCGGCGTTGACCGCGGCGGCCGTCGGCGACATGGTGTTGATCGCGGGCAAGGGCCACGAGGAGTATCAAATCTACGCTGCCGGCCGACGCACGTTCAGCGACCGCGCCGTGGCGCGTCAATGTCTGGGGCTGGCGGCATGACGGCCCAGGGAGGCATGGCCGGGGGTGGCGGCATGGCCGGGAGGGGCGGAATGAGCCGAACGCTGCGCGACGCTGCCGAGCGCGTGGGCGGCCGGCTCATCGGCGAGAATGTTGGGTTTGGGGCGGTGTCCACCGACAGCCGCACGCTCGAGCCCGGGTCGCTGTTCGTGGCGCTGCGCGGGCCGAATTTCGACGGCCGTGAATTCGTCGCGGGCGCGGTGGCGCGCGGTGCGGTCGCTGCGCTGGTCGAGCAAGCCGTGCCCGTGGCCGTGCCGCAGATCATCGTGGCCGACGCCCTGCGCGCGCTGCAGCAACTGGGTCAGGCTTGGCGCAATAACTTCGATATGCCCCTCGTCGGCGTCGCGGGCAGCAACGGCAAGACCACGGCCAAGGAAATGACCGCGGCCATCCTCGCGCGCGGCGGTGCGTGCCTGGCGACGCGCGGCAACCTCAACAATCACATCGGCGTGCCGCTGACCTTGATGCGCCTCGAGTCCACGCATCGCAGCGCGGTGGTCGAGATGGGCGCGAATCGCGTCGGGGACGTCGCCGAGTTGGTCGGGCTCGCGCGCCCCACGGTGGGACTCATCACCAATGCCGGTGCGGAACATTTGGAAGGCTTCGGCGACCTCGACGGCGTGGCGCGCGGTGAAGGTGAAATGGTGGCATGCCTCGAATCAGGCGCAACCGCCATCATCAACGCGGATGATGCCTATGCCGGCTATTGGCACAGCGTGTCGCGCGCTGGGCGCGTGCTCACCTTCGGTGTCCGCGCGCGCGCGGACGGCAGCGTCGCCGACTTCACGGCGCGGGATGCGATTCAGGCCATCGAGGGCGGTGACTTCGCCACGGAGTTCACGTTGGCCTGTCCGCTGGGAGAGCGGCGCATACGGCTGCACGCCGGCGGTGCCCACAACATCGTCAACGCGTTGGCGGCGGCGGCGGCCGCGAGTGCCGCGGGCGCGTCGCTCGACGCGATCGCGCTCGGGCTCGCCGATTTTCGCGCGGTCGCCGGGCGGCTGCAGCTCAAGGCCGGTGTTCGTGGCAGCTGGATCATCGATGACTCGTACAACGCCAACCCCAGCTCGGTGCGCGCGGGCCTCGAGGCCTTGGGCTCGTTGCGCGGTGCCCGATGGTTGGTCCTCGCCGACATGGCGGAACTCGGTGAACACACGGGCGACAGCCACACCGACATGGGAACGTTCGCACGCCAGTGCGGCGTCGTGCGGTTGTTCGCGCTGGGACCGCAGAGCGCCCGTGCCGTCGACGCATTCGGCGCCGGTGGGGAGTGGTTTGCCGATGCCGAGTCCTTGATCCGCCGCGTCGAGGCCGAACTCGCGCCGGGCGTGACCGTGCTCGTCAAGGGCTCCCGCGTCAACCGGCTGGAGCGCGTGGTGCAGGCGCTCACGGCTGGGGCATCGCACCCATGATGACCCACACATGCTGATTCTTCTCTCCGAATATCTCGCGCGGTACTACAGCGGCTTCCATGTCTTTCAGTACCTGACCTTGCGCGCCATCCTGGCGGCCATCACGACGCTCGCGATCACGCTGTTCATCGGGCCGCGCATGATTGCGCAGCTCGCGCGCTACCAGATCGGTCAGCAGGTACGCACCGATGGGCCGCAGACACACCTCAAGAAATCGGGCACGCCCACCATGGGCGGCGGCTTGATCTTGACGGCCATGGTCATCGGCACGCTCTTGTGGGCAGACCTCGCGAACCGCTTCGTCTGGATATTGCTCATCGCGACGCTGGCCTTCGGTGCGATCGGCTTCTACGACGATTACCTGAAACTGGTCGTCGGCAACTCGAAGGGGCTGGCGGCGCGGTATAAGTACCTCGGGCAGTCGGCCGTGGCGCTCATCGCGGCCTACGTCCTGCACCGGCTGCACACGACCGCCGCGGAAACCACGTTCTACGTGCCGTTCTTCAAGACGGTGGCGGTGCCCATGACCACGGCCGGCTTCCTCGCGTATGCCTATCTCGTCATCGTCGGCACCAGCAACGCCGTGAACCTCACGGATGGATTGGACGGGCTCGCCATCATGCCGGCCGTCATGGTGGCGACGGCGCTCGGCGTGTTCGCCTACACCACCGGCAACATCAAGTTCGCGAGCTATCTGCAGATTCCCTATATCAACGGCGTCGGCGAACTGTTGATCGTCGGTGCGACGCTGACCGGCGCGGGTCTCGGCTTCCTTTGGTTCAATGCCTACCCGGCCGAGGTGTTCATGGGGGACGTGGGCGCGTTGGCCATCGGCGCGGCGCTCGGCACGATGGCGGTGATGGTGCGCCAGGAGATCGTGCTGTTCGTCATGGGCGGCGTGTTCGTCTTGGAGACCGTCTCGGTGATCTTGCAGGTGGCCTCGTTCAAGCTCACCGGCCGGCGTATTTTTCGCATGGCCCCGCTGCACCATCATTTCGAGTTGAAGGGGTGGGCCGAGCCCAAGGTCATCGTGCGTTTTTGGATCATCAGCTTTCTGCTGGTCCTTGCGGGTCTCGCGACCCTGAAGATCCGCTGATGGGCAGCCTCCGCGCCAACAGCCCCCGCGGCAACAGCGTCGTCGTCGGGCTCGGCAAGACCGGCGCTTCGTGCCTGCGCTACTTGGCCAAGCACGGCATCGCGGCGTCGGCCACCGATTCGCGCAGCGCGCCGCCGGGCCTACAGGAGATCGGTCACCTCCTCCAGGCGATCGACATCCGGCTCGGCGGTTTCGATCTGTCGCTGCTCGACCATGCATCGCAGGTGTTGATCTCGCCCGGGGTCTCGCTCGACGAACCGATCGCGCGCGCGGCGCGCGCGCGCGGCATCGAAGTGTTGGGCGACGTCGAATTGTTCGCGCGCGCCGTGCGCGCGCCGGTGATCGGCATCACGGGCACCAACGGCAAGAGCACGGTCACGAGTCTCGTCGCGAGCATGGCCACGGCGGCCGGACGCCGGGTTCTGGCGGGCGGCAATCTCGGCGTCCCCGCTCTCGACCTGTTGGACCAGCCCACGCCCGATCTGTACGTGCTCGAGCTGTCGAGCTTTCAGCTGGAGACCACTTGGTCGCTCGATCTCGCGGCCGGCGTCGTGCTCAACGTGTCGGCCGATCATCTCGATCGCTATGCGACCGTGGAGCAGTACGCCGCTGCCAAGGCACGCATCTTTGCGCGCGCGGCCACCGTGGTACTCAATGCCGACGATGCGCGCGTGGCGGCCATGGATACGGCCGGCCACGCGTCGCTGACCTTCTCGACGCAGCGCGCCGATGCCGATTACACCTTGATCCACCGCGCTGGGCAGACGTGGTTGGCGCGTCACGGCGAGGCCGTACTCGACCTCCGGGCGATGAAGATCTCGGGGCTGCACAACGCCGCCAATGCGCTGGCGGCGCTGGCGCTCGGTGATGCCGCGGGACTGCCGCTGCCGGCCATGCTCGAGGCGCTGCAGGCGTTCGCCGGCCTGCCGCATCGCTCCGCGTGGGTGGCCGATGTCGCGGGCGTGCGCTACGTCAATGATTCCAAGGGCACGAACGTGGGGGCGACCATCGCGGCGGTCGAGGGTCTGTCGGGCCCGTTGGTATTGATCGCGGGCGGCGACGGCAAGGGCCAGGACTTCACCCCATTGGCCACGGCTTTTGCGCACAAGGTCCGGCACGTGGTGCTCATCGGCAAGGACGCTGACGCGATGGCGCGGGCACTCGAAGGAAGCTGTTCCATACACCGTGCGGGCAGCTTGGACGAGGCGGTGGTCGCGGCAGCACGCGTCGCGCAAGCGGGGGACACGGTGTTGTTGTCGCCGGCCTGCGCGAGCCTCGACATGTTTCGCGACTATGGCCATCGCGGCGACGTGTTCGCGGCCGCGGTGCGTGCCCTCGCCGCGCGAGATGCCGGCGGTGGGGGGCAACCATGAACGCGACCACGCTGGGTTACGGCATGCGGGCGCGTGAACGGATGCCGTTCGCGTGGGATGCCATCACCTTGGGATTGGTGGCGGCGCTCTTGTTGGTGGGCTTGGTCATGGTGACGTCGGCGTCGATGGCGGTAGCGGCCAAGGATCTGGGTGATCCGTTTTATTTTCTGGAACGGCAGTTCGTGTTCGGCGCCTGTGGCCTCTTGGTGGCATGGTGCGTGACCCGGGTGCCGGCCGCTTTGTGGGACCGCTACAGTTTGGTATTGCTGGTGTTCGCGTTGGTGCTGCTCGTGCTGGTGTTGGTGCCGGGATTGGGTGCCAAGATCAATGGCGCGCGCCGTTGGATGCGCGTGGGACCGATGAACTTCCAGGTCTCGGAGCTCGCCAAGGTGTTGGTGCTGACCTGGGTGTGCAGCTACTGCGTGCGCAAGCGCACCGAGCTCGAACAGACTTTCCAGGGCTTGATGAAGCCGGTGGGCCTGTTGGGCGTGGCCGCCGTGCTGTTGCTGCTCGAGCCGGATTTCGGCGCGGCCACGGTGCTGTTCGCCACGGGCTTCGCGGTGCTGTTCGTCGCCGGCGCGCGGTTGCGCTACGTGATCGCGTTGGTGTCGGTGGTGTCGGCGGCGTTCGCCCTGCTCGCCGTCATGTCGCCGTACCGCTTGAAGCGCCTGACCGTGTTCTTGCATCCGTGGGATGAGAAGTTCGATGGTGGCTTCCAACTGACGCAGTCGCTGATCGCCATCGGGCGCGGCGGCTGGTTCGGCGTCGGGCTGGGCAGCAGCATCCAAAAGCTCTTCTACCTGCCCGAAGCGCACACGGATTTCGTGTTCGCGGTGCTGGCCGAGGAGCTGGGGTTGGTGGGGGTGCTCGGCGTCATCGGCTTGTTCGTGGCGTTGGTATGGCGGGCGTTTCAGATTTCGCGCATGGCGGCGGCGGCGGGCATGAAATTTCAGTCCTACCTGGCGCTCGCCTTCGGCATGTGGGTGGGCCTACAGGCCATCGTCAACATCGGCGTCAACATGGGGGTGCTGCCCACCAAGGGCCTGACGCTGCCGCTCTTGAGCTACGGCCGCAGTAGCTTGATCGTGAGCTTGGGCTGGCTCGGCATATTGCTGCGCATTCATCACGAGGTCCGGTGCACGTCGCGCGCCGCGGTCATGCGCGTACCGGGAGGCGCTCGATGAGCCCTGCGACAACCCAACCGGGCGTTAACCCGGCGCACGCGAAGCCGGTGCTCATCATGGCCGGCGGCACGGGCGGCCATGTGTTTCCGGCGTTGAGCGTGGCCAAGGTATTGCGCGACCGTGGCGTGCCGGTGGTCTGGCTCGGCGTGCCGGCCAGCATGGAGGCGCGGCTGGTGCCGGCGAATGGTTTTCCCATCGAATGGGTGCGCGTCCAGGGCATTCGCGGCAAGGGCTTGGTGACGCTCCTGCTGGCGCCGCTCATCGTCGCCCAGGCGGTGTGGCAGTCGCTCGCCGTGCTGCGCCGCGTGCGGCCACGCGCCGTACTCGGCGCGGGTGGCTATGTCAGCGGACCGGGCGGCATTGCGGCGTGGCTGCTCAGGATTCCGTTGTTGGTCCACGAGCAGAACGCGATCCCGGGTCTGACCAACCGGTGGCTCGCGCGCTTGGCGAACACGGTGCTGCAGGCCTTTCCCGGCAGCTTCGCGGCAAGGCTCCATGCGCGTACCGTCGGCAATCCGGTGCGCGCCGACATCGCGGACATACCTGAGCCCGCCGCCCGCTTCGCCGGGCGCAGCGGGCGCGCGCGCTTGCTGGTGGTGGGCGGGAGCCTCGGTGCGCAGCGTTTGAATGCGATGGTGCCGCTCGCGCTCGCGCGGATCGCGACCGACGGCCGGCCCGAGGTGCGCCATCAGGCGGGGGAGCGCGGCATCGATGCGGCGCGTGCGGCCTATGGGGAGGCCCGCGTCGAGGCGGACGTGACGGCCTTCATCGACGACATGGCGGCTGCCTATGCCTGGGCGGATCTCGCCGTGTGCCGAGCCGGCGCCATGACGATTGCGGAGTTACAGGCCGCGGGACTTGGTGCGCTGCTGATTCCCTTTCCCGCGGCCACCGACGATCACCAGACCAAGAATGCCGAGGCGCTGGTTAGCGTGGGCGCCGCCCGCGTGCTTCAGGAACGCGACATGACGGCCGACAATTTGAGCGCATGCATCGCTGACCTGACGCGGGATCGGGGGCGCATGCTCGCGATGGCGGAGGCCGCGCGGCGGTCTCGAGTCATCGACGCAGCGGCACAGGTCGCGGATCTGTGCATGGCGGCGGGAGTGCCGGTATGAGCAGCACCATGAACGATCGGATGCGCCGCATCCACCGCATCCACCTGGTCGGGATCGGCGGCAGCGGCATGGGCGGCATCGCCGAAGTGCTGCTGAACTTGGGTTACGAGGTGCAGGGGTCGGACCTCAAGCCCAATACGGTGACGCAGCGTTTAGCGCGGCTCGGCGCGACGATCTTCATCGGGCACGCGGCGGCGCACCTCGGCCAGGCCGACGTGGTGGTGGTGTCGAGCGCGGTCAACCGCTCGAACCCCGAGGTCGCGGCGGCGCTCGCGGCGCGCATCCCCGTCGTGCCGCGCGCCGAGATGCTCGGCGAACTCATGCGCTTCCGATATTCGGTGGCGGTCGCGGGCACGCACGGCAAGACCACGACCACCAGTCTGGTGGCGAGCGTGCTGGCCGAGGGCGGTCTCGACCCCACATTCGTGATCGGCGGCCGGCTCAAGAGCGCAGGCAGCAATGCGCGCCTGGGCGAGGGACGGTACTTGGTCGCCGAAGCCGACGAAAGCGATGCCTCGTTCATGCATCTGCAACCCATGATTGCCATCGTCACCAACATCGACAACGATCATTTGGCGACGCACGAGGGCGACTTCTCGCGCCTCAAGCAGAGCTTCGTGGACTTCCTGCACAATCTGCCGTTCTATGGGCTCGCGGTGCTGTGCGTCGAGGATCAGACCGTGCGCAGCATCCTCGAGGACGTGGCGCGCCCCATCGTCACGTATGGATTCGCCGCCGAGGCGGACGTTCGCGCCGTCGACATCGTGCGCGACGGATTGCAATCGCGGTATACGGCACTGCGCGCCGGACACGGGTCGCTCGCCGTGACCATCAACCTGCCGGGCCGGCACAACGTGCTCAATTCGCTCGCGGCCGTGGCCGTGGCCACTGAACTGAAGATCGACGATGCGGCCATCCAGAAAGCGCTGGCCGGTTTTCAGGGCATCGAGCGGCGGCTGCAGCAGCTCGGCGAAATCCAGTGGGCTGACGGCCGTGCCGTCATCGTCGATGATTACGGACATCATCCCACCGAAGTGTCGGCCACCTTGGAAGCGGCGCGTCAGGGTTGGCCATCGCGACGCTTGGTACTTGCGTTTCAACCGCATCGCTACACGCGCACGCGCGATCTGCTCGACGATTTCGCACGCTCTTTGAGCGAATGCGACGTGCTGCTCGTCACCGAAGTCTATGCGGCCGGCGAGGCGCCGATCGCGGGTGCGGACGGGCGCGCCATCTGTCGCGCCGTGCGGTCGCGCGGGCTGGTGGAGCCGGTGTTCGTCGAGCGCATCGACGATCTGGCGGAGGCACTGCGCGGCGTGCTGCGCGACGGCGACCTGGTGCTCACCATGGGCGCGGGCAACATGGGTGACATGGCGCAGGAATTGAAGGCCCGCTTCGCGGCCGGGGTACCCGCTGCGGCCGGGGTCGCAGCGGCTGGGGCGTCATCATGACCGGCTCCGTGCATATCGACACGCTGCGCATCTCGCCGGAGTTCGGCGCGCGCGTGGTATTCGACGCACCGATGTCGAAGTACACGTCATGGCATGCCGGCGGACCCGCCGACCTTCTCTTTACGCCGCGCGACGTCACGGATCTATCGTCGTTCCTGCGTCAGCTGCCGGTCACGATGCCGCTCCTGTGGATCGGCCTCGGCAGCAATCTGCTGGTGCGCGACGGCGGCGTGCGCGGCGCGGTGATCTCGATGAATGGCACCTTGGGCGCCCTGGAGCGCGTCAGTGCGCAGCGCATCCACGCGCAGGCCGGCGTGCCTTGCGCGAAGCTCGCCAAGCAATGCGTGAAGTGGGGCTTGGGACCCGCGGAGTTCTTTGCGGGCATACCCGGCACCTTGGGTGGTGCGCTCGCGATGAACGCCGGTGCCTGGGACGGCGAAACGTGGCGGCACGTGACCGAGGTCGACGTGATCGACCGGCGCGGCGTGCGCCGCACGCGGCCGGCCAGCGACTATGAGGTGAGCTACCGGCACGTGCGCTGTCATCCCGGCGAGTGGTTCATTGCCGCGCGCCTCGAATTCGAGCGCAAGCCCGGCGTCAACGATGCGGCCATCAAGGAGCTGCTCGAGCGGCGCAAGCAGACCCAGCCCATCGGCGAATGGAGCTGCGGCTCGGTGTTCACCAATCCGCCCGGCGAGCACGCCGGACGCTTGATCGAAAAGTCGGGCCTCAAGGGGTTTCGCATCGGCGACGCGTCGGTGTCGCAGAAGCACGCGAATTTCATCATCAATCATGGTGCCGCGCGCGCCGCGGACATCGAGGCGTTGATCCTGCACGTGCAGCGCACCGTCGCAGAACTGCACCAAGTCGAACTGAAGACCGAAGTGCGCATCGTGGGAGTCCCTCAATGAGTTCGTTGAATACGCAATCCGCGACCCGCCGCGCCAAAGCGGCGCTCGATTTCGGCAAGGTCGCCGTGCTCTTCGGAGGCGATTCCTCGGAGCGCGAGATCTCGCTCATCAGCGGCAATGCCGTGCTCGCCGCCCTCCAGAGCCGCGGCGTCGACGCCCATGGTTTCGATCCGCGCGAGCGGCCCGTCGAGGAGCTGCGTTCGGCCGGCTTCGACCGCGCGCTCAACATCCTGCACGGACCCGGCGGTGAGGATGGCTTGATGCAGGGCGCACTCGAGTGG